>JRHI01001911.1_pt1 | contig 15751 bp, 12 predicted proteins | sample 215371 | NCBI WGS metagenome assembly JRHI01 (sample SAMN02929681, study PRJNA255918) | sediment metagenome | biome: cave system; feature: Ice Cave; material: Sediment; isolation source: sediment from deep within a dark volcanic ice cave with no known source of... ...
CTGTATGTTCCAGTGAGCCGATTGCGGAACATGTCGACCTTGGGAATCATCAGCTTCTGCCGGGATGCGGCCAAATTCGCATGGATCGGAAAAACTGCACCATGCCGGGCGGAGGGTGGTTCGGCCCGATCGATGTCCCACAACGAGAAGCCGCCGGGTGAGATCGCGACGGAACCGCCCGAGTACGGTGCATCGGTGCGATTGACACAAATTTCGTAGACTCGATTGTCAACCGCGCGCGGCACGGCCAAAAGCGTTCGCTCGTGTCGGTCGCGCCATGCGCACGGCCAGGCGATCACGTCGGCGCCTTCGAGCGTCATCACGCGCGACGATTCGGGGAAGAGGCCATCGTAACCGAGCATGATGCCGACGTTTCCCAGCGATGTTGTAAAAACCGGAAACGAATCACCCGCCGTCGCCCATGAGCGCTCGAACTGATCGAGATGGACTTTGCGGTAGCGCCCGATGATGCCGCCGTCGGGCCCGATCAAGGCGGCGGTCGGATATAGGGCTCCTTTGCTTTCCTCGATCGACGACACGACCATCAGGCAGGTGTAGCGGCGCGTTACCGCCGCCGCACGCGCCACGCGCTCAGCGAAGCGAGAGGCTTCCTCCCGTGCAATCGCCGCGTCCGGATTCCACGTCGATACGGCGGCATACTCGGGTAGCACGATTAGCTTCACGCCGAGCTTGGCGGCATGATCGGCCATCGTCATGGCTTCCTCGAACGTTGATGTTTCGGAAGCGTGGGCTTGCACCGCAGCGGCTTTCATCAGTGCCGCCTCCGGTATCAGCGGCTCGGCTAACGTCCAGGAGAGACGGGACTCCGCAAACGGTGCCGTCAGCAGAGCGTACGCGTCAGGACGGCGGTTCGCAAAGCGGTCGCCGTAGCCGCAAAGACGCTTATCGCGAGCCGCCGCTACGTCGATTTCGGCATACGTGATACCGTGCACGCCGTAAGCGACGTTGGCGCGCACAGTGCCGTCGGGCGCGACGATCATGCTGCCGCCGGGATAGTGGATGCTGCGTTCGACGCCGCTTTTCGTCGCCGCGGCGAACCACACGCCATTTTCGTAAGCGCGTGCCGGAACCCACATCTCGGCTTGATCCATCGCAAAAAAGTTCGCCATGTCTAAGATGACGTCGGCGCCCTGCAGCGCGAGTGCCCGCGCGATCTCTGGAATACGTCCGTCGAAACAAATCAAGAGACCCAGCCGGCCGAGTTCGGTGTCGGCGACCGGACAACCACGAGTACCAACGGCAAACCAATTCTGATCGTGCGTTGCAAGGAACTGCTTGTGATAGTGCACGATCAGTTTGCCGTGACGGTCGAAGAGGACGCCGGTGTTGAACAACGTGTTCCTGTCGAGTTCCGTCATGCCGCTCGCAACGAAGACGTCGTAGGTTCGTGCCAGCTCCGCGAGCTCGGTCCCGAATTTCCCGTCGATCGGTTCCCCGAGCGCAACCGCGTGCTCGGCCGAGTCGAAAAGATAGCCGCTATTCATACATTCAGGAAAAACGATGAGCCGCGCGCCATTACCGGCGGCTTCGGCGACGTAGGCACGCACGAGTCCGAGGTTGTATTCGAGATCGCCGAGCTTCGCAAGCGTTTGCACCACGGCCGCGCTGTAAGGGCCGGGAAGCTTCATGGGCAGTCTCCGTCATCCATGGTACATGAGCGAACGAACGTCCAGCTTCTCCTTAAGAACGCCTTCGCTCATGAAAACGTCGACAAAGGCCTGGTACGCGTGAAGATCGGTCGCGTCTAGTTGATGGGACCCGCGCAAACGCGGCTGCGCCACGGTCTTCGCCTGGTCCGGCTTCACAGCGGTGTACTTGGATAGTACGAACCGGTACTTGCCGAAGTCGGCGTTGGTCATCTTCGTCGCTTTGTCGATGACGTCGACCACCTTTTTTGCAACAGCCGGCCGTTCTTTGAGAAACTTCGTTGAGAGTACCGCGGCTCCCGAATAAAACGGATCCGTGATGAACGATTCGACCGGATTCGTTACCGCCCGCTTGGCTTGATGCGTATCCACCGCGATCGATCCGACCGGCTCGAGCGATAAAGTTGCATCGACCGCACCCGAGATCAGCGAACCGAGCTGAATCGGAACGGCGATTTCGCTCAGCTCTACGTCCCTATCGGGATCGAGCCCGCTGCGACGGATGCAATATCGGGCAATCGTCTTCCACTGCACGCCGGGCACCGTCCCGATCTTCTTGTCTTTGAGCGCTTTGAACGAGGCTATCTCGGAATCAGACCTCACGAGAAGCGCGTCATTGATGAACAGCGGCTTTTGACTTCCTCCCTGTAGCCCGAACACTTTGAACGAACCCGGTACGCGGGCTTCAGCAAGGGCAGTGATGCCCGCTGCGCCTCCGGGCGGCGCAAAGTCGGCGCGCCCGGAAAGCAGCGAGTCGATGATCTGATTCGGATTTTGGAACTGCACCGCCTCGACTTGTATACCGGCAGCTTCGAACAGCTTTTCTTCCAGCGCAACGTAAAAAGCTGTTGTCTGAATGATCGGTAGCCACGAAGCGGTGACCTTTTCTAAGCTCTGAGCACGGAGGCTGCGTGCCGGAAACACCGTGACGGCCCCCAGCGCCGCTAAGGCCGTGCGCCGCGAGAATTGCTGCATTTCGTTATCTCCCCGTCCAATGGACTACTTTACGTTCGAGCAGTAAGAAAATCACATTGAGGCCGTAACCGATGCATCCGGTCGCAATGATCGAAGCATACATGCCCTTCATATCGTAGATCTGCTGCGCGTCGATGATGCGGTGTCCCATCCCGCGTGTCGAGCCTACGAACATTTCGGCGACGATGATGACGACTATCGCAATCGAGATCGCGGACCGGATGCCGATGAACGTTTGCGGCAGTGCCTCGAAGAACGTCACATCTACGAAGATGCGTGCTCGCGATGCCCCCATGATCCGAGCAGCCCGGGCGCGCGTGAGGCTCGCGTTCATCACTCCGTACGCCACGTTGAATACGATGATGAGCCACGCTGCAAATGCGGCGACCGCAATCTTGGCGACGTCGCCGATGCCGAACACGACCAGAAAAAGCGGAAACATCGCCGTTGCGGGAGTCGAACGGAAGAAATCGACGAGCAATTCCACGCGCCGATAGATGCGCCGCTCCGAACCGAGCACGATGCCCATCGGCACTCCGATGAGCGCTGCGATCGCGAACGAGACGAACGTGCGGTAAAGCGTCTGCGACAGATCGACCCAGAGCGAGCCGTCGGTGATCCCTTGCCACAGCGCAACGAGAGTCGCGGTCGGCGGCGGCAGCAAGATTGGCCTGACCAAATGCAATTGCGAAACAAGCGCCCAGATTCCGAGCAGTACGAGGGGGCCGACCAGCACCGCAAAGGGCTCCTCGCGCTCGCTTTGCGGCGTTTGCCGACTCGAGTTGGCCACAGCCATTACGGAACGAGTTCACGTTCGACGGCGTACCTGTGCTTCGGTGCCGGGGAGCCGCAACAACACTCGTCGGTCAAGTCCTGCACACTAGGTATCGGACAATCGCTGCGGCCGCCTCTTACCGTAGCGTGGCCGCGGTGCTTGAAATTGTTCGAGATCAACGGGGTGCGCACAGTTAATCGCAGTGCGGTTCTTCTAGGAGCGCGCCGTCGCAGGATCGGCGCGGTGAGACTCATCACGACGGAAGCGCGAACTCGTGGCGCAAATGCTTGCGCTCGGGGTAGCGATGGCGAAGAAATAGCCTTCGTCCCTCTGCCGCATGGGATAGACCATGGATGCTTGGCCCTAGCATGCGGCAGTGCCACGCGTTAAGGGTCGTCACTATAGTACGTGTCGATGACGGGAACGGATATCGACAAATGGCACGCCGGGCACCGAGTGTCCTAACCGTTTGAATGGACCTGGAGCAGCCTGGAACTGCCCGTTTCGACCGGACGCGGCGCCCCGAGGTGTCCGCAGTTTGCGAGAGTTGATGACGACCAATCGCATGTTCTTCGTTTGCATGGCATACTTGCCGTACATGTATGCCGCAGCATCTGCCGCCGAACTCACAATCGCGCGCATCGCAGCCTACGATGACCCGGCGACTTTCATCCGGCTGGTCCCGCCGGACGAACTTCGAGCGTCGGCCGCGGCGATCGATCCGAACTTGCCGCTTGCAGGCATGACGTTCGCGGTCAAAGACAATATCGATGTTGTCGGCATACCCACGACTGCGGCCTGTCCCGCTTTCGCATACACGCCGGACCGATCGGCGACCGTCGTCGATCGCCTTCTGGCTGCCGGCGCCCTCTTCGTCGGCAAGACCAACATGGATCAATTCGCAACTGGACTCGTCGGCACTCGTTCTCCGCACGGCACGCCGCGCAACCCGCTCGCGCCGCAATATATTCCTGGAGGTTCGAGTGCGGGTTCTGCCGTGTCGGTTGCCGCGGGGATGGTGACGTTCGCCCTCGGCACCGATACCGCCGGATCGGGACGTATCCCCGCTGGGTTCACCGGCACCGTGGGCGTCAAACCGACGCGAGGGATCGTCAGTGCGGCGGGCGTCGTGCCTGCCAGCCGAACTATCGATTGCGTATCGATTTTTGCAAATGACGTAACGACCGCGATGCGGGTCCTGGACGTCGCCGCTGCATTCGATGCGCGCGATCCGCTTTCGCGCGAACGCCGCGACGAGACGCAGCCAACGGATATCCGCATCGCAGTCCCGATGAGCGATCAGCTCTTTTTCGACGGTGACGCGGAAAGTGGTTTACTTTTTCGCGATGCACTCGACCGCCTCGAGAAGCTGACGGCGGCTCGCGTCGAGATGGATTTCCAACCGTGTCTCGATGCGGCTGCGCTGCTATACGGCGATGCGTTCGTCGCGGAGCGACTGGCTGCCGTCGGCGACTTTATCGGCTCGCGGCCCGACGACGTGCTCCTCGTGACGCGTACGATCATTGAGGACGGCGCCCGTTTTAGCGCCGCGGATGCGTTCCGTGCCATCGAGAAACTCGACATCTTACGCGCTGCCGTTCGCGGCCTCTGGACGCGCGCGGATGTTCTCGTCGTTCCGACGGCACCACGCACGTACAGCCTTGCCGACATCGAAGCCGAGCCGTATGCGTACAATCGGACCCTCGGAACGTACACGAATTTCGTTAACTTCTTTGATTGGAGCGCGATCGCGATTCCGAGCGGCCGAACGCGCGCCGGCGTTCCGGTCGGGATTACATTGATCGGACCGGCGTTTGCGGAGCGTCGACTAGCCGAACTGGCGCGACGCTATTCCGAAACGGTCGATCCCAGCGGTACGGCCGCCGCGTACCAATCGGGATTTCGCCGGCCGTCATCGAACGCACGCCGACCTGAGAGATGATTTTCGCGCGCAGGCGATTGAGCTGCACGACTCTGTGCGGTCATGGGAATGCGCACAGCTACGTATCCTGGGCTTGCATGTCGGGCGCGATTGCATCCAACAACCGGCGCTTGAGCCGATTGAACTCCGGCGCGGCGACATCTCGCGGACGCGCTAAATCGACTCGCATATCGAGTGAAATGTGGCCGGGATGCGGGCTGAGCACGACGACTCGATCGCCGAGGTACAACGCTTCCTCGACGCTGTGCGTGACGAAGAGAATCGTTTTGCGATCGGCCGACCAAATATCGAGGAGCCGCTTCTGCAGGGACATGCGCGTCAACGCGTCGAGCGCTCCGAACGGTTCGTCCATGAGAATCACGGCTGGATCGTTGGCGAGTACGCGGGCGATCGCCACGCGCTGTTTCATACCACCCGAGAGTTCGTACGGAAAACGGTTGGCGAATCGCTGCAATCCGACCATTGCGAGGTAGTGCTCCACCGTGGCCGCGACATCGCTTTTCGCACGACCCGCGGATTTAGGACCGTACGCGATATTTTGTGCGACGCTCAACCACGGAAAGAGCCCGTAGTCCTGAAAGACCATGCCGCGGTCGGGGCCGGGTCCTCGAACTGCCACGCGGTCGACGCCCACCTCGCCCCGAGTCGCCTGTTCGAAGCCGGCGATGATTCGCAAGAGCGTACTCTTGCCGCACCCGCTCGCGCCGATGATGCACACGAATTCGCCGGTATCGACCGAAAGGTTGATGCCGGCGAGGGCCTGCGTCTCCTGGCTGCTGCCGTCACGTGCTCGCGAAACGAACACTTTGTCCAGGTTGCGAACCCTCACCGCCGGCGCCAGCAACGGCATGGGCGCTACCTCAGGCGCGAGCATTGGGATTCCACCAGAGCACGCTCCGGCCAATGACCGTGATCAAGCGGTCGCTCAAGAAGCCGATGATCCCGATATAAAACATGCCGGCGATAATCAAGTCGGTACGGCTCAGGTTACGCGCATCCATGATGACCGCGCCGAGTCCCAGCGGCACCCCCGTCATCTCACCGACTACGACGAGTACCCACGAAAAACCAAGGCTGATGCGCAGACCGGTAAAGATCGCGGGCGATGCGGCCGGCAGCACGATTTTAGTCAGAATCGCCGTACGCGGCGTACCCAGCATCTGCGCAGCCTCGATGAGCCGCGGTTCGACGTACTTCACGCCGTCGATCGTGTTGATCAGAATCGGAAAAAACGCGCCAATGAAAATCAGTGCGATCGTCGCCCGCGGGCCGATCCCGAAAAGAATCATCGAGAGTGGGAGCCATGCGGTCACGGGAACCGGCCGTAGAAATTGAAGCGTGGGATCGATTACGCGGGCGAGCGCTTTGCTACGTCCGAGCAGGATGCCGATGGGAATCGCTACGATCGCCGCGAGCGCAAAACCGCAGAGAACCCGTCCGCTGCTCGCGATCAGGTGTGGGAGCAACGTGCGGCTGTACGCATAGTCGTAGATTCCGCCGAAGGCAAAGTCCCAAATCGTCAGTAGGACGGTCGACGGCGCCGGAATGAGCGACGACGATGCGTGCGTGACAACGATTTGCCAGAGGCCGATCAAGAACAGCGGCAACGGCGCGGCGATGAGCCAGCGACGAGCTCGTTTCACGCGAATTTTCCAAGCGAGGCAAGTACCGAAGGATCGATGAAAGTTGCGTAGTCGGGAAGTTTGGCAATCTGCTTGAGTTGGAGCATCTGCGCGCCGTAATATTCGGCGTGCTTGCGGTACGCGGCGTCGATCTGCCACTCCAGATCGACGTTCGGAATCGCGAACTCGACGACATCTTTGGTCAAACCGAGCGTTTTCATCGTCGTCTCGACGAATTCGGCTCTGTTCGCCGGGGCGGCCGCGTACTTCGTCGCCACTGCGTGCATCTTGACGATCGCTTTCGCGAACTGCGGATCTTTTCTGAGCACGTCGCTGCGCGTCGCGAAAACCATGTTGACCGCGCCGACTTGCGTATCGTAAGGGTAGCTGAGAATCCTCCCCTTGCCGGAAGTAACGCTGATCGACGGACCGGGCTCGGCGCCGACGTATGCGTCGATATCGCCGCGGACGAGTGCGTTTGCCATATCGCCAAAACTCAACCGAATGAGCTGCACGTCGACTTGCATGTTGAGATTGAATTTGCGCAATTCTTCACGAAAAACGACTTCTTGCGTCGAACCAGGTTGATACCCGACCTTTTTGCCTTTGAGGCCATCGATCTTCGTTATGCCGCCGTCCTTGCCGACGACGATGCCCATGCCTTTGTTGCAGGTCGCGGCGACGACGACGACGGATTCGCCGTTCGCTGCTCCGAGGGTTGCTGATGCGAGTCCGAAGTTGCCAAAATCGACAGCTCCCGAGACCAGGCCGTTCTTACCGTCGGGCGGACTATCGAACGCAATCACTTCGACCTTGACGCCGGGCGGAAGGAATTTGTCGTAAAACTGCGGCGCCATAGAGTGGATAAGTTTGAGCGTTCCGATGCGTACCGTGCGCGAGTCGGCCGCACGCACGATCGCCGGAAAGGTCGAAAGTGTGCATGCAGCAAGCGTACCGCCCAAAAACGTCGCGCGATTGGTCACGAATTACTCCTCATAGTGTCGACGCTCTGTTACGTGCGGCGAACGGCACGCATTCGGCCAATGCGCTAAGCAAAGGCCTTTCCGGTTCGACTTTTGCACTCGCCCCTATCGAGGCGTGCTCCGAATCGCACGGCGATGGAACTCTGCGATCTCTGTGCCACCGATCTGACTGTGGGTTATCGCAGCGGCGATTTCTCAGCCAGCGAAGCACTCGAGTCCGTGCTCGAACGAATCGGCGCACGCGACGGCGAGATCAACGCTATCGCCACGCTCGATATCGAGGCGGCGCGCGCCGCAGCGCGCGATGCAGATGCGCGGGTTCGAGACGGTTCGGCGCATCCGCTCTGCGGCATACCGATCACGATCAAAGATCTCATCTATACTCGCGGCCTGCGCACGACGGGCGGCTCCCGGCTCTACCGCGACTTCGTGCCCGATGTCGATAGCGCCGTAGTCGAACGCGTGCGCGCCGCCGGGGCCGTGATCGTCGGAAAATCAAACACTTGCGAATTCGGTCACAAACTCACGGGCGACTCGGCGCTCTTCGGAATTGTTCGCAATCCGCGTAATCCGAAACGCACCACGGGCGGATCGAGCGGCGGCGCGGCGGCGGGACTCGCGGCCGGGTACGGCCCACTGGCGATCGGCACCGACGCGGTCGGCTCGATTCGCGTCCCTGCGGCGTTCTGCGGCGTGGTCGGCCTCAAGCCGAGCTATGGTTTGGTGCCGCGCGCACCCGGGTTTGCGCCCTCATGGGATTCGCTCGCGCACACCGGGCCGATGAGCCGAACCGTTGCCGATGCCGCGCAACTGCTCGCGGTAATCGGCGGACCGGACGACCGCGACCGCGGGTCGCTCCCGGCTTCACCCGATTATCGTTCACCGCTCTCGTATGCGGACGTCGACCTGCGAAATATGCGGATCGGCTTCACGCCCGACCTCGGGTACGCGCCAGTCGATCCCGGAGTTGCAGCCGCCATCGCCGAGGCCGTTGCCGCGCTGCGCGCCGCGGGCCTGGACATCGTCGAAGATGGGCCCGGATTTGCCGACCCGCTCGAGGACGTACTTCGGCCGATAGGCCTCTCCGAGCTTGCGGCATCGCGCGCGGATGACTCGCAAAGCGAACATGCGTTGCTCGATCCGAGTCTCCAATCGGTTCTCGCTGCGACACCGCCATGGAGTGCGGTCGATTTTGTCCGCGCGACGACCAAACGCACCCAATTGTGGCGCACGCTTCGAGCGCTTTTTAACCGCGTCGATGCGTTGCTTCTTCCGACGGTACCGATTCCCGCATTTGCGGTGGGCGAAATCGGTGTCGACCGCATCGCAGGCCGCGCGGTCGACCGGCACTTGGGTTGGTGCCCGTTCACCTTTCCATTCAATCTTGCCGGGCTCCCGGCACTCACCGTCCCGGCTCGACTGACCGCTGACGGGATGCCTGTGGGTCTGCAATTCGTCGGTCCGCGTTACACCGAAGCAACATTGCTCGCGCTCGGCGCAGCGTACGAACGCGTTCGGGAAAAGCAGCAACCTCTACAATGAGGCGAACACTTGTTCAACCATCCTGCGATCGCAGCGTATCACTCGTCGTCAAGAGTTTCTCACCTTCGCGTACGCGAACGGTGTTTGCCCTGTACGGTATTCGCGGCTGGTTACACCGGATGTCCAATGACCCGGCCAATCGATCCAGTATAATGAGCCTACTAAGACTCGTGCGTCGCGCCGTTGATCGGTAAAGATGACATTTGAAAAGATCCTCGCTCATACGCCGGGGCAGCCGGATCTGCGTATCCCGATTAAAAACGCTTTCGATGGGAAGCTTGCGGACGCAATCCCTTCGTTGATGTGCACCCTTTGCGACGAAGTCGAGCCGTTGGGGATTGGTTATTTTCTGGAAACTTTTGATCTGTTCTTGCAAAATCAAATTCTCACGCTCAACCCCGATGTCGCCTCGATGATCTGCAAAGCGTGACGGTTTCGGTGCCGTTGCCCCTAATTGCCGTTGAAGACGAGCAATGCATCTCGGTACGGGGTTTGACGAAAGCGTTTGGCTCTCAAGCCGTTTACGATAAGTTCGATCTAGACGTGCCGCGCGGGAAGTTGACAACGATCTTCGGGCCCAACGGGTGCGGAAAGTCGACGCTGATCAATATGATGAGCGGCATCGTTCCACTCGATGGGGGAAAGATCGAGATTAACGGACGCGATTTCCGCTCCGCGCGAATCGGCTACGTCTTCCAGAACTATCGTGATTCGCTCTTCCCATGGTGGAATGCGCTCGAAAACATCCAGTACCCACTCAAATTCAAAGGCGTATCTCGGTCGGCACAACGCGAGCGCGTCGACGCGTTGCTCGCCAAATTCGAGATCACACTCGACCTCAAACGTCGCGTCTACGAACTATCCGGCGGCCAGCAGCAGCTCGTCGCGATTTTGCGTGCTCTGGTTGCGGACCCGGAAGTCTTGTTCCTCGATGAGCCATTTTCTGCTCTCGATTATGAAATGACGCTCTACGTTCGCGACAAGCTGCAGGCTGTGTTTATGGAAACCGGATTGACGACAGTGCTGGTTTCGCACGATCTCGAAGAGGCCGTCTATCTGGCAGACCGGATCCTCTTGCTGAGTCGGCGACCGACCCGCGTGGTCGAGTATATCGCCTACGATACGCCAAGGCCAAGGACGACGGAGATTATGAGCGATTCCCATTTCATCGAGATCAAGCAGCACGCCCTCGACCTCTTCCGCGCGGAGATGGCACGATGAGCTCGATCCAATCGCGGCCGGCGGACGGGTGCAGAGCATGTGCCTAAATTGCTTCGAGTAAAGCTCGCAAGAGCGGCAAGTGCTCGGCAGGTTTTCGGTCGGGAAGGTCGATCGAAATTCGGCCGTCGCCGAAGCGGAAACGGTTTTTCGTGAGGGATTGGAGTTTCGAAATTGCCGTCGGCGCGAGCTCGAACGCGCTGCCGACCCCAAGCGTGAGACGGGTCGAATCGATGATCACGCGCGTGACGCCTTTTTCGAGCGCCTTCGTTCGCAACTTCGTCACGTCGACGAGATTGGACAGCGGCTGCGGCAGGGTGCCGAAGCGGTCGCGCAGTCCATCCGCGATTTCGTCCACGGCCGCCTCGCTGCGCGCGTTTGCGAGCTCTTGATAGGCCGCGATCTTTTGCGAGACTTGCGGGATGTAGTCGTTGGGAATGAACGCATCGAGCTTCACGTCGATGACGGCCTCGCGTTTCTCGGGCAGGCCGGCGCGCGCGCCTTTGCGTTCGGCGATCGCCTCGGCGAGCAGCTCGCAATACGTCTCGAATCCGACGGCTCCGATGAAGCCCGATTGCGCGGCTCCTAAAAGATTGCCCGCCCCGCGAATCTCGAGATCCCGCATCGCGACTTGCAGGCCGCTTCCCAGGTGCGTGAACTCGCGAATTGCCTCGAGCCGTGCCTTGGCGTCTTCGCTCAGCGCCTTGTGCGCTTGGTAAAGCAGAAATGCATACGCTTGGTGGTTCGAGCGTCCCACGCGCCCGCGCAATTGATAGAGCTGGGCGAGACCGAATCTATCCGCGTCGTTTACGACGATCGTATTGACGTTGGGAATATCGATTCCGTTTTCGATGATCGTCGTCGCGACGAGCACGTCGATATCACCGTCGACGAAGCGCGCCATCACGGGCTCGAGTTCGCTCTCGTTCATCTGGCCGTGACCGACGGCAACCCGCGCCCTGGGCACGAGCACTTCGAGTGCGCGCGCGATCCCGTAAATCGATTCGATGCGGTTGTGCAGATAGTACACTTGACCGCCGCGGTCGATTTCCGCAGCGATCGCCTTGGCGACGATCACATCGGAAGCGGGCACGACGACCGTCTTGATCGACATGCGGTTTTTCGGCGCCGTTTGAATGAGCGAAAGATCGCGCACTCCGAGCAGCGACATGTGCAGCGTGCGGGGGATCGGCGTCGCCGAAAGCGTCAACACGTCGACACTTGCCTTCATCTGCTTGAGACGTTCCTTGTGCATCACGCCGAAGCGCTGTTCCTCATCGACCACGATAAGCCCGAGATTCGCGAACACGACGTCTTTCTGTAAGAGCCGGTGCGTGCCGACGACGATGTCGACCTTTCCGTCGGCGAGCGCTCCCAGCGTCGCTTGCTGTTCCTTTTTGGTTTTGAAGCGCGACAGCTCTTCGATGCGAACCGGAAAACTCGCGAAGCGCGCGCTGAAGGTGCGATAGTGTTGGGCGGCCAGCAGTGTCGTCGGCACGAGCACGGCGACTTGACACTTGTCTGCGATGGCTTTGAAGGCCGCACGGACCGCGACTTCGGTCTTGCCATAACCGACATCCCCGCAGACGACGCGGTCCATCGGCCGCTCGCGTTCCATATCGGCCTTCGCATCGTCGATCGCTGTTTGCTGGTCGGGCGTCGTTTCGTACGGAAAGGCTTCTTCGAGTTCGGCTTGCCACGGCGTGTCGGGCGCGAACGCATGGCCGGGAGCGATCTCGCGCTCCGCATAGAGCCCGACGAGCCCTTCGGCGATCTTCGCGAGATTTTCCGAAACGCGCGTCTTCGTGCGCGCCCAATCGGAGCCCCCCATTTTTGAGAGCCGGGGTGCTGCGCCTTCGCTCGCGCCGTATTTGGTCACTTGATGCATTTGGGTGACGGGCACGAGCATCCGATCGGTGCCGGCATACTTCAGGTCTAAATAATCTTGCGTCGCTCCGAGGATGGTCTCGGTGCGCAGGCCTAGATACTGACCGATACCGTGTACGGCGTGGACGACGTGATCGCCGACCCGGAGATCTCCGAGGGTGACCGGCACGCCCTCTTTGACCGCGCGTAACTTGACGCGTTTGGGCGGTTGGCCGTAGATCTCGCGATCGCCGAGTACGTGCAAGCGTAGCCCGGGAATGGCGAAGCCCGACTCGATGTTGCCCACATCGACGAAGACGACGCCGCCGCGCGTCATTCCCGGCGCGCTTCCGACGAACGAGGCGAGCGCGTTCTCCCGCAAATGCAGCATCGTTGCGCTGCGTTCGACTTTCAGATCTGCTGCGCGCAACATCTCGGAGAGTCGCGACGCGCCCGAAGCGACCAGAGCCACCGTCTCGCCGTCGGCGATCCAGGCTTTGACTTGATCGAGAAACATCGTGAGTTGACGGTTAAAATGTTCGACGGGTCGCGTTTCCAGCACGAAAGTTTCGAGCGAACGCGGCAACCACGGTGTCGGTTCGGCTTCGATTGCGCCGGGAACGATGAGCGCGCGGCGCGCTGCGAGCGTCTGGCCCAACATTGCAAGCGTCGGATGCGGCGCGACGACGTCGGCCAAGAGCGCTTCTCCGACGGCATCTTCGTCGACCCGCAGTTCGCCCGACTCGATCGCCGCGAGCAGCACGTGTTCTTCGCGCGACCGTTCGTCTTCGAGGCCTCGTTCGACGGTGGCGAGCATGGCCGGTTCTTCGAGCACGACTACGCCCTCGGGACTGAGGTAGTCGAGCAGCGTTTCGCGTTCGTCGTACGCAAGCGGCAACCACGCTTCGGGCAATTCGGCGCCGCTCGCAATATAAGAGCGCGCCGCGGAGATGGTGGCGGGCGTGCCCGTGATGCCGGCGAGCACGCGTTCGCGATAGCTGCGATCGCGCGGTAGTTCGCTCCACGGCACGACCTCGAGTCTTTCGAGGGCATCGTTGCTGCGTTGCGTCTGCAGATCGAAACTTCGAATCGATTCGATCTCGTCGCCAAAAAACTCGACGCGTGCCGGCACATTCGCCGTCGCCGCCCACACATCGACTATGCCGCCGCGCACCGCGAATTCGCCCGCAGCTGCGACGACGTCGGTGCGATGATAACCGACGCCGAAAAGTCGTTCCTGAAATTCGTCGAAGCCGAAATCGTGACCGACTGCGAGCGCGAACGAACGCGCCGCAAAGATCGCGTGCGGCATGACGTACTGGCGAAGTGCCGCAATCGGCGCGACGGCGATAACGGGCCGGCGACCGGAAAGATCTGCGAGCAACGTCATACGTGCACTGCGCTCGGACGGCGATTCGATCACGCCGACGCTCTCTTCGCGCGGCCGCACGAGCATCACGTCCTCTTCGCCGTCGCCGCTCGTCCCCGCACTCGTACCTCCGAGGTAGTATGTCAAATCCGCAAACGTGCGCTCCGCGATATCGGCCGTCGGCACCACGACGAAGAGCGGTACGCGCAACGCGCGAAATATTCCGGCGATCAGATACGGCCGGGCGGCCTGCGTCGTCTCGTGCAGAGCGAAGGCGCCGCGATGCGTGCGCAAACGTTCGAGTAGTCCCGCGAGGGGCCGGCTCGAACTCGGAAGAGCGCGGACGAGCGACGGGGCGAGTGTTGCGATAAGAGCCTCGGTCGAGAATAAGAGGGCGCCCTAGTTCAACCCTAAGCGGGCCGGAAGCGGTTGCGCCGCAGTTATTTCAGCGTCAGCGGCAAGGTCACGCTCACGGAACGACCATCGGCGACCGCCGCGATGAATTCGACATCGTACGAACGGTTTTTCAGCGAATCGGGAATGGCCGGGACATAGCCGTCCAAGGCGAAGACCCCACGTTCTTTTTGAGGAACTTTGATCGTGTTCCCAAAGGTCTGCGCGACGACGGACGTGACCGGGTCGCTCGTAAGCACGCGCACGTGAATCGTTCCGGGCGTGACGAGCGTCGTATCGCTGAGGTCGATCTCGGCAATTGCGGGCGCGTTCGGTCCGGGAAACGGCGTCGTCGCCGGCGACGGCGTCGGCCGGTAGACGAAGTTGTATGCGGGGGTTTGCGCGGGCGACGGCACGGATGTCGGGGACGGAGCCGGCCCCGGAGACTGCGCGACGGCGAACGCCGCCCACGTTAACAGTAGCGCGAAAAAACTTTGCATCACTCGAGCTTGACCGGCACGCGGACGACGGCTTTGCGGCCATCGGCGCTGGTGGCGATGAATTCGAGGTCGACCGTGACACCCGAAGCGATAAACGGAATTCTCGGCAACGTGCTCTTCGCTTCAAAATCGCCGGGCGAGATCTCGGGAATGATTCCTTCCCGGCCGCTGCTGCGACTTACGACCTTCACGACGTCGGCGTTGGTCTGCACCTTGATGAGAATCGGCCCATGCGAGCGCAGCTTTTGCCCGTTGAGATACACGGCAATTATCTGCGGCGCTCCGCCTGCTAGGTGCTCCGGTTGCCGCGGGACGAAGCGGTACGTGTACGGCGACGGCGTTTGCGGGACGGCAGTCGCAGTCGGAGGGCCGCTCGCGCTTGCGCTCGGAGCCGGGCTCGGCGGCCCCGTCGGCAACGGCGTGGTCGTCGCCGTTGCAGTCGGCGAAGCGGATGGCGTCGGCGAAGCGGATGGCGTCGGCGGTTCGGAGGGCGGCGCTGTAGAGGGCGGCGCTGCAACGGGCGAGGCTGCGACGGGCGAGGCTGCGACGGGCGCCGCAGCAACGGGCGCACGGAGCGCGGCTGGTGCCGGCGCCGCAACGACGGCGTGGGCCGGCGACGCGACGACGGCAAGCAAGAAAATCGGTAGAGCGGTCACGATGATGCGATTGCTTTCTTCGGCCGGGCGAGCCCGAGTTCGGCGAACGCCAGGCAGAGCGGAAACGCCGCGACGGCCGCGGCGAGCTGTGAAGCCGTACCCGTCAGCGTTCCCGAGGCGTCGGGAAGGTAACGCACGATGCTAAAAATCGTCGCGCCCCACAGGCCGGCCGCCGCGAATCCGCTGCCCGCTGCGATGGCCCACGGCACGATCCACAGGGCGTACCACGGGTACACGTTCGGC
>JRHI01001913.1_pt1 | contig 15740 bp, 9 predicted proteins | sample 215371 | NCBI WGS metagenome assembly JRHI01 (sample SAMN02929681, study PRJNA255918) | sediment metagenome | biome: cave system; feature: Ice Cave; material: Sediment; isolation source: sediment from deep within a dark volcanic ice cave with no known source of... ...
CTGATCGTGGGCTCCTCAACCGCGATCCCCTCGAGCCGCTCGGGATGCTCAGGATCGGTCAGCGTCAGCCCGATTTCCACTCCGTCGAGGCCGGCAAGCGCGACGATTTCACCTGCCACGGCACTCTCGACTTCGATTCGTTCGAGTCCCTCGAAGCCGTACAATTTGGTCACCCGGCTCGAGGCGGCCTTCGCGGCGTGATCGAGCGGCAGCAAGGATACGGTGTCACCGACGTGCACGACGCCCCGCTCGATTCGGCCGATCGCGAGCCGGCCGAGATACGGGGAGTAGTCGATCGTGGACACGAGCATCTGGAAGCTACCCTCGGAAATCGAGGGCGGCGACGGCACGCGGTCGACGATCGTCTGGAAGAGCGGCACCAGGTCGCGGGGCTCGTCGTCCATGCTCATCGTCGACGTGCCGAGCCGGCCGGACGCATACACGTAGGGCGCGTCGAGCTGCGTCTCGTTAGCCTCGAGCTCGATGAACAGATCGAGCACTTCCTCGTGCACGCGCATGGGATCGGCGCCGGGCCGGTCGATCTTGTTGATGACGATAATCGGCGTGCAACCCAGCGCGAGCGCCTTGCGAAGCACGAAACGGGTCTGCGGCATGGGGCCGTCAAACGCGTCGACGACGAGCAGCACGCCGTCGACCATCCGGAGGATACGCTCCACTTCGCCGCCAAAATCGGCGTGACCAGGGGTATCGACGATGTTGATCTTGGTGCCATGCCAGCGCACGCTGGTGTTCTTCGCGAGGATTGTAATGCCTCGCTCACGCTCGAGCGGATTGGAATCCATGACGCGCTCGGCGACGACCTGATTCTCTCGAAAGGCGCCTGCCTGCCGGAGCATCTGATCGACGAGGGTGGTTTTCCCATGGTCGACGTGCGCGATGATCGCGATGTTACGAATCTGCATAGCCTTGGGAATATAATGGGTCTGTGCCCGAAAGAGCGTCCCACTGAGACGGAAAAGCGACCGGGGGCCGCGCAGGCAATCAGCGGGCGGGCACGCCGTCGGATACACCCTGAGGTACGTCCTCGGGGGCGCACGCTTCTAGTGCGCCACATTCGAGCTGGATCGTGACGTGATGGATACCATGGACCGCGAGCATGCGCCCCATGGTCTCGAGCACCAGCTGGTGCCGCGCGGATTCGGGCACAACCGCGTGCGCGCTCATGGCCAGCACGCCGGACGTGAGCGTCCAGACGTGCAGGTCGTGCACGGAAGCGACGTGTTCGATGGTCTCGAGGGAGGCGCGCACGGCCGCCAGATTGATATGCGCCGGCGTCGCCTCGAGCAGCACGTCCACGCTCTCCTTCACGAGCGACCAGCTGCTGCGCGCGATGAGCGCGGTCATCACGATCGACGCGATCGGGTCGGCCAGAGTCCAACCCTTGTATCGGATGAACAGCGCGGCAATCACCGCCGCGGCTGACCCGAGCAGGTCGCTCATGACATGCAGGTACGCGCCGCGGACGTTGAGCGAATGCCCCGACCCCGCGTGGAGCAGGCGCGCGGCGATGGCGTTCACCAGCAGCCCCGCGAGACCCACCACCAGCATGACACCCGTCTGCACGGGTTCGGGTGTGCGGAGGCGCACGATGGCCTCCCAGACTATCGCAGCCGAGACCGCAAGCAACACCGCTCCGTTGAGCAACGCGGCGAGAATCTCCCAGCGCAAATAGCCGTACGTCTTCTGTGACGTCGCGGGCTGCCGCGACAGCCACGCGACGAAAAGCGATAAGGCCAGCGCACCCACATCTGTGAGCATGTGCCCGGCGTCGGCCAGCAGCGTGAGCGAATTGGAGACGACGCCGCCCACCACCTCGGCCAGCAGGAAGATCGACGTGAGCAGCAGCGCGCCCGTGAGTCCACGAGCGCCCGCGTCGCGGGCGTGGTGGTGGCCGCCGTGCGCATGACTGTGTGCTGTGACGTGGCGCCCGCGCTGGCGTGGCGCCGAACAGTCGGCGTAACTTGGCTCCGTGTTGCTGCGACTCGTGTCCATCGTTGTGTTGCTCGTCCTCAACGGTTACTTCGTGGCGGCGGAGTTCGCGCTTGTGCGGTCCCGCCGAACGAGACTCCAGGCAATGGTACGCGCCGGTGATCCGCTCGCCCGGTTTGCGCTCAGTGCCTCAGGAAATCTCGCGCGCGTGCTGTCGGCGAGCCAACTGGGCATCACGCTGGCCTCCTTGGGGCTGGGGTGGGCGGCGGAAAGCGCCCTCGGACGCACGTTCGCGTCGTTCTTCGATAGCCTCCCGTTCACCATCGAACAATCGCTCCGCGTAAGCCTAGGCGCCATAGCGGCGCTGCTGGTGGTGAGTTTCTTCCACGTGGTTTTCGGAGAGCTGGCTCCCAAGGGAGCGGCGCTCCAGCACCCCGAACGCTTCGCCAAATGGCTGGCGCCGCCCTTGCTCGTCTTCGCGTGGGTGGCCACCCCCTTCACCGCCGTGCTCAACCACGCGGCCGGGCTAGTTTTACGCGCATTTGGCCAGCGCGCCACCGTCACCCGCGAGCCAGTGCATTCGCCAGACGAGTTGCGGATGCTCGTAGACCAGAGCGAGGAACAGGGAGCGCTCGAGGCGAGCGACGCGGAAATGCTGGGGGCGGTGCTCGAGTTCTCGGAAAAACACGCCCGCGAGGTGATGACGCCCCGCACCGACATCGTCGCGATGCCGGCCCGTGCATCGCTCGACGACGCCCTTCACCTGGTGGAGGAGTCTCATTTCTCGCGCTACCCGGTGCATGACGAATCCATCGATGATGTGGTGGGCATGGTGCATGTGAAGGACCTGCTGGGAGTGTTGCACCAGCAACTCGACCGGTTCACCGTGCGCGACGTGATGCGTCCCATGCACGTCGTGCCCGGATCGCGCGAGGTCGAGGCGGTGCTGACCGACTTCAAGCGCCTGAAGGAACACATGGCGATCGTGCTGGATGAATACGGCGGCACGGCCGGACTGGTGACCATGGAAGACCTGCTCGAAGAAATTGTTGGGGAAATTCTGGACGAGTACGACGAGAACGTGGAGCCGGGGCTACCTCGCGCCACGGAGGGAGAGACGCTGGTGCCCGGGGTGACCAGCATACGCGACATCAACGAGCGATACGAACTTTCCGTGCGCGAAGCGGACTACACCACCATCGGCGGATTCGTGTTTGGCGCTCTCGGCCGCCTGCCAGTGGTCGGTGACCGAGTGACGACGGAAGGCGCAACATTCGAGGTGCGCCAGATGGACGGGCGTCGCATCGAAATTCTGGCACTCGAGAGAAAGGCGCAGATCGAGTCCGTGCCCGGCAGTGGCCTAGACACGTCCTTCGGCCGCTTCCGCGAGCCACGCTAGCGCACCGCGATCCTCGCGCAAAGCAGCAATGCCTCGATCATGCTAACCGCATTCGCGAGGCCGCGACCCGCGATATCGAATGCCGTCCCGTGGTCCGGCGAGGTGCGCGGGAACGGAAGTCCGAGCGTGACGTTCACGGCGTGTCCGAAGCTCGCGACCTTGATCGCGGTCATTCCCACATCGTGATAAGGCGCGATCACCGCGTCGAACTCGCCCCGCAGCGCCCGCACGAATACGGTGTCCGCGGGGAACGGCCCGGCGACGCCCGCACGCCGCGCCGCCGGTGCGAGCACCAGATCGTCTTCGCTCCCGAAGCGGCCGCCGTCACCCGCGTGCGGATTCAGTGCGCAGAGCGCGAGACGAGGTTCCGGAATCTGGAACCAGTCGCGTAGCCCCGCGCGCGTGACGCGCACGGCGTCCGCGATCGCTCCGGCGGTGACCGCGGCGGGCACATCCCGCAGCGCCAGATGCGTCGTGGCGAGCACCACCCGCAAGCGGTCGGACGCGAGCATCATGGCGGTGACGGCACCCGTCAGCGCGGACAGCATTTCAGTGTGGCCTGCGTGGTGGTACCCGCCGGCGAAGAGCGCATGCTTGTCGATTGGAGCCGTCACGATGCCCTGCACCTCCCCACTCTGTGCCATCGCGACCGCGCGCTCTATCGCGAGCCCGGCGAGCTGTCCCGCCTTTGTCTCGCCGTCAGCGGCGTGCCACGTACCAACGGGGACGTGCGGCGCCACCTCGAAGCCCGAGGGACCCACGACCACCAGCTCACACGCGGCGGCCACCCGCGCGTCTGCCATGGCCATGCGCACAACTTCCGGACCGATGCCGCGCGGGTCTCCGAGCGTGACCGCGAGCCGCGCGCGCACCATGGGAGGAAATGTCACATGCGGATGGCGACGAACTGCTCCTTGCGCAATTCGTTGAGCATACGGCGGGCCTGGCGCTCCTGCTGCAACTGTGCTCGGATGCGATCGCGCATGTCGGCCCGCGTATACTCGCCACCCTCCACCCGGTCGATAATCTGCAGGATGCCGAATTTGGGCACGCCCGATTTCGGGTCAGGAATTTCGAACGGCGCGGTGAACTCTCCGGCCTTCAGGCCGGCGATCGCCTTCTTGTAATTCTCCGGCAGCCCAGAGTCGACGGAAACCCCTTCCGGAATGCCGTGGAGCTCCGCGGCGTCGTGATACCGGGCTAGCAGCGAGTCGAATGGAGTGCCGGATTTCCAAAGCCGGAGCACACTGTCGGCGAGCACCCGGGCGCGTGCAACATCAGCGGAATCGCGATGGGGCATAATCAGAATATGACGCGCCCTGACCTCGGCGGGCTGCACCCGATCGACCTTGATGACGTGGAATCCGAAGGTGGTCTCGACGACGATCGGCGCAATCTGCCCGGGCGCCAAGGCGAACATGACGCGATCGAATTCCGGTACCATGCTTCCACGGCGGTTCCAGCCGAGGTCACCGCCGAGATCTTTCGACGCCGGATCCATGGACTCGCGTTTCGCGATTTTCTCGAAGTCCGCTCCCTTCGCCGTCACTTCCGCCAACAGCGAATCCGCTTTCGCCATCGCGGCCCTGCGCGCTGCGGCGTTCGGCCGAGTCGGCACCACGATCTGGCGAAACGAAACGGTCGTGGGCCGCTTCGGAAACGATTCCTTCGACTTCTCGAAAGCTTCGGTGACCTCTGCCTCGGAGACGCTCACCGGCGCTGACATGCGGCCGTGGGCGCGCAGGGAGTCGACGCCGCGTTGCCTCAACAGGTCGGCCTTATCCTGTTCCGCTCGAAATTTGCGGAACTCGTTTTCGTTGCCGAATCCGCTGCTCTTCAGCGCGTCGCGGAATTCGGCCTCCGTCTTGAAGGTCCCTTTCACCTGCTTGATAAACTTGTCCACCGACGCCTGCACCTCCGCGTCGGTCGCAGTGATCTTGAACTGCTTGGCGGCCCTCACCAGCACTTCATCGTCGATGAGTTTGTCGATGACTGTGTGCATGAGGGTGACGAACCCGGCGGAATCGGCGGGCGGCTCGAACCCGCGCCCACGCTGGGCATTGATGTACTCGAGCACCTCGCTTGTGAGTACCGGGTGGTCGCCAACGACCGCCACCACGCGGTCGACACTTACGCGTGAGGGCGCCGCAGGTGGAGCGGTCACGGGCTGCTGCGCCGCCGCCTGTTCACCGCACCAGGCGAGTAGTGCGAACTGCACGGCGAGCCGTGCGCTGCAGTTACTCATGTGGCGGAGCCAACGGCTTCTTCGTCGCGGACGGTGCCGGCTGCGGCACTTTCTTCACTGTATCCGTGGGTGCTGCACCCGCGGGCGGTGCGCCGGGCATCGGCACTACTGAAGACGGCATGGCCTTCGCTTTTGCCGAATCGACCTTGGCCTTGGCCTTCGCCGCGTCGGCGACGGAGCGGTCGATGCCCGACGCAACAATGCGGGACTCGAACTTCTTGTGGAGCGCGAGGGCCACTGGCTCCGCGACATCGACGAACTGGGCCTGGTTTCTGATGAGTGCGTCCATGTACGTCTCGACGCGTGTCGCCGCAAGCATTTCCTTCTCGGCCTTGGATTTCGCGCTGTCGGCAAGCTGTGAGGGCGAAATGCGAAGCGCGGTCAGCGAGTTCATCAGCGAGCTCGTGAAGGCCCGACGAATGCCATTCACCTCAGACGTATCGAGCGTGATCTTGGCGCTGTCCGCCGCGTGCAGCATGAGCTCGTTGCGCATGACGTACTTGACGAACATCGGCATGCTCGAATCGGGTGCTTGCATGATCTGCTCGCGAATTCGTGCCTGCGGGGGGAACGCAGCCACCCAGCGCGCCAGCCGGGCGGCGGTGAAGTTGCCGCTCGTGGACGTGGCGAGCACCGTGTTGTCGTCGCGATGCGATTCCAGGTCGGCGCCCACGGCCTTGACGGTCTTGGCGGCGTCTTTCTTGACCTCTACCTTGGCGCCCGTCTCCATCTTCACCACGTAGGTACTCTCGGCCGTGGCCGCCGCAGTCTTAGCGAAGGCCTCGGCGAACCTCGGTTTGGCCTCAGCCCAGCCTTCACGGAGGATAATGTGAAAACCGAACTTCGTCTGCACGAGCCCTGAAATCTCGCCGGGCTTCAGCGCGAGCGCGGCCTTCTCGAACTCGGGCACCATCTGGCCTTTTGGGAAAACATACTCGCCACTCTTGGCCTTGGAACCCGGGTCGCCGCTGTATTTCGTGACCATCTGCGTGAAGTTCGCCGGCGTGACCTGCTTGAGCACGCCCGTCGCGACGCGACGCACCGAGTCGATCTGGGCGGGCTTAAGCACGTCGCGATCACCCGAGATGAGAATGTGACGCACGGCGAGCAGCGCGCCGTCGTTGTACTTCTTTTCCAGCGTTGCGGAGTCGAGCGGCGCGGCGATTTTCTGCAGTGCCTCGGTGAACTTCTTCGCCTTGAGTTGGGCCACCTGCGCCCACATGGCGTCATCGATCACCTTTGGGTCGGAGAGCGTGTCACCGCGCGCCGCCGACTGGCCGAGCAGCTGGTAGTTCACCCACAAATTCGAGATGGCCAGCGCCACGTCCTTACGCGGCGGCACCGGCGTGGAGGCCATCATCTGCGTGAGGCGCTCCACCGAGAGCTGTCTCGAACCTGCCCGAGCGGCAACGTCCGCATGGCCGGTGAGTGCCTCTTTCAGCCCGGAGCAGGCGGTGACGGCGGCAATGGCGCTTGCGACGGCAATCGAACGGAAACGGGGCATTTGGGGGAAGGCAAGGGGCTGAAGGCGGGCGGAAATGGTGCTACCGCCGGGTGGTGACAATCGATCGCAATGCGCGCACGAGCCCCTCAAGCAGGGGCGATCCGCCGAGCCGCGTCAGCTTCAGTGACAGGGGCTGCGCGCGCCTCACGTCGACCTGAAACTGCACGTCCCGGAAGGCGGCCGCGAGCGGCTGCATGCGCGGCAGCGCATCGCTTCGAAAGCTAACACGGGCTTCGTCGCCGTGCACGAGAATGGATTCGATGCCGAGCGAGGCACCGACGGCGCGAAGCTTGGCGAGCGCAAAGAAGGCTTCCGCGGCGCCGGGCAGCGGGCCGAAGCGGTCGCGCACTTCGGCGCGCACATCCTCGATCTCATCGACCAGCGTCCGTGTCGAGAGCCGCCGATAGACGTCCAGCTTGGCATCCTGGCTCGGGATGTACTCGTCCGGCAGGAAGGCCGGGGTGTCGAGCGCGACGTCAGCGGGTGGTGGTGGCGGCGCAGTGTCCCCACGCATCACGTGCTTGACCGTTTCGTCTAACATCCGCAGGTACAGGTCGAACCCCACCGCCTGGACGAACCCGGACTGCTCCGGCCCAAGCAGGTTGCCCGCGCCGCGGAGCTCCATGTCCTTCAGCGCCACCCGGTATCCGGCGCCGAGTTCGGTGTGGTGCTCGAGCACCTTGAGGCGGCGCTCCGCATCCTGGTCGACTTCGTCGGGTACGAGCAGATAGCAGTAAGCGCGACGGTGGGACCGTCCCACGCGTCCACGGAGCTGATAGAGCTGCGCCAGACCGAGCCGGTCGGCGCGATTCACGAACATCGTGTTGGCGTTGGGGACGTCGAGCCCACTTTCGACGATCAGGGTGGACACGAGCACGTCGACTTCGCCGCTCACGAATCGCTGCATAACCGCTTCGAGGTCCCGCTCCTTCATCTGGCCGTGTCCCACCGCAAGCCTCGCCCGCGGAAGCACCCGTCGCACGTGGTCGCACACGGCTTCGATGGTCTCAATGCGGTTGTGCACGAAAAACACCTGGCCGCCGCGATCGAGCTCGCGCGCGATGCCCTCCTCAATGAGGCCGTCGTCCCACGGCTCCACGAAGGTGAGTACCGGGGATCGGTCGCGCGGCGGCGTCTGCATGAGGGTCATGTCGCGCAGGCCGGCGAGCGCCAGGTGCAGGGTCCGCGGAATGGGCGTCGCCGTGAGGGTCAGCACGTCGGTGTCGAGCTTCAATTGCTTCAACCGCTCTTTGTGCTTCACCCCGAAGCGGTGCTCCTCGTCCACGACGATCAGTCCGAGTCTCGCGAACTCCACGTCCTTCGACAGCAGGCGGTGCGTGCCGATCACGATGTCGACCTTTCCTTCCTTCAGCGCGGCGAGAATCGCTTGCTGCTGTGCGGGGGCGCGGAAGCGGCTCATGACTTCGACGCGCACTGGGAAATCGGCGAACCGGTCGCCGAAGGTGCGCAGATGCTGCTCGGCGAGCACGGTCGTCGGCACGAGCACGGCCACCTGTCGGCCACCCTGCACCGTCTTGAAGGCGGCGCGCACCGCGACCTCCGTTTTTCCGTAGCCCACGTCGCCCACGAGCAGGCGGTCCATGGGACGCGGGCCCTCCAGATCACGCTTCACCTCCTCGGTGGCCTTGCGCTGATCAGGAGTGTCCTCGAACAGGAAACTGGATTCGAGCTGGTGCTGCCAGACCGTGTCGGGAGGGTGCGGCGGCCGGCTGGCGACCTTGCGGCGAGCGTAGAGGTCGAGCAGTTCGACCGTCATCTCCCGGATCGCGCCGCGGGTCTTGTCGCGCTGCTTCTGCCAGCGGTTCCCGCCCAGCCGGTGCAGATGCGGCGGCGGCGCGTCCTCGCTGACGTCGCCCACCGACCGGAATTTCTCGACCTGATCGATGCGGTAGAGCGGCACGTTGAGCCGGTCACCGCCTTCGTATTCGATGACGATCACCTCGATGGTCGTCTCGCCGGCGAAGATGGTGCTCAACCCACGGTAGATACCCACGCCGTGTTCGAGGTGGACGACGAAGTCGCCGTTCCGTAGTGAGCTGACCGCTTCCAGCGAACCGCCGGTGGCATATCGGCGCGCCCGTCGAATGCGTCGTTCGCGACGGAAGATCTCGTGGTCCGTGAGGATGCGCAGCCCCGCGCTGACGACGCTGAGCGAGTCGCCGCCCGACGGCGGAATGACGAAGCCGCCGCCGAGCACGCCGAGGGCCAGCACGGCCGGCGACGGTTCCCTGGCGGCGCCCCGTCCCTCTGCGAGCAATTCGTCGAGGCGCTCCGACTGCCCTTCGTTGTCGCACAGGATGATCGTCGGCATGCCATCGCGCACCAGCGCGGAAAGGCGCTTCATGTCACGATCGATCGTCTCTGGCTTTTTCAGCGGGAACACGACCGTCTCCGCAGCCGTGTCGGGCGTCACCGCAACCAGTTCGATCATCGCAAAGGTGCCGAGGGCCCGGAGCGCCTCGTGGGGCGGCTGGCAGAGCTCTTCCCTTGCGGACGCATCCTCACCGCGCCGGCGCGCCACTTCTATATGGTGCTCGGCTTCCTCCCAGGTGCGCTCCATTTCCGGGGCCAGATGTACACCGCGCGGAATCACGACCAGCGTATCGGGGGGAAAGAGTGCGGCGAGCGTGGTTCGCGCGAAGCTTGCGTCGCCCCCCGCCGAAGCGATGACGTCCACGGGGAGTACGAGCGCCACCTCAGCCAACTGCGTGGTGCGCTGCGTGATCAGGTCGAAATGGCGCAGCTCCGCAACCTCGTCGCCGTCGAACTCGAGGCGCACTGGCTCGGTCATGCCGAACCCATACACGTCGACGATGCCGCCGCGCACCGAGAACTGTGCCACGTCGTCGACCATCGCCACCCGTTCGAAACCCACCGACTCCAGGTGCGCGCCCAGAGCGTCGAGCCGCCAACTGTCGCCGCGCCGGAGTTCGAGCCTGGCCGCCACGAGCGCGGGGGGAAGACGCGTGCGTTCGAGCACGGCGCGCGCCGTGGTCAACACGATGCGCGTGTCGCCGCGGGTCATGCGCTCGAGCGTTTCCACGCGCTCGCCAGCCACCTCAGCGTGTGGTTCCACTTCGCCAAATCCCTCCCGGGGCGGGTACAGCGCCACCGCGCCTTCCGTGAGGACGGACTGCAAGTCCGCTAGCCATCGCTCCGCCTCCGGCAGCTGGTCGGCCACCACCGCGATCAAGCGGTTCGGGGCGTGTGCCGAGAGCGCGGCGATCAGGACCGCATCGGACGAGCCTTCGAGGCCTGCCACGCGCTGTACTGGTCCGGACCCACGCGTGCGCGGGAGTGTCGAGAGCAACCGTGCGAAGGAAGGCAGCGCCGCGACGCGCTCGACGAGAGTGGGCAGCGCCATGGCTAGGATTTGCGTGGTTTCAGGGAAACGGCGCGTGTCACCATTGCCTCAGCTGCCAGAAGGAGCAGGCCGCATCCGAGGAAGAGGGTATCGAGCGACTGTCGGCCACCCAACCCAAACGACGCCGCTGTCCAGCGCGCGAGATCGGCGGTTACGCTGGCGTCCGCGCCGGCGAAACGTGCGCGCAGTGACGGAGCGGACAGCCTGGCTAGATCGCTTTCGGCGACCTCGCTGTTCACGACCAACGCTCCGGCGCGCGCCGCACCACGCATCCAGAAATAGACGCCAGTGACGACCGGGGCTTCGACGCGAGCATCGTGCACCGGCCGCCTTGAACCGTCGGGCGCTTCAAGTTCCCGCGCCCACGCCGGCCGAGGCACACTAGCTCCCGGAGCAGCCTCTGTCATCGCTCCGCCCTCTCGCGACAGGTGGTCCGCGATAGCGGCGCCGAGCCAAGGCACCCAACTCGCACGAAGCGGTAGATCGGTCGATTCGACCGTGAGCGGCGAAGCAATGACGACGTACCCATTCGCGGCCACGGCCCACGGATCGGTGCCCGCGCGCGCTAGCGTATCGACCGACCCTACCTCGAGCTCCCCCCGCGATTCGAGCGCGTACCATCGGGAGGCCGTCACGCCCGCGAGGCCGGCACCGTGCACCGGTGTCGGACCCGTGCGCGCGGCGCCAAAGTGCCAGGGCACGCCGGCGCGCTCCAGCGCGCGGTTCGCCGCGCCGAGCTGCACGGGATCGCGCGGAGCAAAGATCACGCCGGGCTTGCGTGCTGCTTCGCCGCCCGTAACGACGATGTCGGCGCCAGGCGACACGCGACCCGATAGCGCGAGGGCGTCGATCGCCGAACGGGCGAAGATCCCGGCGGTCGGGTCGGCGATCACCGCCGGCGCCGCACTAATATGCACCGCGAACCACCGCACGTCATCCGCGCGAAGCTCGTCGGGCTCGAGTTCGACGCTGCCGGCGAGCCACCCGCGTTCCGTCGCTGCCACCCGCACGACGATCTCGGCACCTGGCGCGACTGTGCCGCGGGCGATCGCGCGTGGTCCGAGGGCCACCCGATAGGTCACGGAATCGGTGGCACTGGTGGACGCGCGCACGGCGCCGCGCGGAGTCCAGTGCAGTGGCTCCGCGACGGCCCGCAGAATGGAGCGGTTCTTCGGCGGAGCATCTGCGAGGGCGAAGACACTGGCCGTCACCCCATCCAGCGCCACGGGACCGTTCCATGTGGTGGCCTGCGCGTCGGTGAGTACGGCCAGATGTTGCGCCGGAAGGCCGGCACTCTTCACCAACTGCAGCGCGCGCGTGACGGCAGCGTGCGGGTCGCCCGCCCCGTGCAGCGGCGCCATACGGTCAAGTTCGGCGCGCAGTGTGCTTGCGGTGCCACCCACGGCGCGGCCGTCGGCAGTCACGAGCCATAGCCGGTCGGCCGCCGTGGCCGCGCCGAGCGTCGCGCGCGCGGCGTCCTTGAGTCGCGAGAGCACGGGCGTGCCATTCGCCACGGCCGAGGTGCTGAGCGAGTTGTCGAGCACAATGGCTAGGGCGGTAGGCGCGTGCGCGCCGCCGCCGAGCCGACCCACGGGACGAGCGGCCGCAGCGGCGAGGGCGAGTATGGCGAAGACCCGCAACAACATCAACAGCAGGTTTCGCAGTCGGAGCTCTGCCTTGTGCTCCATTTGCGCGCGCAACAGGTAGCGAAGCGCAGGGAAGTCCACCTTCTCGCCGGTTCTGCGGCGCAGCAGATGCAGCAGGAGCGGGACGGCCGCAGCGCCTGCGAGCGCGAGAGCGAACGGCGCGAGAAAGTTCACGAGAGGTGCTGGCGCGCCGCGAAGGCGCTGCGCAGCGCTACGCCGAATGGCTGGTCAGTCAGCACCAGCTGGTATGCCGCTCCAGACGCTCCAAGCCGGTCACGCCATTCGCGGATGGCCAGTTCCACCGTTTCGCGGTAAGCGTCGCGCACGTCGCTCACCATTGCGAGCAGCGACTGCGCCGACTCCGTGTCCACCAGCTCCGCCTCGCCCTTGGCGAGGGAGAGGTCCCGCTCGGCCGGGTCGAGCACATGGAACACCGTCACGTCGTGCCCCACCGCACGCAGCACGGAGACGGCCTTGACCATCTCTTCCTCCGGCACAAGCAGGTCCGACAGTATCACTACCATTCCCGGACGGCGTATGAGCTGCGCCGCAGCCATGATCGCGCCGGGCGCGTCTGACCCCTGCCCTGATCCGGGCTCTTCGAGCGCTTTGATGATGCGTCGCCACTGCCCGGAACGTCCACGGGGCGGGATCAGCGTGCGCACCCGGTCGTCGAACCGGATGAGACCCACGCCGTCGCGCTGGCGGAGGAGCAACCACGCTATGGCGGCGGCTACGCGCTCGACATATGCGAGCTTCGTTAGGCGTCCCGGAGCGCCGCTCCACGCCATGGAACGGCTCACGTCAAGGATAATGGTCGCCTTGAGGTTCGTTTCCTCCTCGAATTGCTTGATGAGCCATTTGTCGGCGCGCGCCACGACCTTCCAGTCGAGGAAGCGCAGGTCGTCGCCGGGCTGGTAGGCGCGATGTTCCGCAAACTCCACCGAGAATCCCCTTTTCGGTGAGCGGTGCAATCCGGTGAGAAAACCCTCCACGACCCAGCGCGCCACGATCTCGATGCTGCCAAGGGCGGCAACGGAGGCGGGGTCAATCAGATCAGCGCGGGAGCGAGAGTCAGCCATTCGGGAAGCGTAACATACCCGGCGCCTCCGACAGGCTCCAGCCGCGCCCGCAGATCGTGAGCGAGTCATGCGTGGAGTCCGGTCATTCGCCGCACGACCGCACCCGCCGGACGGCTATACTTCAGCATTAGCCCCTCGCCACCCCAACCCGCGAAGCCGTGCAGCTCGACCGTATCCGGAATTTCTGCATCGTCGCTCATATCGACCACGGCAAGTCCACGCTCGCGGACCGCCTGATTGAGGCCACGGGCATGCTGCAGAAACGCGAAATGAAAGCGCAGGTGCTCGACACGCTTGACCTGGAACGCGAGCGCGGCATCACCATCAAGCTGAACGCCGTGCGCATGACGTACACGGCGAACAACGGCGTGGCATACGAACTGAACCTGATCGATACGCCCGGGCATGTAGACTTCACCTACGAAGTGTCGCGATCGCTTGCCGCGTGCGAAGGCGCGGTGCTGGTCGTGGATGCGTCGCAGGGCATTCAGGCCCAGACGCTCTCGAACCTCTTTCTCGCGATGGAGGCGGGACTCGAGATCATCCCGATCCTCAACAAGATCGATCTCCCGGGCGCCGAGCCCGAGCAGCGCCGCGCGGAAGTGGTAGGCCTGCTCGGATGCAAACCCGAGGACATTTTACTTGTCAGCGCGAAGGAAGGCGTTGGCATTCCGGAACTTCTCGAGGCGATCATCGCGAGGACGCCCGCGCCCTCCGGCGACCCCGCAGCTCCCCTGCGCGCGCTCGTATACGACTCCTACTACGATCGGTACCGTGGCGCCATACCGAGCATTCGCGTGGTCGATGGCACTATCCGCAAGGGTACGCGCATCACTTTCGGCGCGAATGACGGCGTGTACGAGGTGGCCGAAGTCGGGTACAACCAACTGCGCCAAGTACCCGCGGACGAGCTTACGGCTGGTGAGGTAGGATACATCGTGGCGAGCGTGCGCTCCGTGAAGGAGACACGGGCCGGCGACACGGTGTTCGACGCAGACCGCCGCGCCACGCAGGCGCTGCCGGGTTACCAGGCCGTGAAGTCGTTCGTCTTCGCGGGCCTGTATCCGACGGACACGCAGCAGTATGAAGAGCTGCGAGATGCGCTCGAGAAGCTTCAGCTCAATGACGCGTCGCTGCACTACGAGCCCGAGACGTCCACGGCGCTCGGATTCGGGTTTCGCTGCGGATTTTTGGGACTGCTGCACATGGAGATCGTGCAGGAGCGGCTTGAGCGGGAGTTTAACCTCTCACTGGTGACCACGGTGCCCAGCGTCGAGTATCGCGTGCACAAGACCGACGGCACACTGATCCTCGTGGAGAATCCCGCGCTCATGCCACCAGACTCCGTCATCGATCATGTCGAGGAACCATACGTGAAGGCGCGCATCATGGCGCCCGCCGAGTACATAGGCCCCATCATGACCCTCGGCACCGACCGCCGCGGCGAATACAAGGGCATGCATTACATCGACACGGCACGAGTTGAGTTCGACTGGGAGTTTCCGCTCGGCGAGATCATCCTCGACTTCTTCGATAAGCTCAAATCGATTTCGCGCGGGTACGCGTCGCTCGACTACGAGATGCTCGATAACCGACGGAGCGACCTGGTGCGGCTGGACATGCTGATCAACGGCGATGCGATCGACGCCTTCAGCGTCATTATCCACCAGGACAAAGCGTACGACTGGGGCCGCAAGATCGCCGACAAGTTGAAGGAGTTGATCCCGCGACAGCTGTTCGAGGTGGCGATCCAGGCCGCCATCGGCATGAAGGTCATTGCACGCACCACCGTGAAGCCGTTGCGCAAGGACGTGCTCGCCAAGTGTTACGGTGGCGACATTACACGCAAGCGGAAATTGCTGGAGAAGCAGAAAGAAGGGAAAAAGCGGATGAAACAGGTGGGGTCGGTGGAGATTCCGCAGGAGGCGTTCCTGGCCGTCCTGCAGGTGGAGTAGCCGCAACCATTGGGGGGGAGCGCGTGACCAGCTCGCTCGTCATCCAGACCAGTTTCCTCGGAGACGTAGTCCTGACGACCCCGCTCCTCGCGGCGCTGGCCGAACGCGGGCCGGTCGACGTCGTCGTCACGCCAGCGGCTGCGCCGCTGCTGGTGAATGATCCCGGCATTCGCGACTGCATCGTGTTCGACAAGCGGGGAGGCGACGGCGGGCTCGCTGGCCTCTGGCGATTTGCCCGGGGGCTGCGCACACGTCCGAACGGCGAACCGCGACTCTCCGCCACGGCGTACTTGGCCCAAGGGTCGATACGCAGCGCCGCGCTTGCGAAGCTCGCAGGGATACGCGAGCGCATCGGCTTCGACCGTTCGTCGGGACGCGCGCTTTACACCACGCGCATCAGCTACCGCGACGACCGCCATCACGCCGAACGGCTTTGGCGACTCGCGGCCGGCGACGCGGCGAGCGATCCTTGTGCGGAGACGATTCGCCCCCGGCTCTTTCCAGGCACGGCCGACCGGGCGGCGACCGACGGGCTGCTGCGGGACGTGCCGGCCGATGGCGCGCCACTCCTGGC
>JRHI01001914.1_pt1 | contig 15735 bp, 14 predicted proteins | sample 215371 | NCBI WGS metagenome assembly JRHI01 (sample SAMN02929681, study PRJNA255918) | sediment metagenome | biome: cave system; feature: Ice Cave; material: Sediment; isolation source: sediment from deep within a dark volcanic ice cave with no known source of... ...
CGCGGCATCATGAAGCCCGGAACCGATCTCGTCACGAGCCGCATGCTGGGCGTGTTCCGCGACAGCGCGATCACGCGGCAGGAGTTCATGTCGATCGTCAACTAGTCGTCATCCTCGGCACTCTCGTCGGCGGCCGCTGCCGGGGCGCCGTAATCGACGCGGACGAGATAGAGGCCCGAGGCCGTCGCCACCGGCCCGCACGCCGCGCGGTCGCGGGCTTCGAGCGCCGCCTTGAGATCTGACGCTCGCCATTTTCCCTCGCCGACGAGCTTCAGGCTGCCGACCATGGACCGCACCTGGTTATGCAGGAACGAGCGCGCGGAAGCCTCGACGACGATCTCATCACCGCTCCGGCAAACATCGAGCCGGTCGAGCGTGCGCAAGGGCGAGTTCGCCTGGCACTGCGCGGCGCGAAAGGTCGTGAAATCGTGCCGGCCGAGAAGCGCGGGCGCGGCCGTCGCCATCGCCTCGGCGTCAAGCGCGACCGGCACCCACCAAACACGACTGTAGTCGAGAGCGGGCGGCGCGCGCCGCGACAGGATGCGGTAGCGGTAGTGGCGCGCCGTGGCGCTGTAGCGCGCGTCGAAGGAGCCGTCTGCGCTCGCGCAGTCGAGCACAACCACCGGCGCCGGCTTCAGATAGAAGTTGACCGCCTCCCGCACTCGGAAAGGCTCCCAAGTCTTTGCCAGATCGAAATGCGCGACCTGGCCGAGAGCGTGCACGCCCGCATCGGTGCGCCCAGCGCCGCGGACGCTCGCCGCCTCTCCGCAGAACTGAAACAGAGCGGCTTCGAGGGCACCCTGCACCGAGGCGCCCTGGGCCTGACGCTGCCAGCCGAGAAACGGCGTGCCGTCGTATTCGACGAGGATGCGGAAGCGGGGCATGAAGGCTCGGGAGGCTCAGGGCGCGCGACGCGGAGGATTGCCGCTCATCCCTAGCCGCGCTGACCCGGGGCCTCAACCTTCATCGGCGCTTAGGCTCAGCGGGGCGGGTAGGCTGGGTTGTCGACGTTCAGCGCCAGCGGGGCCCTGTCCGGGTTGACGATCAGGTGCTGGGTCGGCGGCACCGGGCGATAGACGCGGACCCCGTGCTCGACTGTGACGGTGGCGCCATAGATGGGGCGGGTCTCGATGCGCGTGGTCTGCGCGGTCTGCGCTTGCGCGGAGCCCATAAGCGCAACAGCGACAAGCCCGAGAGGCAGAAGTCCGAGAACACGCATAGCACCACTCCATTCACGCAAAGCCATCATTAACAATAGCTTAGCGTGGTTGCATGCGCAGGTCCAATGATCGCTGGAGCCTTGGCGCTGGCCGCGCTCAGGGCGCGAGGACCGCACCCCGGGCCAGGGGAAATCCGCGCAGGAACTCCGCAGCTCCCATCGGCTTCTTGCCGGCGCGCTGCAGCTCCAAAAGGCGGACTGCACCGGACCCACACGCGACGGTGAGCGCATCGTCGAGCACCTCGCCGGGGACCCCACTCCCATCGGCAAGGCCCGCGCGGAGCACCTTGACCCGCTCGACCTTCCCCGTAGCCGTTGCCTCAAACCAGGCGCCCGGAAACGGCGACAGCCCACGGATGAGGTTGTGAACCTCGCGCGCGGGCCGCGCGAAGTCGATGCGCGCCTCGGCCTTGTCGATCTTCGCCGCGTAGGTCGCGCCTTCACCCGGCTGCGGCGTGCACTCGAGCAGCCCGCGCTCCAAGCCGCCAAGCGCGCGCACCATGAGGTTCGCGCCACGTCGCGCCAGCTCGTCGTGCAACTCGCCCGCCGTCACCTCGGGGCCTATGGCGACGGGCTTGGCCAAGCACACCGGGCCGGTATCAAGGCCTTCCTCCATGCGCATCACCATAACGGCGGTCTCGGCGTCGCCGGCCATGATGGCCCGCTGGATCGGCGCCGCTCCGCGCCAGCGCGGCAACGCGGAGGCGTGCAGGTTGAAGCAGCCGAGGCGCGGCGCGGCGAGGACCGGCCGAGGCAGCAGCAGCCCGTAGGCGACGACAACCGCGGCATCCGCATTAAGAGAGGCAAATTCCCGCTGCTCGGCTTCGCGCTTGAGGCTGGTGGGCGACTTCACCGGGATGCCGGCGTTCGCGGCGAACCGCGCAACCGGCGACAGCCGCTCCGCCATGCCCCGCCCCGCCGGCCGCGAGGGCTGCGTGTAGGCCGCCACGACCTCGTGCCCGGCGCCCAGGATCTCGGTCAATGTCGGCACGGAAAAGTCGGGCGTGCCCATGAAGACGATGCGCAGCGTCATTGGCAGGGCGTCCGCTAGCGGGGTTGGTGCAGGGCTCAGAGCGCTTCCGTGGCGCGCGCCTGCTTCTTGAACTTGCGCACCACCATGTCGCGCTTCAGCGAGGATAGGAAGTCGATAATCAGCTTGCCGTCGAGGTGGTTGATCTCGTGCTGGATCGCGGTCGCAAGCAGGCCGCTCGCCTCGAGCTCCCGGCGGTCGCCGGCCCGATCCGTGTAGCGCACAGTCACCAGCGCGGGCCGCTCGATCTCGACGCGCACGTCGGGGATCGACAAGCAGCCCTCCTCGTGCAGTCGCGTCTCGGTGCCGAGCGACACGATCTCGGGGTTGACCAGGAAGAGAGGCTGGGGCGCCTCCTCGTCCTCAGCGACATCGATCACGAGAAGCCGCCGTGGCACGCCCACCTGCACGGCGGCGAGCCCGATGCCCGGGGCCGCGTACATCGTCTCCAGCATATCGTCCATAAGGCGGCGCAAATCGTCGTCGACGCGCTCTACCGGCTCGGAGACCTTGCGCAGAAGCGGATCGGGAAAAGTGATGATCGGTCGGATCGCCATGCTCGTGAGATAGGAAAGTACGCGATTGCGGTCAATCGCGCCGCTGATCTGAGGAACTCCCGTAGCCTAGACGGTTTCAACGGCTGGCGTCAGAACCGACCGGGCTCAGATGTATAGGCGATTCTGCTGCCAAGGCTCGGCGTTGGCCGTCAGAGATACCTTTTCTCAGGCCCCGGCGACGTTCCCGCGTTATCATGCTGCAGGCTGGCCTCCCCGGCCGACGCTGCCCGAATACGACGGAGCAAGGAAAGAAGGATAGGCTTTGCCGGCTCATTCGCTTGCGAACTCGCGTGCTCCGATGCACCTGACGCGCTCATCCCTGATCCTTGGCTGGCAGGAGTGGATCGCCCTGCCCGACCTCGGTCTGCCCGCGCTCAAGGCGAAGATCGACACCGGCGCCAAGACCTCCTCGCTCCATACGCACCTGATCGAGCCCTACGGCCCGGCCAAGCGACCGATGGTGCGGTTCACCGTCCGGCCCAACCCAAGCCGCGAGGATCTGGAGGTCGATGCCTGCGCTGAGGTGATCGACCGGCGCGCGGTGACGAGCTCGAACGGCGAACGCGAGCTGAGGTACGTCATCGCGACCCGCCTTCGCATGGGCGACCGGTCGTGGCCGATCGAGGTCACGCTCGCAAACCGGGAGAAGCTCACCTACCGCATGCTTCTTGGCCGTCAGGCTATTCGGAGCAACATGCTGATCGATCCGGAGGCTTCTTTCCGCCAACCCAAGCTCAGCTATACGCTCTATAGCCGCAGCTGAGCACGAGAAAGCTCAGGCGAGCGCAAGGGCCGTGAGCAGCGCCCGGTTGACCGTCTCGATGGCGCAAAACCGCTCGGCCTTCGCGCGGCTCGCCCGCGCCATCGATGGAATGAGATCCGGGCGCTTCAAGAAGCTCTCCATCGCGGCGGCGAGCGACCGCGCCTCCCTCGGTTGAGCAAAGCAACCGTTGACGCGGTCATCGACCGTTTCCCGGCACCCGGCGACGTCGGTCGTGACGATCGGCCGACCGGCCGCCATGGCATCGAGCAACGGCTGCGGCATGCCTTCGCCGTGCGAGGGAAAGGCGAAGACGTGCGACGTCGCGAGCAGCGCGCGGATGTCTTGCACCGGACCCAGGTATTCGACCGCAGGCGCGTAGGCCGTCACATCGCCCGCCTGCATGCCGAGCGCGCCGTCGCCCGGAGAGCCTGCCAGCAGGAACCGGCAATTGGGGGCGCGCCCGTGCAGCTCGCGGGCCGCCTCGCAGTATTCGACAACGCCCTTGCGTCGATCGAGCTCCGCGACCATCAGGAAGACGAGCCCGTCATCGAGCGGCGGCAGCGGCAAAAGCCCATACATCGCCAGATCGACGCCCGCGCCGGGCACAACCGAGGCCGGGAGCGCGGACGGCAGCATCCCGAGCCGTTTCAGAAGGCCGAGATCGTCGTGATTGAAGAAGATCGCCGCGTCGGCCGCGCGCATCGCCTGGCTGTAGCGCCACGCCGGCATCTCATCAGCGGCCAAAGCTCCCGTGAAGCGGTGCTCTGGCAAGGCATTGACGAGCAGGACCACGCGCTCCGCGCCGGCACCCTGAGCCGCGAGCGCGGCGTAGATCATCGGTCTTGCCCCACAGCCGAATACGGTATGCGGCGCCCAGGTCGCGAGGATGCCTTTGAGCGTCCCGATAGCCTTCCAGTCAGCGAAGAGCTTGAGGCCGTTTTGCTGGCCCTCGAAGATGGCTCGCTCGGCGCCCATCCCGTCGAGAGCACGGATGTCGGCTGCCGCAAATTCTGGCGCGACGACGAGAAGCTTGTGCCGGCGGCCAGCGATCTCGGAGAGGAGCGCCCGCCGCAGGAGCTGTAGCGGCTCGCCGGACGCGCAAACGACGGCGACTCGCCTGACGCCTGTCGCCGGTGCTGCTGCAGGCATCGCCATGTTCAGTGCAAGGTCCGCGACGAGGGGCTCCACGCCGAACGCGGCTGCTCCCCATCCTGCGCCGGCGTCGCCTCGGAGTGATAGCCCTCCACGGTCCGCATCAGCACGGAATGCATGGTCTCGACGTCGCGCGCGTTCATCGCCGCTTTGAGCAGGCCAAGCTCGCGCTCGAGATCGGCGCGCGGCAGGAACGGCTCGTCCGAGCGCAGGATGCGCGGGTGCTCCGTCGGCTTCGTGTTAGCGCCGATCAGCAGCTCTTCGTAGAGCTTCTCGCCGGGGCGCAGGCCGGTGTAGACGATGGCGATATCGCCCTCGGGGGTCTCGGGGGTCCTTACATCGAGACCGGTCAGGCGGATCATGAGGCGCGCGAGGTCGTCGATGCGCACCGGCTCGCCCATATCGAGCACGAACAGGTCGCCGCCGTGCGCCATGGCGCCAGCCTGGATGACGAGCTCCGCCGCCTCGGGGATCGACATGAAATAGCGGATGATCTCGGGATGGGTGACGGTCACGGGGCCGCCCGCGCGGATCTGCTGGCGGAATTTTCTAACGACGGAGCCTGAGCTGTCGAGCACGTTGCCGAAGCGGACCATGGTGAAGACGGTCGAACCTCCGCTAGCGGCTTCGGCCTGCAGGATCAGCTCGGCGAGGCGCTTGCTCGCCCCCATCACGTTGGTCGGCCGCACGGCCTTGTCGGTGGAGATCAGCACGACGAGCTCGACGGCTTCGGCCTTGGCGCAATCGGCAAGCACCTGCGCGCCGAAGGTGTTGTTCGACAAGCCGCAGATGGGGTTCTGCTCGACGATCGGAACGTGCTTGTAGGCGGCTGCGTGATAGATGACCTCGACGCCGTGTTGGGCGATCGTTTCGCGCACCTGCGTGGCATCGAGAACGGAGCCCAGCACGAGGACGAGCTCGGGCCGGGCGGAACCGTGCAATGACCCGATCAGAGTGCGCGCCTCTTCCCCAATCTCGTAGAGCGCGGCTTCCGAGATATCGAGCAGCACAAGCCGGCGCGGGCTGTGCTTCAAGAGCTGGCGCACGAGCTCGGAGCCGACAGAGCCACCGGCTCCCGTGACAAGGATCGACTTGTCCTGCGTCTTGCGGGCGAGCAGCTCGCTGTTGGGCGGAACCTTGTCGCGTCCAAGCAGGTCGTTGACCTCCAGCGGGCGCAAATCGCTGACGCGTACGCGGCCCGACGTGATGTCCTCGACCGCCGGCAGCACCTTCAGTTCGACGGGATAGACGGCCAGCTCCTTCAGCATGCGTCGGCGCTCGCGCCGACGCTCTTCGGGAAGCGCGATCAGGATCTCGCGCACATTGTGCCGCTCGATGAGCGGTCCGAGCCGGTCGGGGTTGTAGACCTTGAGGCCGGCGACATACTGACGCCAGAGCGAAGGCTCGGTGTCGATGAATGCGACCGGGTCGCGGTCGTTGGCCCGGCGCAGGGCGGCGAGCAGCTGCACGCCGAGCTGTCCGGCGCCGAAGATGACGACGGCCTTGCGCTCGGCGTCGGCGGGGAGCTCAGCAAGGCGGATACCGACGCTCTCCAGGAGCATCGCGGCGACGACCCGACTCGCTGTGATGAAAAGCGTAGCCAGCACGCCGTAGGCAATCACGACCGAGCGCGGGATGCCCAATTGCCCGGACATGAACACGAGCAGCGACCAGATCAGCACCGAAAGCCAGATGCAGCCGATGATCCGGGTATGCCCGCGATAGCCGAGATAGCGCGTCACGAGCTTGTAGAGACCCGACAGCGCAAACGTCGAGACCGCAATCAGCGGTGCGCTCAGGAACAGCAGCGCCGTCGTCAAATCGCGCGGCACATAGAAGGTCGTGTAGCGCAGCGAGATCGGCAGCCACAGCGCCACGCTGAGCAAAAGGAAGTCCCAGCCGACCAGGATTCCGCGCTTGTTGAAGCGGGGTAGCTCAAGCAGCCAGGTTTGCCAGCGCGCCCACAAAGGATGGAACGTAGGAATCACGGTCACTTTCCCCCTTGCGCCCTTCCCCGACAGTCGAAGGCCGCTTAAGCAGCGACAGCAGCAATTCTTGATGCAGGCTCAACAAGATAGCAGATCGGGCTTTGTTGTCTCAGCGATTTGCCCGATCCGGAAAAATCGAGAAATAGCATTGGGTTGGCTGCCCTGCTAGGCTCGGCAAACCTTATGCACGCCATGTTTCGCTCACGTTTGGCGCTCGCATTCGAGTCGCTGCCACTAAGTCGATCGAGGCTATCTCGATCCCGCCTGCAACGCGTCGATCCAGTGATAGGCGAGCCAGACGGCAAGTACGCCGAAGAGGACGCCGCCGAGCATGCTTCCCGTGAGCACGCCCGCAGCAGCCCCGAGATAGGCGCCGAGCGCGACAAACGGTATCGTACCGAGCGTCGCACGCCCCCAATTGAGCACAGTCGAATAGTGCGCACGCCCTAACGTGTTGAAGGCGGCATTGGCGACAAACAGCGCGCCGAGGAAGACGAACAGCGGCGCCAGGTAGCGGCAGTAGAAGACGACGAGCTCGGCCGTTTCGCCGGTCGCACGAAAAGCGGCGGCGATCGGGTCGGCGAGAAGGGTGAGCACGAGCCAGGCAATGCCGGTGAAGGCCGCCGTGACGAGCAGAGATTGGGTGAGCGTTGCCCGCATGCGGTCGAACTCGCGAGCCCCATAGTTCTGCCCGATGATCGGACCCACGGTGGCTGACAGAGCGAAGATGGCGCCGAAGGCAACAGACGTGATGCGCCCGAGGATCGCCCAGCCCGCGACCGCGCTGTCCCCGAAAGGCGCAATCGCGCGCGTCACGTAGGCGTTGGCGATCGGCGTCGCGATGTTGGTCAGAACCGCCGGCATCGCGACGGCAAACAGCACCGGCGCGTCTGCGAGAAGCGTCGGCAGCCGCAGGCGCCCCGCGAGGTCGTGCACCCAGATCACTCCGTAGAGCCCGACGCCCATCATGACGAGCCGCGCCACGACCGAGGAGATGGCCGCGCCCTCGATGCCGAGACGGAGCCAAAGGATCAGGACCACATCGAGGGCCGTATTCACCACGGCGCCGATGAGGGTCACGCTCATGGCGCGTCCCGGATCTCCCACCGAGCGCAGCACGGAGGCCGACGTCATGGCAACCGCGAGCGGCGGCATGGCCGGCACCAGAATGTCGAGGTACGTCGTGGCAAGCTCTGCCGCACGGCCGGTGGCACCGAGCAGGCTTAGGAACCAGGGTATGGCGAGCCAGATGGCTAGGCTCAGGATGCTCGCCGCCGCGAATGTCAGCATATGGGCGTTGAGCGACAGGCGCCTTCCACGCATGCGCCGGCCGGCACCCAGCGCGGGCGCCACCAGCGAGGTTGCGGCGATCGACAGCCCAAGGCCGATCGAGACCGTCAGGAACACGATCGACCCGGCAAAACCCACACCCGCGATGATCGCCTCGTCGCCGAGCCAGCTCAGGAACAGGATGTTGGCGAGGTCGCAGAGGAAGATCGCCATCAGTCCGATGGCGCCTGTCCCCGTCATCACGAGGATGTGACGCAGGATCGAGCCGCTCACGAACTTGGGCCGCGACGCGTTGGACCGCCGCGGTCGGCCGGCGCCCTCCGCGAGCGAGCCGCCGCGAGCTGAGGCCGGCGTTGTCAAAGCCTGCGCCTCGCCTTGATGGCAGCGGCGAGCGTGCCCTCGTCAAGATAGTCGAGCTCTCCTCCGATCGGCACGCCCTGCGCGAGTCGCGACACCACGACACCGGTCGGCGCGAGCTGCTCGGTGACGTAATGGGCCGTGGACTGCCCCTCGACGGTTGCGTTCAAGGCGAGCAGAATTTCGTTCGCTTCGCCGGAGCCTGCGCGCTCGATCAGCTTGCCAATGTTGAGCTTGTCGGGACCGATGCCGTCGAGCGGGGAAAGGTGTCCGCCAAGCACATGGTAGAGGCTGTTGACGACGCCTGCCCGCTCGAGCGCCCACAAATCGCCGATCTCCTCGACGACAACGATCATCGAGCGGTCGCGGCGCGGGTCCTGGCACAGGGAGCACGGCGAGACTGTATCGAGGTTGCCGCAAACGGGGCATTCGACGATCTTCTCGACCGCCGCGGCAAGCGCTTGCGACAGCGGCAACAAGAGATCGTTGCGCCGCTTAAGAAGCGCAAGCGCCGCCTTGCGTGCAGAGCGCGGCCCGAGCCCCGGCAGGCGGCCGAGCAACTGCACAATACGTTCGATTTCTGGGCCTGAGACTTTGCGGGTCATGCAGCAACGGTTGAGGCCGCTCGCGCGGCATGCGCCTTTAGCAGGGCGGGATCGGGTAGTACGACGAGCGCTTCCCTATAGAAGGCCCGCGGGCGACCTGCCAAGTCGGGAAAGACCGCCAACGGCGAGTTGGCCTTGCGCCAGATCAAAGTAAGACCAATTTCCAAGTCGTAAGCAGCTTCGGCGAGGATTAAAAGGTGGGTACTTGGCCACCTAACGAATAATGCGCACCGCCTGGACTTCCAGGTAGTGGGAGGAACCCAAACATGCAACTCATCGTGAAAACGGACACCCCGGCGACGGCGCTGCAGCGCGTCGGCCAGAAGATCAGCATCCGCAATCGGTACGAGAACTTCATTGGAGGCGGCTGGGTGCCGCCCGCGCAAGGCCGCTACTTCGAGAACCGCACACCGATCAGTGGCGAGGTCGTCTGCGAGATCGCACGCTCGTCCGCCGAGGACATCGAGAAGGCGCTCGACGCAGCGCACGCCGCAGCCAGCGCGTGGGGCAAGATGGCTCCGGCCGCCCGCGCCGACGTCCTGTTCAAGATCGCCGATCGCATGCAGGCGCATCTGCCGGAGCTTGCCACCGTCGAGACCATCGACAACGGCAAGCCCATCCGCGAGTCGATGGCTGCCGATCTACCGCTCGCCGTCGACCACTTCCGCTATTTCGCGAGCTGCATCCGGGCGCAGGAGGGCTCTCTCTCCGAGATCGACGAGACGACGATCGCCTATCACTTCCACGAGCCGCTCGGCGTCGTCGGCCAGATCATCCCCTGGAACTTCCCCATCCTCATGGCCGTGTGGAAGCTCGCGCCGGCGCTCGCCGCGGGCAACTGCGTGGTCCTGAAGCCAGCCGAGCAGACGCCATTCAGCATCATGGTGCTGATGGATCTCATCGGCGACCTGCTGCCGCCTGGCGTCCTCAACGTCGTCAACGGCTTTGGCGTCGAGGCCGGCAAGCCGCTCGCCTCCAACCCGCGCATCGCCAAGATCGCGTTCACAGGTGAGACGACGACCGGCCGTCTCATCATGCAGTACGCGGCCGAGAACATCATCCCCGTCACCCTCGAGCTCGGCGGCAAGTCGCCCAACATCTTCTTTGCCGACGTATTCAACGAGGATGACGCCTTCTTCGACAAGGCGCTCGAGGGCTTCACCATGTTCGCCCTCAACCAGGGCGAGGTGTGCACGTGCCCGTCGCGCGCACTCGTGCAGGAGTCGATCTACGATGCATTCATGGAGCGCGCGATCCAGCGCGTAAAGAAGGTGGTTCAGGGCAACCCGCTCGACCCCAACACCATGATCGGCGCGCAGGCCTCCTCCGACCAGCTCGAGAAGATTCTGTCCTATATCAACATCGGACAGGGTGAAGGCGCGCGCGTGCTGACCGGCGGCCACAAGGCCGATCTCGGCAAGGGCTTCGAAGGCGGCTACTACGTCGAGCCGACCGTGTTCGAGGGCCACAACAAGATGCGCATCTTCCAGGAGGAGATCTTCGGGCCGGTGCTCGCGGTCACGAAGTTCAAGACCGAGGAAGAGGCCCTCGCGATCGCCAACGACACGCTCTACGGCCTCGGCTCCGGAGTGTGGTCGCGCGACGGCAATACCGCCTACCGCATGGGCCGCGGCATCAAGGCGGGCCGCGTGTGGACCAACTGCTACCACCTCTATCCCGCGCACGCGGCCTTCGGCGGCTACAAGCAGTCGGGCGTCGGCCGCGAGACGCACAAAATGATGCTCGATCACTACCAGCAGACGAAGAACATTCTCGTCAGCTATAGCCCGAAGGCGCTCGGGTTCTTCTAAGGGTCGGTGCCGTGGAGTGGGAGGTCGGGGCTTCTCCCGATCTTTCGCTCCCGCTCCGGATAGGCATGGCCGTATCTCATGACCGTCTCTAGGGTCTCAAACACGCCCGCCGCCGCGGCCCTGATCGGCAAGCTGCGCGCGGTCCACGGCGAGCTGCTATTCCATCAATCGGGCGGGTGCTGCGATGGCAGCGCGCCGATGTGCTATCCGCTGGGCGAATTCAAGATCGGCCAGCGCGACGTCTACCTCGGACGCATCGCGGGATGTCCGCTGTACATCAGTGGGCCGCAGTTCGAGTATTGGCAGCACACGCATCTGATCATCGATGTCGTCCCCGGCCGCGGCGCCGGCTTCTCGCTGGAAGCCCCCGAAGGCATGCGCTTCCTGACGCGCTCGCGCGTATTCACCGACGCCGAGATCGAGGAGCTCGACCGGGCCGGCGGTCCTCCACGGGGACCCGAGGCAATGCACGCCAACGCCGACTAGCGTTGATAAAAGTTGCGCGCGCTGGCGCTCGCGGGCTAAATCGACATCCCGTCGGGAAATAGGGCACGCGCTGCATGGGATCCCTTGCCCCAACGATTGCTCCGACCCCTCCTCACCCCAGAGTGCTCGGGTGGGTCGGGACGACCGCCCTCGCCATGGGCGGCAGCAATCAAATGATCTTCATCATCGCGGCGCTTTTCGTTGGCCAGGACGCCATCCTGGGCCAGGGGAGCGCGGCGGTGCCGCTGCTCATGTTCGGCGTGCTGCTCGGCTGGGCCGCGGCACCCGCCTGGACCGAACTCGTCCTGATGTGGCCGAACCGCGTCGGCGGCATCTCAGCCGCCTGCGCCGAGGCATTCCGTCCTTACAATCCGGTCCTCGCCTCTCTCACCGGCACTTGCTACTGGTGGGGCTGGATCCCGACGTGCGGACTGACCGCGTTGCTGTCCGCGGCCGCTTTCCAGCACTGGTACTTCCCCACCCTGCCGGTCGAAGCTGTTGCCATCGGCATCGTCTGCTTTTTCACCTTCACCAATCTTTGCGGGATCGTTTGGGTTGCACGTTTTGCTATCCCGATCGCCACGGCCTCGGCCACGCTTGCGTTTCTTTCGGCCCTGATCCCGATCTTCTCGGGCTCGGTCGACTGGCACCAGGCATTTTCGTATCAGTTGACCACGCCGTTCGAGGGCTGGTTCGGCAACGTCACCTCCGTCATGGCCGGCCTCTACCTGATCGGCTTCACCGCGCCTGCGTTCGAAGCCGCCGCCTGCCACGTCGGCGAGACGAAGGATCCCAACCGCAACGTGCCACGCGCCATGCTGGCGTCGGGTGCCATGGCGGGTCTCTACTTCATCGTGTTGCCAGTGGTGTGGCTCGGCGTGCTCGGGCCGCAAGCGCTCGGCGAGGATCTCGCCACCGTGCTCGGCCCGACATTTGCGCCGCTGTTCGGCAGCTTTGGCAAGGCCGCCGCCATTTGGTTCATCATTTTCAATATGTTCCATGGGACGCTGCAGCCGCTGGCGGGCGCGGCCCGCACCATGTCGCAGCTTAGCGACGACGGGCTGCTGCCCCGCTTCCTGTCCTGGCGGATCGCGCGAACCGACTGCCCCTTGGCCGCGACGGTGCTGACGGCGACCTGCGCGATCATCTTCCTCATGGCGGGCGATCCTATCTGGATGATCGCCGCCGCCAACTTCACCTACCTCATCAGCATCTGCATGCCGAACGTCGCGGCATGGCTGTTGCGGCGTGACCAGCCCGACGCCGTCCGCCCATATCGGGCACCGCGCGGCACAATCATGCTGGGCGTGGGGGCGGCATCGATCTGGCTGCTCTCGGCGATCCTCGGCTTCCAGCAATTCGGCCTGCCGACGGTTCTCTTCGGCCTCGCCCTCGCCTACTCCGGCGGCGCCCTCTATGCTTGGCGCGTCATCGAGGACCGCAAGCGGCAGGGGCTGCCGGCATTCGCCCGTACGCTGCATCTCAAACTTACCGGCGCGATGCTATTCGTGCTGATCCTGGATGGAATTGCCTACCTCCTGGCCGTGACCACCGTCTCGAATCAGCACAGCGTGCTGGTGTCGGTTTTGGCCGACATCTTCGTCGCCGTCGCACTGCTGACGATCAGCGTCGGTCTCGTTCTTCCGGGCATGATCACCTACTCGGCGCAGGAGGTGAACGCGGCCGCGAAACGGCTGACATGGGGAACGCTGCGCGATTTCACGCTCGCAATGCAGGCCCTCGGGCGCGGCGACCTGCAGGCCGCGCACGCCTCCGTCAACATCGTGCCCGTGAAGACCAACTCCCGCGACGAGCTGGGGGAGATGGCGGCAAGCTTCAATCTCCTGCAGGAGCAGGTCAGGGACGCCGCCTTCGGGCTCGACGAAGCGCGCGAGAACATGCGCACGGCGCGCGCGGAGCTGCTCGAGCGCCACGAGGAGATCGCGCATCTTGCGCATCACGATGCGCTGACTGATCTGCCAAATCGCAATACGCTCACGTCACGCCTGACGCAGGCCTTCGAGCGCGCCAAGGTCCGTGGCGAGACCTTTGCCGTGCTGTCGATCGATCTCGACCACTTCAAGGAGGCCAATGACGTCTTCGGCCACATGGTCGGCGACGAGCTTCTGTGCGCGGTCGCGCGCCGGCTCGAGATTGCGGCTGACGGAGCCTTCGCGTCCCGCGTCGGCGGGGACGAATTCACGCTCATATCCAGAATGGGGCCACAGCCGAAGACAGCCGAGGTGCTTGCGAGCCGCGTGCTACAGGCGGTGGCAGACCCCTTCGAGGTGCACGGGCAAAAGATCCCGCTCGGCCTCAGCATCGGAGCCGCAGTCTATCCGCGCGACGGCGCCGACATGCCGACGCCGCGCTCTACCGCGCCAAGGTCGATGGCCGCCATACGGCCCGCTTCTTCGATCCCGAGATGGATCGCCGCTTGCGCGAGCGCTTCGCGCTGCAGCTCGATCTGCGCTCGGCCATCGCACGCAACGAGCTGTTCCTCAACTATCAGCCGCAGGCCTCGATCGACGGCGAGGTATTCGGGTTCGAGGCTCTCGCGCGCTGGCGCCACCCCAAGCTCGGCGTCGTCCCGCCAAGCGAGTTCATCACGCTCGCAGAGCAGAACGGCATGATCGTCGAGATCGGCGCATGGGCGCTGCGCGAAGCCTGCCGCGAGGCGGCAACCTGGGCGGCCCCGCTGCAGATCGGCGTGAACCTTTCTCCGGTGCAGTTCCGCTACGGCGATCTGGCCGGCCTCGCGCACCTGATCCTCTTGGACACGGGGCTGCCGGCGGCGCGCCTGGAGCTGGAGATCACCGAGGGCGTCATCTTCGATGACCCGTCACGCGCGCTTTCCACCCTGCGCCGGCTGAAGGGACTGGGCGTGAGAATCGCCATGGACGATTTCGGTACGGGCTATGCGTCGATGTCGTCGTTGCAGTCGTTCCCGTTTGACAAGATCAAAATCGACCAGAGCTTCGTGTCCGGCGTGGACGCCAATCCCCAGTCGGCGGCGATCGTGCGCTCCATCATCGGGTTGGGGAAGGCGCTTGGAATGCCCGTCATCGCCGAGGGGGTAGAGACCGAGGGCGAGCGGACCTTCCTGCGCCGCGAAGGCTGCGCCGAGATCCAGGGCTTCCTGGTTGGGCGCCCGGCCCTCATCGAGATGTACGACGAGGTGACGAGCGGCGTTAAGGTCCGGCAGTTCACCGCAAAGGCTGTCTGACGCCCCCTCGATGCTCTGCGCGCTCTCGTCGCACTTCACGGGGCGTCTGTTGCGGGTCTCATGTGGCCCGTGCGCACTAGGAATCGCGAGATTTCACGTCAACATTCCGTCCGGGCGCACACTGCGCCGGCCGGCCCGACGGGCGCGCGGCGGGACCGCTCTCGAGCAGGATGCGATGAAGAAGACCCTACTGACGTTCTTGGCGATCGTGGCCTGCTGGCTCTCGCTACAAGAACCGGGCTTTGCCGACCCGGCGTCGCCCTTCAAGGACCTGCCCGGACGATGGGTCGGCGACGGCCGCCTCGGCTTCAAGGAGGGCAAGTTCGAGGCCGTGAAGTGCCGCGCGACCTACTTTCTTTCCGACGACGGGGGGGAGCTCACGCAGAACATCCGCTGCGCTTCGGCGAGCGGAAACGTCGAGGTGAAGAGCGCGATCAAGCACAACGGAGACGCACTCACCGGCACCTGGAACGAGCTCATCTACAATCTCGGCGGCGACCTCAGCGGACAGGTCACGCCGAACGGCTTCCGCATCAGCGTGCGCGGCGAGGGCCTGACCGCCAACATGGAGGTCATCGTCCGCGAGGGAAAGCAGATCATAGAGATCCAGTTCTTTTCCAACACCCTCGTCGGATTGACGCTGGTGCTGAGCAAAGGCTGACTCATCGCGCGGCCCGCCGCCTCACTTCGCCTTCTGCTTCTGATAGGTGCCGATGATCTGAGCCTCCGCGAGCACGTGCCCGCGCATCGCCGACTCGACGTCGGGCTTGGTGGCCGGCTTGGCGAGATTGAGCTCGGTATCTAACGCATAGAGCTTGTGGAAATAGCGGTGACGGCCGATCGGCGGGCAGGGGCCGCCGAAGTCGGCGCGTTTCCAATCGTTGAAGCCGACCTGGGTGCCGGGCGGAAGCGCGGCGCCGACCGCTTCGAGCAGCCCGGTGGAGCCCAGCGGCAGATTGTAGAGCACCCAATGCACCCAAGTGATGCGGGGTGCCTTTGGATCGGGTGCATCGGGATCATCGACGATGAGCACGAGGCTTTTGGTCCCGGCGGGAACGCCTGACCACGCGAGCGGCGGGGAGAGGTCGCTGCCCTCACACGTATACTTCACAGGGATCTCGGCGCCGTCGGCAAAAGCGGTAGATGTTATGCGCAGGGTCACGGTCGCCTCCTTGCTCGCCGCCGCCAGACTAATCATGAAAATCATCGAGAGCAGCGCGGCTCGTGCCAGTCGCCGTAGCGGCTCGAGCC
>JRHI01001915.1_pt1 | contig 15721 bp, 19 predicted proteins | sample 215371 | NCBI WGS metagenome assembly JRHI01 (sample SAMN02929681, study PRJNA255918) | sediment metagenome | biome: cave system; feature: Ice Cave; material: Sediment; isolation source: sediment from deep within a dark volcanic ice cave with no known source of... ...
GTCGGTTGAGCCCGGCGTTTCAACGCCGGGTACCTTTGCTGGCCGCCTGGCCGCCTCGCCGCCTGACAAGGAGGCACAGATGACGGGCGACGACATCAAGACGGTGGCGGTCGTGGGGGCGGGGACGATGGGGCCGGGCATGGCTGCCACGTTCGCCCGGTACGGGTTCGAGACCCGGCTCAGCGACATCAAGCCGGAGCAGTTGGACAAGGCGCAGGGAACGGTCGAGTTCGTCTACAAGATGCTGATCGGCGGCGGGTTCATGACCGAGGCCGACGCTGCGGCGGGCCGAAGCCGGCTGACGATCACCGGCGACCAGGCGGCGGCGGTGAAGGACGCCGATTTCGTCGTCGAGACGGTACCGGAGCGGGTCGAGATCAAAACGGCCGTCTTCACGCAGTTGGAAGGGCAGGTGCGGGAGGACGCGATCCTCGCCTCCAACACCTCCGGCATCCCAATTACGAAACTTGGCGAGGCGGTCTCGACGCCGCACCGGGTGATCGGCATGCACTGGTCGAACCCACCCCATCTGATTCCGGTGATCGAGGTGATCCGGGGCGCCCAGACCGACCAGGCGACCGTCGACGCGACGAACCGGGTGGTCGAGCGGATCGGGATGGTCCCCGCCGAGGTCAAGCGGGACGTGCCGGGCTTCGTCGAGAACCGCATCCTCTACGCGATCATGCGCGAGGCGCTCCACCTGCTCGACGAGGGGGTGGCAAGCGCCGAGGACATCGACAAGATCACGAAGTGGGGCATCGGCTACAAACTCGCCGTGATCGGACCGCTGGAGCTGCTCGACATGGCCGGTCTCGACATCTACACCGCCGTCGCCAGCTACTTGAACAAGGACCTCAGCAACGCGACCGGCATCAGCTCGACGGTGACGAGCAAGGTGCAGGAAGGCAAGCTCGGGATCAAGACGCAGGGCGGTCTCTTCGAGTACACACCGGAGCAGATCCAGCAGCTTCAGCAACGGCGGGGCCGCCTCCTCCTCGCCAGCAAGAAAGCGCTGACGCAGTAGGCGGATGACCTCAGACGAACGACGGATGGCCGACGATTTCGTGGTAGGGGAGAACGGCGCCCAAAAGCACCCGGTCCCCCCCGAACGAACGCGTGCCGGCCGCTGGCTGCCGGTCATGACGCTCGTCTGTGTCCTTTGCGCGTCGTCCCGTTCCGTCGCCGGCGCTCAGGAAATGACCCCAACGCCCGATGCGCCGCCGCCGGACCTCTGCCGGCTCGCACCGCGCTCGTTGGACGACCTGAACGCGATCCTGGCGACGCCCCAAGCCACCCCGTTCGCGCAGCGCACGCCCGGCGTCCTGTCGGCAGGCACTCCGGCCGACCCGGACACCGTCGCTGGGATCACCGCCACGATCCGCGAGATGGTCGCCTGCTTCAATGCGGGCGAGCCACTCCGGGTGTATGGGCTCTATACCGACCGGTATCTGCGCCATGTCGCCTCCGGCCAGGGCTCCCTGATGCTGGCAGCGTACGACGCGCTGGCGACGCCCATGCCCGAGCCGCCGGCGCGGCGAACCGCCATCCTCGCGATCCGGGACGTCCGCACCCTGGTCGACGGCACCGCCGGTGCGATCGTCACGCTGTCCTACCCGGCGATCCCGGTACCGAAGACGTTCTTCTTCACCTTCGTCCGCTCCGGCGACTGGTGGCTGATCGATGGGGTGCTCGGCGAGATCCAGTTCTCGGTGCCGTGACGGTGACAGCAGAGGGCAGCGACAAGGGACGATCAGGTGCGCCGCGGCTCGTCTCGGGCCACTTCGAGCAACCGAAGGAACGCTCGCGCGGTCACGATTCGCAGCGTACCGAGTCGCGGATCGCCATTGAGAACGAGCAGGTCTGCATCGCCGGTTACGAGATGACCGGCGTTCCCATCAAGAGCGGAAGCCAGGATTGGCGCGTCCTTGGTGTCCCGGACAGGCAATGGAAGCAGAGAGACGGGATCGATCAGGGTTGCCTCTTCGTCGATCCGACGCAGGATGCCTGCCCGTTCGCTGTCTGATACTCCGTAATCGAGAACGATGTGCGGTTTACTCAGTGCCCGTTCGATTTCCCGTCGCTGATAGGCGGCTATGACCAGTCGGAAGCTGCCTGCCTGCCACGTCTGCAGGAGGGCGAAGGGAGTGCCGCGCTTGAGGATCGTTCCGCTGACGAACAGATTGGTGTCAACGACCGCGCTGTGCGGCACGTTGCGCTTCCTGGTGGATCTCCTGGCGGACCTCCTCGACGACGGCGGTCACGTCGGCGAGCACCTGATCCGGGTCCTTATCGGCGTTGCGATCCCTGAGGCGCTCGATCATCGCCCAGTCCTCGGTGGCGTGGTGCTGCTTGAGCAGCTCAAAGTCCTCCGGGCTGATCACCACCGCGTAGGGCTTGCCCTTCTTCTCCACGATGACCGGATTCCTGGTGTAGTAGACCGAGCCCAGGAGATCGCCGAAATTGGCTCGGGCTTGTTGAGCCGACATGGTGCGGACCATCGTTCACCTCCTCTGCACCGTCAGTGACAGCCTACGGTCAAAGCCCACGTTCTGTCAAATATGTCATTCTGTCCTGTCGCGCCCCGCGATTGACACGCCGGAAGCGCCGTTGCTATGCTCCGATGAACTTCTCCAAACCCGTCGCCCAGGTCGAGGTGCTATTCACCATGCGCATGCGTGCAACGCTGCTCGTGATGACCCTCGGGATCGCGATCGTCGCCGTCGCCTGCGGCCGCGCGAGTGAGCAGCAGATCAACCAGGCGCTCGGGATCACGCCGCCTGCCACCCTGAGCGCGGGCCAGATCGCCACGTCGACCGCCGCGGCTGTGGCCGTCGGGGCAACGAGCGCGGCGCGGGCACTCGCCGCCGCGAGTGCGGCGGCGAGCGGCAGCCCCGCGGCGGTCGCGCTCGGCGACGTGACCGACGGCGAGCGGCAGTTCAGTATCCAGTGTGCCCAGTGCCACAAACCGGACGGCTCGGGCCGCGGGCCGAGTCTCACCGGTGCCAAGGGCGCGGCCGTCGCCCTCGGCGACGATCAGATCACGTCGCTCATCCGCAACGGCACGAACCATTCGCAGAAGCCGGCCCCAGGACCCTACAAAACGTTCGAAATCTCCGACAAGCAGATCAGGGACATCATCGCCTACCTGCGCTCCATCGCCGGGCCCTAGCGATTGTCAGGATCGTGACGCCCTGCACCGGACGACGCGTCCGTGATGGCGTTTCCGGTGCCGCCGCCCGGTGCGTGGGGTGTAGAATCAAGAGACCGCGGAGGAGCCTTCCTCCCCGTCTCGTTGTCGTGGAATCCGGAGCGCAGCCCCGCCGTGGTCGCCTTTCCCGCGCTCTCCGCGTTGATCAGCCTGGCCTGCGCCGTCGTGATCGCCCGCGACGCGATCCGGCGGCCGCGGCCGGACAAACTCGCCTGGGTTGTCGCCTTCGCCGTCTTCACGATCGCCGCCGGGGCGGAGGTGGTGGGGGCGCTGGGGGAGTGGACGCCGGCGCTGGTCCGCATCTACTACCTCACCGGTGCGGTGCTGGTCGTCGGCTACCTGGCGCTCGGCGAGCTCTATCTCCTAGCTGCCAAACGGATCGCCGCCTTCGCACCGGGTGCGACCCTGCTCCTGACCGCCATGTCGGCGGTGGTCGTCTTCAACGCCGCGGTCGACCAGACCCGGCTCCCGACCGACGGCTGGGAGGCGATCGACCGCGAACCTGCGCTGGTCGCCCTCGCGGCGACGATCAACGGGCTCGGCACGATCATCATCGTCGGCGGTGCGCTCTACTCGGCATGGCGATTCAGGCGCCTGGGGATCCAGCGTCAGCGTATGATCGGCTGCTTGCTGATCGCCGCCGGGACGCTCGTCGTGGCCACCGGCGGCACATTGACCCGGTTCGGACACCGGGAATACCTGTACATCGCGATGGCGGCCGGCGCCGCGGTGATCTTCGCCGGGTACCTCGAAACCCGCCGTCCCGACGCCCCGCGGCTGGCGGAGACCGCGCCCGGCGCGGAGCTGGTGGCGCCGCACGACGGCCGCGGTGCCCTCGTCTCCCTGCCCGCGATCCGCGCGAATCACCGGCCGGCGGCGCCGGCCGGCGACCCCGCCGTCTCCTTCGTCGAAACCCACTTCCTGCCGCTGGCCGACGCGGCCCTCGCCGAGGCATGCCGCACCTGGAGCGTCGAGCGGCCGGTGGCGGACGCCTTTACGCGCGAAGAGGCGCGGCGCGTCTGGGCCCTGCGTCTGCGCCTGCCACCCGCGGCGCAGGCCGTCTTCGACGCCCACTCCGTCCCCGCCCAACTCCAGCTCGCCGAGCTCTACCACGACGTTCTCGCGCCGGGAGGGACGGTGGCGGCCGGCAACGGATAGGGGACAGGGGACAGGGGACAGGGGACGGAGGGCATGGGACAGGACGAGGGCGTCGTCGTTCTCCTGTCCCCTGTCCCCTGCTAGAGCGGTTGCGCCCGCCCCGCCGCCACCAGCCGGGCGAAGCGGCGTTCGAGCTGGGCGCGCATGTCGGCGAAGCCCGTTTCGAGGAACGGGAAGAGGAGCCAGCAGACCGCCGCGCCGAAGAGCGCGCCGGTGACGACGCGCAGCGGCATCGCGCTCTCACGCAGACCGGCCAGCTGCGTCAGGCCGTCGAGGGCGATCGGCGCCGCGAGGAGGCCGACCCGCGTCGGCCGCGGCCGGCGGACGTGCCCTCGCACCATGGCGAAGGCGAGGCCCAGCAGGAAGAGCGTCCCGTAGATCGCCGCGCAGCGCTGGCAGCAGGCCATCTTCTGACCGAAGACGTAGAAACTGCGGTCCAGCCGCTGGTGGCAAAAGAGGTGGTTGACAGCGTAGATCGGCCGCGCCCAGCCGGGATGACCCGCGGCTGCCAGGATGGGCGCCAGGAAGAGCAGCGCGACGTAGCTGAACAGGAAGCTGTTGACGGCGAAGAGCCAGTGACGGGCGAGCCGGTAGATCGCCCGGTCGATCGCCAGCACCAGCCGCACCGTGCGCTTGCCGTGCCTCGGCGTCGCCGCTTGACCGCAGCTCGGACAGGTGTCGGTTGACTGCATCGCGTGCTCGGTCCTCTCGTGCCGGTGGTGCTTCGCGTGCGATCCCGCCCGCAGTCTAGGGAGACGTTCGCCAGCGCGACAATGGCCCGAAAGTGGTATCCGCCCGTTCCTCCGGTGGCGTTGCGCGGCGGTCGATGCGAAGATCGCGACCGGCGGACGTGGCGTTGGAACCGGAGGTGAGGCGCATGGCGCGGATCGATGGCGTGAACCCGAACGAGGTCGAGGATCCGATCAAGGCGGTCTTCGCGGCCCAGGCGAAGAAGTGGGGCGGTCCGCTCCTCAACCACCTGCTTTACGCGCGCCGCCCCTCGATCTTCCGCGGCGTGCGCGGCATGTGGGCCGGTCTCGACGCCTCCGGCCAGCTCGACCCCAGACTCCAGGCCCTCGTCAACCGTCGGGTCGCCATGCTCAACGGCTGCGAGTTCTGACAGGACATCAACGCTGCCGTGGGCAGCGACCTCGGTGTCTCGGACGAGAAGATCCTAGCCCTCCCCGACTACGCGACGAGCCCGCTGTTCGACGAGGCGGAGCGCGTCGCCCTCGCCTACGCCGACGCGATGACCCTCAGCGACCGCGACGTCGGCGACGAGCTGTTCGCGCGCGTGCGGCTCCACTTCGACGACGATACCCTCGTCGAGCTGACGGCGACCATCGCCTGGGAGAACGCGTCGAGCAAGTTCAACCGGGCGCTACGGGTGCCGTGCCAGGGGCTTTGGCAACGGCGGGACGGCGCCCAACGGTGATCCATCAGCCGGGATGAAGGCTCCTGGGTCGAGATTCGTCGGGGCGGACGTGAGCCGTTCTCACTCAGCGCTCACGCGGTGAGGTACCACTCCGCCACGTTCCAGAGCAGGTCGTCGAACGCGCTCGGCCAGAAGCCGCCGACGGTGTTGGCAGCGACCGCGAAGCGCTTGTCCCAGAAGATGAAGATGACCGGCACCTCGTCGTGGAGCAGCTGCTGGATCTCCCAGTAGAGCCCCTTGCGCTGGCCCCGGTCGGTCTCGGCGGCGGCGCGGGAGGTGAGGTCGTCGATCTTGTCCTGGAAGTTGTAGGGGTTGAAGAAGGCGGGGAAGTTCCCGCCGCGGCCGCCCGGGGCCAGCGGGATCTGCGAACTGTGCCAGTAGTACATGTCGTCCGGGTCGTTGAAGTTCGACCACCGGTAAAAGCCGGCCGTCATCTTGTCGGAGAACTGGTAGCCGGTCGGGCCGTAGAGAGTCGCCGCGGGCGCGGACTTCGGCGTCGCCTGCACCCCGATCGCGTTCCAGCTCGCGGCGATCAACTGGACGATCCGCGGCGCCTGCGGATCGTCCGCCGCGGCCCAAAGCTCAATCTCCAGGCGCTTGCCGTCGCGGGCCCGCACCCCGTCCGCGCCGACGGTGAGCCCGGCGGCGTCGAGCAGCTGGCGCGCCCGGGTGCGGCTGTACGGCCTTGGCGCGACCTGCTCGTTGTAGACCCAGCTCCCCGGCATCTGGTCGGCGACGGCCCGGATCGCCCGCCCCCCGAGCACCTCGTCGACGATCCGCTGCGATGGGGTCGCGAAATCGAGCGCCTGGCGGACCGCCGTCTCCCGCAGGAAATCCACCTGCTTCAGGTCGAGGTGGCCCCACGTCAGCCCCGGATACTCCAGGACGGTCGTCCCCGCCATCCTGAGCACCTGGGCAAGCTGATCCGGGCCCGGCCTCCCCGCCAGGCTGGCGACCTGGATCTCGCCCCGCCGCAGCGCATCGAGCTGCGTCTCGTCGTCGGGGAACGCGCGGACGGTGACCCGGTCGAGCCGCGCCGGTGTGTTCCAGTACCCTGGGAACCGCTCCAGGACGATGGCGCCAACCTTGGACTCGACGAACCGCAGCGGCCCCGTCCCCGCCGGTTTGTGCCCGAACTCCCGCCCGAAGCGATCGGGGCCCTTCTTGAGCTGGCGCGTCGGGCAGATCACGCCGTTGTTGAAGGCACCGGCGGCGATGTTGGAGAGGAACGGCGCGTACAGCCCCTTCGTCGTCACCACAAGCGTGGCCGGGTCCGGCACGTCGATCGACAGGACCTTGTCCCACCCCAGCCGTGACCACGCCGGAAAATCGGGGTTGACGATCATCTGCCACGAGTTGACGACGTCGTCCACCGTCAGCGGGTCGCCGCTGTGAAACGTCACCCCCTGCCGGAGCTGGAACGTATACGTCAGCCCGTCATCGGAGACGCCGAAGCTCTCGGCCAGCGCCGGTTGCAGCTGCTGCGTACTGTCGAACGCGAGCAGCCCCTCCATCACCCCGGAGAGCGCGTCGAACGACGGTCCGAACAGATTGGTGAGATAGGGGTTCAGCGTGTCGACCGTCCCGACCACGCCCGCCGTCAGCGCGCCGCCCCGCTTCGCCTTGCCCGCCGGCTTGGTCGGCGTGCTCGCGGGCACGGTCCGCGCCGTGGTCTGGTCCGCCGGCACCGGGGAGGCGGGAACCGGTGTCCCGAACGCGGCGTCCCCGGTGGCGTGCAGCAGCACGCCGGCGACACCAGCGCCGAACCCGAGCTGGGCGGCCCGCTCGATCAGCTCCCGCCGCGTGAGGCGACCCGCGCGGCGGGCGCGGATCAGGTCATTCGCCGTCCGCGGCTCGCGCTCCCGCCGCGCGTCGGCCCACGAATCGTCGCCGGAGAACCCAGGCATGGCGCGTCCCTCAGTTGCAGCGTGGCTGACCGCACGGCGCGGGGCATTCCAAATCGGCACAACGGGCGGGCGCACCACCCCCACGGGCGTGCAGCGGCGAGGGCCTTCATTCTAGTGGGTCACTTGCCATGCCCATGGCCATTCGACGCTTGGCGCTGGCCATCGCTGGCGAGCGCACCCGGACGGAGCGCCAGGCCAGCCACCGGCTGACCGCGGAGCGGGCACGCACGGAGCAAGGGCGATGACCGTGACACCTGACCCACTAGCCCCGGCGGACGAGCGCGACTTCGAAGGCGGTGCGCGCCAGTTCCTCGCCGGCGAGTCGCAGGACGAAGACGTAGCGGCCCGGGTATCGGAGCGGGACGCCGGCCATCTTCATGACGAAGGGCACCGCCTGCTCGGAGCCCTCGCGCAGGTGGATGGGACGCCCGACGGCGATTTCGGCCTGCGCCGCCGGATGGAGCAACGCCTCGCCGTCTTCGGTTTCGAGCTGGACCTCAAACTGGAGCGGACGGTTCGTCTCGGTCCAGGCGACGATGACGCGGACCGCCAGCTCGACCTGGCGAGCCACGGGAAACTGAGGAGCCGTCAGGTGATCCCACCCGCCGCCGAGGATGTAGAGCTTGCCGTCGACGACCTGCACGGCGTCGGCAAGGAGGAAGCAATCGACCCGCGGCATGCGCTGCCCAACTGTCGCATCGGATCAGAGAGACGCCGTGACGTCCATCATACCCGAACCGACAACGCCCCTACCGCCGACGGCACTCACCTCGCGCTGCGGACGCTGGCGGCCGTCGGGACCTCAACCCGTCCCCCGAATGCCACCGTTGCTCGCGAACCCTCCCCTTTGCCCGGAGCGGCGTCCTTCGCCATCGCGATGGCGTGCGCACGCGAGGTGCCAAAGGTGACGAGGCCCGCGATGTCCGGGCTGGTGCCGTTGATCGCGGAGCCGTCCGCTTCCGGTGTCAAGACGATCGTGGAGCGGCGCTTCATCGGGCGCTCCTTGCAGCCGTCACCGAGGAACTCCTCGATGGTCATCCCGCACTCGCGAATCTATTCCGACGCGTGCCCTCCGCACTGTCGCCCCGATGCAACGGGACCGTGGTGCGGAAGACACCCTTCATGAAGACGCGATGGCTACCCGATTGGCGTCGTTCGACGAACCCCGCCGGTCCAGGATCGCGATGACCTCGCGGGCCGTCATCGCCGGCAGGTTACTCCCCACTGTCAGAACCGAACGCTTTCTCGATAAAACTTGGCTCCCGTTCCCTCATGAGGCGTCGAACCGCTTCATGGGCAATCGGCCACCCGCCGCGGTCACCAAGGATGCGGCCGCGCATCTCTCTCGTCCTCAGCCAGCGCTTGATTGTTTCCGGATTGACGTTGAGCAGCGCTGCGACTTCAGATGTCGGGAGCCACCGGATCGTCGGCTCCCGCTGCGCCTGTCTCAACGCCCCGAAGCGGGCCGCGGACTCTCTGGCGATGATGCCAATCACCAGTATCCGGCTCCGGTGGTGAGGTTGCCGGCACACCCCGGGGCGTGCCGGCAACCCCGGCCCTCAGGATTACCCTCGGCAGGGAGCGACCCGAGTCGACGGGCGCTCAGCCCAGCTTGCCGAAGATCGCGCCCATCTCGGTCTCGTCGAAGGCCCGCAGCGTCTCGCTGCGCACGTTGCCCGCCCCGGCCAGGCGTAGCAGGGCTGCCGCCAGCGTCGCGTCGTCAGGGGTCTCCATGATGGCGACGAGATCATGGTGCCCCAGTGTCCAGTAAACCGTCTCAATACGGACGCCCATCGCCTCAAAGGTGGAGCGGGCCTGCCCGACCCGCTCCACAGAGTCCTTGGCGTTGCGCACACCCTGGTCGGTCCAATCGAACAGCACGACGTATTTGGCCACGAGCAGCTTCCTTCCTTGCCGCGAGCCGCGGCGATGACCGACCGGCCACCGCGCTGGCGGCTGGTATACCCCATCATAGCGGGTCGATACCCGCCTCGATAGAGCCAATCCCCACCCGCGGGTGTCCGGCGACGGCCCAGCCTCGTGACTACGCTAGGCTAGTGGGACTCAAGCAATCCCCTCGCCGCCCGTTTGGCGGCTGGTGCGCCGACGACGGGGGTGGCTTCGGCGACGAAGCGGCCCGCGACGAGGCGGCGGAAGGCATCTTCGACGGCGGGGCGGCGCAGGACGCCCGCGGCGTCGAGCTGCTCGATGAGCGCTTCCAGCCTGAGACCGACGAGAACCGCCTCGACACCGGCCAGCGCCACCGGCTCCAGCGGCGGTTCCGATGACGCAGGTTTCGATTTCGGCCCATCGGGCGAGGTCATCTGGCGCAGCGCCGTCGCCCAGGCCACGGCATTGCCGGACATCTTCACGTTCGACAGATCGTTCGAGGCGTCGACGTCGTCGTCCTCCGGCGCGGGGATGGGGGCCGGCCGCGCGGCCGGCCCCGCTTCAGCGGCGACGGCCGCGTGGTGCGCGGCCGTCACGGCGGCGCGGCGGTCAGCGGAGGCGGGGGTCTCGCGTAGGGTGACATCGTGGCGGTGGACGGCGGCCTCGCCGGCGCCGCTGGTGGCGTGGACGGCATTGGCGACCTCGGTCTCCAGCGTGCTCCACGACTCGCCGGTCGGGATGTCGAGGCGGACCGGATTCCGGGCGAGGAGGGTCACGAAGGAGCGGTGGGCCATGGCGCCGCGCAAGATGAAGACCAGCTCGACCTCGTCGAGGGGAGGGCCGTCCGGCCGCTCGATCTTGCGGATGAAGAACCCGGTAATGCGGACGGATGTGCCGTTAAGTCGCACGAAATCCGGCATGGGTGACTCCCGATACGTAGCGGTGGCGCGAGGACGCGGCGAGGAGCATCGCCTCCCGCCGTTGCCGGTCATTCTACCGACCCAGCGCGCCACGGCGGTCGGCTGGGACGGGCCACAAGTCCCGATTCCGGCGTGCAATGGGGAGCATCCAACGAGGCGGTCAATCGCCGAAGGTGGTTGCCGGGTTGTCGCGATCGAGCAGGGCGATCGAGACGGAACCGCCGAGGTGGGTGGTGACGAGGCGGGCGAGGTCGTCGCAGGCGGCGCGGAGGTGGGTCGGGGTGGCCGGCGGGAGGGCTTCAATGCAGAGGAAGGCGTCGGTGGTGGCTTCGGTGAGCTTGGTGCGGTCGGCTTCGCGCCAGTTCCAGCAGCTGCAGATGACCCCGCGGTCGTCGCGGTAGATGACGACCCCGGGCGGGGGCGGCTCGTCCTCAGTCGAGCCGAGGGCGACGAAGCGCTCTCCACCCGCCGCGCGGGTGAGGCGGAGATCCCCCTCGGTGCGGCTCAGGTCTTCGCCGCCGCAGGGCAGCAGGTAGGTGAGCGAGACGACGTTGTAGAGGTCAACGAGGGGGTTGATGCTGCGCAATCGGTCGGCGCGCACGGAACGGAGGAGGCTCTCGATCGACGACTTGAACTTTGATGGCTTGACGCCGAACGTCTGGTAGGCGCTCCGCCACGGGGCGATCGCGGGCAGAGCGCCGATCTCGGCCTCGCCGATCGCCTGCGCCGTCTGCCGCGCCTGGTCGAGCAGCAGTGCCCCACAGGTCGCGGCATCCGCCCGGTTGTCGACGCCGGTGGCGACGACCGCCCCGATCAACGCCTTGGGAAAGAGCGTCCAGAATGGGTCCTCGACGATGAGCCGCATGTGCCGCTCCTTGTTCGGGGCAGAGGGGCAGGGAACCGGCGGCGCTTTTCGCCTAGTCCCTGCCCTCTGTCCCCGGTCCTCAATGAACCCGGACAGGATATGCGACCGGCGACGAAGGCGAAACCGCCGAGGAGGGAGGGGGCAGGGCAATCTCATCAGGCGTTTACGGCAAGCAGGCGATCCACTCCCGCCTGCCGAAGCGGGTCCGAACCAGCTCCGCCGCGTCCGCGAGCTCGTCGGCCGTCAGGTCGCCGTCCAACAGTCCATAGGACGAACGAAAGCTGCTGACCAGATGGTCGATGATGACGTCGCGCGGCAGGTCGGTCTGCTGGCGGAGGGGGCCGACGCGCTTCTCCGCCGAGGTGATCCCCTTGTCGCTCAGCTTTTCCTGCCCGATTCGGAGAACTTGCAGCATCAGCGCGATGTTCATCTGGTACGCCACCGTCGTGTGGTGGAGGACGGCGCCGCCGCGCCGCGCCTGCGCCGCGCCGCCGATCTTGCCGCCGCTCGAGGTGATGTCGTTGAGCGGGGCATACCAGGCGTCGACGCCCAGCTCGCGCAGCGCCTGGACGACCCAGGCGTCGAAAAACGCGTACGACTCCGGGAACGTCATCCCGCGCACGATCTCCTCGGGCACATAGATTGAGTAGGTGATCGCGCCCTCCGGCTCGATGAACATCGCGCCGCCGCCGCTGATCCGGCGCACGATCTGGACGCCGTGCTCCCGCGCCCGCTCCTCGTTCACCTCGTTGCGCACCGACTGGAAGCGCCCGAGAACGACGCAGCGATCGGTCCATCCCCAGATCCGCAGCGTCGGCGGTCGCTCGCCGCGTCCCACCCGCAGCGTGAGCACCTCGTCGAGCGCCATGTTCATCAGGGGTGGCAGCGGCCGCCCGGGGATCAGCCGCCAGTCGTAGGCGCGCCAGAGGCTGTCGAGATCGGTCGACGAGCGCTGAGCGCCGAGTGCCGAGTGCCGAGAGAGGTCAGCCATTGGGGACCTCCGCCGCGCCGAGAGCGCGGTGGACGGCGGTGGCAAGTGCTGCCGGGGAGGAGCCGAGCCATTCCGTGCCGGGGAGGATGGCGGCCGCGACCCGGGCCGCGATCTCGTCCTCGGCCAGTCCGACCGGCAGCCCTTCGAGCGCCCCGGTGATGCCACCCAACACCTCCTCCGGGTATAGGAAGAAATCTCCCGACACCGTGACGTCCCGCAGCACTCCGGCTCGGACCTCGAAATCGACGGCGACCAGCTTCCCACCGGGTGTCTTGTACGCTCCGTGCATCGCGTCTCTCCGAGCCGCGAGCCGCAAGCGGCCGCGGCGTCGCTCGGGGCCACGCTCGACCCGCCAGGCGTGTCGTCACCGCGAACGCGGCCAGCCGGGTCTTGGCGCCCGCTGGGAACATGGGCGCGCTCCACGGTGGCAATCCGACTCCGACAGCAGGTGATTCCCCGAAAACGGTAACGAATCGGAGCGCCGCGAAACCAATCTCGACAGCGCGGCGTTGCACTGGATGGAGGACGAACCGGGTCACCCGGACGAAGGACGCCGGACAGCCACCGGCGACCGCTGTCCGAGGGGCTTGCGTGTATTGAACACATGTTCTATCATGTCCGTACCCGCTCGCTCCTGCCGTCCGCGCCCCACGCGCCACGGCGGAGGCAACCGGCTCGTTTCCCCCCCTTTTCCCCTCTTTTCCCCCCATCTCTCCCCCGAGCCGCCGGCCCCCACGCCGGCGGCTCACCCCCCCCTCGGAGCTCGTCGGCTCATCAGCTCACCAGCGATCAGTTCGGCGGGCATCGGCTGTGAGCTTGGTGATGAACGATCGCGGCATGCGGTGGAGAATAGACCCTGCCAGTTGATTCCGCGCGTCATCTGACTCTGCGATGATGAGCAAGGGACGTTGGCCGGAGACAGGGCCGATACCCGCCGGGCCCCCGATCGTCGCGGCGCTCTCGCCCGCAGCCGTGGAGTCTACGCCATGCTGATCGAGCTCGCCTCCGCCTTCGGGCCGATCGTCGGCCCGATTCTGGTCCATGTTGTTCAGAACGTTGAGTCGGCCGTGACCCAGCAGGCGACGGTCGGGGTGACCGACCGTCTGCGTCGCGGCCTCCGCGGGCAGCGCAACCACGATTTGGAGCGGGCACTGTGCGCCGCTGTGCAACGGGCGGCGACGACGCTGGCCGGCCGGGCAGCGTGGACGGACGTCGACCGCACCCACCTCCACCACCTCGCCGGGGATGCCAAGGACCTCTTTCCGGCCGGGCAGCCAGGGTTTCCGGGTGCGGTGCTCGAGGCCATCCTGTTCGAGCCCGAGGCGATGCTGCAGGCGCAGCTCTGGGGCGCCATCCATCCCTGGCTTGCGAACCGGACACCGGTGTTTCGCGATCGGGATACACTGCAGCGTGATCTGCCCCCGGCCCTCGTCGCGGCCTTTGGCGAGGTCCTCAAGGACCGGCAGCACGAGCGAGCTTGGATCGCCTTTGAGCGAGAGCTGCTGAGGGAGACGCACCGGCTCTTGCGGCAGCAACTGGCGACGGTGCCGGAGAGCCAACGCATCGAGTGGGGTGCGTTGCTGACCCGCCTCGACGCCCTAGCTGAGGACACGGCGTTGCTCGGCCAAATCGTCCCAGTCACCGCCGACGCGCTGACGGGTATCGAGCGGATCGAGGCGGACGGCCGAGACCTGCGGGCGCTGCTCGGCGAGGCGGCGGCCAGACAAGAGGAGCGGTTCGAGCGGCTGGAGCGGGCACTCAACCGTCGTCTCTTGACCGACGTCTACGCCGGCGCGGCGGTGGCCGCGCGGGTCGAAGAAATTATCGCCGAGTACACCGAGTTCTTCGTCAGCCGGGACGACGACCTGACGCGGCTCGACGCCTTCGTCGCCGACAACGATCGCGGCACCCTCGCCGTCACCGGTCCCGCCGGCTTCGGCAAGAGCGCACTCCTGGCAAACTGGATCGCGCGACGGCGGGGCAACGGGCTCGACACGGCCTGCCACGTCTTCAGCCGGCGGACCGACGAGACGCGGCCGGTCACGAGCGGGTTTCGTAACCTCTTGCGCCAGCTCTGCGTCTACCACGAGCTGCGTGACGAGTCGATCCCGACCGACGAGGCGGGTCTGCGCGATGCGATCGTCGGACTCCTGCGGGAGCGAGGCGCCCGTGCGGACGAACCGCTGGTGATCGTGGTGGACGGTCTGGACGAGGCCGAAGCCCCTTTCACGCCGCCGCTGCCGGCGGCGCTGCCGGCCGGGGTCTTCGTGATCGTCTCGGTGCGGGCAGGCGACGACGAGGAGCCGATCCACCTACGGGGGTGGCCCCAGAACCGGCAACGTCTGCGGCTCGACCGGTTGCCAGCCGCGGCGATCGCCGTCTGGCTGCGGCGCGCCGGCGCCGGCGAGCTGGCGGCGCTCGCGGACGACCCGGCGTTCGTGGCGCGGATCGGCGAGCGGACCGACGGCTTCGCGCTCTATCTCCGATATCTCATCGGCGATCTGGTGGAGACGGTGCGCGCCGGCGGCGACCTGATCGCGGCGGTGAACAGGACGCCGCCGCGGCTCAGCGCCTACGTCAGCGACCGGTTGACGGAGCTGGCGCGGACGAACGTGCTGTCACCGCCGGTCGAGGAGCTGTTCGCGCTGCTGGCGGTGGCGGACGGCCCGCTGCCGGCGGAGGACGTGCGCGCCCTGACGGGACTGACCGTCTTCGGGCTGCTCGGTCTGCCGTGGCAGGTCACGCGCTGGTTCACGATCGCCGAAGGCGGGCGGAGCTATGCCTTCGCGCACCCGCTACTCGGCGACGAGTTCGAGCACGCGCTCGGCGCGCAGGCGCGGCAGGCGCTTGACAAGCTGATCGGGTATTGCGCCGACTGGCCGCGCCACCGGAGCCGGTACGCGTTCCGTCACTTACCGGGTCACCTGCGGGAAGCTGACCGATTCGAGGAGCTGTTTGCGCTCGCGCGGGACGAAGCATTCTTGCAGGCGCAAGTGGCAGCGTTTCCGAGCGAGCCAGCGCTGCCGATCGAGACCCTGAGGTCTGCGCTGGACTGCGCAGTCCAGCTTGGCGAGCCCACAGCCTCGGCGGCCGCAGAACTCTTGTTCGGGCATATGCGGCACCTGAAGGAGATGACGAGTGCTTCTCCACTGGCCGCAGCACGAGCAGGCGATGTCGACCGAGCCTGGCAATTGGCAGAATTGTTCTTGCCGGAGCGGCGAATCCTATGGCACTTGCTGCTAGCTTGGGAGTTGAGCGATACAGGCAAGTTGGAAGAGTCTCGACAGATCCTGAACCACCTGTACCGGGAGGGTTAGCGTCCCGTCAAGTGTGTCAACGCGGCCAGC
>JRHI01001916.1_pt1 | contig 15717 bp, 19 predicted proteins | sample 215371 | NCBI WGS metagenome assembly JRHI01 (sample SAMN02929681, study PRJNA255918) | sediment metagenome | biome: cave system; feature: Ice Cave; material: Sediment; isolation source: sediment from deep within a dark volcanic ice cave with no known source of... ...
CATCTCTACCCGTCAATCTGACTGAATCGGGCCACTAGTAGAGCGATTCGCTGAGATTGGCGTCGCACAGGATCAGGCTTTGCTCTATGATGAGCATAAAAAGTTTAACCGCCTTTTCAGCCAGATGAACGATGTTGATCAAGAGCTGCGAAGGCGAGGTTTGGGAGCAAGGCTCGCGCTCCTGCAACTTTTCGACCACCCAAATATGCAAGTCCGTTTGCAGGCATCAAAGTGGAGTCTTGGGGTCGCGCCAGAGGCAGCTCGCAAAGTCATTCAAGCAATTTATGATTCAAAATGGTACCCCCAGGCGGGTGAAGCAGGAATGTTCACGCCCGCCGCACGCTACTACGCCTTTATGGTCATCCAAATATGCAGGTTCGCTTACAAGCGGCAAAAAGGATGCTTGCCGTAGCGCCAGAGGCAGCTCGGCATGTGATCGAGGAAATCAAGAAGTCGCAATGGTTTCCGCAAGCGGGTGAGGCCGGTATGACGCTCCGCAATCTCGCGGCAGGCGTGTTCAAGCCAGACTGAAGCCGGTACGCCAAGGCGACGAGGCCGGCGCGCAAACGGCGATCGACGCGAGCGGGCTGACCCGGCTATCGAGCGATGGTGGCTGGCGCGAGCCGGTGGCTAACGCCGCCCTTGGGCCTGCGGGAGAGTATCTAACCGTCTTGAAAGCGGCGGCCTATTTTCGATGGATCAAAATCCATCGAAGAGCTGCAGGAGCCGTAGGACGCGCGAGCCTGCCGGGATGACTCTGCGAAACCTTGACGAGGATTGAACGCAAACGGCGCCCGCGCTGAACGCAAAGGAAGACTCGTTGTTGGAGAATTCTTGCGCCGTTCAAGGGAAACGCTTCTTCACGAAAGGACAAAATAGTGGCCGCGACACCTGGTCTTATCTCTCTCGTGAACGCGCCGCAATATCCGTCCGCAAATCTATTGGCGCCTCCGGAACAAGTTCCAGCTTTAATCGGCACCGTTGGTTCTGTGTCAGGGGCGCCAATGTGGATTCTGGGCGGGAGTTTCAAGGGTCTCTTATGGTTTGGCCAGCGCCCTAGAGGCACATTGCATAGTGGAGATTTCTATTTCGACGTGACCCGTGGATGTATGCTCGTCACCGACGGCACCGGGACATGGTTCAATCCAATTTCTCCGGCGCTCCCGCCTTACTAGTGGTGAATGAACTGCGCGCAATCCATGTGGGGTCAACCACATGTCTCGCCATACATTTGCAATAAGCATCCCCGTCACGCGGAACGATCAACGATCCCATTCAATGATTGGCGCATGGCAACCTGCGTCTCGCGCCTCATGCATAGCTCTGCGAACGATGCGCTTCGTCCTCGAAATGCCGGCGGCACGCAATCATGTTCGCGGCCAACCTATTCGCCGGCGATTTGAACAGCAACGGGTCTCGCATCCCGGCTCTCGCTACTCTCTCAATCCAAGGAGCATTCATGTCCGCGCTGCGCATGTTCATTCCGATTACCAAGGTCGACGCGGCGGGGCGCCTCGTCTATGGCCTCGCAACCGCCGAGACGGAAGATCGTGCCGGCGAGATTTGCGATTACGCCTCGACCAAGCCGCTCTATGAAAAATGGTCGGATGAGATCGCGAAATCCACCCGCGGCAAGTCTTTCGGCAATCTCCGCGCCATGCATGGTCCTGTTGCCGCAGGGAAGGTGACGGCCATCACTTTCAACGACGCGGCAAAGCAGATCGAGATCTGCGCCAAGGTCGTCGATGACGCCGAATGGGCAAAAGTCCTGGAGGGGGTTTATACGGGTTTTTCGCAAGGTGGGGCCTACGAAAGGCGGTGGACGGACGCGGAAGGGCTCACCCGTTACACCGCGGCGCCGAACGAAATCTCGCTCGTCGATTTGCCGTGCTTGCCGCAAGCGACCTTTGAAWTGATCAAGGCCGAYGGAACAAGCGAGCRGCGGCGSTTYGGCAAGGGGATGGACAACGTCGCGCGGCTGGCGAACCTSATCGAGGAATTGGACTGGTTGCAAAATGCCTCGGCATCCGAGGAGAYGACCGAGCAKGACGATTCCGGRGTGCCCGGCGAATTGCGCGAYCTCGCMSYACGCGCCTCGGCTATTTTGCRAACCATGGTGAGCGAGGAAACCGCRGAACTCGCGCAARACGGYGCTKCGCTAGCGCCGATGACGATGTTTGCCGCGCCTCTAAAARCCRCGCCTCYGAAARSYSCGCGYCTTWTCAAAATCGGCGCYCGSAACAACGAAMRGGATCAAGCWAGRATCCAGCACTTGCACGATACCTCGGTTGAWCTYGGAGCCRTCTGCGAAACGCAAAAAGYCATGCGAGGMSGTWTGGAAAAACGCTTCGATGTGCTTGCSGAGGYGATTGCCGAYGTGCTGCGGCGSGTGAAGAACATCGAGGAGCAGCCKYTGCCSYTGCCRCTSTTGGGCCARCCGCGAGCGATCTCAAAAGCCGAGGAYGCGGGCGGCGATGCTCATGATRGCGGCGGCATCGAGAAGCTGCTYGCRAAYCCCGAAGCTCTGTCGGTTCTCGCCATCAAATTRGCGCAGCGCAACGGCCGTTCGCCGCTGCGATGAGCGYCTTTCNCCGGGCGCCACGCKTGARTGCCGGAMCGCCCAACTTTTGACRATMGCCTTACTCGAGCGCGCGCGACCGATGAGTTCCTCGTGTCTCGAAGCGGGGCGGTCCGTCACGCCATAAGGCTCTCAGCAAAAAAAGTGTTTGCCACGAAATTCCCTTCAAACTTCCCTGCGGCTAGGAGCAAGAAATGACTATGCAGACCGATGTTCAGAACGTTCTGGACCAGCTTAAGACCGCGCAGCAAAAGCCACTCGCCGATCCCCGGTTTCAGAGCCTCATTGGGCTTGAAAAGAGCGGCACGTTCCAGGAAAGCGCGAGTGCCACCTCTGGGCTTACCTTCTACGATCTGGAACTTGGCGCGAAATTTCTTTATCCGGTTCTAACGCCCTTGCGCAATATGATTCCCCGGGTTTCGGGCAAAGGCGGCATTCAGGCGGCGTGGCGCGCGATTACCGCGATCAATACCCAAGGCTTGCGGTTCGGCGTTTCTTCGGCAAATCGAGGCGGCGTGCTTGCGGTCACGACGCATGATTATACCGCGACCTATAAGGGCATCGGCGTCGAGACGAGTGTCGATTTCGAAGCGCAATATGCCGGGCAGGGTTTCGGCCGCGCAGACGTGGTCCGTGATTTGCGCCGCGTTGACGCTTGACGGCCTTATGAATGGCAGCATCTTGGGGGGCGTGCAAGGGTCAATCACGCGCACGAACGCCGACTTATCGGTAGATACTTTCGGTGGCGGCGTGGCGAAGAAGAGCGCGAACGCGACTGTCCCCACGACGGCCGCGAACGCATCTATCACCGCGAGCGTTACGCCGGTCTCCGGTGCACTGGGCTATGCCTGGTTTTGGGGTGTGGCGGGTTCCGAAGTGCTCGGCGCGATCACGACGATTAATTCGCTTGTTATTACCGCTCCCGCCACCGGGACACAGACGGCCGCTTCGCTAGGCGCAAATGACAATTCCACGAATGCGCTCGCTTTCGATGGGCTTATCTATCAAGTGTTGATCCCCGGCTCTGGCTCTTACGTTTCCACGATGGCTTCCGGGAGCGCCGGAATCGGAACGCCGCTGACTTCGGACAGCGCCGGCGGCATCGTCGAGATCGATACCGCTCTAAAGTCCATGTGGGATAATTACCGGCTTTCTCCCGACACGATGTGGGTCAATTCCCAGGAGGCTTTGAACATTTCAAAGAAGATCCTGTCGGGCTCTCAGACCGCCGCGCAGCGGTTCGTTTTCGAATCGTCGCAGGATCTGGTGGGTGGCGGCATCATGGTCCGCACTTATCTGAACCGGTTCTCGATGCAGGGTGGCAGCGTAATCGACATTAAGGTGCATCCGAATTTGCCGGCGGGCACCATCCTCATGACGACGAAGATGTTGCCCTATCCGCTTGCCGGCGTTGGCAACGTCGTTCAAATCCGGACCCGGCAGGATTATTACCAAATCGAGTGGCCGCTTCGTACCCGCAAATATGAATATGGGGTTTATGCCGACGAAGTTCTGCAAAACTATTTCCCGCCGTCGTTGGCTTTGATCACCAATATCGGCAACGGCTGAGCATCAGGCGCGCGGCGGTAACCCCGCCGCGCGGGAATCGATGGAGATAAGACGATGGCAAATTCCGCGACGCAATTCGACACGCTAGGGCCGGCGCCTGTTTTGATCAAGAACGCTGGCGGGACACTATGGGGGTATGACGTTGGCAGCGCGGATGGCAGCCCGGCAATGGTTCTTCTCTATGACAAAGCGACGGCGCCGGTTTACGGCAAGGATACGCCGCTTGTGAGGATTCTATTGCCGCCACACGGGCAGTCGGCGCGCACGTCGGCAACGGGAGTTGCGTTCACGAATGGCCTTTATCTTCTTGTCGCGACCCTGCATGGCACACAGCAGGGCAACATTAGCGGGCATGTCGAATTCTCTTAGCGTAGGGCTCTTCGCAGATGGTCAAATTGCGTGCTCCAGATGGCATTTCCTCGATCGTTCATGATGGCGTCGAGGTTCCGATCGGGGATGACCGGTCCGTTGAGGTAGAGACGACCTTTCGGCCGAGGTGTTTAAGGTGCACGGATTCCGTCCATGGAACGGCGGCAAGAACGTTGTGCCAATCGACGCCGTGATCCATTCGCACAAGGTCTTGCATTTGCTTGAGCGCCCCCGGCGCCCGCTCGGCGTGCCTCCTGCCGAGGGCCTCCAGGCCAGCTTGCCGGCAACGACCCCCGGTACCGTGACTCCGCCGGACGGCACGGAAACCGGCGGCGAGCACGAACAAGACATTTCGGGCCTCAACCGCCCAGCACTTTTCGCTTTCCTCAGAGCGAAGGGAATCTCGGTGTCCTTGCCTGTCACCAATGAAGATTTACGCGCCGCGGCACGCCGCGCTCGGGATGGCTAGCGGTTCCAATATTCCAGCAACGCCACCTGGGCGGGCCTGACTTTGATGCGGACCATAACTGGTTTCCCAAAGGGGCGTCCACCGCAAGACGTCAATTGCCGAACAACAGGGTCGTAGACAATGGCATCTCCCTTCGATCTTGTCAGCCTGGCCGAGCTCAAGAGCTGGCTCGGTATCGCGGGAACCGGCGACGATGTTCTGCTCGCGCGATTGATTACGCAGATCAGCCGCGCCATCTTCAATGTAATCGACCGGCCCGCGATATTGCCGTCGGCCTATACTGAAACCCGTGACGGAGGCGACGAAGTTTCGATCATGCTCCGGCAATGGCCGGTCACCGGAGTATCTTCCTGCACCGTGGATGGCGTGGCAATCCCTCCTTCGCCGCCGCTTGTCGCCGGCGCGAGCGCTCAGGATGGCTATGTTCTAGATTCGTCCGTTACGTCCCCGCCAGGGGCWATGCAGAGGKTGWCGCTGCGCGGGTTTCTTTTCACATGCGGTRTCCARAACGTCACGATTTCMTAYRSCGCKGGCTACCAGATTACGAACGAAAGCGTGGTCATTCCCGCGACRYCTCCGTATAGCGTCYCGGCGCRGGCTCCTTATGGYRATTGGGCGAGCGATGSYGGCGTCGTTTATTCGAATGGCGYTTCRCTAACTGCRGTCACRGGGRMTCCCGCCGCCRGGCAATACGCGGYCGYRARTGGYGTTTACAGTTTTGCTCYAGCGGATGCGGGCTCCACGGTGCTYCTCACSTATGGCTAYGTGCCGGCCGATCTCGCATCCTGCTGCATGGATTGGGCSGCCGAGCGYTATGSTTATCGTTCGCGCATAGGTCAACAKTCGAAGTCGCTYGGCGGACAGGAGACGATGGCTTTCATCGTCAARRAYATYCCCGATTTCGTGGTAAGTGCCTTGTCGYCCTATCGCCGCGTGRTCATGCCRTGATCGRWGTCGAATTYGATGCGCAGGCTGTGCAGGATGCSCTGTTGGGCMAAGCAGAYGCRCTTCGCGGTGCTCTGGAGGCTCGAATTCAACAAAAGCTTTCGGGCGAGGTTATACAGACCCGGTCCGGCGCTCTTGCGGCCTCAATCGTCTCCTCGATCGAAAACGATGGATCAGATACATCCGTCTCGATTTCCAGCACCGGCGTGCCATATGCGGCGATTCAGGAATTCGGCGGGAAGACAGCGGCCCACGATATCGTTGCGGTGAAAGCCAAGGCTTTGACCTTCAGCATCGGAGGAGGCCAGATTTTCGCAAAAAGCGTGCACCATCCCGGTTCAATAATTCCGGCGCACTCTTATCTCGGTAGTTCTCTCGCGGAGATGAGCGACGAAATAGAGTCAGGCTTCAAACAAGCTATCCTTGAAGCGTTGGGCCAGGGGTGACGGCCGCGGCACGGATCTTTTCCGGGTCGCGAACGACAATCGAATTTGTCCTTTCAGGCAGTTTAGCATTGGGGAAAGCCGGATGGCGGGGACACCACGCGAGAGCGCCATCGGGGCGCTCATGAATGTCGTCGCCGATGCATACCCCTGGACGCTTGGACCGGCGAGGCGCCTCAAGCTTTGGAGCGACGTTCCCGCGGCGAGCCGGCCCGCCTGCTTTCTTTTCGAGGGCGGTCAGGAAACATACTCCTGGAGCGAGACTGCCCTTCCGAAGCGCATCATCGAAGTCAAGTTGTTCATTTATCTCAATGCCAAGGATCCAAGCATTGCCGGCGCCGCGCTGCTCAATGGCGTGATGGACGCTCTCGATATTGCCTTCGCGCTGTCGGGGAGCGACCTCATGCTGGGACGAAACACGCTGAAAGGCACGGCCTACCATTGCAGGATTGATGGCAAGGCCTTGAAGGACCCTGGCGATCTCGACGGCGACGCACTTTTGATCGTGCCGGTTAAGCTCATCCTGCCATAAAAGGGGGGGTAGAATGTCCGAAGCTGAAATCACGCCGGAAGCCGAGCGTCTGGCGGCACTTGTCGATCACTGGCATTTCGAGAATTTCCACGGCTCTATCGTGGCGCGTGATACGGAGGTCTGGAACCTCGTTTATGCCGCGAAAGAGGATTTGAAGCAGCGGCTGGCTGCCGAGTTCCTTGAAGACGATTGTAGCTCTAGCTCGACCCACCGTCCCTAAGCTCATGCGTTATAGTGAAGCGGCGGCGGCAAAGATCTCAAGGCGAGTTTCCGTTTGATGGACGAAGCTCGATCGAAAGCTCTTTGGCAACCTCATCGATCAGAGTTTCAAACCTGTCAATTCGCTCATGGATCTCGTCAACCCATTTGTTCAGGGTTTCAGTCGGGAGGTCGTTATCTTTGAACTCCGCCCCTTTTGCTTTGGTAGCTGTGACTTTAGGGTGTTGCGGTCCGGTGGAAGGATCAAAATAAAGGCCAGAATGAACGATCTCATTCCGGTTTCGTGCCAGTTTCTTTGAGTCATCGGCAAATTTTATCATTCTTAGAATTGTCTGTTGGTTCGCTCCTTTAAGCCGAGCCAGCGATATTAACGCGTCAAAAGCCTTTTCGTAATTTGGTATTTGCGCTGTTAGGCAATAGCCAACTTCATCATCGACATTGGCGAAGCGCCAGATTGCCGATTGGATAAAAAGTTCGAAAGCCGCCCAGTTTTTGACGAATTTTCCAATGGCTTCGTAATGTGCTTTTTCAGGACCCTTGCGAAAATTAAAAGGGGTAATTTTGTTTTCTGCCACAGGAAATTGCTCAACGACTTTCGAAACAAACTGGCGGAAGCGACGAAAACTCGAATGCGCTTATGACAGGTTTGTGAAGGAATAATATTAACTGTCATTATCCTACAGGCGCGCCAACATCAACCTATTATTACGCTACTGCCATTACTTGGCGGACTGACCGCGTCAACTTAAGCTGTAACTTTACAGGCGGCCTCACTGCAAGGCGCTTTTAGGCTGAGACGGCGTCATTTTCAAGAGTCGCATGTGTCTTGGAATGAGGCCATTTCGAGGCAGCCGGAGATCACACCCTCTACTCTCCATCGTAAACTTCTGGGACGCCGGCACCTCATCCGCATGAGGACGAAAGCTCGCTCACCCATGCGAGAGCGTTGGATACGATCGCTAACATGCTTCATGTCATGAAAGGATCAATTCATGTATAGTTTCGGCTCAGGTGTTTTGTTCGGAACCCGAACGGACATAGCGAACGCAACCCCGCTGAATTTCGGTCTCGTGCAAGAAGTCACGATCGAAGAGACAGCAACCATTAAGGAACTGCATGGCCAATATCAACGTGCGCTTGCGGAAGCGCGCGGTACGATCAAGACGACGGGAAAAGCCAAGGTCGCGCGGATTTCAGGATTGGCCTTCGCCAATCTCTTCTACGGCGTGACGCCCGCGGCCGGTCAACTTGCGACCTCCTTCGCGGAAGCCGGTACGGTCCCCGCCACATCGCCATTCACGGTCACCGTCGCCAATGCCGCGACCTTCGTGGACGATGAGGGCGTGCTCTATGCGGCGACCGGCTTGCCTCTTGCGAAGGTCGCTTCGGCGCCCGCGGCTGGGCAATATTCGGTGAATACCGCGACCGGCGTGTATACGTTCAATTCGACGGATGCCGGCAAGGCCGTCCTGACCAGCTACACTTACACCGTGGCTGCCGCGGGTCAAAAATTCACGGTGGCCAATCAACTTCTCGGGACGACGCCAACCTTCCAGGCGGTCTTCTACACGACATTTCAAAGCCAGGCGATTTTGTTGAAGCTCAATAATTGCACATCGAATAAATTGAGCTTCCATACAAAGCTAGAGGATTTCGTCTTGCCGGAATTCGATTTCTCCTGCTTCGCGGATGCCGCGGGCAATGTGATGACTTGGTCGTTCGCGGAGGTCTCTTAATATGCGGCCTCGGCCCGAGACAATCCGGCTCGGCGCGCGTGAATGGCCGGTACGGCCTTTGACTTTGCGCCAGGTTCAAGAAATCGAACCCATCCTTATGTCGAGCGCGGCCGAGACAAAAGGCAATGTCGCGGCCGCAGTGGCGATTGTCGCAATCGCGCTGGGGCGCGATCATGCCGATGCGGCCGCCTCGCTCGGCGACGTCGAGGCGACAGCGCCCGAAATCGGCGCCGCCATGGCGATGGTTTTGCGCCTTGGCGGATTTATTGAAACACCGGCGCAAGGAGATGCCGGGCTGGGGGAAGCTCAAGCGGGCGAGGTCCGTGCAAAGGATCCGCCCGCATCGATTTCAGCTTCATCTACGCAAGACTCATGACCGGTTGCGGCTACACGCCCGCCGAGATCGATGAAATGACGTTGCACGACGTGCTCGGCCTCTTTGCGTATTGGCGCGATTTTCCGCCGGCCCATGAGATCTTGAAATGCGTATATCGCATCGAGCAGAAGCAAGAGCAGCCAATCAGAACGAGTGAAAGCGATCCGAGCGGCATAGGGGGTCTTGTCGCTCGTTTCCCAAATGGCTTTGTGCGCGTGGCGGACGTTCGGTGAGCTTCTCGATCGGGTGATGCCGCCGTCGAGATCCGGAGAGGAGTCACAAGCCGGACGTGGAGGGGATGCTCGGGAAGGTACTTGACGCAGGTTCTTACAATTTGTCGCTGTTAGGCGATGCCAGCTGCAGTAATCGCATCTTCGCTCAATTTTCCCTGTGGCGATCATCCAACATGGTTTGGCCGCGTCTCGAGTGCGCCGTCATCAAAGCCGGGCTCGGCGGCGATAAACCCTCGCCCGTACACTGGGGCTGCTGTCTCGGCCATTTGCTCAATCAACGCGACGGGATGGATGAATTCGTCCTTAAAGCAGGGATAGCGCTGGGGATCGAAAATGCGGCGTAACCATCCGAGAACCACCGTATGTCTCGGGGAATTCTTAAGGTCTGGGTGATAAGTTAGCCAGATGTCATGGAAGTGAGTAAATCCGATTTCCACAGGAACCAAGCGTGCACCCAAAGCGAGAGCAAAGGTCGCCAGAAACCCGATTCCGGCACCCCGTTCAACGGCGTAGAGCAAAGCCGAGCTCGAATTGGTCCGGATGCTGACCGCTCCTTCAAAATTGTGCAAATTCAGTTTTTCGACAAAGACAGATTCCTCAAGTTGCGGCGAGACTAGCTGCAACAGGCGATGGTGACGAAGATCGTGCAATGATGCCGGCAGGCCGAACAGCCGCTGATAGCTTTCGGCGACGAATGGAAAGACGTGCAGACGGCCGAGGCGTATTGCGATCATGTCTGGGTTAGACGGCCGAGTGAATTGAATCGAAATGTCGGCCTGCAATCGGGAAACATCCGTCAATTCCATGGTGCAGTTCAATTCGAACGTGAGCATCCGGTTAGCGTACTGGAACTCGATGAGTTTGGGCATTAACCAATAAGTGCCTAGGCCCTCGGTGATTGCAACGCGCACCACGCCGCGTACTCGCTCATCGATAATTTTGGTGCGGCGAATGATATCGAGGCTGCAACGTTCCATGGCGCGCACGTCGGCGGCTAGCAAGTTACCGTCCTCGGTTAGCGTCACTCCAGCGTTCAGGCGATTGAATAGGCGCTGTCCGATCGCGGTTTCTAGCCGGTCTATTCGTCGCACCACGGTAGCGGAATCAATCGCCAACCTCTTGCCCGCGCGCCGAAAGCTTCCGCTGTCCGCGCAGGCTAGGAAGAGGCGGAGGTAATCCCACGAAACTGAGCGGGATGCGTCCACAATCTCCCGTTGCGCGACCGCAACACCTCCTCGTGGATTTTCCGGCATATCGATCTCCTAAGCAATACTCATATTCGTTAGACCATATCGCACAAATTTTCACGGGGGAAAATGGCTCTCGATCGAATCCAAGCGTCTATAGGGCGCAAACCGCGCAGTCTCGATCAACTTCCATTGACCAGCCGCTACGTGGTTCGCATTGCCAACGACAAAGAGATTCCGGTGCTGGCGGCATTGGCTGAGCGGCATATTCCCGCAATCACCAATGCGCGCGAGTCCGCACGCCGGGTACATCTCCATCATCGAGGCAGCGTGCTCGCCGTCCTTCGCGACGAACGAATTGTGGGGGGTGCGGCTTGCCTGTATCTTAATTCTGCTGGGGTTATGCGGCTCCAATCCGGGACCTTCTCATACGCTGCACCGGAACTGGAGGTCTTGACTCTTCCTGGGGAGCCGCCCGCGGCTATTTATTTTTGGGCTCTTTGTCTGCCTGGTGTCACGATCGGAGCCATGGGTAACGTCATGGCCTGGCTGCAGCGCCCTCTTTACCGGCAAGCCGATATTTTTGCCCGGCCGGGAACGATCGGCGGGATGCGCTTCATGCGCGACACCGGTTTTGTTGCGAGTGCCTTCGGCACGCCAGACTTGTGGAAATACCAGCGTCATTTTCGCGCGGATTTCGAATATTTCAGCTTGGAGCCATTTCAATGAACCACGCAAAGACGATAGATCAACCGGCGCCAATTGCCGCCGTCGCCGAACGGCAAAGCGACCGCCATGCAGAGGTCCGGATCGCGCGCGGCTTCGACGATCTTTTAATGGTTTATGCGATTCGCTCTGCCGTTTATATTGCCGAACAGGAGTGTCCTTTTGCGGAAGAATTCGACGGCAACGACCACTGCGCTACCCATCTTATCGGGTTTATCGATGGCGAACCGGCCGGTTGCATCCGGGCGCGATTTTTCCACGACTTTGTGAAATTCGAACGGCTGGCCGTATTGAAAAAATTCCGGAAGTCCGGCCTCGCTTTCGAGCTTTGCCGCTCCGTCGTCGATCTGGCGCGCCGCAAAGGCTTTCGACGGCTCTATGCGCATTCGCGCGAAGGTCTTGAGGGCTTTTATGCGCGCTTTGGAGCAACGCCGATGGGAAGTGATAGGAAGCTTTCTTTCTCAGGCTTCAACTACACGGAAATGCTGCTTGAAATGGAGCCCAGCCAGGATGCAATCACGCTCGACAGCGGCGGCTACGTAATCCTGCGTCCGGAAGGCGATTGGGATCGGCCAGGCATCCTCGAGATTTCGGCGACCCGGCCGGTCCCGCCGCCACCTTCCGCAGAATGATGGGAGGAAGCAGCGGCGTCGCCAGCACGGTGCATTGCCGCCATTTGATGGCGAGCCATTTGTCGACAGCGGTCCCATTGCCGTGTTGATCGGCGTCAGAGAGTTGGGTGATCGGCCTCCTCAAAGGGATGCAGGCATCTTGGCATCCTGGGGCCGGCGTTGTGGATTGAATCCACACCGAATCCCGGGCGCAGCCACAGCTGAAGCAAGGACCATGGCACATGGCGGATGACGTCTCCATAAAATTTACCGCCGACGTTTCCGGCTTGCAACAAGGGATGCAGCAAGCGACCAGCGCGGTGGAAGCAACGACGAGCGCGTTGCGCAATGGCGCCGCGCAGATCAACGCCAGCTTCGCTTCGCTGTCGCAGGCCTATGGGAGCGCCGCGGCGAAGAGGATCGCAACGGTGCAGACGTCGAGCGACACTGAACTCGCGATCGCGCGGCAAAATGAACAAGCGCGATATGATGTTGCCTTAAACGGCGTGAAAGAACAGGTCTCGCTCGTCAAGGAACAGGCCCAGACGGCGCAGATCTCGCGCCAGGAAGAGCTTTCCAGTCTTCTCGCGCTTGAGACGCAGCGTGAAAATATCGAGCGCCGGCACCTCCAATTCCTGGAGAGCACGTATCAACAAGGGACCGTAGCTTACGCGGCGGCTCAGCGCAAGATCGAGGAACTCGCCAGCCAATCCGCGCTTAGGAGGCAAGAAATCGAGCGCAATGTCAACCAGGAGATCTATGCCGATTACAGACGCAGCTTCGAGCAGATTGGTTCGAGCGTGTCGTCCTCGATCACCGGCATGATCTCGGGGCATTTGAGGCTTCGCGACGCGGCGCGGAATATCCTCTTGCAGATCATCCAAAGCTTCATTCAGGCCAGGGTAAAAACGGTCGCGGATTGGCTCGCGGGGGTCGCGGCGCAAACGGCCGCGACGACCACCGGAGAGACCGCGAAAACCGCCGCCGTCACGGCCGGCGTCGCGGCGCGGACCGGGGCGGAAGCCGCCGGGTCGACGGCGGGCATCGCATCCATCATCGGTGGCGTATTGAAAAGCATCACGGCCTCGGCGGGCGAGACATTCGCGGGCATCTTCGGCTTTCTCTCGCCTGTCATGGGGCCGGCGGCGGCGGGACCGGCGGCGGCGGGGGAGGCAACCGTGCTTAGCGTTGCGACCGGCATGGCCTCCTTCGCGGGGGGCTCATGGAGCCTACCATCCGACATGATCGCCCAGGTCCACCAAGGCGAAATGATCGTGCCCGCCGGCCCCGCCGCGGCCTTCCGGAGCATGACGGAATTGAACGGCGGCGTCGCCGGGACGGTGCATGTGCATCATGCCACGAATTTCAACGTTGCAGCGATGGATTCGCAGGGCGTCAAGCAATTCTTGAAAAACAATTCCAAGCAGATCATGCGCACGATTAACGAGAGCGTGCGCGCGGGCAGCCATATCGGGCTCTCGAAGTTGCGGCCGGCGTGATCTGCTGTTGGCCACATCGAACTTTGCTAATGTCGCCATAGATAGGAGGGGCAATTCATGGCCGTATCAACATCATTTGTACCTCTCGGCGGCTCATGGACCGCGCTCAATACTGCATCCACAACTCCGAATATGATCATGGCGACAGGCGGTCCAATAGAAATTATCGCGTCCTCATCCGGAGTGCCCGCCGCGGGGACGCCTGGCATGCTGATCAACCCCCAGATGGGGCCAGTCACCCCAATCGGTTTCGACACGGTTACGGCAGATGTGGTTTATGCCATGGCGCTGTCGGCGGGGCAGTCTGGTGTTGGGGTTTGGGTTGTCGTTGAGGGTTAACCCCGCGCTGGGTGTACTGGCTTGCAGCATGCCCGCCGCAAGCAGTTCGGATTTCACAGAGGTCATCGTCTCGGCGACGCACCCATGAGGATCGCGTATGGGTTTCGTCAATGGCGTCAACCTCCTCCCTTCGACTGGAGAGTTTACCTACGCCACGACGGAGCGCCAAGGAACCAGAAACACATCAGACCTCGTAAATTTTCCATTCGTCACGATCAACAATTATGCAAGCCAACCGTCGCATAGGACAGATTACTCACTTTCTATCGATCAGCTTCAAGCTGCATTCCCGGCATGTGCGACTGTTGCAATAGTTTGCGCATGGTTTGGAAGTTCGACTGACGCATCGAGTTGCAAAATCTATCCATCGACCACCTACATCAATTCAAACCCGCCTCTCCTTGGCGCTTTTCAAAAATGGAATGGATCTGGGTACTCATCTGAACATTGGCAATGCACGTCCCTCACGGAAACGTCCAGCGGCCTAATTCCGATCTCGTCCTCCGGCGGCTCGTTCACCTACGGCGGCACGCCCTCCGATCCATCGATCGTCGAGTGCATCGTCGATTTGAAGGCTCGCGGCTTTCGAGTCGTCTTTTATCCGTTCGTTTTGATGGACTCGCCGGGCAAGCCATGGCGTGGACGCATCACATACTCGCCGGATGTTTCCTCTGTCGCGGCGAACGCCGTCGCGGCGTTTCTAGGTAGCGCAACCACCTCGCAATTCACCCGCGATTACGTCAACAACACGGTGTCCTATGCGGGATCGCCTGCTGATTTTACTTACCGGCGCATGGTGCTGCATTACGCTAATTTGTGTGTGGTTGCTGGCGGAGTCGATCTATTTCTTATTGGTTCTGAGTTTCGCGGCCTGGAAACAATACGCGGTCCGGGGTGGACAATTACCGGCACGCCTGACGGAGGTGGCAAAGCAATTTGGGATTACCCCTTCGTCGCCGGAATGATCACGCTTTCGGACGATGTCCGAAGTGTGTTCGACACGGCGGGATTCACGAAGGACACCGTCAATCTCCATAATCTTATCTCCTATGCGGCCGATTGGTCGGATTGGATGGGCTGGCAGCATCCGGGCGCAAGCCCCGCCCTCCCCGTCGCGGACGGACAATGGCCACATCTCGATCAGCTCTGGGCACACTCGAACATCGACCTCGTCTGCTTCGACAATTACATGCCGCTCTCCGATTGGACGACGGGCGATGGCAGTCTCTTGCCGAGCGGCCAGAGCAATAATCTTGATGTCGCGAATTGGAGCGCCCCAGCTGCTGTCGATAGCGCTTTCGATTATGAGCGCGTGACTCAGTCCGTCGTATCGACTGCCGATTATCGGGCTGTTTCCTTGGCTGTTTCATCCAGCCTCGATTATGGGATCGTGAGTGCCGCGGCGTCATGGCCCCCATCGCCGCCGCCGGTCTCGCCTAACTTCAACGGACTCGGGCTTACCGGACAGGCCACAATCAATTCCAAGTCCTACCTCAAAGCCAATATCGAGGGTGGCGAAAGGTTCAACTGGTTCTATTTCGACTCGAACAATCTCGGGCGGGGCTTCGATCCGAACGGTTCAGATGTGCAAGTGTCGCGTCCGGAAGGCGACCGCCTAACGCGATCGCGGAACCAATTTTTTGCCAACCAGCAGATTCTCGGCAATAAGCAGCTCCGGTGGTGGTGGAACAACACGCACAAAGCCCTTTACGACACGGGGTCCGGCGAGGTTCCGCAAGGGTCGATCACGCAATGGACCGCGCAATCGAAACCGATCGTCTTCACCGAATACGGTTTCCCGGCATGTGACAAATGTACGAACCAGCCGAACGTTTTCTTCGACGCGAAGTCGACCGAAAGCGCGACGCCATTTTGGTCGATATGGC
>JRHI01001917.1_pt1 | contig 15717 bp, 18 predicted proteins | sample 215371 | NCBI WGS metagenome assembly JRHI01 (sample SAMN02929681, study PRJNA255918) | sediment metagenome | biome: cave system; feature: Ice Cave; material: Sediment; isolation source: sediment from deep within a dark volcanic ice cave with no known source of... ...
AGACGGTGCGACGGCGAGACCGCGCAACGGTGCGACGGCGAGACGCCGCGACGGCGAGACGGTGCGACGGCGGGACGGCGCGATGGCGCGACTGCGAGACGGCGGGACGGCGTGACGGCGAGACGGCACAACGGCGCGAGAAAAGGCCCTCACACCGGTCTGCTGGTGCCTTGGGAAGAAAAACCGCGCTTCACAACGCGGGCGCAATCGAACGCTCGGCGACGAGGGAATCTGCCTGCGGCGACGTAACCAACTAATTCATTCGTTTAAACACACAGGGAGCCGCTCGATGCGACGTTTTGCCATCGCCGCCCTCGCCGCAAGCGAACTCTTCGTCGGGTGCGCGATTTTTTCGTGCTCGTTGGAACTCGCACACGCCGCCGTGCAGAACGCAGCCGTCGGGCGCGTCGCGCACGCGGTCGTTCGGTCGACGCAGCGTCTCGCGTCCGTAGAGTTCCGAATTTCGCTGCGACGCCGCGCATAGACCGCCGCGCCTATGCCGCCGGCATCGGCTGCGCCCATAGGCCGCCGGCATCGGCTGCCGCCATAGGCCGTCGGCATCGGCCGGCGCGCATGACGCGGCGCGCGTAAATAGCCGCTGTATCGCGCCGCCAGACGACGCACCGTTCGCAGCTTACGCTTTGAGTTCGATATCCACACCAGCCGGCAGATCGAGATGCATCAAGGCGTCCATCGTCTTGGGCGAGGCCTGCAGAATGTCGATGAGCCGTTTATGCGTGCGCATCTCGAAGTGCTCGCGTGACTTCTTATCGACGTGGGGCGAACGATTGACGCAAAAGCGATTGATCTCCGTCGGAAGCGGCACGGGGCCGCTCACGAAGGCACCCGTGCGCTTGGCGGTATCGACGATTCGCTCCGCGGATTGATCGAGGACCTTGTGATCGTACGCCTTGAGGCGGATGCGAATCTTCTGCTTTGACATGCTGTCCTTTTATTTCTTCGCCGGGACCGGTGCGTCGGAGATCGCCGTCACGACGCCGGCACCGACCGTCCTGCCGCCCTCGCGGATCGCGAAACGAAGACCTTCTTCGCAGGCAATCGGCGTAATGAGCTCGACGTCCATCGTGATGTTGTCGCCGGGCATCACCATCTCGACGCCTTCGGGCAACTTGATCGTGCCGGTCACATCCGTCGTACGGAAATAGAACTGGGGACGATAGTTCGCGAAGAACGGCGTGTGGCGGCCGCCTTCTTCTTTGGAGAGCACATACACTTCGGCTTTGAAGTTTGTGTGGGGTTTGATCGAACCGGGCTTCGCGAGCACTTGGCCGCGCTCGATATCCGTGCGCTCGATGCCGCGTAGCAATACGCCGATGTTGTCGCCGGCAATGCCCATGTCCAGCAGCTTACGGAACATTTCGATGCCGGTGACGACGGTTTTGCGCGCCTTCTCTTGCAAACCGACGATCTCGACTTCCTCGCCCACTTTGACCTGACCGCGCTCGACCCGGCCCGTCCCGACCGTACCGCGACCGGTGATCGTGAAGACATCTTCGACCGGCATCAGGAAGGGCTTATCGATCGCACGCGCCGGTGTCGGGATGTACGTGTCGACGGCATCCATGAGCGTAAAGATGGAATCCGCATCCGGGTCGCCGCGCTTGTTCGAGGAGTTGAGCGCTTTGGTCGCCGAGCCGCGAATGACAGGGCATTCCTCGTCGAAACCCTGCTTGCCGAGCAACTCGCGGACTTCCATCTCGACGAGTTCGAGCAGTTCTTCATCATCGACGAGGTCGACCTTGTTGAGGTACACGACGATGAAGGGAACGCCGACTTGCTTCATGAGCAAAATATGCTCGCGCGTTTGCGGCATGGGACCGTCGGTAGCGGAGACCACGAGAATCGCGCCGTCCATTTGCGCCGCACCGGTGATCATGTTTTTGATGTAGTCCGCGTGACCGGGACAATCGACGTGCGCGTAGTGGCGCTTCGCCGTCTCGTACTCTTGGTGCGAGATGGCGATCGTAATACCGCGCTCCTTTTCTTCGGGCGCGTTGTCGATGTCGTCGACGTTACGCTTCTGGATGTTCGAGTTCTCGGTGGCTAGACAATTTATGATCGCCGCGGTGAGCGTCGTCTTGCCGTGGTCGACGTGGCCCGTCGTACCGATGTTGACGTGCGGTTTGCTCCGGTCGAATTTTGCCTTGGCCATGCTTTTCTAATACTTCCTTATGCCGGTGTGCGTTGTGCGCGAGCTTAGCTGTGCTTGGTGCCCTTGGCTTTGGCGACGATCTCTTCCTCAACGGACTTCGGCGCCTTCTCGTAATGCGAGAACTCCATGGTATAGGTTGCGCGGCCTTGCGTTGCCGACCGCATATCGGTTGCGTAGCCGAACATTTCGGAGAGCGGGACGTTTGCCGTGATGGTCGATGCGTTTCCCGCCACGTCTTCGCTTGCTTGAATCAAACCGCGTCGCTTGTTGAGGTCGCCGTTGATGGCACCCAGATAATCTTTGGGGGTCGTTACTTCGACTTTCATGATCGGTTCGAGCAGGATCGGCCCCGCCGCGCTGTTGGCTGCCTTAAACGCCATTGAGCCGGCGATCTTGAACGCCATTTCCGAGGAGTCGACGTCGTGGTAGCTTCCGTCGAATATGGTCGCTTTGAAGTCCAGGACCGGATATCCCGCGAGGACGCCGCTCTCGGAGGCTTCACGAATGCCCTCTTGAATCGCCTTCGCGTATTCTTTGGGGATGGTGCCGCCGACGACGGCCCAGGTGAAGACCATGCCGGTATTCGCTTCGCCGGGCTCGAGCCGCAGCCACACATCGCCGTACTGGCCCTTACCACCGGTCTGGCGGACGAATTTGCCCTGTTTCTCGACGGTTTTCGTGATCGCTTCTTTGTACGCCACTTGCGGCTTGCCCACGTTCGCTTCGACCTTAAACTCGCGCTTGAGGCGGTCGAGAATGATCTCGAGGTGGAGCTCGCCCATGCCGGCGATGATCGTCTGCTGGGTCTCTTCGTCCGTCCGCATGCGGAAAGTCGGATCCTCTTGCGCGAGCCGCGAAAGCGCGGTGCCGAGTTTGTCTTGGTCGGCTTTGGTTTTCGGCTCGATGGCTTGGTGGATCACGGGTTCGGGGAACACGATGTTCTCCAGAATAATCGGATGTTTTTCGTCGCACAGCGTATCGCCGGTGCGCGTGTCGCCGAGGCCCACCGCCGCCGCGATGTCACCTGCGCCGATCGAATTGATGTCTTCGCGCGAGTTTGCGTGCATGCGCAAGATGCGACCGATACGCTCCTTGCGGCCCGAGCGGGCGTTGTAGACGTACGAGCCTTTTTCGAGCGTGCCGGAATAGACGCGGAAATAGGTGAGGTTGCCGTACGGATCGGTCGCGATCTTGAAGGCGAGCGCCGCGAATGGTTCCTCATCGTCGGCCTTGCGTACGATCGACTTGTCCGTCTTGGGATCGATGCCGGTGATTTGCTTCGCTTCCAGCGGCGACGGAAGAAACTCCACGACCGCGTCGAGTAACGGTTGCACGCCCTTATTCTTGAATGCAGAGCCACACAGCATCGGCAATACATCGCCCGCGATCGTCGCTTTGCGTAGCGCCGCTTTTAGCCGTTCGACCGGAATATCTTGACCGTCGAAAAACATTTCGAGCAGCGCGTCGTCTTGTTCTGCGATCGCTTCGATCAATGCTTGACGCCAAGTTTGCGCGACGGCCAACAGTTCGCCGTCGAGCGTCTGTTCGGAATCCATCACCGAACCCAGGTCGTCGGTATAGATGACCTTTTTCATGGTAAACAGATCGACGACGCCCAGAAAATCCGCTTCCGCGCCGATCGGTACTTGAATCGGCACGGCGCGCGCGCCAAGGCGTTCGCGAATTTTGTCGACGCAATTAAAGAAATCGGCGCCCATGCGATCCATCTTGTTGACGAAGATGATGCGCGGCACTTTGTATTTGTTTGCCTGGCGCCATACCGTCTCGGATTGTGGCTGCACCGCGGCGACGGAATCGAAGAGCGCGACGAGCCCATCGAGCACGCGGAGCGAGCGTTCGACCTCGACTGTGAAGTCCACGTGGCCTGGCGTATCGATTATGTTGATACGGGTCTCGCGCCAGGTGCAAGCCGTGGCGGCCGAGGTGATGGTGATGCCCCGCTCCTGCTCTTGTACCATCCAGTCCATCGTGGCCGCCCCATCGTGCACTTCGCCGATTTTGTGCGTACGGCCGGTGTAATAGAGGATGCGTTCGGTCGCAGTCGTCTTGCCCGCATCGATGTGCGCGGCAATGCCGATATTACGGGTCCGCTCCAACGGATATTCCCTTGCCACTAGTGCCATATCAAACTACCAACGATAGTGCGCGAACGCTTTGTTGGCTTCCGCCATCTTATGCGTATCTTCGCGTTTCTTCACGGAATTGCCGACATTATTTGCCGCATCCATGATCTCGTTGGCGAGGCGTTCTTCCATCGAATGGCCGGGACGTTTACGCGCATACTGAATCAACCAACGCATCGCCATAGCTTGACGGCGGTCGGGACGAACTTCCATAGGAACTTGGTAGGTCGCACCTCCGACACGGCGCGGGCGCACCTCTACGAGCGGCATAGCATTACCGAGCGCTTGCGTGAAGACGTCCATCGGATCGCGGCCGAGCTTCTCGCCGACCATTTCGAGCGCGGCATACGTGATCTTTTCTGCCGTCGACTTCTTGCCCGCCAGCATCACCTTGTTGATGAAACGTGAGAGCACTTTGGAATTGAAACGCGGGTCGGGCAAAATTTGCCGTTTCGGAACGGCTCCCTTACGTGGCATCGGTTCCCTGCCTATTTCTTAGTGGAGCGCTTGGCTCCATATTTCGAGCGTGCTTGCTTCCGGTTCGCAACGCCCGACGTATCGAGCGTACCGCGGATGATGTGATAACGGATTCCGGGCAAATCCTTAACGCGACCGCCGCGGATCAACACGACCGAATGTTCCTGAAGGTTGTGACCGACGCCGGGGATGTAGGCGGTGACTTCTTCGCCGTTGGTGAGGCGCACGCGGGCGACTTTTCGTAGCGCCGAGTTCGGTTTCTTCGGAGTTATCGTCTTGACTTGCGTGCACACGCCGCGCCGGAACGGGTTTCCGCGCACTTCGAAGGTCCGTAAAGGCAAGTCGGGGTGACCCGGCTTGGGACCGGTCTGCGCCACGCGCAATGCGGGGGCTTTGACCTTCTTTTCGATCTTCGCACGTCCGGAACGGACGAGTTGACTGATAGTCGGCACGGACTCTCCAAGCGACGTACGGCCCAATACGGAACGCACACAAATTCCGCCCCACCGCGGTGGGCCGGAACCACCGGAGTATATCAGTCCGCGGATGTGCCGTCAATGTGGAGGGCGGTGCTGTGGAGGCGGTGCTGCGGAGCCTTGTGCCTGGCGAGGGCAACGATGTCCGGGCAGAAGTACTGCCTAGGGCGACTCGTTTAACGCGCAGCCGGCAATGTTGCGATCGCGCATGGTCCGAACCCGCAGAAGCGATTGCGGTGACGCTCGACGACGGCCGCCTCCCCGAGCGGCGTCAATCCGAACCGGATTTCCGCGGCGTCTGCACCGTCAGGGGCGTCTCTCTCATCTTGGGCACGCTTGCTATCTGTCTGAGCAAGAACCTCGTCCGACATTGCCATAACCTCCTACTTTGACGCACGAGCCGTGCGCACGTCTGAGCAGAGAGACGTTAGCGCTTCCGTGTGCCAGCATGGTGTCACATCGTCGTCTTGAGGCTCGAACGGCGACCTCGCTCGGGGAACCGGTGATGCCCAGACGGCGTAGATATGAGCGCGCGCGAGAAACGGATTTCAGCGCGGCCGCAGCGACTTCAGTGCTACGCCTCTTTAATATCGAAAGGCTGCGCCGTGAGGGGCACGTTCGCAAAGGTCGTCAGCGCGGGAGCCGAGGCCGGCTCGAAGCCGCCGGAGTACACGGGGGCAACGGTACTGTAGTCGTTTCCGCCGAGCGCGACGGGATCCATATCGCCGTCGGATTTGCTTACGAGATAACCGCCAAGATCGACGTTCTTCGCAGAGCCCTTCGCATCGACGCCGCCGGAGGCATTGGCACGGAGTGTCGTTTCGAGCGAACCGCCGCGACCGTTCGCATCGTCGACCGTTAGCGATTTATCCGCATTGAGCGTCACGGTTTCGCCGTTATCGAGGCGTACGCCACGGCCTTGCTCCAGAGACACCTGCCTGCCGTAGGAACGTACGTCGTACGAGCCGTCCTTGTTCATCGTTACATTGGTTTGGCCGCCATCGGTCGCGACCGTAACGTGATCGTTGAGCGTGACTCCTTTTGCGCTAGGGTGCGTGACGGCGTTCGAAACGCGATAGCCGCCGGCGAACGAGTCCGAACTCAGTAGGTTATCGTGTGACGTCATGCTATCCCAATGCCCGGCCACGTTTTTACCGGAACCCGTCGTGCCGTCGAACGATTCGTGCGGGTCGCCGAGCGAACTCGCACGGGCGTTCGTGTAATAATTCTGCTGCGGCGCTTGCGCCCTCGGATTATTCGCAAAATTGAACAACGAGCCGAGTTGACTGAATAGATTCGCGATAGCCGCGACGAACGAACTCATCAGAGCGGAGAAGCCGCTCTGAGGATCCGTCGCAATCGGCTCACCGAACCCACCGCCGGTGTTAACGGCGCCGAGCGGCGGGAGCGGCCCAAAACGGATCTGATCGGAGCGTTCGCGGATGCTCGGAATCATCGCGTTCGCCAACGCGTTCGTCGCCGGCCGTTCGAAATCGAGGGCCGCATTCGCGGGCGCGAACCCCGTCGCCGGCGGATTCGTGTTGATAGCGGACATGCCGTGCCTTTCCTTTTGCGCGATCGTATCGCAAAGACTTGCCGGTAAGCGGTGCTCGCCGGTCCGGGAGTCTATCGCGACGAAGGGACGCGACGGAAAGAGGCGTCGAGCGCAAGCGGCGCGGAGAGCAGTGCCAGGAACGCAGACAGCAGCATCACGACGCGAAAGCCGTCCGCATAGGCCGTGCGGATCGCACCCGCGACGAGTCGCGCTTCGCGCGGGTCTGCGATTCCATCGGGGGCGTGACCGGCCACGATCGACGCCCGCTCGCGCGCGATCGCGTTTTGCGTTTGGAGAGACAGATGCACGCGCCCGATCTCCCGGCCCAGCGATCGCTCGAAGACGGCTGCGAGCGCGATACCGAACGCCGCGATCGCGATGAGTCCGGCCGCGCGAGAGACGGCGTTATTGACACCCGAGGCTATCCCGGCATGCGACGTTTCGAGCGAGTCCATGACCGTCGTCGTCAAGGGCGCGACGAAACACGCGCCGCCGCAACCCAGAACCACGGCACCGGCAAAGAACGTCGCCCAATATGAGTGGCCGACGCCGGCGAAAGCGAAAATCACAAAGCCCGCGGCTGCGAGCAGCGCTCCGCAGAAAAGGGGCAAACGCGCGCCGATGCGCGCGGCGAGACCTCCGGAATAGCGCGAGAATACGAAGATGAGGGCGATCATCGGCAGGAGCGCGGCGCCCGCAAGCGAGGGGGGATAGCGCTGCACGTTGATGAGATCGAAGGGAATGAAAAAGAAACTGCCGCCTAGCGTCGCGTACAGCAGGAACGTGTAGAGATTCGCGAGCGCGAATCGGCGCGTACGAAAAAATTCTAAACGGAGCATCGGATGGGCCACGTGCGCTTCGACGTACACGAAAGCCGCAAGCGCCAGCAGGCCGCCAAGCGCCGCCGCGAGGCCGAGCCCGTCGCGCGTCCCGCCCTGCAAGCGGATGAGCCCGTAGACGAGCGCGCCCAGACCGAGCGTTGCAAGGAGCGCGCCGAACACGTCTATTTCGCGCGAGGCCTCCGGGTCGTCCGATTCGTCCACGCGCAGGGCGAGAATGGCGAGCACGGCGGCCGCGAGCGGAATGTTGATGCCAAATATCCAACGCCACGAACCAAGCTGCACGAGAACTCCGCCGAGTACCGGCCCGATCGCGGCCGTGATTGCCGCGGCAGCGGACCAGGTGCCGATCGCACGGCCGCGCGCTTCGCCGGAATAGTTTGCGCTGATGAGCGCAAGACTTCCGGGCGTTGCGAGCGCTCCGCCGATACCTTGCACGCAACGTCCCGCAATCAAGAGCTCGACGTTCGACGCAAGCGCACACCAAAGCGACGCCAGCGCGAAGAGGGCGATGCCCGCACCGTACATCGATCGGCGTCCGAAGAGATCGCCGAGCGAGCCGCCGATCAGGATCAACGCAGCGAGGAACAGCGAGTAGCTTTCGACGACCCATTGGGCGCTTGCGGCGCTCGCATGCAAGTCGCGTTGCAAGACCGGGAGCGCGACGTTCACCGCGCTGCCGTCGATGAAGCTCATCCCCGAGCCGATGACCGCGGCTACGAGAGCCCACGCCGGACGCGACACGATTCTGCGGCCGGACCTTCAGCGCAGCGGAGCGAGCGCGAGAAATTTCGCTGCGCAGCCGTGGGCGATGCGAGCGGACCACAGCGCTCTATATCTCCCATTCGTAAGGGTTCCAAAAACTGGACACCGCATGCGCCGGCCGGTAATTCCGAAGGTCCGAATTAACGACGCCGATACGGCGACTGTACCAGGGGATAATGGCCGGAACTTGATCCGCCCAAATACGCTGTATCGCATCGTAGGCTTTCTTGCGGGTCCTTCGATCGTAACTGCCGAGCGCAATGCGCTCCTGCCGGTCGAGCGCCGCATTGCAGAAGTGATAGACGTTCTGGCCGGCCGGCGGGAATCGATCGCACATCCACAGCAGCGAATTATCGGGATCCGGCCCGTTGATCCACGAGAAGAATCCCACGTCGAATTTGCCGGTTTGCATGATGCCGCCGGCGCCGAACGATGCGAAGAAGAGCGCCGTCGTGTACAATTTCACTTGCGCGTCGACGCCCACGTCGTGCCAGTTGCGCTGAACCAAAACGTCCACCGCATTACCGTTTGCAGAGCCCGACACGCCGGCGATTACGAGCGAAAGGCGCTGGCCGTTTTTCGTGCGCATGCCGTCGGCTCCGGCTTTCCAACCCGCCGCATCCAAGAGCGCCTTGGCTTTGGCCGGATCGTAGCCGTAGCGCGCAACGTCGGAATTATGCGCCCACAGAAACTTCGGCTGGTCGGTGTCGGCCGGCGTGTTTACGTCGTGCGAGACGTCGTGGATGAGTCTCGGAACGTCGAGCGCATACCAGAGCGCACGACGCACGCGGACGTCGGAAAGCGCGGGCGTTCGCAAGTTCAGCGCGAGCTGACCGTACTGCGTGAAATCGGTCAGGATCGTCGTAAACCCCCGAATGCTCTTCACCTGTGCGTAGTTGTTCGCCGCAGCGTTGAACTCGAGATCTTGCTCGTGCGATTGCAGGAGCGTAACGATCGTATTCTCGTTCGGCACGGGCGCGTACCAAATTTCTTTGAGCTTGGGAGGACCGCGCCAATAGTGCTGATTCGCCTTGAACACCATCTTGCTGCCCCGCTGCCAGCGCTCGATGATGAAGGGTCCCGTTCCGATCGGCTGGTTGTTGTACGGAACCGCATTGATGTTATCGTATTGCGCGAGCAGATGCGCCGGGAGAATCGGATACGTGCTCGCGGACGGCGCGAAGAAGGTCGCAACGAACGGCGCGTACGGCCTCTTGAGATAAACGGCGATCGTGCGCTCGTCGCGTTTATCGATTGCGGCGACGACGTCGTACCCGACGGTGCTGCCAACGTTGTTCTTCTTATTCATTACCGCATGCCACGTGAAGATCACATCGTCGGCACCGAACGGCTTGCCGTCATGCCACAACACGCCGGGCCGCAGATGGTACACGATCGTCTTGCCGTCTTTGGAGATGCCGCCGTTTTCCAGCGACGGCACTGCCGTCGCCAAGTCCGGAATGTATTCGTTCTTATCGTCGTAGTCCAGCAGCGTTCCGGCCCAGAAATTCGCGATGTCCGAATCGATTTGTTGCGTTCCGATCAGCGGATTGAGGGTGTCGGGTTCGCTCAGATTTGCGATCCGCAAAATTCCGGGTTTCGTCCAGGCGTTTGGATGCCCGCTCCGGCCGCCGCCGCCCACCGCGCCGGGCGCTGCGGTGTCGACGCGGGTGCACGCGGCCGCACCGAAGACGATCGCGCACGTGAATGCGAGCGCCGGCACGCGCCTAGGGATCACGGCTTAACCATCACCTTGATCGCGCTGCGCCCGTCCATCGCAGCGTAGCCTTGCGGTACGCCCGCGAGGTCCACCGACATATCGAACACCGGCGACGCGTCGAGCTTTCCGGCGAGCACGTCGGCTAGAAGTTCGGGAATGTACGCCCGCACGGGCGCGACGCCGCCCCGCAGTGCGATGTTCTCCTCAAACATGCGCGGAAGGTCGAGTCCCTTGGGCGAGCCGTACGGCACGCCGACGTAGCCGATGGTACCGGCCGGTCGAACCATTCCGCTCGCCATCGCCATCGAACCCTCGTTGCCGACGCACTCGAGCACGGCTTCCGGCCCGCCGTTCGTCATTTCCAGGGCGCGCGCGATCGCCTCGGCGCCACGTTCGCTCACGATGTCGGTCGCGCCGAAGCGGCGCGCGATTTCTAGCCGCGCCGGGTGGCGGCCGAACGCGATAATTCGTTCGGCGCCTAAACGTTTGGCGGCGAGCATCGCGCAAAGCCCGACGGCGCCGTCGCCGATGACTGCAACCGTCGTCCCTGCGCGCACGCCCGCCGAACGCGCGGCGTGATGTCCCGTACCGAGCACGTCGGTGAGCGGCAAAATTGCGGCAAGTAGTCCTTCGTCGTTAGAGGCGCTTGCCGGGATCTTTACGAGCGTCCCGTCGGCCTGCGGAACGCGGATGGCCTCGCCTTGCCCACCGTCGTTGTCGGCACCGCCCCAAAAACCGCCGTTGAGGCACGACGTCTGAACGTCTTTCTTACAAAATTCGCATTCGCCGTCCGAAAACGAAAAGGGCGCGAGCACCCGATCGCCTTTTTTTATCGTCTCGACCGCACGACCGACCCCTTCGACGATCCCCATCCATTCGTGGCCGGTCCGCCAGCCGGGCTGCCACGCCTTCGCTTCACCGCGATAGAACCACAAATCCGAACCGCAAATGCACGCGTGGGTGATGCGTACGACGGCATCGGTCGGGGCGACGATTTGGGGATCGGGAACATTCTCGACGCGAACGTCGCCCGGAGCGTAGTAGACCGTAGCTTTCATGCGCATCCCTTATGGAGTCGCAGAACGGATGCCTCGGCGCTAGGGATCCATGCGGAGGTCCTCCGCGACGTCCTCTTTTTGCTGCGGCGTGATTTGCCGCTCTTCGGTAAGGTCGTCTTCCATCGCATCGTCGCCGGCCGCCACGTTCTGCTGTTGCGATTGCGAGGTCGGCAAACGCTCTTTCTCATCGTTCATGCCTCCATCGTATCCCTTCGAATCAGACCGATCCCTCCGAATCCCGTTCGGCTGCAGCCGGACCAATCCGGAGCGAGCTTCGCTCAAAGCGTCACCCGGGGATCTGAGCCGCTCGCGCTCGGCGGTATCGCTCGCTAGAACGGGAGCGGTAGTGCTCGACCCCGCCGGACGCACCCGATTCGCACCGGCGAGGCTTTAGCCGCCCGATCGATCGCTCGACATGTTTAGCGCGTGCGGATAGCCGGGAATGAGGGAGTAGCTAAGTAAGACGTCGCTGCCACTCTTCCACGGCGACGCCGCAGTAAGCCGACGAGACGCGAAACGCTGCGGACCTTCCAGCGGGAGAAACTCCAGAACGGACGGCACCAATGACAATTTTAGGCTGGATCATCGTCGGACTCATTGCGGGCGCGCTCGCAAAAATGGTCGTCCCGGGTGAGGGACCGGGCGGAGTCATCGGCGACATCATCGTCGGGATCGTCGGCGCGTTCATCGGCGGCTGGGTGTTCAACTTCTTCGGCCACACCGGATTTAACGGGTTCAACGTCTATTCCATCATCGTCGCCTTCGTGGGCGCGGTCATATTGCTTTTCATCATCCGCGCCATAAGCGGCCGGCGAAGCGCGGTTTAACCAGGGCGTATCCTCGAAGACATCGACAAAATAAAACCCAAAGGGGGCGGCGTACGGGACGCACCCCTTTGCCAGGGACGGCGTGCTTGCACGGCGTCTCTTTTTTTTTGGACAGCGTACTTCACGACGCCCTTTTTGAAGGACGCGTGCTTTCACGACGTCCTTTTGCCAGGCGACGGCGTGCTACACGTTGACCTTTGGTCAGGAAGGCGGCTTGCGAAGCCTGGGAAACTTTTGTTACACTTTCGCGTTTTTGGGGCAAGAATATTCCGGAGCTTCCGCGGGGTGATGCGTGTACGATACGATTATCGAAATCGAGATGTTGGGTGAAATTCCGATTGCAAGCGTCGGAAATGAAGTCGATATCGCAAATGCCTCTACGCTCGAGCGCTATTTGGACGCGGCAGCCGCCAATCGCTCGAGCTTCGTGCTCTCGCTCGAACGCTGCCGATACATCGACAGCAGCGGCCTGCGACCCATCATTCGCCTCGCGGAACGTATCGGACCCGGTTTTTTTATCGTCGTCCCGCCGAAAACGCATGTCCGGCGCGTCTTCGATTTGGCGGCGCTGCACGAACGCATGAACGTCTGCGCTACCCGTGAGGAAGCGCTTGCGAAAGCATCCCGCATCGTCTTGGAAAGTTTGGCCGTCCTATGAGCAACCCGAAACGTCCCGAAATCGATGAGAACGATCCCGCCGAACTCCAGACGGAAAACGACGACGCCCCGGCGCTCTCCCAGCACGAAGCCGAAGTCGCCGGCATCGTGCCGGGAATGGTCGTGTACGGCGATTCGTCGATCGATCCCAACGCCGACGATCGTCGCGATAACAACCGCGCGGAACCCGACGAACACTTCTAGCGTACGAGGTCAGCGTTCGATTTCAGCCCGTAGGCGCGGATAGACGAGGTCCGTTCGAGCGAACGGATTCGTCGGGTCGATGATGTCGTGAATTGCGGGCAGGTCGGACCAAACAACCGTTCGCGCGCATCCCGGCCGCGCCGCTTCAAAGCGCCTTGCGATCGTTTGCGCGAGCGTATTTTGGACGGCGGGTTCGCTCGCGTTGAGCAGCATCGTCACGCTGCCGGCAGGCACGCGTTCGCGTGCGATGCGCTCCACCGCAAGACCGATGCGCAGCGTGCCCGCTAGTAGCCGGGTCGGGAAGCGCGGATATCCGTACGCCGGGATCTGGGCGCCATGCCCCTTGGGATCCCACGGAACGAAAACGTTGGGTAGCGTCGCGAGCGCCGCGCCGATCGTCCGGTCGGCGAAAAGCGGAAATCCGCGTAGTCCGAAGAGCGGCACGATGGCGACGGCCCGCGCCACATCCATCCGCCGCAGCGCGAGCCACGCCGCCATCGAGCCGCCGATTGAAAGACCGGCTACCACGACGCGTTCACCGGCGCCGCACGCGATATCGAGCGCGCCGCTGGCCGTCGCGAGCAACTCGTTTGCCGTGACGCGCGCGATCGCCGTCGTCTGCCGATTCGATTCTCCGTGTCCGGGCAGGCGCGGAACGACCACGTTGTGGCCGGCGCGGGCGAGCAGTTCTGCGAACGGGACCCACTGCTGGGGCGCATTCGTAAGTCCGTGAAGTAATACTACGGCGAGCGGCGTTCGTTTGCCACTTCCGAAAAATCGCGAATACCCCGCGGGTGCGATGCTCGGACCGTCGAGCGCGCGAAGTGCAACGAAGCGCCGCTCGGCTTCCCCGAAATCGCGCGCGGGTTTGCAGCAGACGCCGTCACCGATCGACAAGTGCCACCAACTTCGGATAGATCCGGCGCACGATTCGGGGCGAGCGGAGCGGTTCGATGATGTCGTGAGACGGCGGCAATCCGTGCAAACGGTGCAGGACCACGTGCTCCGGCCGGTGAGCCCGCCACGCACGTGCGAGCGCCAGTGCGGCCGGATTACTCACGGTCGATTCGCTCGCGTTGAGCACGATTTGCACGTCATCGGCCGCCGGCGGTTGGGCGCGCGCGTGCGCGAGCAGTTCGTGCGCCAGGGTAACGGCGTGGGCGACCGCGTGCGTCGCGAAGCGCGGATAACCGTGCACCGGCAACATCCGCTCCCGCCGCACCGGATTCCACCACCAGAATTGATTGGGCATCGCGAGCGTAAAGCGCGCTGCACGGGCGGTCAACGCTCGCGGTATCCAAGCGACCCCGAGAAACGGCGCGATGCACGTCGCTCTTTCTACGGCAACGTGCTGGCCGATCCAGGCGCTAAGCAGTCCGCCGAGCGAAAAACCAACGACGACCAGGCGCTCCCCCAAAGTCGCAGCAAACGCCGCGCTCTCATCCGCGAACGCGCGCAGTTCCTCCGCCGTGAGATCTTCGAGTTCCGTCGTCAAGCGATCCGCGAGCCCGTGCCGCGGCAAGCGCGGGATAAAAACGTTCGAGCCGCGCTCGAAGAGTAGCCGCCCGAAGGCTTCGAATTGCAACGGACTGGCGGTGAGACCATGCAACAGCAAAAACGCGCGCGCCGTCCGGCCTCTGTGTCGCAGGATGATCGAATCGTGAGAGACCCGAGGCCAAGGCTGCGCGCTATCCACGGCCGACGCGTTCGCCATCGCCGGCGTATTGCTTGGCAGAACTCGCAGGGCCCCGGCGCGAAAGCTCGCATCGATGGCGATTCCCCAGCGGCGCGAACCGGCCGCGCTCGCAGAATATCTGGCGGTCATGTCGCGCGCGATATTCCAAGCCGGACTCTCCTGGAAACTCATCGAGACCAAATGGGACGCATACGAGCGCCTCTTCGACGCATTCGATCCGGTACTGGTAAGCGCGTACGGCGAGGCGGATATCGAACGCATCCTCGCCGACGGCGGGGTCGTGCGCACGCGCAAAAAGATCGTGGCGACAATCGAGAATGCGCGCGCATTGCTCGCCCTCGATCGGGCGATCGGCATCCGCACGTACTTGCGCTCGTTCGCAGCCTACGAGGAACTCGCCGCCGATCTCAAAGGGCGCTTTAAATTCCTGGGCGACCTTTCCGCGTATTATTTCGTCTTTTTGGTCGGCGAACGCGTGCCGCGTTTCGAAGTTTGGGAACGCACGATTCCGGGCGACCATCCGCGCATGCGCGAGATGGTCGCAGACGCTCGGGCGCACGGATATGACGGCTAATGGGCGCCGCGGCCTGCCGAGGTTTAACGCCGGGGAACCGGCGGTAACTTCGAGCGAGACACTTTCAAAGGGAGCCCAACATGGCAAAGACGCCGCGGCGCAAATCATCGGTAAAGAAGTCGGGCGCAAAGAAGGCGGGCGCAAGGAGGTCCGTCGCAAAGAAGGCGGGCACCAAGAAGTCGCCTGCCAAGAAATCGACGACGAAAAAGTCCTCCACCAAGAAATCTGCGCCCGCGCGGAAAACAGCCACGGCGCCCAGACCGGCGACGACGCGGAAGAAGACGACGACCCCCAAGAAGAAATCGAGTGCTCGAAAGTACGGTCCTAAAGCGAGCCGCAAAGTCGGCACCGTGATGGACGAAATGAAGCACGGCAAACTGCGCTCGGGAGGTTCCGGCAAGAAAGTCGCGAGCCGCAAACAAGCGATCGCAATCGGCTTGAGCGAAGCCCGGCGCAGCGCCGCCAAAGTGCCGCCGAATCCGAACTCTCGAAAAAAGAAATCCTAGTGTCCCGACCCAGAAGTTCGTTGCATAAGCCGACAGCGGATTTTCG
>JRHI01001918.1_pt1 | contig 15707 bp, 28 predicted proteins | sample 215371 | NCBI WGS metagenome assembly JRHI01 (sample SAMN02929681, study PRJNA255918) | sediment metagenome | biome: cave system; feature: Ice Cave; material: Sediment; isolation source: sediment from deep within a dark volcanic ice cave with no known source of... ...
GGGTGAACAACGACCTCATGTGGGAGTCGGTGGTGCACGCCAACGCGGCCGACCGCCAGGGCACGCACGCCGTCAAGAACCGCGCGCTCGTCAGCGGCGGCGGCAAGAAGCCATGGAAGCAGAAGGGCACCGGCCGCGCGCAGGTCGGCTCGAGCCGGACACCGCTGTGGCGCCACGGCGGCACCGTGCACGGCCCGCGGTCGCGCAGCTACGACTTCAAGCTGTCGAAGAAGGTGGAGCGCGGCGCGCTGCGCGCGGCGCTCGCGCAGAAGATGAAGGACGGCGAGCTCATCGTCGTCGACGCGCTGACGGCGGAGGCGATCAAGACCAAGGCGGCCGTCGAGATGCTGAGGCGGCTGGGCGTGACCGGCAAGGCGGTCCTCGTGGACGTCGCCGCCGACGACAAGCTGTCGCGCTCGGTGCGCAACATCCCGGGCGTGTCGCTCGTGGCCAGCGCCCGGCTGACCGCGCGCGACGTGCTCGGCGCCGGCCGTGTCGTGACGACGAAGGGCGCGCTGGAAAAGCTGCAGGAGGCGTTGGCGTAGCGCGAAGGCTGCAGCCGAGCGAACTGATATGAAACTGACAGACGTAATTCGTCGCCCGCTCATCACCGAGAAGACGTCGCTCCTGCGCGAAGACGGCCGGACGATTGTGTTCGAGGTGGCGGTCGGCGCGAACAAGGTCGAGATCAAACGCGCCATCGAGCTGCTGCTCGGCGCGAAAGTCGAGGGCATCCGCACGACCATCTCGCACGGCAAGATCAAGCGGCAAGGCCGGTTCGCCGGCCGCCGCTCGGACTGGAAGAAGGCCTACGTGAAGCTGCGCGAAGGCGCGAAGATGCCAGAGTTCTTGGAGGGCGCCTAAATGCCATTTCGCAAACTCAAGCCGACCTCGCCCGGCACCCGGTTTCAGACCGTGCCGACGTTCGAGGAGATCACGACGCAGGAGCCGTACAAGCCGCTCATGGAGCCGATGCACAGCACCGGCGGCCGGAACAACCAGGGACACCTCACCTCCTGGTGGCGCGGCGGCGGCCACAAGCGGATGTACCGCATCATCGACTTCAAGCGGAACAAGTTCGACATTCCGGCGAAGGTGTCGACGGTCGAGTACGACCCGAACCGGTCGGCGCGCATCGCGCTGCTGACGTATGCGGATGGCGAGAAGCGCTACATCCTGCACCCGGTGGGGATCAAGGTCGGCGACACGATCATCGCGGGGCAGAACGTCGACATCCTGCCGGGCAATTCGCTGCCGCTGAAGAACATCCCGCTCGGCACGCTGCTGCACAACGTGGAGCTCCGGCCCGGCAAGGGCGGGCAGATCGCGCGCAGCGCCGGATCGTCGGTGCAGCTGGTGGCCAAGGAAGGCGGCTACGCGTCGGTCAAGATGCCGTCGGGCGAGATTCGCAAGATCAATATGGAGTGCTTCGCGACCATCGGCCAGGTCGGCAACATCGATCACGAGAACGTCTCGATCGGCAAGGCCGGCCGCAGCCGCTGGAAGGGTCAGCGCCCGCACGTGCGCGGCGTCGCGATGAACCCGGTCGACCACCCGCTGGGCGGCGGCGAAGGCAAGACCTCGGGCGGCCGCCACCCGGTCACGCCGTGGGGCATGCCGACCAAGGGCTACAAGACGCGGAACAGCAAGGCCACCGACCGGTACATCGTTCAGCGGAGACAGAAATAGCATCGCCGATCGCCGATTGCGAGATCGGCGAGTGGCCAGACGCAGACTGAGACTTTATGGGACGTTCACTGAAAAAGGGCCCGTTCGTCGATACGCATCTCCTCGAAAAGATCGAGGTGATGAATCGCGGGGCGGACAAAAAGGTCATCAAGACGTGGTCGCGCCGGTCGACCGTGATCCCCGAGATGGTGGGGCACACGCTCGCCGTGCACAACGGGCGCAAGTTCATCCCGGTGTACGTGACCGAGAACATGGTCGGCCACAAGCTGGGCGAATTCGCGCCCACGCGGCTGTTCAAGGGCCACACGACGAAGGTGGCCGAGAGGGCCGCGACGGTCGCGCCGGGCGCCGCCGCATCGGGTCCGGCCGCCAGCGGCGCGAAGCCGGCAGGCGCCGGAAGCTAGGCAGGTCATCATGATTCAGGCAGAGGCCACAGCGCGCTACGTTCGGACGTCGGCTCAGAAGGCGGGGCTCGTGCTCGCGCTGATCCGCGGCAAGGACGTCAACCAGGCACTCGCGGCGCTCCGGTTCACGCGGAAGGCGATTGCGGAGGACATCTCGAAAGTGCTCCGCTCGGCGATCGCGAACGCGACGAACACCGACGGATTCAGCGGCGACGTCGACCGCCTGTTCGTGTCGGCGTGCTACGCGAACCAGGGGCCGTCGGCCAAGCGGGTGCGTCCCGCGCCGATGGGCCGCGCATTCCGCGTGCTGAAGCGCACCGCGCACCTCACGGTGCACGTCTCCGAACGGCCGGAAAAAATCACGGCGGTCGGGACGACCCCCGGCGCCGACGCGCCGCGGCCGAAGCGCGCGCGCGCCCAGAAGTCGGCGACGACGCCGTCGAAACGCGCTACACAGAAGGCGAAGGAGTAACCGTGGGCCAGAAAGTTCACCCGATCGGATTCCGGCTCGGGTTCAACAAGACGTGGCGGTCGCGCTGGTACTCCGACCGCGACTACGCGAAGCTGCTGCACGAGGATCTGGCGCTGCGCTCGACCCTCAAGAAGCGGTTCGCGCACGCGGGCGTCTCGAAGATCGAGACCGAGCGCGCCGTCAACCGGCTGAAGATCGACATCTACACCTCGCGCCCGGGCATCATCATCGGCCGCAAGGGGACGGAAGTCGACAAGCTGAAGCAGGAGATCCAGAAGAAGACCAGCCGCGAGGTCTTCATCAACATCCAGGAGATCCAGAAGCCGGAGCTCGACGCGCAGCTCATCTCCGAATCGGTGGCGATGCAGCTCGAGAAGCGCGTCGCGTTCCGCCGGGCGATGCGCAAAGCGGTCGAGTCGGCGCTGCGCTTCGGTGCGCGCGGGATCAAGGTGCGCGTCTCCGGCCGACTGAACGGCGCCGAAATCGCGCGCTCCGAGTGGTATCTGCACGGACAGCTGCCGCTGCAGACGCTGCGCGCCGACATCGACTACGGCTTCGCGGAAGCCAACACGACCTACGGCCAGATCGGCATCAAGGTGTGGCTCTACAAGGGCGAACGCCTGGTGCCGCAGCGCGGCCGAGAGGAAGAATACAGAGAGCGGGCCCCGAGACGGCCTCAGGCGCGCGCATAGAGAAAGCATGCAAATTGCAGAATGCAAATTGCAAATTCAATTAGCAATTTGCCTTTAGCAATTCGCACTGTTCAGGGATTGTCGTTATGTTGATGCCGAAGAAAGTGAAGTACCGCAAGCAGCAGCGCGGGCGCATGGCCGGCAAGGCCTGGCGGGGGTCCGACGTGTCGTTTGGCGACTACGGGCTGAAAGCGCTCGAGCCCTGCTGGCTGACGGATCGCCAGATCGAGGCGGCGCGCGTCGCGATGACGCGTTTCGTCGCGCGCGGCGGCAAGATCTGGGTCCGCGTGTTTCCCGACAAGCCGATCACGAAGAAGCCGCAGGAAACCCGCATGGGCAAGGGCAAGGGCGCGCCCGATCAGTGGGTGTGCGTCGTCCGTCCAGGGCGCGTGCTGTTCGAGATGGAAGGCGTGACCGAGAAGGACGCCCGCGAGGCGATGCGGCTGGCCGCGGCGAAGCTGCCGATCATGACCAAGTTCGCGACACGGTTCGCGCTGGAGAAGATGCTATGAAGGCCGCCGAACTGCGCGACCTTGGCCCCGACGATCTCGGCGCCAAGGAGCGCGACCTCACCGATCAGCTGTTCCGGATGCGGATCCAGAAGTCGATGGGGCAGCTCGAAGCGCCGGACAAGATGCGCACCGTGCGCCGCAACCTCGCACGCGTCAAGACCGTGCAACGACAGAAACGAGGATGAATTTGATAATCGGGTAATCGGGTAATCGGGTAATCGGGTAATCGATTGATCAATTGCAGCAATCAATTACCCAATCACCAGATTATCCAATTACCCGATTCAAGGAATCGATATGGCTCAGAAACTCGAGAAAGTCGGCGTGGTCGTCAGCAACAAGATGCAGAAGAGCATCGTGGTGGCGGTCGAGTGGCAGGTGCGGCACGGGCTGTACGGCAAGACCGAGCGGCGCACGTCCAAGTTCATGGTGCACGACGAAGAGAACGCCGCGAAGATCGGCGATACCGTCGCCATCACCGAGACGCGGCCGATGAGCCGCCGAAAGCGCTGGGCCCTCGCCCGCGTCGTCCGGGCGTCGGCAGAGGTCTAGAAGGGAACCCCGGCACGACGGGAGTATAGCCAYGATKNNGWYRCGATCGATTCTCGACGTCGCCGACAATTCCGGCGCGCGCAAGATTGCGGTCATCAATCCGCTTGGCGGATCGACCGGGCGCTACGCGCGCCTCGGCGACGTCGTCACCGCGTCGGTGAAAGAGGCCGCGCCCGAAGGCACCGTGAAGAAGGGCCAGGTGGTGAAAGCCGTGATCGTGCGGACGGTCAAGGAAGAGCGCCGGCGCGACGGCAGCTACATCCGGTTCGACCGCAACGCGGCGGTGCTCATCAACGACAACAACGAGCCGATCGGTACTCGCGTGTTCGGGCCCGTCGCGCGCGAGCTGCGCGAGCGCCGGTTCATGAAGATCATCTCGCTCGCCCCGGAGGTTCTCTAGAGGGAACGAGTCTTTTTATGTCCACTTTGGCTACACCGCTGCGGAAAAACGACAACGTGCTGATCATCACGGGCAAGGACCGCGGTAAGAAGGGCCGCATCCTGAAAGTGCTGCCCGAGAAGAACCGCCTGATCGTGGAAGGCGTGAACATGATCAAGCGCCACACGAAGCCGAACCCCGGCAAGAACGTCAAGGGCGGCATTGTCGAGCGCGAGGCGTCGCTGCACGCGTCGAACGTGCAGCTCGTCTGTCCCGAGTGCGGCGCGCAGACACGCGTCGGTCACAAGATTCTCGGCGACGGCCGCAAAGTCCGCGTCTGCCGCAAGTGCGAGGGAGTGGTCGACAAATGACCAGGCTGAAAGAGAAGTACCAGAACGACGTCGTGCCGGCCCTCACCAAGGAGTTCGGCTACAAGAACATCATGGCCGTCCCCAAGATTCAGAAAATCGTGGTGAACATGGGCCTGGGCGAGGCGACGTCCAACGCCAAGATCATCGACACGGGCGCGGACGAGCTGGCGCGCATCACGGGCCAGAAGCCGGTGACGCGCCGGTCGAAGAAGTCGATCGCGCAGTTCAAGGTCCGCAAGGGCCAGCCGGTCGCGACGATGGTCACCTTGCGCGGCGAGCGCATGTGGGAGTTCCTCGATCGCCTGGTGAGCATCGCGCTGCCGCGCGTGCGCGACTTCAAGGGCGTGTCGCCGAAAGGGTTCGACGGCCGCGGCAACTATACGCTCGGCCTGAAGGACCAGCTGCTGTTCCCGGAAATCGATTACATGAAGGTCGACAAGGCGCGCGGCATGAACGTGTCGGTCGTGACGAGCGCCAAGACCGATGAAGAAGCGCGGAAGCTGCTGCAATTCATCGGCATGCCGTTCCGCCAGAACTAAGGCCCAGGCACCCAGGACCAAGGACCAAGATGGCTACGACAGCGAAGATCGCGAAAGAAGCAAAGACGCCGAAGTTCAAGGTCCGGCTGCGCAACCGCTGCCGCCTGTGCGGGCGTCCGCGCGCCTACATGCGCAAGTTTGCCCTGTGCCGTCTCTGTTTCCGCAAGCTCGCGCTTGACGGCGACGTGACGGGTGTCACGAAGAGTAGCTGGTAAGTGGAATTGCCAAGTTACCAAGTGTGAAGGTTGAGAGAGCTATGACAGACCCTATCGCAGATATGCTCACGCGGATCCGCAACGCGGTGACCGCCAAGGGAACGCGCGTCGATATGCCTTCGTCGCGTCTGAAGGCCGAGATCGCCCGCATCCTCCAGGACGAGGGCTACATCCAGGGCTTCAAGCTGCTGGACGGCGCGGTCGAGAAGACGACCGCCCAGACCCAAACGCTGCGGCTGTTCCTGAAATACGGACCGCACGGCGAGCGGCTCATCACCGGCGTGCAGCGCATCAGCCGCCCCGGGCGCCGGGTCTACTTCGGTAAGGAAGACGTGCCGGAAGTGCTGGCGGGGCTGGGCACGAGCATCCTCACGACGTCGCGCGGCGTCATGACCGGCCGCGCCGCCGTGAAAGCCGGCGTCGGCGGCGAAGTGCTTTGCAACATCTGGTAGCGATCAGCGCTCCAGGCTCAACTCGCAATTCTCAGCGTTGAGAGTTGAACGTTGAGCGTTGAAAGTTTTTGAGAAGCAGATATGTCACGAATCGGTAAGAAGCCAATCACCGTTCCCAAGGGCGTCACCGCGAAAGTGGTCGACGGCGCCGTGGAGCTCCAGGGTCCGAAGGGCAAGCTGCGTCAGGCGCACCCGGCCGGCATCGACTTCGAGCTCGTGGACGGCCACCTCGTCGCCAAGCGCGCGGGCGACGATCCGCAGCTGGGCAAGTTTCACGGCCTCGCGCGCAGCCTCGTCGCGAACGCGGTCACCGGCGTCACCGACGGCTTCAAGCGCGAGCTCGACATCGTCGGCGTCGGCTACCGCGCGGAGCTGAAAGGCAAGCAGGTGATCTTCGCGCTCGGCTACTCGCACGCCGTGGTCTTCGACATCCCCGCCGGGATCGACGTGACGATCGACAAGCAGACGCACATCACGGTGACCGGCGTCGATCGCCAGCTGGTCGGACAGGTGGCGGCCAACATCCGGCGGCTGCGCAAGCCCGACCCGTACAAGCAGAAGGGCGTCCGCTATACCGGTGAAGTGCTGAAGAAGAAGGCCGGCAAGACGGGGGCCAAGTAGGGTCAGGCGCGAGCCGGACCCCTGCGGGCCTGAGAGCAAAGACGTATGAGAATCAAAACAAAAGACGATCGGCGCGTCCGGATCCAGCTGCGCCAGCGCAAGCGGATTTCTGGTACCAAAGCGCGGCCGCGTCTGAGCGTGTTCCGCAGCGTCACGCACATCTACGCGCAGGTGATCGACGACCTGACCGGCGAGACGCTGGTGTCGGCGTCGACCGTCGAGGCGTCGGTGAAGGGCGCGCTGGACAAGACGGCGCGCGGCGGCAACCTCAAGGGCGCCGAAGCGATCGGCAAGGTGATCGCCGAGCGATCGATCGAGAAGGGCATCACCCGCGTGGTGTTCGACCGCAGCGGGTTCCTGTACCACGGGCGCATCCGCGCCGTGGCGGACGCTGCGCGCAAAGCGGGACTGGAATTCTAGGAGCACTATGCGAACTCGCGAGCGAATCGACCCGGGCCAGCTCGACCTCAAGGACAACGTGGTGCAGATCAGCCGCGTCACCAAGGTGGTCAAGGGCGGCAAGAACCTGAGCTTCAGCGCGCTGGTGGTCGTCGGCGACGGCCACGGCGTGGTGGGTTTCGGCATCGGCAAAGCGAAGGAAGTGCCGTCGGCCATCAAGAAGGGCATCGAAGCGGCGAAGAAGAACCTCATTCGCGTGCCGCAGGCGGGGACGACGATTCCGCACCGGATCGTCGGCAAGTTCGGCGCGGGCGCCGTGCTGCTGAAGCCGGCGCCGGACGGCACCGGCATCATCGCTGGCGGCGCCGTGCGCGCGGTCGTCGAGGCGGCGGGCATCGCCAACATCGTGACCAAGTCGCTCGGATCGGCCAACGCGCACAACGTGGTGCGCGCGACCTGCCAGGGGCTCGACTCGCTGAAGGATCCGGCGACGATCGCGCGGATGCGCGGCAAAGAGATCGCCGATCTGACGAGCATGAGGTCGTAGGCATCATGGCGAATCATCGAACCGACTCCAAGGGCGGCACCGTCAAGGTGACGCTGATGAAGAGCCCGACCGGGTTCAACGGCACGCAGAAGACCGTCGTGATGAGCCTCGGCCTGCGGAAAATCCGCCAGTCGGTGGAGCTGAAAGACTCGCCGTCGACGCGCGGCATGATTCACAAGGTGCGTCACCTCGTGGAGGTGGAATAGCCATGGCGATGAACAATCTCCGCCCGCCCAAGGGCATGAAGCACGCAAAGAAGCGGATCGGCCGCGGCCAGGGATCGGGCAACGGCAAGACCGCGGGTCGCGGGCACAAGGGCGCCAAGTCGCGGTCGGGCTTCACGTTCAAGCGCGGGTTCGAAGGCGGCCAGATGCCGCTGCACCGGCGCGTGCCCAAGCGCGGGTTCCACAACCCGTTCCGCGTCGAGTACGAAGTGGTGAACCTGGACACGCTCGGCGAGCGCTTCGAGGCCGGCACCGTCGTGACGCTGGAGCTGCTGGCCGAACACCGTCTGATCAGCGGCACCAAAAAGCGGCTGAAGGTGCTGGGGCGCGGCGAGATCGGCAAGGCGCTGACCGTGCGCGCGCACAAGTTCAGCGGCAAGGCGGCCGAGAAGATCGCGGCGGCGGGCGGCGCCTCGGAGATTCTGGAATTGGGTAACCGGGCTATTGGGTAATCGGGTATGGACAGCCTGAAGAACCTCTTCACCGTCTCGGACCTGCGTAACCGCATCCTGTTCACCCTGGGCATGCTCGCGGTGTACCGCGTCGGCCACCACATCACGGTGCCGGGCGTGAACCTGGCCGCGCTCGACGAGCTCGCGCGGCAGATGCAGAACAACATGTTCGGGCTGTACGACATGTTCTCGGGGGGGAACTTGTCGCGGGTGACGATCTTCGCGCTGGGCATCATGCCCTACATCAGCGCGTCGATCATCCTGCAGCTGCTGACGGTGGTGTGGCCGTATCTCGAGAAGCTGTCGAAGGAAGGCGAGCTGGGCCGCCGCAAGATCACGCAGTACACGCGTTACGGGACGATCGTGCTCAGCGTCGTGCAGGCGCTCGGCATCGCGATCTTCCTCGAGCGGCAGACCAAGATTGCCGGCGGGCTCCCGCTCGTCTATCACCCGGGGATTGCGTTCCGGATGATGGCGGTGCTGACGCTCACGACCGGCACCTGCTTCATCATGTGGCTCGGCGAGCAGATCACCGAGCGCGGCATCGGCAACGGCATGTCGCTCATCATCTATTCGGGCATCGTCGTCGGGTTGCCGCGCGCCGTCCTGCAGACCTTCGATCAGATGCGGACCGGACAGATCGGGCTGCTGCGCATCCTGTTCCTGATCGTGTTCATGGTGCTGGTCATCGCGGCGATCGTCTTCGTGGAGCGCGCGCACCGCCGGGTCACCGTGCAGTACGCCAAGCGCGTCGTTGGACGGCGGATGTACGGCGGGTCGAGCACGCACATCCCGCTGAAGGTGAACACCGGCGGCGTCATCCCGGTGATTTTCGCCTCGTCGATCCTGGCGTTCCCGGCGACCATCGCGCAGGCGTTTCCGGGCAAGTATGCCGACGCGGTGTCGCAGCAGCTCGGCCTCGGGATGCCGCTGTACAACCTGCTGTATGTCGCCGGCATCATCTTCTTCGCGTACTTCTACACCGCGATCATCTTCAACCCCGATGACGTGGCGGAGAACATGCGCAAGTACGGCGGGTTCGTGCCGGGCATCCGGCCGGGCAAGCGCACCGCGGAGTACATCGACACGATTCTGGCGCGCATCACGCTGGCGGGCGCGATTTACCTGGCGCTCATCGCGATCCTGCCCAACTTCCTGATCAGCGGCTTCCGGGTCGCGCCGATTCCGTTCATCGGCGAATGGCTCGATGCGGCGCTGCCGAAGTTCATCACGGAAGGCTTGAACGTGCAGTTCTTCTTCGGCGGCACGTCGCTGCTCATCGTAGTGGGCGTGGCGATGGACACCGTGCAGCAGGTCGAGTCGCAGCTGATCATGCGGCACTACGACGGCTTCATGAAGAAGTCGCGGATTCGCGGGCGGCGGGCGTAGGACCAGGCCTCGGGCCAAAGGACCAGGACCAGAATGGCGCTGAACCTGCTCATGCTTGGGCCGCCGGGCGCGGGAAAAGGCACGCAGGCTGAGCGCTTCGCTCGGGCTCGGGGCATCCCCAAGATCTCCACGGGGGACATCCTGCGGGAGGCCGTGCACGCGAACACCGGCATCGGCCAGCGCGTCAAGGCGGTCATGGATCGCGGCGAGCTGGTCGGCGACGATGTGATGATCGGCATCGTGCGCGAACGGCTGGAGCGCGAGGACGCGATGGGCGGCTTCGTCCTCGACGGGTTTCCGCGGACGGTGGCGCAGGCGTCGGCGCTCGACGGGATCATGACCAGGCGCGATCCGCTGATCGTGGTCGACATCGTGGTGCCGGAAGCCGAGCTCGTGCGCCGGCTGGGCACGCGGATGATTTGCGACGACTGCGGCACGGGCGCGCCGGTCGGCAGCTCGGTCGGCGCTGCGTGCCTCAAGTGCGGCGGCCGGTTCGTGCCGCGCGCCGACGACGACCAGGCGGTCGTGATCGAGCGCCTGAAGGTGTACCACCGGCAGTCCGAGCCGCTCGTCGAGTACTACCGCGTGCGGCCGACCTTTCGCTCGATCGACGGCGCGCAGCCGCCCGATCGCGTGGCGGCGGACCTAGCGGCGGCGATCGACGCGGCCCGCTCCGGCGCGGGTTACGGAGTGCAGGGGTGATCGTCTGCCGGTCCGCGGCGGAGCTCGAACGGATGCGCGAGGTCGGCCGGCTGGTCGGTGACGTGTTGACCGAACTGACCGCCCTCGTCGCCCCCGGCGTGACGACGGCGGATCTGGACGAGCTGGCGGAGAAGCGGATTCGGAAGGCCGGGGCGACGCCGGCGTTCAAGGGGTATCACGGATACCCGGCGACGATTTGTGCGTCGATCAACGAAGAGGTGATCCACGGGATTCCCTCGGGCCGGCGCGTGCTGAACGAAGGCGACGTGATCTCGATCGACGTCGGGGCGTCGCTCGACGGGTACTTCGGCGACAGCGCGATCACGCTGGCGGTCGGCCAGGTGTCGGAAGGGGCGGCCGAGCTGCTGCGGGTCACCGACGAGTCGCTCTACAAGGCGATCGAGGCGGTGAAGCCGGGCGGGCGGGTCTCCGACATCGGCCACGCGGTGCAGCGCCACGTGGAAGCGTACGGGTTTTCGGTCGTGCGCGAGTTCGTGGGGCACGGCATCGGGCAGAAGATGCACGAGGAGCCGCAGGTGCCCAACTACGGCGAGCCGGGCCGCGGGCCGCGGCTGGCCGAGGGCATGGTACTCGCCATCGAGCCGATGGTGAACGCCGGGAAGCCGGCGGTGAAAGTGCTGGCAGACGGGTGGACCGCGGTCACGCGCGACGGCAGCCTGTCGGCCCATTTCGAGCACACGGTGGCGGTGACGGCGGACGGACCGCGGATTCTCACGGCGAGGGACGTTCCGGTCGCCGCCAGGAAGTAGGGGCCGACCCATGCGTCGGCCCGGGCGAGCACGCGGGTCCGCCCCGCTGGAGCGGGCGATATGAGCGTTGTCGTCGGCGTGGTGAGAGAGACCTTGCCGAGCGCCCTCTACACGGTGCGGCTCGACGAGGGGKCGCTGGTGACGGCGCACATCGCGGACCGGATCAATCGCAACTTCGTGCGGATCCTGGTTGGCGATCGGGTGCGGTTGGAGCTCTCGCCTACCGATGCCGGCCGCGGGCGAATCGTGGAGAAGCTTTGAGATTTGAGGATTTGAGGATTTGAGGATTTGAGGATTTGAGGATGTGAAGAACTGAGGAGTTACTTGAGGATGTGCAGGCGGTGCGCCGCGGCAGTTCCCAGATCCTCAGATATATCCTGAGATCCTCAGTGCCTTAGATCCTTAGATTAGAAGGGTTTTAGCAATGAAAGTGCGAGCGTCGGTCAAGAGAATTTGTGACAAGTGCAAGATCGTCCGACGCCGCGGCGTCGTGCGCGTGATTTGTTCGAACCAGAAACACAAGCAGCGGCAGGGCTGACAGGTCCTTGGTCCCGAGTCCCTGGCGCCGAGTCCAGGGACGGACCAAGAACGAAGAACCAAGGACAGAGGACTACTGGTATGGCGCGTATTTCAGGCGTTGATCTCCCGCGGACCAAGCGCATCGAGATTGGTCTCACCTATATCTATGGCATCGGGCGCTTCCGCTCGAACACGATTCTGAAGGCGGCCGGGGTCAGCCCCGACATCCGCATCAAGGATCTGTCCGAAGACGACGTCCGGAACATCAGCAAGGTGATCGAGGAGCAGGGCGGCGTGGAAGGCGATCTCCGCAAGGAGATTTCCATGAACATCAAGCGGCTGATGGAAATCGGCTGCTTCCGCGGGCTGCGGCACCGCCGCAACCTGCCGGTGCGCGGCCAGCGGACGAAGACCAACGCGCGCACGCGCAAAGGCCCGCGCAAAGGCGCCATCGCGAAGAAGAAGGTGATCTGATCATGGCCAAGAGTGATGCAGCGGCCGCCGATGCCGGCCTGCCGGAAAAAGAGAAGAAGGACGGCGCGGCCGGCAAGCGCAAGAAGACTTTCAAGAAGCGCGGCGAGAAGCGCGTCGTGCACCATGGCCTGGCGCACATTCACGCCTCGTTCAACAACACCACGGTGACCATCACCGACACGGAAGGCAACGTGGTCGCGTGGTCGAGCGCCGGCGGCATCGGCTTCAAGGGCTCGCGCAAGGGGACGCCGTTTGCGGCGACCCAGGCGGCGCTCAACGCTGGCAACGCCGCGAAAACCGTGGGCATGCGGTCGCTCGACGTGCGCGTGAAAGGGCCCGGATCCGGCCGCGAGTCGGCGATCCGCGCGCTGCAGACGGTCGGTCTCGAGGTGAAGTCGATCCGCGACGTCACGCCGATTCCACACAACGGTTGCCGGCCGCCCAAGCGCAGGCGTGTGTAGCAGATGAATCGGGTGATTGGATAGTCTCGGAACCGGGTCATTGGTCGATCGAGTGCACAACCAATGACCCGATGACCCAATGACTCGATTACCAGAGACGAAAGGTTATTGAATGGCTCGTTATATCGGTCCCGTTTGCCGTCTGTGCCGCCGCGAGGCGATGAAGCTGTTCCTCAAGGGAGAGCGCTGCTATACGGAGAAATGCGCCATCGAGAAGCGCAATTTCCCGCCCGGCCAGCACGGCAAGACGCGGAAGGCGAAGCTCGCCGGCTACGGCCTGCAGCTGCGCGAGAAGCAGAAGGTCAAGCGCATCTACGGCGTGCTCGAGGACCAGTTCCGCGGATACTTCGAAGCGGCCGAGCGCGCGCGCGGGATCACCGGCGTGACGCTGCTGCAGCTCCTCGAGCGGCGGATGGACAACGTGGTCTACCGCCTCGGTCTCGCGACGTCGCGGCCGCAGGCGCGGCAGCTCGTGCGCCACGGCCACTTCCTCGTGAACGGCAAGAAAGTCGACATCCCGTCCTTCCAGGTGAAGGAAGGCGACGTGATCACGGTGCTCGGACGCACGCAAAAGAACCCGACCATCGAGCACGCGATGGAAGAAGTGAAGGGTCGCGGGATTCCCGAGTGGCTCTCGTTCGACCAGACCACGATCACCGGCCGCGTGAACGCGATGCCGACGCGCGAACAGATCAATCTGCCCGTGCAGGAACAGCTGATCGTCGAACTCTACTCGAAGTAACCACTCTCGAGTCTCCACGCTCAACGTTGAGCGTTGTCACTTGAACGTTGGTATCCGCCGGCCCGCAGCCTTATTCAGACCTGCGGCGGGAGGTCGGCGGTCATTCGCAGGTCTGGAGGCCCGTCTGCGGGCCCGACACGAAAGGACACATGATGCTCTGGAAAGGTTTTCAGCGACCCAAGCGGCTCGAGTTCGAACGCGAGACGCTCACCGATCGATTCGGCCGGTTCTACGCGCAGCCGTTCGAGCGCGGTTTCGGCACCACGATCGGCAACGCGCTGCGCCGCGTGCTGCTGTCGTCGATTGAAGGCGCGGCCATTACGGCCGTGAAGATCGACGGCGTGCTGCACGAGTTCTCGCCGATTCCCGGCGTGGTCGAGGACGCGACCGACATCATCCTGAACCTCAAACAGATTCCGCTGAAGCTGCACTCGGATCAGGTGAAGACGCTGACGCTCAAGATCGACAAGGCCGGCGAAGTGCGCGGCCGCGACATCCAGGCCGACGGCGACGTCGAAATCCTGGAGCCGGATGCCCACATCGCAACCGTCTCCGAGCACGGCAAGCTCCACATGGAGATGCGGATGAAGCGCGGCCGCGGCTACGTCTCGGCCGACAAGAACTTCGACGAGGATCTCGGCATCGGCTGGATCCCGATCGACTCGGTCCACTCGCCGGTGAAAAAGGTGAACTACCTCGTCGAGGCGGCGCGCCTCGGCCAGACCACCGACTACGACAAGCTGACGGTCGATGTCTGGACCAACGGCTCGATCAACCCCCGCGACGCGGTATCGCTGGCCTCGAAGCTGGTGCGCGATCATCTGAACATCTTCATCAACCTCGAAGAAGGGGCGGAGACGCAGGCCGAGGCCGCCGCCGACCAGCCGCGCTCGGGCGCGAGCAACGAGAACCTCGACAAGTCGGTCGAGGAGCTCGAGCTCTCCGTGCGGTCGTACAATTGCCTGAAGAACGCGAACATCCGGACGATCCGCGAGCTGGTGCTCAAGACCGAGGCCGAGATGCTGAAGACCAAGAACTTCGGGCGCAAGAGCCTCAACGAGATCAAGGAAATCCTGCAGACGATGGGGCTGGGTCTCGGCATGCGCGTCGATCAGCCCGCGTCGGCTTCACAGGAATAACCGTTCGTCGTTCGTCGTTCGTCGTTCTGCGTTCGCAGAGCGAGAGAACGACGAACGTCGAACCGAGAACGAAGAACGACGATGAGACATAGAGTCGCACACAGAAAACTGGGACGCGTCACCGAGCACCGCATGTCGATGCTGCGGAACCAGGCGACGGCCCTGCTCAAATACGAGCACCTGACCACGACCGTGCCGAAGGCCAAAGAGCTCCGGCCCTTCGTCGAGCGCCTGATCACCGTCGCCAAGCGCGGCCTCGCGGCCGGCGACGCGAACGGGCGCGTGCTGAACGCGCGCCGGCTGGTCATGGAAGACCTGCAGGACCGCGAGGTCGTCACCAAGCTGTTCGACACCATTGCGCCGCGCTTCGCCGCCCGGGCCGGTGGCTACACGCGGCTGCTCCGCATCGGCTTCCGGAAGGGCGACAGCGCGGAAGTCGCGCAGGTCGAGCTGGTCGGCAGCGAGTACGATCCGAACGCCAAGACCGAAGGACCGGCCTCCGGGGAGGCCAAGCCGAAGAGCAAGGGCGTCGCCGGACGGCTGCGCGCGGCCGCCGAGCGGCTCCGCGGCAAGAAGGACGACAATGAAGTCGCCGGCGGCAAGAACGCGGCCAAGCCGTCGAGGGGCCCGGGCACGGGCCGCCGAGCCACGACGCCGCGCAAGGCTGGCGGGAGCTGACGAATTCAGAATTCGGACTTCAGAATCTGGAATTCGAAAGCCCCGCCCTCAGCCGCGGCAGCTCGTACCGAATGCCACGGCGGACGACCTCCACGGTGTCCATTTTCTTCAGCGGATACGCGGTCCGCATGCCGGCCGGCGTCTGGATGTCGAACGGCACGCCGAGCTTGTACCAATCGCTGCTCGTCAGGATGACGGCGCCCGCCTCCCACTCCGCTTTCTTCCGCGCCGCCAGCACCACATAGTCTGCGTCTGGCAGGCCGGCCCACGCGCCGGCCCGCAGGACGTCCGGCGCGTCGACTCCTTCGAGCCG
>JRHI01001919.1_pt1 | contig 15705 bp, 11 predicted proteins | sample 215371 | NCBI WGS metagenome assembly JRHI01 (sample SAMN02929681, study PRJNA255918) | sediment metagenome | biome: cave system; feature: Ice Cave; material: Sediment; isolation source: sediment from deep within a dark volcanic ice cave with no known source of... ...
GCGGGCCTGACCACCAAAAAAGTGGCTTAGCATCGTACGTAATCAGGAACACTTTTGAGTTCCAATCAATCGAATGCTCGGCGAAACTGTGAGTAATCGCGGAAAGTCCGACTAATTGTGGTTATCCCGGGACAGAAACTGGACTTCACCCAACGTTAACGCATAATTCTTACAAAACGTTATTAGCGAAACGAACTGTACCAGCAAACGGGGGGAGTGGCAGCACCGGCGACAATACCGGCCAGGGCAAGATCGTTCCTGATCGAAGCGCTTTGCTTCCATCAGGAATGCTCTCAATTCATGGAATAGAGCAGGCTTAACGCTACAGCTGCCACGTTGGCTTGCGGGCAAAGTGATCCAATCTGGATCGACCTTGCGCCGTGACGGCCTGGTTACCGCAGCCGGCCGTTGATGGCTTCCAGCGCCTTGGAGCCTGGGCACAGCTCCGCCATCGGCAGCGCGTTGAGCGGGCGGGCGTCGGTGGCTAGGATGTCGTGCATGTCCTGCTGGCTCTCGTTGATGTAGAGCAGGCCTGTCGCGACCTGGCCTTTGGCAGTATTGCTGCGAATGGCCATGATGGCGGCGTCAGGATCGCGCGGATCGTGCTGCGGGTCGAGCTTGTGCAGCACCAAGCGCGAGCCGTCGTGCAGCGCGATGGCCGCCGATGCGCCTTCGGCGTAGTCGACTGTGATCTCGTCCTTGGGCTCCACGTAGTCGAGCTTGTTCTCGGACGCCATGTTGTGGGCGCGCACGTAATCGTAGCTCTTGGTCGAGGTCGGGTGGTTATTGAAGGTGACGCACGGGCTGATCACGTCGAGGAAAGCAAAGCCGTTGTAGCTGATCGCCGCCTTGATGAGCGGGATGAGCTGGGTCTTGTCGCCCGAGAACGAGCGGGCGACGAAGCCGGCGCCCAGCTGGATCGCCATCTGGCACAGGTCGATCGCCTCGAACGGGTTGGGCTCGCCCTTCTTGGACGGCGAGGTCTTGTCGTTGGTCGCCGAGAACTGCCCTTTGGTCAGGCCGTAACAGCCGTTGTTCATGACGATGTAGGTCATGTTCACGCGGCGGCGCACGGCGTGGCAGAACTGGCCCAGCCCGATGGAGGCCGTGTCGCCGTCACCGGACACGCCGATGTAGACGAGGTCGCGGTTGGCAAGGTTGGCGCCGGTGCTGATCGACGGCATGCGCCCGTGCACGGAGTTGAAGCCGTGGCTACGGGAGAGGAAATAGGTCGGCGCCTTCGACGAGCAGCCGATGCCGGACACCTTGGCGATGCGGTGGGCCGGGAGGTCCATCTCGAAGCAGGCTTCGATCAGCGCGGCCGTGATCGAGTCGTGCCCGCAGCCCGCGCACAGCGTCGACATGGTGCCTTCGTAGTCGCGGCGCGTGAGGCCCAGCGAGTTCTTGGGCAGCGCCGGGTGGTGGGCCGATGGCTTGGCGATGTAGCTCATGAGTGCCTCGGGTGGAGAGCGGTTCCCAATGGTGACGCCACCCCCGCGCAGGCAGGAATGACGTCGAGTTTGTGGTTGCTTTCGCGCATCGATAGCTGCCGCATCTATTCCGCCGCCGCCTTGGCGGGCTGCAGCCGCTTCAGCACGGCGCCGCACACGAATGCGGCCGTCAGCGGCATGCCATCATAGTTGAGCGCCGGTATCAGCTTGGCCCCCGGCACCTCGGCCTCGGTCATGAGCAGCGAGCGCATCTGCGCGTCGCGGTTCTGCTCGACGACAAAGACGCGCTCGTGCATGGCGCAGAAGGACGCCACGTCGCGCGTGAACGGAAATGCCTTGATGCGCAGAGCGTTGACCTTCACGCCGTCGCGCTCGAGCAGGTCGAGCGCTTCGCGCACGGCAGGCGTCGTCGCCCCGAAATAGATGAGGCCGGTCTTGCCGCTCTTGTCGCGGATGATGACCTCGGGTTTCGGGACGAAATTCTGAGCGGTATCGAACTTGCGGCGAATGCGATCCAGCACCCGCGCGTGGATGACCCCGTCCTCGGTGTAGCGCGCGTTCTCATCGTGGGAGGTGCCGCGCGTGAAGAAGGCGCCCTTGGTCGGATGCGTGCCGGGCAAGGTGCGGTAGGGGATCGCATCCTCATCGACGTCCTGGTAGCGGCCCCAATCCCTCCCTTTGACGTCCTTGAACTTCTCCAGCTGCTCCGCATCGAGCACCTTGCCTCGGTCGTGCACGTGCGCATCGTTCCAGGCGAACGGCTCCGTCACCCAGTCGTTCATACCGATGTCGAGGTCGGACATGACAATGACGGGCGTCTGCAGGCGCTCGGCGAGGTCGAAGGCCTGCGCGCCCATCGAGAAGCATTCCGTCGGGTTGGCGGGGAACAGCAGCACGTGCTTGGTGTCCCCGTGCGAGGCGTAGGCGCACGAGATGATGTCGGATTGCTGCGTGCGCGTCGGCATGCCCGTCGAGGGGCCGCCGCGCTGGATGTTGAACAACACCACGGGAACCTCGGCGAAATAGGCCAATCCCAGGAATTCGCTCATCAGCGAGATGCCGGGGCCGGAGGTGGCCGTGAACGCGCGCGCGCCGTTCCACCCGCCACCGATAGCAACGCCGATGGCCGCCAGCTCGTCCTCCGCCTGCACGATCCCGAACAATCGCCGCCCGTCCTTGGTGACGCGCAGGCGCTTGGCGTGGCGCTCGAAGGCTTCGGCCAGCGAGGTCGACGGCGTGATCGGATACCACGCGCACACGGTTGCGCCGGCGTAGAGAGCGCCCAGCCCCGCGGCGTCGTTGCCGGACACGAGAATCTTGCCCTTGGCGCCTTCCGCGTGGCGCAGGTGGATCGGCAGCGGGCAATCGAAATTCTCGAGCGCGTAGTCGCGGCCGAGCCCGACGGCATCCATGTTGGCCGCCACCAGCTTTTCCTTGCCCCTGAGCTGGTCGGCGATGGCGCTCTTGAGGACGTCCAAATCCATCTCGAGAAGAGCCGTGAGCGCGCCCACATAGACCATGTTCTTGAACAGCTGGCGCTGGCGCGTGTCCTGCCACTTGGCAGCGCACATCTCGGCGATCGGCACGCCCAGGATGGTGACGTCCTCGCGCGGCCACAGGCGCGGCAGCGTCGAATCGTAGAGCAGCCAGCCGCCGGGCACGACCTCGGCGAGGTCCTCCTTGAAGGTTTGCGGATTCATGGCGACCATCAGGTCGATGCCGTCGCGCCGGGCGAGATATCCCGCCTCCGACACCCGCACCTCGTACCAGGTCGGCAGGCCCTGGATGTTGGAGGGAAAGATGTTCTTGGGCGACACCGGGATGCCCATGCGGAACAGCGTCTTGGCGAAGATGCCGTTGGCGCTCGCCGAGCCCGAGCCGTTGACGGTGGCGAATTTCACCACGAAGTCGTTGATGCCGCTCATCTAAGGATTGGACCCCGCTTCGTTTGGCGTGCTCTGCACACGGGCGATTGCTGCGGTGAAGGCCCCCTCATCCGCCCTTCGGGCACCTTCTCCCCAAGGGGAGAAGGGAAACGCCGCGCCTTCCCCATATTTTGCACAAGACCCGCCATGGCATTTACGTCAGCGCAGATAGGCATTGTGATGCGTAAGGCAAGCCTGTGACGCCTGCGCTTCCACGTACATGAACTTCTGCATATCCCAGGCGCCTGTCGGGCAGCGCTCCGCGCACAGCCCGCAGTGCAGACACACATCCTCGTCCTTGGCCATGATGCGGCCGGTCTTCAGATTCGCCGACACGTAAAGGTCCTGCGTCTTGTTGTGGGCGGGGACGCGCAGCTTCTCGCGCAGCGCCGGCTCCGCGTCGTTGTCGGTGAAGTTGATGCAGTCGACCGGGCAGATATCCATGCAGGCATCGCACTCGATGCACAGCGGAGCCGAGAACACCGTCTGGATGTCGCAGTTGAGGCAACGCTCGGCTTCCTTGAAGGCGAGCTTGTCGTCATAGCCGAGCTCCACCTCGACCTTGAGGTTGCGCAGCGACTGGGCCTTGTCGGCATGCGGCATGGCCACGCGGTGGAGCGGCGTGTAGTCGTTCTTATAGGACCACTCGTGGATGCCCATCTTCTGGCTGAAGAGGTCGGAGCCGGGCTTGGGCCGTTCCTGGTTGAGATCCTTCCCGTGGCACAGCAGATCGATGGAAAGAGCCGCCTGGTGGCCGTGGGCGACGGCCCAGATGATGTTCTCGGGACCCCACGCGGCGTCGCCGCCGAAGAACACGCCGGGCCGCGTCGACATCATCGTGTCTTTGTTGACCTTCGGCATGTTCCATTCGTCGAACTCGAGGCCGATGGTGCGCTCGATCCAGGGGAAGTTGTTCTCCTGACCAATGGCCATCAGCACGTCGTCGCACTCGAACACGACCTCTTCGCCCGAGGGCTCGAGCTTGGGCCGGCCGTTTCTGTCGACGCCGACCTCTTTCATCTTCTGGAAGCGGACGCCGGCCAGCCGGCCCTTGTCGATCAGGAACTCCTTTGGCGCATGATTGTCGAAGATGGGGATGCCCTCGTGCTCCGCGTCCTCGATCTCCCAGGGCGACGCCTTCATCACGCGTCGCGGCGAGCGCACGGTGACCTTGACGTCCATGCCTCCGAGCCGAAGAGAGGTGCGGCAGCAGTCCATGGCCGTGTTGCCGCCGCCGATCACGACCACGCGCCTGCCGACGGTGTGCACGTGCTCGAAGGCGACTGAGGTGAGCCAGTCGATGCCGATATGGATGTTGGCCTTGGCTTCCTTGCGGCCAGAGATATCGAGGTCCTTGCCCTTGGGCGCGCCGGTGCCGATGAAGACGGCGTCGAAGCCTTCCTTCAGCAGCGCCTCGAGGCTCCTGATCTCATGGCCGAAGCGGGTCTCGATGCCCATGCGCGCGATGCGGTCGATCTCTTCGTCGAGCACGGTCACGGGCAGGCGGAAGGCGGGGATGTTCGTGCGCATCAGCCCGCCGCCCTTGGGGTCCTTCTCGAACAGCACGCACGTGTAGCCGAGCGGCAGCAGGTCGCGCGCTACCGTGAGCGAAGCGGGGCCGGCGCCGATCAGCGCGATGCGCTTGCCGTTCTTCTGCACCGGGATATCGGGCATGAAGGCGTCGATCTCGCCCTTGTAGTCGGCGGCGACGCGCTTCAAGCGGCAGATGGCGACGGGCTTTTCCTCGACGCGGCCGCGACGGCACGCGGGCTCGCAGGGTCGGTCGCAGACGCGGCCCAGGATGCCCGGGAAGACGTTGCTTTCCCAATTCAGCATGTAGGCGGCGGCGTAGCGGCCTTGCGCGATCAGCCGGATGTACTCGGGAACTGGTGTGTGGGTCGGACACGCCCACTGGCAGTCGACCACCTTGTGGAAGTATTTCGGATTGGAAACGTCGGTCGGGGCTGTGCGGCCCTTGGTTCGTGCTGCGATTTCGCCCGCTTGCATCCCGCCGATCCTCGCCGCTTCTCCCAATCCGGCCTTGTACTAGATCGGGATGCGTTATCCCAACTTCCAGCACGGTTCCAGAGTTGTTTTTTCTACCGGCAAACAAACGGCCGCTGTGTGGCAGCAAGCGGCCGGGCCCCGGCAGCCGTAAGGCGACCTCATTGTGCGGTGCGGCAAAACCCGGCGCCCGCAAGACCTTCGGGGCCGCCCGCGTTAATACATCGCCGCTGGGAAGGCAAGTGGGGTCGTCAGTTGAGCTTTACGAGGCCGAAGACCCGGATATTCGTGCCCGGCAGCAGCACCTCGTCCTTCTTGTAGGAGACGCTGTTGCGGATGTCGTCGTTGAGCAGGTTCTCGCCCCTGATGCCCACGGTGATCTCCGGAACCAGACCGGCCTGGCGATCGAGCTTGGTGGTGTAGCTGAGCTCGGCGTTGAGCAGATTGTAGCCCGGCGTCGGCGTGTCGAACGTGGCGAACTCGTGTTGCGCGAAAGCGTGCAGCAGGTTCACCCGCGCCAGCCAGTTCACGTCGCGATAGTAGAGCCCGCCGCCGAGCCGATGCGGCGGCATCTTCGGAACGTAGGTGCCATCCGCCAAGGTGGCATGCACGAAGTCGTATTGCCCGTCGATGCCCCAGACCCCGCGCCAGATGCGAGCGATGTCGTACTCGGTCAGCAGCTCCGCGCCGTAGAATGTGGCATCCTGCTGCGAGTAGACGATCTGGTCGAGCTCGGTACCCGTTCCGCACGAGGCGAAGTCGCTGTCGCATTTGGCTCCCGTGAAGCGCTTGTAGATGAAGTTCTTGAAATCGGTGTGGTAGACGGAAGCGTCGAAGCGGAAGTCTCCTTTCGCCCGCTTGAAGCCGATCTCGAATGTGTTTGCGGCCTCGATCGTCAGGTTGGGGTTGCCAATCTCGAACGTGGCCGTCGAATCGTGCGGCCCCTTGTAGAAGAGCTCCGTGGCATCGGGCGCACGCTCCACGTGCTGCGCGGTGAAGCGCGCGACCACCCCGTAGGGCAGATCGTAGAGCACGCCGGCGCTGACGCTCTTGGGCGTGAAATTGCGCTGTGCCAGTGACTCCGTCGGGTCGTTGGGCGGCGGGAGGAAACCAAGAGGGAACGTCGAGGCTGTGCCCTTGACGTCGTCGCTCTCGATGCGAGCCGCCGCCTGAAAGCGCAGCTTCTTGGTCGGCTGCAATTCCTCGAAGGCGAAGCCGGCGAGGCTTTGAGTGTTCGTCGGATTCAACAAGACGCCGTCCGCTCCGCCCGCCTGCAGATCGCGGTTCGACCACTGCATGCCGACGGCCCCGCGCAGCACGCCCAAAGCCGTCTTGACCGGCAGATGCTGCGCTTCCATGCGCGCCTCGTGCGTCGTCTGGAGAAAGGTCGAGCCGATGACCGTGATCGGCACGGAATCCACCTCGTCGTGCTTGTAATCGGTCGCTCCGAGCCAGAAGCGTACGGCCTCGAGACCGAAGTCGTTGACGCGCCACTCGCCCCTGCTGGTCCATTTCGTCTGGTTGAGGACGATGTGGTTCTTGCTCGCGGCGGCCTCGATGCCGGGAATGAAATACGTGCTGTCGAAGGATGAATAGGCGGCGCCGATAAACCCGTCCTTGAAGACGTACGACCCCCCAAGCGAGTAACCGCTACTGTTGAGGCTCGTATTGGCCTGCTTCCCGCCCGGTATGCTGTAGTCGTCGGCGGAGCGCGCGAAGGTGTCGGCGTGAACAACGAAGTTGCCGGAGCCGGCTTCGACAATCGCCGCCCCATTCCGCCCATTGTCGACTGTGCTGAAGCCGCCACGCGTCTCGACAAGGATGCCGTTGGTGGGGATCGCTGTAGGGATGCGATTGTTGACGGCGTTGACGACGCCGCCGATGGCCTGCGAGCCATAGCGCAGCGTCGCGGGCCCCCGCACCACCTCGACCTGGCCGGCAGCCAGCGGATCGATGGGCACGGCGTGATCGTCGCTCAGCGCGGACACATCGCCCGTCCCAATTCCATTCTCCTGGATGCGGACGCGGAAGCCGCTCAAGCCGCGGATCACCGGCCGACTCGCCCCCGGCGCGAATGTCGTTGCCGCGATGCCAGGCCGGGCCGCCAGCGCATCGCCGAGCGCGGCGGAAGGCTGGCTCAACAGCTGTTGGGGTGTCATGACCGTGGTCGCGACGAAGCTCTGGTCGGGCGAAATCTGCAGGCCGGTGCCGGCAAGATCGGGAGCGGGCTGTGTCGGCTGAGGCGAGGCTGCAGGTGCCTGGGCGGGGGCCGCCGATGGTGTCACCGGGCTCGGCGTGGCCACGGTGATGCCGGGGAGCTGCGTCTGGGCGCGCGCGGGGACGGTTGCGCAGGCGCCCGCCCCGATCGTCGCGAGGAGCGCGACGACCCGCATCCACCCCCCGGAAGGGCGCCGGGCTTCAGCCATTGCAAGCTCCGCCGAAGTGTAACAGTATAACGTTCCCTATACGTGCCGGCCCTGCTGGGCGACAAGGCTGCGAGTCGGGTCAAGGAGGCGTTTTCGCTTCGAGGCGTGTCTGCTATGTTACAGTATAACAGTAAACGGCGCCCCCGGCTGTCCTCGTAGACCCCTGTGCAATGCAGCAAGCCGCAAGCCACGCGACTGCACTCGCCATACCGGCAAGCGAAGAGGCCGGACCCGCGATATTCGGCGCGGGAGAGGCGCCGGCACTCTTGGCCTCCGTGGTCATCAGGCCGCCTGCATCGGACCGGGCCGACCGGTGGGTGTGGGCGGCAGCGCTGAGCCTGGCGCTCATGGCGCACGCGGCTATCTTCTATGCGCTGGCGCACAAGCCTACCGACTTCATGGCGGGCGGCGGCGGCCAGCTGATCGACGCCATCAGCGTGACCATGGTCAGCTCCGACGTGCTCGAATCGCGCGAGCTGGAGCGAACCCAATCGGTCACTGCCGCCGCCGCGGCCTCGGTCGAGAGCACCGACGGGGGCCCTGAGAGCACCCCCGCGGCAGCCACGGAGCAGCGCGAGAAGAAGGAGCAGCCGGAGGAGCTGAAGGAGAAGCCCAAGGAAGAGCCGATACGCGAGGCCGAAGCCATCATCGAGGTGCCGCAAGAAGCGCCGCAGAAGAAGAAGCAGGAGAGCGCCGCCCCGGCGGCCGGCGGCGACGCCGCGCGCAGCGATACCGCCAGCGACGCCAAGACCAGCGCGCCCGCGGGCGCGAGCCCCGGCGCCATGCGCGAATACGCTCGCTACGTGGCGCAGGCATTAGCCAAGACCAAGCCCAAGGGCACGGGCGGGCTCGGCACGGTGCGAGTCAAGTTCGTGATCGCGGGGGACGGCGGACTTGCCGCGGTGGAGGTCGCCAAGTCGAGCGGCAGCACGAAGCTCGATGACATCGCGCTGGGCGCGGTTCGCCGCACCAAGTTCCTGACGCCGCCGCCCGGCATGACGACTGCCCAGCTCACCTATGAGGTGCCGTATAACTTCCGGTGAGCGCCAGGCGGGTTGGCTGAGCACGCGACGCAGCCTAGTGTGCCGCGCATCGCTGGAACCGACCAATGGCTCGTCTTGCCCGCCCACTCGATCGCCTCAAGCCGCACTACGATGTCGTCGTGGTCGGCTCGGGCTATGGCGGCGGGGTGGCGGCGTCGCGGCTGGCGCGGGCGGGCAAGCGCGTCGCCGTGCTGGAGCGCGGGCGCGAGTTCGTGACCGGGGAGTTTCCCTCCCGCTTCCCCGATTTGCGCGGCGAGATGCAGCTGACCGGGAAGCGCATGCGGATCGGCTCGGCGACCGGCCTCTACGACGTGCGCTTCGGCGAGGACATGCACGTGCTGATCGGCTGCGGGCTGGGCGGGGGATCGCTCATCAACGCCGGCGTGGCGCTGCGGCCCGACGAGCGCGTGTTCCACGATCCCGTCTGGCCGGAGGAGATCGCGCGTGACGGGCTGCTCGATGAGGGCTACGCCCGGGCGGCCCGCTGGGTGCGGCCTGCCCGCGATCCTCTGGCAGCCGAGCGCAGCAAGTACCAGGCGCTGCACCGCGCGTCGGTAGCGCTGGGGCAGGAGCCGGTGCACGCGCCGGTGGTGGTCAACTTCGAGGCGACCGTCAATCCGGCGGGCGTGGCACAACCCGCCTGCACCCGTTGCGGCGACTGCTGCGGGGGATGCAACGTCGGCGCCAAGAACACGGTGGCGCTCACCTATCTGCCCGATGCGGCGCGGCACGGGGCGGAGATTTTCACGCATGCCAAGGTGCGCCACATCGCTAGGGCTCCCGAGGGCGGCTGGCAGGTCCACTTCGATCGGCAGGACGCGGGCAGCTTCAGCACCGTGACGGCGGACGTGGTCGTGCTGGCAGCCGGCACGCTGGGCTCCACCGAGATCCTCCTGCGCTCGCGCGAGCAAGGGCTTGCCCTATCGGACCGGCTGGGCCGGAGCTTCTCCGCCAACGGCGACATCATCGCCTTCGGCTATGGCGCCACCCTTCCCGTCAACGCCATCGGCGTCGGGCATCCCGCCAAGGTCGACGGGCTCGATGTGGGCGCATGCGTCTCGGGCCAGATCGAGATCGTCGACAACGATGACCTGGCCAAGAGCCTGACCATCCAGGAAGGCGTGATGCCCTCGGCGCTGGCGCCGCTGCTGCCGGCGCTGTTCATCCCCAACGGCCGCCTGCTGGGTGCGCTCAAGAGCCTGATCGCCGGCGTCTACAAGGGGCCGTTCGCGAGCCTGCAGACGTTCTTCGCCGTGTCGCACGACAGCGCTTCCGGGCGGCTCGTGCTGGAGGACGATCGGCTGTCGCTCTCCTGGCCCGGCGCCAAGGACGAGCCGGTCTACGCGCGCCTCGACGCGGCGCTGGAGGCGCTGGTCGGCCAGGCCGGCGGCAACTACGTCAAGAACCCGCTGGCCGGCACCATGATGGGCCACCAGCCGGCCACCGCGCATCCGCTGGGCGGCTGCGGCATTGGCCGTGAGCGGGGAGATGGCGTCGTGGACCACAAGTGCCGGGTGTTCGACGCGGGAGCCGGCGCCGGGGCGGCGGACGTGCACGAGGGCCTCTACGTGATCGACGGCGCCGTCATGCCGCGCTCGCTCGGCGTGAACCCGCTGCTCACTATCACCGCGCTTGCCGAGCGGGCGATGCTGCACCTGGCCGCCGACCGCGGCCTCACGTTCGACGACGCGGCGCGCACCTATGCGACGCCGATCTCGGTCACCGCACCCGGCGATGCGGTGTCAGACCCTCCGGGTCTGACACCATAGACTAGCGATAGCGCTGCGTGACATGCGCGAACTGGGCGGAGGCTGTGTTGTTCGTCCGCTGGTAGTGTCAATCTCCCGAATACGTGCTGTCCGATACTCGCAACTCGTGCTGGATGAAATGCCTTGCGAGCGGCCGCAGTACCTCGGCCGCGATGTGCAGCCGTGTTAGTTCGCCTGAACTATCGGGATCAGAGGCCTGTCTCGGGCTGGCATGAGCGACCGCTAAGCGGTACGCATCATAGATGTGATCTGCGGCGGGGATTGCGCCGCGCTCGTCATCAAAACGGCGCTGCACCTCCGCGCCAATATCGGCGGCAACAGCAGGCAACGTCTTGGCCATCCAGGCCTTCGCCTGTGGCTTGGTCGGAAAAAGGATTTCGATGGTCTTGTAGTAGTTCAGCACGGCATAGCTGACCAAGTAGTTCTGCTCGGCATTTCGGGCTTCCCGGTAGAGAGCCAAGGCGCGCCGGACGTTCTCAGAACTTGGAATCTTGCGGTCAAATATCCAGTGGTGCGCGGTCGTGAAGGCGAGGTTTCGACGCGGTACGGGGACCGGGATCGGATTGCCCGCCCACCCGTCCTGAGCCACGGCGAACTGGTCATCGCACCACGTCATGATGCTCAAGAAGCGATTGATGATCGTGTTGGCTTCCTTGATCGAGACCTTGTTGGCGGTGAGATCGAAGCTGATCGATTGCACGTGTTCTTTGGTCTTGGGAAACAGCACCATCTGGTACTGATCGAAGGTCACCAAGGTCTCCTCCTTGGGCCAAGTGACCTGGTTGTCGACGCCTACGTTGAGGTAGTACGAGCCTTTCTGCACCCCGAGCTTCTTGAACCGGCGCTCTTCCGCCTCTTCGGCATCGTATTCGCTGCCATCGCTGACCGGCGGCTGCTTGAGGGACCGGATGCGGGCAACAGAGCGTGCAAGATAGTCAAAGAAGCGCCGGTTAAACACCAACTGCGCGGACGCGGGAGCAAGATGCTGCTCAGGTTGGTAGTCCTTCTCGGCTCCCGCCTGCGCGAGCGACAATGCCAAGCGATGTTCAAAGTGAACCGAGTGTGTCTGGTCATCGGCTTTGCAGGTCAGGCAGGCGTAGCCGTTGGCATTGACGCCGCTCTCCGCCGACGACACGACGAGCGTCACCATGCTATCGCGGGCGGACTTGTCACTGATTAATAGTTGAACTAGTTGACCCAGCGTCGGGGACATCCCGAAAGACGCGACAGGACCGCCGACGGGTTGGAGGCTAGCCAGAAGGATCGCGACATGCCCGGCCCACCCGGGCTTGCTCGACGCGAGACCAAAGATCGCGTCGGCGATGTGTGCATCGGTGAGCGGCGTGGCGTGGTTCGCTCTGCCTCGCGGCAGACGACCGTAGCGCCGCAGGGAATCAAACCGCGCAGCGAATTCGGAGCGCACCGCATGCGATGCGTCCGCCTTCTTCATCAGTTCGTATAGAAGCTGTTCTAGATTGCTGGCATACATACGGGCGAACCTAGCAATGACGCGTGAACGTGAACAGCTAGGCTCGCGCCGGAATCGGCACATAGAATGCATCAAGAGGTGAGTCTTGGAGACTTACGCGCATCTCTCCACTCGCAAGCCGCTGCCCCTCCTCCTTCTTCAATGCGACGATATGTTTCTTCAAGCCCACTCCGTCATGTGCCAGCCATCGAAGAATGGCATCAGCTCCGATCTTCATCAGAGGCAGTCCGCTCGGTTTCCGGAGTCTGTCGAGGTAGCCGACAAGGGCGCTGGCGGTTAGATAGGCCGCGCTCAACAAGTCGAGCGTGTGAGTATCGCGGGTGCTGAACGGAACCGAACCTGCCACGACGCCGTATTTTTTGGGGTACGTTGAGATCAAGCAGCCGACAGAACAGCTTCATCAACCCTTCGGCAATAGCGTCGTTGTCGGTCATCCATCACAGCTTTTGTCCTTCCCGGGTGACCAGCGTGGCTGGTAGCTCCCCGAGGTTGAGCGTCGAACCATGGTGTCTGACCCGGAGGGTCAGACACCTCCTCTGCTGAAACCCGATAGCTCGGGAGTGGGCGGCAAGCGGCGGGCCGTGATATGACGGGTCAGACCCCTTGCCCTGCGTTTGCGATGCAATTGGACGAAACCGCAAGGGGGCTGACCCCGGAGCCCACCTATGAACAAATCCCTGGTGCAGCAGCAGTTCGGCGCGCATGCGGCGGCCTATGCCACGTCGAGCGTGCACGCCAAGGGCGCAAGCCTCGGTCGGCTGGTCGAGCTGGTGCGGCCGCAGCCGTCGTGGCAGGCGCTCGATGTCGCCACCGGCGCCGGGCATACGGCGGCGGCCTTCGCGCCGCACGTCGGCCGCGTGATCGCCAGCGACCTGACCGACGAGATGCTGCAGGAGGCTGCCAAGCTTGCCAAAGCCAAGGGCCTCGCCAACATGGAGACGGCGCGCGCGGACGCCGAGGCGTTGCCGTTCGAGGACGCGCGCTTCGATCTCGTCACCTGCCGCATCGCCCCGCACCATTTCCCTGACATCCCGACCTTCGTCGCCGAGGTGTGGCGCACGCTCAAGCGCGGCGGCACGTTCGCGCTGGTCGACAACATCGCACCCGATGCCGAATCGACGCCGGGCTTCTCCAATGTCGAGCTGCGCGACGCGGCCCTGACCTACAACGCCTTCGAGAAGATCCGCGACCCGAGCCATGCGCGCTGTCTCGGCATGGCGGAATGGAGCGAGGTGCTGACCGACACCGGGTTCGAGATCCTGCACAAGGAGCGCCTGCCCAAGGACATGGAGTTCCAGCCCTGGGCCGAGCGCCTGAGCAGCGATGCGGCGACGATCCCGCGGCTGCGCTCCATGCTGACGGACGGGTCACCGGCCTTACAAACCTTCCTCAAGCCGCGCCTCGATGGGGACAAGCTGTGGTTCACCCTCGACGAGGCCATCCTGATCGCCCGCAAACCGGCGTGAGCTTGGCAACGGGGTCAGACCCCTTCTCCGCTTCTTGAAATCTTAACGCGGATAGGCGTATAGTCGGCCACCATGCAGACCGTCCTTCGCATCGAGATCGCCCAGCGGATTATTATCGTCCCGGTTGCCTGAGGGCGCCGGGCCGCTGCCCCGTTTTTGCGATCTCGTTTAAGGACAATCTCCCATGCCATCCCAAGCTGTTGCCGCCGGCGTTGTCGCGCCGCGCGCGCAGGCTCGCACCGTCAGAGCCTTCTTCTTCATCACCGCCCCCGCCGACCCGGGCCTGCTGCCACGGCTGATCGAGCCGGTCGCCAAGCTGGGCGCGGTGCCCAGCCGCGTGCACGCCTCCCGCGAATCGGGCGACGGCAGCGAGCTCAGCGTGGATCTGCGGCTCACCGGCGTCGCGCCACGCGTAGCCGAGCTGGTCGAATTTGCGCTGCGGGCCGTGGTTGGCGTGCGCCAAGTGATGGCCGTCATCGAAACCGAAGGTTGATGCGGTCTCTCGCAGGCCTGGCCCCTGGTCGCGTCCTGCTTCAACGCCTATGTCTGTCGGCGGAACGGGCGGGCAGACGAGGCTACCCATGACAGGCGGCAAGGATTGGGGCCGACGACGGGCGCCGGACCTCGGCGATTTCGAGGAGCTTGCCGCGCAGGCGTGGGCGAGGCTGCCGCGCGCGTTTCGCGACTTGTGCGGCGACGTAGTGGTCCGCGTGGAAGATTTCGCCACCGAGGAGGTGCTGCGCGAGCTGAAGCTTGAGAGCCCCTTCGATCTGATGGGGCTCTACCAGGGCGTCAGCTTCGACAAGAAGAGCGTGATGGACGTGCCCCGCGGGCCCGACATGGTGTTCCTGTACCGCCGTCCACTGCTCGACTACTGGACCGAGGGGGAGGAGACGCTGGGCCACCTCATCGCCCACGTTCTCGTGCACGAGATCGGCCACCATTTCGGCTTGTCGGACGCCGACATGGAGCGCATCGAGACCTCCGTCGGCGATTGAGACGACACACCCAGGCAGCCGTCGCGAGCCACGGCCAGGCCCCAGGTTGCATTCCCGGGGCTAACGCGCCAAGGTGCCGATGAAGCGACGGATTTACGAGGGCATTCCGCATTTGAGGGGCACAAGACTTTGCCGGTGGCAGCCTCGGCTGGGGGCGCGGATCGCGCTTGCCCTGGTGCTGAGCGCGTTGTCTTCGGCATACGCCCAGGCAGGCCCCACGCCGGAAGAGTACGTGGCGCACGTCGGCGGCAATGCCCAGATCGTGGCTGTCGGCAAGCTGAAGCTCGACGGATGGAAGCAGGTATGCGGCCAACGTCCCACGGTCATCGACACCAACCTCGACGATTACGGCGCCGCGTATCCGGGCTTCCTCATCCTCAACCCCAAGCTCCTCAACAAGGTCTCGACGCCCGTCAAGTTGTGGATCTACGCGCACGAGTGCGGGCACCAGTTTCGCGGGCCCGACGAAGAAACAGCGGACTGCTTCGCCGTACAGCGCGGACGCCGCCAGAAATGGCTGACCGCCGAGGGGCTGGAGGAGGTTTGCCGCTTCATCGCCCCGGCCAAGGGCGACAGCATGCACTTCTCGGGCTCGCATCGCTGCGAGGCCATGCGTAAGTGCTACGTCGATCCGGAGATCAAGTAAAGTAGCGGGCGGGCGGCCATCAAAGCCGGCGTTATGAGCTATTCGGTAATGGCAGTCTCATTCTTTGCGTCTTCGTGGGCTTTTTGCGCCGAACGCATCGCAGACTCCATCGCCTTGATCTCTTGGTCGGTAAGTTCCGCGAACGTCTTTCGCCTGCTTTTTGCCAACCGCCCATTGTTTTGCATACACAACCGGACAAACAGGGAGACCTTCTTGTTGGGCATATCCACAACGTCGCGTACCGCCCTGTACGCCTGGTCGTACGCGCCGATAAAATTCAATTCTTCAGCCAAGTCCTTATGGATGGCCTCAGCTACGCGATCGTAAAGATATTCAGCTTGCGTGGTCGCATCGAAGTATCGATAGAAATCGGCAGTGTCGGCCTCCACAATCAATTCTTGCTTCGCGTTCAAGCGCCAGTTGATCAGGACAAGCAGAGGCTTGGAGAATTTCTCCAGGACAGTGTCATAGGCCGCCCTGTCTCTAAC
>JRHI01001920.1_pt1 | contig 15692 bp, 13 predicted proteins | sample 215371 | NCBI WGS metagenome assembly JRHI01 (sample SAMN02929681, study PRJNA255918) | sediment metagenome | biome: cave system; feature: Ice Cave; material: Sediment; isolation source: sediment from deep within a dark volcanic ice cave with no known source of... ...
GTTGCGATCGGCTCGCGAGCCGGCTCGAGCGCCCGGTCGAGCACCTCGTCGACCGTCATCACCGGGTGGAAGCGCATCTGATCGCGCACGTCCTGCGGGATGTCGTCGATGTCGCCGCGGTTGCGCTCGGGCATGATCACGTCGGTCAGTCCTGCGGCATGCGCCGCGAGCACCTTCTGCTTGAGTCCGCCGATCGGCAGCACCCGTCCTTGGAGTGTGACCTCCCCGGTCATGCCGACCGTGTGGCGGACAGGGCGGCCGCTGAGCAGCGAGGCGAGAGCGGTGACCATCGTCACTCCGGCGCTCGGCCCGTCCTTCGGGATCGCCCCGGCCGGTACGTGGATGTGGAACTCCTGCTCGTCGAACGCGGTCTCGTCGACACCGAGTCGCTCGGCGTGGCCACGGACGTAGGAGAGGGCGATTCGCGCCGACTCCTTCATCACGTCGCCCAGCTGTCCCGTCAGGACCAGCCCACCCTTGCCCTTCATCCGCGTGGCCTCGACGAAGAGGACGTCTCCGCCGGCRCCGGTCACAGCCAGCCCGGTGGCCACACCGGGAATCGCCGTGCGGACGGCCGACTCCTGGAAGAACTTCTGCCGGCCGAGCGCGTCGCGGATCGTCGCGATCTCGATCGCCACGGGCGTCTGCACCCTGCCTGACGCGACCCTGGTCGCGRKCTTTCGCAGCACCGTGCCGAGCTCGCGCTCGAGGTTGCGGACCCCGGCCTCGCGCGTGTACTCGCCGATGATCGTTCCGAGCACGCCGTCCGAGATCGTCGTCTCGGCCTCGAGCAGGCCGTTGCGGTCGCGCTGGCGCGGCCAGAGGTAGGTCCGCGCGATGTTCAGCTTCTCCTGGCTGGTGTAGCCATCGAAGCGGATGACCTCCATCCGGTCGAGCAGCGGCCCCGGGATCGTGTCGACCTGGTTGGCCGTAGCGATGAAGATCACCTGGCTGAGGTCGAGTTCGACGTCGAGGTAGTGGTCCCGGAAGCTGTGGTTCTGGGCCGGGTCCAACACCTCGAGCAGCGCAGCCGAGGGGTCGCCGCGCCAGTCGGCGCCGACCTTGTCGACCTCGTCGAGCAGAATCACCGGGTTCATCGTTCCGGCGTCTCGCAGCGCGCGGACCAGCCGTCCGGGCAGCGCGCCGATGTAGGTCCTTCTGTGGCCGCGGATCTCCGCCTCGTCGCGGACGCCGCCGAGCGACATGCGGACGAACTCGCGTCCGACGGCCTTGGCGATCGACTCGCCGATCGACGTCTTGCCCGTGCCGGGAGGTCCGACCAGCGTCAGGATCGCGCCCGAGCGGGGGTCGGCCTCGATCCCGCGGTCCTGGCGCAGCTTGCGCACGGCGAGGTACTCGGTGATCCGGTCCTTGACGTCCTCGAGGCCGTAGTGGTCGGCGTCGAGCTGCTCACGCGCACTGGTCGGGTCGAGCCGCTCGTCCGAGCGCTTGCTCCAGGGGATCGCGATCATCCAGTCGAGGTAGTTGCGGATCATGCTCGCCTCGCCCGACTGATCGCCCATACGCTCGAGCCGGCCGAGCTCTTTGAGCGCCTGCTCCTTCGGGCCCTCCGGCATCTCGGCGGCCTCGATCTTCGTGCGGTACTCGTCGGCGACGGAGCCTTCGTCGTCGCCGAGCTCCTTGCGGATCGAGTCCATCTGCTGACGCAGGAAGTACTCGCGCTGCTGCTTCTGGGCGCCGCCCTCGACGTCCTCACGGATGCGCTTGCGGACCGACAGCTCGGTCAGGCGCTCCTGCTGGAGGGCGACGGCGAGCTCTAGCCGCTCGGTCGGGTCGATCTTCGCCAGCAGCTGGACCTTCTGCGCGTAGCTGAGGTCCGGCGAGTAGCCGGCCGAGTCGGCCAGGGGGCCGGGCTCGACGATTGCGCGCAGGAACGCCGCGACGCGGCCGTCGTCGCCGCGGACCTCGAGAATCTCCTCGACGACTGCGCGGTACTCGCGCGCCAGCTCACGCGTGCGTCCGTCGACCGGGACCGGATCCGGCCGCTCCTCGACCTCGGCGCGCAGCTCGCCGTCGGGGCCGGATACGGCCGCGCCGATCAGCGCGCGGTGCAGGCCGGTCAGGGTCACGCCGCGGGCGCCGACGGGCAGCCGGACGCGCTCGCTGACCTCGGCCACGATGCCGACGTCGGCGAACACGCCTTCGTGGCGGGGTACGAGTACTACGCGCTCATCATCGCCGACGTTGACGGCCAGGGTGATGCCCATGCCGGGGAAGACGACGGCGTCTTCGAGCGGAATCAATCTCAACGAGCTCACCTGCATCAACTCCATTCTGCGCCGCTCGAGATGGATACCCGTGGCGGCCGAGAGATCTGCTTACCAAACGTAAGGGACTATAGCGAAGATGGTTGCGGGCGCAAGTATCGCCGCTCGGACGCTCGCCAGTGGGCGTCGGGTGTCTGGATTGACCGAAGCGCTCCGGAGGTACGACGTCGGCGAGGAATCCGATACGTACCGGTCCTCTCGGGGCGACCCGGCACCTCGTTGAGCCGAGCTCGATGTCCCCTCACGCCGAGCGCCGTAACCTGGTGCGCAGCTCCACTCCCACCGGAGCCCTTGCCCGGCGCGGCCGTTGGCTCGCCGGCGTACCGCGCTCATGCGAGTCCGTGTGTGACGCACATCACACTAAGCGAGATGCCCGTCTGCGAGCCTCGCGTCAATGGGGACCAGGGAGCGAGCGCCCGAGCGTGGTTGATGGTTCGCCGCGCCCGCTCCGGGAGATGGACGCGGGGAATGCTTGACACCGACGCGCAGAGGCCCGCAGGCCACCCGGCGCTGAGCGCCGGCCAGCAGGAACTCCTGCACCGTGTTCAATGCCGCGGCTCGCGCGACGCGCTCGCGAGCATGACCAAAACGGAGTGGGGCGACTGGCTGCGCACCTGCTCCTACATGGCCGACCGTCCGTCGCTCGCGAGCTCCGCACGCCGTCAATGGAAGCAGCTCACTCAGGACGCCCTGAACAGGCGCCAATCGGATGCCGACCAGGCCCTTACAGGTCCCGCAGCTCCTCGATCGCCGGACGGCGCAGCGCGCGGAGCGTGAGGATGCCGGAGGCAGCGACCGTTGCGATCACCGCACCGGCGACGCCTACCAGGTACGCCCAGGGAATCGAGAGAGTGTCCGGCGGCGGGTCGAACACGCCGGTCAGGACGTCGACCAGCGTGATCGACAGGGCCGCTGCGATGGCGGAGCCGAAGATCAGTCCGCCGCCCGTGACGAACATCGATTCGCCCCAGACGAAGCCGCCGAGCTGGCGCTGACGGGCGCCGAGGGCGCTGGCGATCGCGAACGTCCGGCGGCGCTCCTTGAAGCCGAGGCCGAGCGCCAGGCCGGTCGCCGCGGCGGCGAGCACCAGCGCGAAGCCGAGCTCGATTCGCGTCAGTCCCGAGAGCTCGACGGCGGTGAGGTTCGAGCCGACGACGTGGCGCTGGTTGACGATGTCGCTCACCGCGGCGCCCGAGCCGACGACCGCGCTGATCCGCTTGGCGACTGCGGCCGGGCTCGTGCCGTCCGTCTGCACGAGGAAGCTGCCGACCGCGTCCGTTCCCGTCTGGGCGGCGATGTAGCTCTGGTTCGCGACGAAGAACGAGTCTTTCGGTGCGGTCGGGAACTCCTTGGCAACGCCCTCGTAGTGGAACATCACCGTCGTGAACTGCTTTGTCCGGCCATTCTGGAGGCGCAGGTTGATCGTGTCGCCGCGGCGCAGCTGATAGTCCTTGACCGTCTCGGCGCTCACGAGGATCGCGCTGGGGTCCTTGGCGATGATCTTCATCAGGTCGGCTGCCGTGCCGCCCTGGAACCAGCCGTTCTGCAGCTTGCCGGCGTTTGTGATCGTCTCTGGCCGGACGCCGAAGAGGTCCTGCAGGTCGGCGCCGATGTAGGCATACCGGTGCTGGAGCGGCTCGACGCTGCCGACGCCGGCGACGCGCTTGAGCTGGGCGATTCCCTGCGCGGCGCCCACCGACACTCCGGGCGATTCCGCGACGGTGACGTCCGCGCCGTTGGACAGCCGCGCGTCCGCCTCCGCCTGCGCCTGATAGGTCGAGTTGAAGACCGACGTCGACCCGGCGAACGCGGCGGTGAGCGCGACGAGCGCCACGGCGCGGGCGAGCAGGCGCCGCTGGCGGCTCATCGTGGAGGCGACGGTCGGCGCGAGCTCGCCGGCGAGCGGTCGCAGCGCTCCGGTCAGCAGCCGCTTTCCTCGCCCGAGTAGGAGATCGGCCAGGCGGTATACGAGCAGGCCGGCGCCGATCCAGCCGAGCACGGGTGCGAGCAGCGCGTACCAGTTGACTGATACCTGTGCGACGCCCTCCGGGGCGAGCACGAGCTGATAACCATTTTGGGAGGCCTGCCAGTAGATGAACCCGGCGATCGCCAGGCAGATGAAGTCGAGTCCGTAGCGAGCCCACAGCGGCCCGCGCCCGGTCCGTCCGATCTGGCGGCGCTGACCGGCGACGGTGAGCGAGCGGGCATCGCGGAGCGCCGGGAGCGCTATCGATCCGGCGGCGATCGCCAGGCCGATCAGCGCCGCTCCCAGCGACCACAGGACGGCGGACGCCGTTCCGGCTCCGAACGACGCGGTGCCGAAGCTCGCATCGCCGATCAGCAGGGCCGCCGCGAGACCAGCGAGCACCCCGATCACGCCGGCAAACGCCGTCTCGGTCAGTGCGATCCGCACGAGCACTCGGGTGGAGGCGCCACGCGTACGCAGCAGAGCCGAATCCCGGCGCCGCCGCTCAGCGCCGGCCGAGGCGATCAGCGCCGTGACGAGGCCGGCAAGGATCGCACCCGGCACACCGAGGAAGAGGAACAGGATCTGCGCGTAGAGGGCGTCCTTGCGGGCGGTGTCGAGCGCCGCGCCGATGTTGTCGCCCACGAGGCCGGTCCCGGTCAGGCGGCTCTCGAGGTTGTGCGCACGGGAGGCGACCTGGTCGAAGGCCGCGCTCGGGCTGCTCGGCAGCGCGTGGCCGAGCGTCGCGTGGATCTGCGTCTTGATCAGCTCGGGGCGCTGCGCGAGGATCGGCGCCTCCACCGCCTTGAACGCCGCCGCCCCGAGCAGGACCACGTTGTCCGGCGGGGCCTTCGCCTGCGCGCCGGGGGGCGCACCGACGGTCTGGAAGAGCGAATCGACGTACGGCAGGTCGACGACGCCGCTGATCGTGATCTTCGCCGGCGTCGTTCCCGGTCGGCCGATGGTGATCGAACTGCCCGGCGCGACATGCAGGTTGGACGCCGTCTGCTGCGCGACGAGCGCCCCGTCGAGGTTGCCCGAGAGCAGGCGGAGCTCACCCGGGAAAGCCGTCGCATAGCCGGGCGGCAGACCGAGCACCCGCGCGGCGCCGGTCGTCTGCGTCGACCCCTGGCTGGTGGCGGAGAGGCTGGGAGCAGCGGCGAACTGCACCGGCAGGGCCTGTGCGACGCCGGGGAACGCGGCGACGCTCGAGCGCAGCGCAGAGGGACTCGCGCCAGGTTGGGCCTCGACCTGCCAGTCGATCGCGACGCGGGCGATCGCGCGCTGGGTCATCTTCGAGTTCGTCGATGACAGGAAAGTTCCGATCGACGCGATCAGCGCGACGCCCACCGCGACACCCAACGCCGTCGCGACGATCCGCGACGGGCGGTGGGCAACGAGGCCTCGGAGCCAGTTCAGCGCGACCATGTCGTCTCCCTCGAGTTTGTCTGAAGTTCGCCGCTGTGCATCTCCCAGCGCGTCGGCAGGCGCCCGGCGACGCTCAGGTCGTGCGTCGAGATCACCAGCGCCGAACCGGCGTGCTCGCTCGCGGCGAGCAGGACGTCGACCACCGCCGCACCGCTCGCCCGGTCCAGCTGACCGGTCGGCTCGTCCGCGAGGATCAGGGACGGCTCGCCGGCGAGTGCGCGCGCGACCGCGACCCGCTGGGCTTGGCCACCGGAGATCTCCTCCGGGAGCTTGTCGGCCAGCTCCTCGAGGCCGAGCCGCTCCAGTGCCGTGCGGGCCACCTCACGCGCGCGGGCATCAGTCATCCCCCCGATCACGAGCGGCAGCGCCGTGTTCTCGAGGACGGTCAGCGGGGGAAGCAGGCTCGGGCCTTGGAAGATGACTGCAACTCGTCCGGGCCGCAGCTCCGCGCGCGCGCCGATCCCGGGCCAGGTCACCGCGCCGACCGTCGGATCGTCCAGGCCGGCCATCAGATGCAGCAGCGTCGACTTTCCCGAGCCCGACGGCCCGACCAGGGCGATGCGCTGGCCGGCGAACACCTCGCAGGTCGTCGCTTGCAGCGCCACAGTGGCGGTCGGACCCGTTCCGTAGGTTCTCGCGACCTTCCGGCAGCACACCAATGGTCCGCTCATGACTCGACCCTCCCGTCCAACAGCCGTATTTCGCGGTCGACGCCCGCGGCGATCTCTGGGCTGTGCGTGACGATCAATACGCCGGCTCCGGCCGCGGCCCGCTCGCGCAGCAGTTCGAGCACGCGTCCCGCGGTGACCGAATCGAGCTCTCCCGTCGGCTCATCGGCCAGGATCACCGGCGGATCGTTGGCCAACGCGACGGCCAGCCCGGCGCGTGCGAGTTCGCCACCGGAGAGCTGGGACGGGCGGGCCCTGGCGCGATGCTCGATGCCGCAACGCTCGAGCACCTCCGCCCGCCATGCGGCGCCCGAGGCGCGGTCGCCGATGCGCTGGGCGAGGGTGACATTGTCCGCGACCGAGAGGTGGCCGACCAGGTTGGCCTGCTGGAAGAGCATCCCGATCAGCGCCCCCCGGATGCGGGCGCGCTCCTCCTCCGAGCGGCGCGAGATCCGCGTGCCGTTCACGCTGACGCTCCCTCCGTCCGGTTCGTCCAGGCCGGCCAGACATGTCAGCAGCGTCGACTTGCCAGATCCGGACGGACCGGTCACCGCGACAAGCTCGCCCGGCTCGATCGCAAGCGACACGCCCTTGAGTGCCAACGTCTCGTCGTCTCCGGCGTGGAAGAAGCGGTACAGGTCACGCGCCTCGAGGACGGCGCTCATCGCGTGAACCTCAGCGAGTCGGTCACCTTTCGCCACGGGTCAACGTTGTCGGACCCATTCGGCGCGGACAAGGTGATGACCACGTCGCGGCCCTTTTGCGCGAAGTCGTAGCGCTCGATCGCGAGCACCCCAAACTTGCCGGTGACCGGATCCGGCGGCGAGTAGCCGAGGTACGCGGTGCGAACCGCCGGACCGGCCTGGCGGCTGACGGGGCCGAGCGACTGGAGCTTGAAGCCCTTGACCGCGCCGGCCAGCTTCGGCACCACCGTGCGCCGCACCGACGCGACGGTGCTCGGCGTCGCCGCCGGTACCGAGCTGACCACGACCTTGTTGAGCTTGTCGGTGAACGAGACGGCGCCGCCGGTATTCGTGCGCGACCAGCCCTCCGGCACGCTCACGGTGTAGCCGGCGCCCGGAACCGCGTAGGGCACAAACGCCACCGTGTCCGGGATGTCGCCCGGCGGAAGGCTCTCCGGCGCGTTCGGATTCACGCCGCTGCCGCCGACCGGCGTCGTCGAGTTGGGTTTCGGGGTGGCGGAGGATCCACAGCCGGCGAGGAGAGCCGCGGCGATCGCCAGCAGTGAGCGTGTGGTCAGCTTGGACATGGCGCCTCCGGAGGGTCGTCGGTTCATCGCCAGCCACACTAGGCAGCGCAGGTCACGCCGCCGTTCGGGAAGGTCAACGCGACGTCAAAATCGGTCGCGGGCGCTACCGTCCGGCGATGGACGAACGCGGGATCCTTGTCGTCGAGGACGACGATGCGATCGCCTCCGGCCTCGCGCGGGTGCTCGACGGCCAGGGATACGCCGTGCGCCGCCTCGCTCGCGGCGCCGGCGCGGTCCAGGCCGCCGACGACGGGGTTGGCTTGGTCGTACTCGATCTCGGTCTGCCCGACATCGACGGGCTCGAGGTCTGCCGGCGGCTGCGCGCCGCCCGCCCCGACCTCGCGATCCTGATTCTCACCGCGCGCGAGCATGAGTTCGACGTCGTCGCCGGGCTCGACGCCGGAGCCGACGACTATCTCGTCAAGCCGTTCCGCCTCGCCGAGCTCCTCGCCCGCATCCGCTCGCACATGCGGCGCGTGAACAATCAGGCGGCACAGCCCGAGCTGCCGCTCCAAGCCGGCGAGCTGCGCATCGACCGCGCGGCCCGACGCGCGTGGCTCGGCGCGCAGGAGCTGGTCCTGCGCCCGAAGGAGTTCGACCTGCTCACGCTGTTCGCCTCCAACCCGGGGGTCGCGCTCACCCGACAGGCGATCATGGAACAGGTCTGGGACACCTCGTGGGTAGGTTCGACGAAGACGCTCGACACCCATGTCCTCGGGCTCCGCAACAAGCTCGGAGTCGAGTCGATAACGACGCTCCGCGGAGTCGGCTACCGCTTCGAGCTGCCGTGAAGCGGCGGCTTATGTTCGCGATCACCGGCGTCGCGGCATGCGCCGTGGCGTTGTTCGCGTTCCCACTCGGCGTCGTTCTCCAGCGCAGCTACCGCGACGACGAGCTCCTGCGCCTCCAGCGCGACACGGTTGCCGCCACCCGCGCGGTCGACCTCAGCTCCGCCACCCGCGACCAACTCGAGCTGCCGCGCTCGAGCGACCGGCTCGCGATCTACGCAGCCACAGGGATGCTCCTCGGCGGCCGCGGTCCGGCGCACGCGGACGCGATCGCGCTCAGCGCGCTTAGAACCCGCAGGCCGGCGAGCGCTGCGGACGGCGGCGCACTCGTCGCGGCGGTGCCGCTGGTCACAGGCGAGCGCGTCACGGGAGTCGTCCGGGCGCAGCGCGCGGCGGGCGCTGTCGTCGGGCGGACACACCGTGCGTGGTTGGCGCTCGGCGCCCTCGCCGGCGGGCTCGTCGCGCTCAGCGCCCTCGCGGCGCTCGCCCTCGGCCGGCGGCTCGCCGGCCCGCTTGAGAGCCTCGCGGCGGTGGCGCGCCGCGTCGGCGACGGCGATTTTGCCGCGCGCGCCGAGCGGACGCGGATCAGCGAGATCGACGATGTCGCGGCGGCCCTCAACCTCAGCTCGGCCCGCATCGACGAGCTCGTCAATCGCGAACGCACCTTCAGCGCCGACGCCTCCCACCAGCTGCGGACCCCGCTCGCAGCGCTGCGCCTCGAGCTCGAGCTGCTCGCGCTGAGCGACGCGGCGGCGGCCCCCGATCTGACTGTCGCGCTCGCGCAGGTCGATCGGCTGCAGAGCACGATCGAGACGCTCCTCGCCGTCGCCCGCGGGACGCCGCGCACCGAGCAGACCACCGACCTCGTGACGCTCGTACGCGATCTCCAGGCGCGTTGGCACGGCCCGCTCGCCGCGGAAGGTCGGCCGCTGCGCACGCGGCTCGAGCTCGATCACAGCGTCGTCGCGATCGCTCCGGTCGTGCTCGCCGAGATCGCCGACGTCCTGGTCGGAAACGCCGCCGTCCACGGCGCGGGAGCCGTGACGCTTACCGCTCGGCAGCTCGGCGACGCGGTCACGCTCGAGGTGACCGATCAAGGCCCCGGATTCGGTGCTGACGCCGACGCGGCGTTCGCGCGCGGAACCGGGCGCGGCCACGGGATCGGCTTGGCGCTCGCGCGGTCGCTCGCACACGCCGAGGGCGCTCGGCTGCAGATCACCGACCCCGGTCCGGCGCCGACGATCTCCCTCCTGATGCCCGCCGCGCCGCGCGAGGAGAGCTCAGGCCGATCGGGCTGAACTTGGTGGCGGTGAGAGTCACGTCGCGAGCACAGCCGCTTCCGGGCTCGGCTCGAGCGGTGACGGGTCGGGTTTCGGGCGGGCCGCCTTGAAGCGGAGCGCCGGGCGCTCGACGAGGCGCCACGAGAGGGCGGCGAGGATCAGGATGATCGGAACGCCGGTCACGACGAGGAATACGAACGTGCGCCGGTACAGCCCGGGTGTCGGAGCGTGCTCCGAGAGCACGGTCAGCGTGCCGAGCTGGTAGAGGTAGAACCCGTAGGAGCGGGCGCCCAGCCAGCGCAGCGGAGCGTTGTCGAGCGCGCGCCAGCAGCCGGCGCCGGCGCGCTGCATGAGCAGGGGCACACCCACGATGAGGAGCGCTCCGGCCGCCGAGACGAGGCTGGTCGAGTCCTGGAAGTCGAGGCCCGGGAGGGCGCTCAGCGGCGATCCCGCGTATTGCATCGCGATCAGGGCGATCGGACCCGCGGCGAACGCGGCGACCCCAAGCAGCCGTCCGCGGCGGCTGGCCAGCCAGCCCCAGGTGCCGCCGAGCTCGGCTGCGGCGAGCACCACCCCGAGCAGGAGGAGGTGGGCCTGGGCGGGTGAGGTGAACGCCGTTTGCTGGGTGTTGCGCGGGAACGCCGCGAAGCAGGCGGCGGAGCAAGCCAGGGCGACCGACCCCACGAGCCAGAGCCGAGCCGAGCGGCCGTGCGGGCGCCCGCCGGCGATTCGCGCGAGCAGATACAGCGCGGCCGTGACGATCGGGATCGCGAGGTAGTAGCGGATCTCGACGTCGAGCGTCCAGGCCTGGCCAAGGTGGAAGCGGATCGGGCTGTTGGCCCAGTCCTCACTGAAGCCAATCAGGCGCGGCGCGTCCGACCAGCCGCGGCCGTGCGGGCCGGCGACGAGCAGCACGACCGAGAGAGTCACCAGGTAGGCCGGGACGATGCGCAGGAAGCGGTTGCGCAGGTACGGCAGGACGCGGGGCATGCCGCGGCCGTCGGCAAAGGCAGCGAGGAAGGTTCGCGAGATCAAATAGCCGGAGAGGACGAAGAATACGCCGACGGCGTTGGCGGCAGCGCCGAGCGGTCCACCGACGATCGGACCGAACGGACGCGGCCAGCCGCCGGCCAGATCTCCGGAGTGTCCGGAGATGAACAGTGACACGGTGCCCGCGTGGTAGATGCCGATGCCGAACGCCGCCAGCCCGCGCAGCGGATCGCCAGCGAGGAATCGCCCGTCCGCCTGCGGTGACGTCGGCGAACTCGGCTCCGTCGCCGCCGGGACCGCCGGGTGCTCGCCGCGGGTGGAGGCCCGCCCGTAGCCGATTGGCATGTGCCGGAGCCTAACGCGGACATCGTCGGATCAGCATCAGCCGCGGTTCTTGGCCGGCGCTGCCGGGTGCCGCCTCGGGGTAAGGTCGCCACGTGACCGTCGCCCGCTTGCTGGCTCACGACGACGTCGGCGCAGGCCGCGCCGTCGTGCTGATCCACGGGCATCCGTTTGACCGGCGCATGTGGGCCTCGCAGCTGAGCACGCTCGGGCGCGACTTCCGGGTGCTCGCGCCAGACCTCTCGGGCTACGGCGATTCGCCCGCGCTGGGTCAGACGGTGACGATGGGCGAGCTGGCAGACGGCGTGGCCGAGCTGATCGAGGATCTGGCGCTTGGGCCGGTCGTCCTCGTCGGGCTGAGTATGGGCGGGCTGGTCACGATGGAGCTCGGGTTGCGAGCCCCCGAGCGGATCGCCGGCGTCGTACTCGCCGCAACCACCGCCGCCCCGGTCACCGGCGCCGAAGCGCACACGCGGCGGGAGACGGCCGAACAGCTTGAAAGCGACGGCATGCTCGACCACGCGCTGTGGATGGCCGGCAAGCTGTTCGGGCCGCGGGCTCGCCGCGACCCGGCGATCGTCGAGCCGGTGCTCTCGATGATGCTCCGCACGCCACCGGCCGGGGCGGCGGCCGCACTCCGCGGCCGCGTCCAGCGGCCCGACTACCGCGCGCTCCTCGCCGACCTGCGCGTGCCAGCGCTCGTGATCGCCGGCGATCACGATGAGTTCTGCGATGAGATGGTGCTGGCCGAGCTCGTGGCCGCCCTTCCCGGTCCTGATGTCGTGCGGCTCGCAGGCTGCGGACACCTCCCCAACCTCGAGGATCCGGACGGATTCGATCGTGCCGTGCGGACGTTCGTCGCCGGCCTGTCCTGAGCCGCCGCGCCTCGCCCGCGAGCCGGTGGTCCGGTACGATGGCGGCGCCCAGCGCTCCGAGTCCCCCGCCGAGGAAGGGCCGATGCTGATGACAGCGAACACGCCGATCCGGTCGCCGACTCGCCGGTGCAGACACCTCGCGCTCGGCTTGATCTGCCTGGCCGGTCTGCTCGCGACACCCGCCGAGGCGACGATGGCCGGCGCCGCCGCGGCCGCCGGCAAGAAGACCTCCTTCACCGGTCAGATCGTCTCGGGGCGCGGTCGCTATGCGAAGCTCCGCGGGGTGGTGCGCTTGGTCCTGGGCGCGTCGTCCGCCAACGGGCCGCCGTCGCCCGGAAAGCCCGGCACATTCACCTTCGCGCTGACGATCCGCTCGCCGTCGTGCACCGGGCGTGTCGCGCGGTCTCCGCGGCGCTGCGTCTCCTTGAACGGCACGATCCGCGGGACGGCGATCGGGACGCGGGTGAATCCCGACGTCGGAGCTTCGTATGCCCTGACCGGACACGGGGTCGTCGCGCCCCTCGGACGGGTCATCGGGAGCGGAACCACGCGCGGCGTCGGCTTCATCGCCCACGGCAGGTTCCCGCTCGACCTCGAGCTGCGAAACGGAGCGGGAGCGATCGTCGTCGCCGCCCAGGGGCCGCTCGTCGCGGGCTTCAGCTCGCCGTTCTAGTGGTTGCGAGACTCGTTGTCCGAGCCCTAACGCCGAGAGAAAGGCCTGCCAGTGAACGAAGAACCCGAGCCGGGCGACATGCACAACGACATCACGCGCGAGCTCCAGCGCCTCTTCCCGCATGATCGGATGGAACGGATCGTCGAAGGGCTCGGCCTCGCCGGAACCGAGGATGACTTCGAATACCTCGGTGACCTGATCAGCGCCGTCTTCACCCGGGGCATCGAGTTCGGCGCGGTCGAGGTCGCCGCTCAACAGATCGAGGCCGGGGCGGAGGTCCAGCCGCAGATCGAGATCGCCCACCTCGAGCTGCCGTAACCCGCGAGGGCGCGGAGGGCGGGAATCAATTTCTGCGCGAGCCCTCAGGCGAGCACGGCGACGAGCGGAGCGTGGTCGGACGGCTTGAGGCCCTTGCGGAAGTCACGCTCGATGCCGCAGCGCTCGAGGCGGAGCTCCCGGCTCGCCAGGATGTAGTCGATCCGCAGTCCCATCCCGCGATGGAAGTGGCCCTGGCGGTAGTCCCACCAGGTGAACTGCGAGTCGGTCGGGTGCAGCGTGCGGTAGGCGTCGAGGAGGCCGCCGGCGTCGAGGATCGCCTCGAGCCGGGCGCGCTCCTCGGGCGTCACGTGGGTCGAGCCGGCGAAGGCGGCCGGCTCGTAGACGTCGCAATCCGTGCGCGCGACGTTCAGGTCGCCGAGGATCATCAGCGGTCGCCCAAGTGCGCGCATGGCGGCGGCCCTGGCGCGCATCGCGTCAAGGAAGCCGAGCTTCTGCGCAAACCACGGGCTGTCGACCGAGCGGCCGTTGGGCACGTAGGCGGAGGCGACCCGGACGCCGCCGACGTCAGCCTCGATCCACCGCGCCTCGTCCGGGCGCAGCTCGCCTTCGAGGCCGGCGCTCGCGTCGCACAACGGCAGTCCGTCGCGAGCGAGGATCGCGACTCCGGCCCATCTCCCGGCACTGTGGTGGACGGCGTCGTAGCCGGCCGCCGCGAGCGCGTCGAGCGGGAATGCCGCCGGGTCGGACTTCGTCTCCTGGAGGCAGAGCACGTCCGGTTGATGCAGCGCGAGGAACTCGAGCACCCGCGCGAGCCGCGCCCCGAGCGAGTTGACGTTCCAGGTCGCGATCTTCACTGGCTGGAGCTCCCGCCCGGGTCAACCGCGCTCAGCTCCGGGAACTGGCGCGTGCCGCCGTCGGGCATGACCAGCCACGTCTCGCCTTCGCGTGGCGCGGCTCCGGCCGCGTCGATCCCGAGCGCGGCCGCCGCGAGCAGGTCGCCGGCGATCCGGTGGACGTCACGGACGACGCCGATGTGGAACAGCGAGCGGATCTCGGTCGTGACATCGCCGTCGCCGGCACGTAGGACGACGCGCAGATCCTCGCGGACGGCAAGCGCGGCGACGGAGATCGCGATGTTCTCGACGTCGTCGGAGGTGATCGCCGCGAGCGCCCGGGCGCGGCCGAGGCAGAGCCGGGCGAGCAGGCCGCGCTCGCCGCCCGGTCCGATCACGACCGGGATCTTGTACTCGCGAGCGAGCGCGACTGCCGGCGCCGTCGGGTCACGCTCGACGGCAACGACGCCGATGCCAAGGCTCCGCAGCAGCAGGCACAGCCGCAGGCCGACCTGGCCGAGGCCGACGACGACGACATGGTCGGAGCGGGGGATCGCCCGCCGGCCGACGATCCCGGTCAGCCGTGGATCGAGCAGGCGGTTGACGATGCCGGCGGTGAGGATCGCGACGAAGCCGAGCGAGGTGAGCATCAGGGCGGCGGCGAACAGCTTGATCGTCGCTCCGGCCCGGTCGACGGCCGGGTTGGGTCCGACGGTGACGAGCGCCTTGGTCGCGTCATAGAGCGCGTCCACGGGCGGCTCATGAAGCACGAGCCCGGTCACGAGGGTGTCGAGGCCCAGGATCACGAGGAAGCCGGCGAGCCCGACCACGAGGAAGCGGGCGCTCGGGTCGAAGGGGTGGAAGACGCCGCGCAGCTCGTACAGGACGCGCGCACGGCGTCTCCGCCGCCCGATGCTCAGCGGGACGACCTCGATGCCGGCGTCCGCGGCCTCCCGCACGCCCACCAGCCCGCTCGGGAGCTGCGCGAGCGATTCGAGGCCGTCGGCAACACACGGCCCGGCCAGCGTCGTGGCGACGGCGTCGGCCATCGAGGTGACCTGGCAGGTCGGCACTGCCCGCCGCAGCTGGTCGGCGACGGTGCGGTTGAAGACGGTGACGATCAACCGGCGACCGGGGCGGGCGTGCTCGACGACGAGCGCCATCCGCAGGACCTCGATGTCGTCGCGGGAGACGACCATCGTGACGTCGAAGTCGCCCGCCAGCGCCGAGGCGATCTGACGGTCGTTCGGGCGGCGCAGGCGGCGGACGGTTGCCCCGGCGCGGACGAGCGAGAACTCGACGGCGCGGGGAAGCGCGCCGTCGCCGATCAGCAGCACCGACCGCGGCAGCGTCTCCGGCACCATCGCCCGGAGGTTAGCCCAAGCGCCTGCGATAGGCCCTAATCTGGCTCGGTGCCACGGCGACCGGGAATCCGACGTTGAACGGCCTGGCGGGCGAGATGCTCACGCTGCTCGAGGACGTCGCCGCCGGCCGCCTCGCCCCGGCCGACGGGCTCGAGCGCCTCTCCCGGCTCCCGTTCGACGATCTCGGGTTCGCCCGCGTCGACCTCCATCGGGAGCTGCGCCAGGGGGCCCCGGAGGCGGTGCTGGCAGAAGGGAAGCTGCCCGGGGAGATTGAGGCGATCGTCGGCGCGCTGCTCGCCGGCGGCGCGGCGAGCGTGCTGGTCACGCGGGCCGACGAGGCGGCGCGGGCGGCCGTCCGCCGCGCGGCGCCGGAGGCGCTCGAGCACGTCCGGGCCCGCTGCGCCTGGGTCGCCCGCGCGACCCCGCCGAGCCGCGGGCGGGTGACGATCGTCTCCGGCGGAACCTCGGACGGGCCGGCGGTCCACGAGGCGCGCATCCGGGCCGAGCTGCTCGGCACGACGGTCGTCGTCCACGAGGACGTCGGCGTCGCCGGCCTGCACCGGATCGCCCCGGCGCTCGAGGATCTCCGGGCGGCTGACTGCGTGATCGTCGCCGCCGGCCAGGATGCGGCCCTCGTCTCGGTCGTCG
>JRHI01001921.1_pt1 | contig 15692 bp, 15 predicted proteins | sample 215371 | NCBI WGS metagenome assembly JRHI01 (sample SAMN02929681, study PRJNA255918) | sediment metagenome | biome: cave system; feature: Ice Cave; material: Sediment; isolation source: sediment from deep within a dark volcanic ice cave with no known source of... ...
GGCTCCGAACGGGCTTACGATTGTACGTAATCAGGTCTCGGTTTGGGCGGTCTGCAGCTCGGCAACCGACATCATGAAGCCGCCGTCGCCGACAAAGGCGACGATGGGCCGGTTTGGATGCGCAAGCCGCGCACCCATCGCGCCCGGCACGGCGTAGCCCATGGAGCCCAGGCCGTTGGAGCCGAGGAATTCGCGCGGACCATAGGACTGCCATTTCTGCACGACGAGCAGGCGGCTCGCTCCCGCATCGCAGGTCGCAATGGTGTCGCGCGGGAGGACGGCGCGCGAGATTTCCATTGCCCGCTGCGGCGAGAGGCCCTTGCTCGGCGTGTCGAGCGCCTTACTCACGTCATCGCGGAAGGTCTTGGCGGCCTTCTCGCCCCAGTTGCTCCCCGCCGTCGCCCATTCCGCTAGCCCGGCGAGGATAGTCTTCAGATCGCCCACGACCTCGGGCTCGGCGGGCACGAGCGCGTCTAGGCTCGGCGTGCCCGACAAGGCCAGCACGGGCAGCGTATAGGGCCACGGCTTCGGCTGCAGCTCGACGGCATCGAGGCCCACTGTGACGATCAGGTCCGCGGCATTCACGAGGTTGCGCTCGATCAGCCCACCGATGATGCATCCGGCGCGCAGGGTGTGATCCTCGGGGATGGCGCCCTTGCATTTGGGTGTCGTCAGCACCGGCGCGCCGATCCGCTCGGCGAGCTGCACCAGCTCCGGCGAGGCCTTCGCCCAGAGCACGCCGAGGCCGACGATGAGGATCGGCCGCTTCGAGCGCGCGATCATGTCGAGCGCCGGCTTCAGGTCCGAGCGGTCGGGCCTGGAATGGATGATCTTCGGCAGCAGCGGCGGCTCGGCTGCGTACGTACCGGCCTCGCGCGTGGTCTCGCTCTGTGGCAGCTCGAAATGCACGGGGCCCGGAGGCAAGGCGGTTGCCGTGCGCATGGCGCGGCGTACCTGCTGGCTCACGGTCTTCGCGTCGATGGTCGTGCTCCACTTGACCAGCGGCGCATAGACAGCGAGCTGGTTGATGCGCTGGCGCAGGCCGGTCTCATAGTTGGGCCGCGAGTAGGCGTCGGTGATGGCGATCAGCGGGGCTCGGTCGAGCAGCGCGTGGGCGACCCCGTTGACCATGTTGGCGGCGCCGGGTCCCCGCGTCGACAGGCAGACGCCGGGACTGCCGGTGATCTCCCCCCACGTGGCGGCCAGCATGGCGCCGGCGACCTCCTGCTTCATCAGCAGAAAGCGCATCTGGCGCTGGCGGCCGGCTTCCATCAGCTCCACCGACTCGCCGCCCGGATGGCCGACGATGAACGGCGTGCCCGCCGCCTTGAATGCATCCGCTAGCACCTCGACGGTCGTGGCCACTCGATCCTCCCCTGTCGTAGCGCTGCGCCTTTGGTGAGGAGGCTATACGACAAGTCGGCATGGCGCAGCCTTCTTCGATGCATATCCGGGCGACGCCAGGCCGCACACTCACCGCGCCTCACGCCAGCTGATGATGCTCATCAGGTTGCTGTCACTGTCGGTCCACACCAGGTCGGGTCTGCGGCCGCCGTCGCGCCAGGCGGAGATCGCGGCCTTCACGGGCGGCGCTTCGAAGAAGTCCTTGTCCTTCGTATAGAGCGCCCAGCTGATCGCCCCCTCGCAGCCATCACCTCCCTTTGGATCGAACCAGTGCACATCCATGCCGAAGCGCCTGCCCATTCCGCGGTGCAGGGGGGCCATCTCGAACATCTCGAACTCGAAGTTCACGGCTAGGATGCCGTCGGCCGCCAGGTGGGCAAGGTAGATGTCGAAGGCCTCCTTGGTCATCAGGTGCATGGGCGGGGACGCGCCGCGGAAGGCGTTGAGGACGAGGATATCGAAGCCCTGCGCATCGCCCGCCTGCAGCTGCCGCTCGAGCACCAGCCGCCCGTCGCCCAGCAGCACGTCGGTCTTGGCCTTGCCGTCCTTCACGAAGGTGAAGTGGTGGTCGACCAGATCGAGCACGCCCGGATTGAGCTCGTAATAGCGCATGGTGTCGCCCGGCCGCCCGTGCGCTGCGATCATGCCGGCGCCGAGGCCGACGACGCCGATGCGCAGCGGGGCCGACTGCCCGCCCGCACGGCGCCTCGCGTTGTGCGCAACCGCAAGGCCCAGCGCGCTCGCCTTGTCGAAGCCGCAGGCGGGCTCCATCCGACGTTGGGGGCTCTGGTATTGCGCACCCTGGTCGACGCCGGCCTGCTGCATGACGAGGCTCGACTGCTTCGTGTCGTCGTCGACCTCGCGCAGCACTTTCACGACGCCATAGAAATTGCGCACGCGCTCGACGAGCGCGCGCTCGGGCACAAGCTCGCGCCGGATCCCCACGCCCAGGCCGCCCAGGAAATAGAGCGCCGCCAGGGAGGTCGCCGCCGGCGCAAGCCAGCGGACCCGGTGCGTACCGGTGTCGTGCAGCATGAGCGTGACGGCGACGGCCGCGATCGCGCACAACACGAGCGGGTGCTCGAAGTAGTCGCTGAAGGCAAGAGGAGCCACGAGCGCCACGAGCGCGCCACCGAGCGCACCGCCCGCCGCGATTGCGAGATAGAACTTGGGCAACCGCGCAGGAGCCGGCTGCAGCTTCACGAGCTCGCCGTGGCAGATCATGCAGCCCGCGAACAGCGTTGCCGCCTGCAATGCGAGCTGCAACAGGAACTCCGTGGTAGCCTCGGGCGGCGCAGCAAAGAAGGTGGTGGCTGCCAGCAGCATGAACGCTACTGCGAACAGCAGGCGGCGATAGATGCGCTGCTGGCCGAAGGCGATGACGAAGGTCAGCAGATAGAGGCTGAGCGGAACGATCCACAGAAACGGCACGACCGCCGACCATTGCGTGATCGCATTGGTCGTGGCGAGCAGCAGGGCGGATCCGAGCGCCGATAGCGCGATCCACGCCCACAACGGATCGCCGGTTCCAACCGCCGCACCCCGGCCTGGCTCGGCGGCTTTCGCCTTGCCCGCCGCGCGGCGCATCGTGATCAGTCCGCACGCCGCGAACAGGGCCGCATAGAGCACGTAGGCCCAGGACCACCAGCGCGTCTGCTGCTGGCTCGACAGCAGGCGCTCGAAGGCGAACGGATAGGAGAGTAGACCGGCGAAGGCGCCGAGGTTCGATGCGGCGAAGAACCGCGCCGGATCGAGCGACGGCTCGATGGTTGCCAGCCATCGCGACAGCAGCGGAGTCGTGGTGGCGAGCACCACATAGGGCAGGCCGACGCACACGGCGAGCAGCACGACGATGCGCCACGTCGGATTGCTCACGTCCTGCGGCTTCCAGCTGTCCGCGGGCGTGATCGGCAGCATCAGCAGGCTCGCGGCCAGGATAGCAAGCTGAATTTGCGCCTGCCGCGGCACCGGGAAGGGCAGCGTGACAGCATAGGCATGCGCATAGCCCACCAGCAGCGCCAGCTGGAAAAACAGCAGGCACACGAGCCACGTCGACGCGCTGCCGCCGAACCAGGGCAGAAGGTACTTGGCGAGCAGCGGCTGTACCTGGAACAGCAGGAAGCCCGCCAGCGCCATCGTCGCGCCGAACACGAGACTGGTGACTTGCCGAGGGCTCATCGGCGGACGTCATCCCGGCGCTTGCCTGCCCTCGGTGAAGGCCGAGCGTCGCCCGGATTCAGCGTGCCCGTTGCTCCGGAGCTTGCCGATGGCTGTATACCGGGGACAAGCCCCGGGATGACAGCGTTGCTCGTTTGTAGACGCAGGAACACTAGGACTGCAACGCGGCAGCCAGCTCCTCCAGCGCGCGTTTGGCGAAGGCGCGCATGTTGGCGGCGCGGTCGGCGCTGCCGGTCTCCAGCGTGATCACGCGTTGCGACGGCCCGGCGATGGCGATGCAGGAATGGCCGGCGGCGTCGCCGTAGCGGTTGCCGGTTGGGCCGGTTGCGCCCGTCTCGGCGATACCCCAGGTCGACCGATGCCGTTCCCGCACCGTCGCCGCGCATAGAGCCGCATATGGCTCGCTGGCGGAACGCATGCCGGCCATCGCCTCGTCGGTGATGCCGAGCAGGGCGACGCGCGCTCGGCGCGTGTAGACCACCGCACCGCCGAGGAAATAGGCCGACGCTCCCGGCACCGCGAGCAGGGACGCCGAAATCAAGCCGCCGGTGGACGACTCCGAGACGGCAATGGTCTGGCGCCGCTCCTTGAGTCGGGCGGCGACGTTTGCGGCAAGCTCGGCCAAGGTTTCCATCGATGCGACCTCCGAAACAAATCTACGCCTGATCCTGACGGCGACGCAGAGAGGAGAGAGTGCGTCAGGCTTCACGGCCCTCGAGCAAAGCGGCCAACGCAGGCGAGAGCCCTGTCGTCTTGACCGGCGTGGCCGCCGCAAACGATCCGGACTTCGCCTTGGCAGCGCCGAGCGTGGCGGCCGCCTCGGCCACGCGAACGCTGGCCACCACGTTGTCGATGACGGGGACCGGGACCTCGTCGCCGATGCGCCCTGCCAACCCGGCGAGACCCAGGCCGCCCAGGATGACGACTTCGGCGCTGTCCTCTTGCACGGCCTTCCGGCACGCCGAGATGAGGCTCTCGAGCGCCGCTTCCGGCTTGGCGGCGATGTCCGCGCCCAACGCGTCCACGGTCCGGACCGACGCCAGGTTCGTCGTCAGACCGATGGCGGCTACAAATTCCTCCAGCATCGGTCCCCAACGATGCCCGCCCGTGACGATGGAGAATTTCCTCCCCAGCGTGGAGGCCAGATGGCAGGAGGCTTCTGCCATGCCGACGACCGGCACCGGGGCAAGCTCGCGCAGCGCGAACAGGCCGGGATCGCCGAAGCAGGCGATGATCACTGCGTCGGCGCCCTTGCCCTCGCGAGCATAGATGTCGAGCACCGCGTGACCGGCGACGGCGGCCGCGGCCCTCGAGGTGATGTAGCGCGCGCCGAAGCGGCCGGTCGCCGGCACAATCTCGGTTTCCGGGCGAGCTACGCCGCGGGCAACGCCTACGCCGAGCTCGGTCAGATGCGCGCTGGTATTCGGGTTGATGAAGAGGAGCCGCATGTCAGCGCCGTTCCAATGCTTTGGCCAATCGTCTGGCTCGCATCATGGCGAGCGCGGCCTGGGAGACCCGAGGCTCACGCGCGCCGATAGGGATAACAGCGCACTGGATCGAGCGTGAAACCGAAGTGCTCACCGAGCTTTCGTATGGCGTCTCCGTGCTCCAGGTAGGGGTCGCTGTTGCCGGAGCCGACGATGATCGGCTTGAAATTCCGCTCGTCCTGGCCTTCGGGCGGCAGCATGGCCGTGACGAGCGCGTTTCCCTCCCCGTCGCGCAGCGTGAGGAATCGGGGCATCGCGCGCTGGATGTGCGCCTTGAGGCCGATGTTCTGCTCGATGTAGCTCCTGGTCTTGGGCGGGACATAAGCCTTGGTTGCGTGCTCGTGGGCCTGCTTGAAATACCTTTCGACGGCATGGTTCATGGCTCGGGATTCGAGCGCCGCTTCCCCCTCCGTCTCGATGCGGAACCAGGTCTTCGGTGGGGCTTCGCACACGAATTGCATGACAACGCTCCCTGCATATCTTCCCAGCGATGAGGCACTTGGGTCTGCTTTTTTCGATCTATTTTGTGGCACAAATCGCGTGCGATGGCGACCGACATCGAGCGCCCGGCGCGGCGATCACTTTGCCTCATTGAGCCGGCACTGGGGCCCGTGCACTACTGGCGTGGCATGAGGACCATGATGCGCCTGCGATGTTGGATCAGCATTGTGGCGATGATGGGCGTGCTGTTGCACGCTGGCTTTCTCGTGCGCCACAGCCTATCGATGGCTCATGTCACGCGGCAATACCACGCCATCCTCGCCGATCTGGCTAGCCTGTGCCGCGCAGGCCCGGGTGATGTGACTGTCCCGGCCTCGGATCTGCCGCGGCCGCCCCAACCTTCCGACGGGATAGGCTGCCCGATCTGCGCCGGCCCCGCTTCGGCCTTCGCCGTCATCGGCCCGCAGGCGGTGGCCTTTCCGGTGCCCGCCGCGACCGCGACGCAGCTTTTCAGCGTCGTTGCTGTCGCCGCCAAGCCCTTGCGCACGGCGCATCCGCCGGCCCGTGGACCGCCGGCGCGCGCCTGATTGCTACGACAGGATGCGGCCGCGCACACGCGCATAGATCGGCGGCGTGGCTCGACGTCATCGCCGTCATCGCCCCAACCATCGCCACAACCAAGAGATCGATCGCCATGAAACCGATGTTGCTGTTGCTCGCCGCGGCCAGTGCCGCAGGCTGGACGTGCGTTTCGTCCCCGACGCGTGCCACCGCGGGCGCCGGGGGGGCACCGCATCTGCCGCCGGCAAGTATCGTGCAGACAATCGCCGACAAGACCTACAAGGTCGGGCCGCTCGTCATCGAGGCGCCATGGGCACGCGCCACTCCGGGCGGCGCCCAGGTCGGCGGCGGCTATCTCAAGATCACCAACACCGGCGCGGAGGCCGACCGCCTGATCGGCGGATCGCTGCCAATCGCGACCTCGGTCGAGGTGCACGAGATGAGCATGACCGATGGCGTCATGAGGATGCGCAAGCTGGAAAAAGGCCTCGAGATCAAGCCGGGACAGACGGTGGAGCTGAAGCCCGGCGGCTACCACATCATGTTCATGGGTCTGCGCGAAGGCCTGAAGCAGGGGCAGCCGGTCAAGGGTACGCTCGTGTTCGAGAAGGCAGGTACGGTCGAGGTCGAGTATCTTGTGGCGCCGATCGGCGCGCAATCCGGCGGCACCTCGCCGAAGCATCAGCAGCATTGATGATGCCGGGCAGCAGATCGCTGCCGCAGCGAAAGGCTGGAACGCCTTCCATAACAAGATCCCAGAGGGCGACGGCAGCCACACCGTCGTCCATTCGGCCTACGTGTATCTGATGGACCGCAACAAACGACTCACCGGCACGATGGGCTTCCAGGACACCGAGGACGAGCAGGTGGCAAAGCTCAAAGCGCTAATAGAAGGCAGTAGGCAGTAGGCAGTAGGCAGTAGGGTTCGACGAAAATGCAGTAGGAGTCTATTGCCTACTGCCCACTGCCCACTGCCGCACCGGAGGTGCCCATGGACGATCGCTTCACGATCTACGGCAGCTTCACGTCGAGCTCGAGCTACAAGCCGATGCTGTTCCTGGCGCTGGCGCGCATCCCCTATTCGTTTCGCACCGTGAACCTCAAGACCGGCGCCCAGAAATTGCCCGGCTACCTCGCGGTCAACCGCTACGGCCTGGTGCCGGCGCTGCGCCATCGCGGGCTTACGATCGTGCAGTCGAATGTGATCCTCGATTATCTGGCGCGCGCCACCGGCAAATTCGAAGGCGCGAGCGAGCAGGATCGTTGGCGCGCACGCGAGTGGCTCTCCTGGGAGGCGGACGCCATCCAGAACATCGCCAGGGTGCGCCATTTCAGCCGCTTCCGAACGGTCGATCCGGCGGTCATGGCGCACTTCCGTCCTCTCGCCGAGGCGGCTCTGACCTTCATGGACCAGACGCTTCAGAACCGCGATTGGCTGGTCGGCGAAGCCTGCACCATCGCCGACATCGGCTGCTGGGGACGCATGGTATTCATGGCCGAAGGCGGGATGGACATCGCGCGCTGGCCGAATGTCGAGGCTTGGTCACGCAGGCTCAATGCGATGCCGGGCTTCGCGTTGCCCTACGACCTCATCCCCAAGAGGGACCAGGAGATGGTTCCCGTCTGAGCCGGCGCGGTTGCCGTGATCACCGGAAAATTGCCACGATCGGTCGGTAGCCGTAATGCCTTGATTTAGATCGAGGCTTTCATGGACCCTCCGGCGCACTACGTGGAGAGCATGCTCCCGGCAAGGGCGCCGTCCACGCGGGCAGCCGAGCCAATCAATGTGGGCCTCAATGCGGCGATCCTCGCTGTGCGCGGCGACGAGCCGATGGTCGCCGTGGTGCCGGCCTCGCGCCGCGAGCGGGAGGGCGACGGCGCCCTTCCCTGTGGTCCGTTCTCACCCCGCCAGCACAAGACGCTCGAGGCAGGCTTGCGCTTCTGGGTCCGCCAGCAGACCGGCATCGAGCTGGGGCATACCAGGCAGATCTGCACTCTGGGTGACTGCCATGGCCCGGGCGACGGGGAGATGGCCTCCGATCCACCGGTCGTTTCCGTATGCTATCTGGCTCCCGTTCGTCCGGCGCAATGCAACGACCAGGACGGAGCGGTGTGGCGCAGCTGGTATGCGTATTTCCCGTGGGAGGACTGGCGCCGCGGCAAGCCCCGATGCCTGACGGAGATCATCGAGCCTCATCTCGAGGCGTGGACCAGACTTTCGCCCGCCCATTGCGAGGCCCGCGTGCCGCGTGAGGCCCTGGATCGAACCCACCGCTTGCGCATCGCCTTCGCCTGCGACGCCGCCGCATGGGACGAGGAGAAGGTGCTCGAGCGCTACGAGCTTCTGCTCGAAGCCGGTCTCGCCGGCGAACCGGCGGAGAACGGCGATGGCGGCCATGTCCTGGCTGAGTGGCGGCATCCGCCGAGGCTCTCCCATCCCTTGCTCGGTGATCACGCCCGGGTGCTCGCGAGCGCCATCGGCGAGCTCCGGCGCAGCGTGAAGTGCGAACCCGTGGTCTTCGAGCTGATGCCCGACGTGTTCACCCTGTTCGAGCTGCAGAAAACGGTCGAAGCCATTCTTGGCCCGCATCTGCACAAGCAGAACTTCCGCCGGCTGGTGGAGGGCGGCGGGCTGGTCGAGCCCACGGGGGAGCACCGGTTCCGCACCGGCGGCCGGCCCGCCCGGCTCTACCGGTTCCGGCGCGACGTGCTGCTGGAGCGTCTTGCTCCCGGCGTGCGCGTCAAGGCCGGGCGCGGCTGAGCGCTGGGCTTTCTCCCTCCCACTGAACGACTCCACGTCCCGGTCAGCTATCGAAGTGCGTCGATCCCGCCTCGCTTGACGACGTGGAGGAACTTCAGCGCCGCGCCCGTCGGTCGGCGCTCGCCGCGCTCCCACTGGCTGACGGTACTCACCGCGACGTTCATGTACGCGGCCAGCACCGCCTGGCTCACGCCCGTGCGCTCACGCACGCCGACGATCTCCGCCGGCGACAGTGCGCAGCGCATCCTTGCCAGCATCCTCATCGTCGTCTTCTGCAGCTCATCATCGCCGACCGCGCCCACCTTGTGCAGCCCGCGCATCGCCTCGACAATCTCGGCCCGCATCCGCGCCTTCCCACGCAGCTCGCTCTTCGCCTTACTCCCCTTCGCCATAGTTCACCTCCGTCAGTTCCTCCGCGACAATCGCCGCCTCGAGTGCATTCGCGTCGAGACCAAGATAGCCGCGCCCCACCCGCCGCCAAGCTTCGAGCTCGGCATCCTCGATGTTCGCCCGTCCGCTCTTCGCAAATCCGTAGAGGAACACTGCGCGCTCCCCGCGCCGATACGCGATCAGCGTGCGGTAGCCGCCCCTCTTTCCCTGCCCTGCTCGCGCGACGCGCTGCTTGATGAGGCCGCCGCCGAGATCGGCATCTACCAGTCCGACGCCCGCGTCGCGGACCGCTCTTACCAACGCCGAATCCACGATCCGTTCCCTGCGCTGAAACCGCGTGAAGCCCTTGAGTCTGAGCGGCCTGGAGCTTTCTGGTACCGCCGATGCTGCTCATCCTGCTGCTGATGCCGGGCAACAAGGGTCCGCGCCAACGCCGGCCGGGCCTCGACGAGCTGGAGCGGCGGGAGGTCTAGCGCCCTCAGCTCTCATCCTGGGCGGGACGACTGCCTCAGCCTTTCGCCCGGATTGCCGCCTGCGCGGCGGCAAGGCGCGCCACCGGTACGCGGTAGGGCGAGCAGGAGACGTAATCGAGGCCAGCCGCATTGAAGAAGGCGATCGAGGCCGGATCGCCGCCGTGCTCCCCGCAAATGCCGACCTTGAGATCACCGCGCACCTTGCGGCCCCGCTCGGTGCCGATGCGGACCAGCTCGCCGACGCCCTCCTGGTCGATGGACACGAACGGGTCCACATCGAAGATCCCCCGCTGCATGTAATTGGCGAGGATTGGCGCCGCATCGTCGCGCGACAGCCCAAGGCAGGTCTGGGTGAGGTCGTTGGTACCGAACGAGAAGAACTCGGCCCCGGCTTCTCCAGCGGCAATCTCGTCGGCCTTGAGCGCGGCCCTTGGCAGCTCGATCATGGTGCCGATCTGATAGGCGAGCTTGACGCCGGTCTCCTTCTCGACCGCGGCGGCCGCGGCGACGATCACCGCGCGCAGCGTGTCGAACTCCTGGCGATAGGCGATGAGCGGGATCATCACTTCAGGCACAACGGGCTTGCCGGTCTTCTTGGCCGCGCTCACAGCGGCCTCGAAGATGGCGCGCGCCTGGATCTCGGTGATCTCAGGGTAGCGGACGGCGAGCCGGCAGCCGCGGAAGCCCAGCATGGGATTGACCTCGTGTAGCTCCGCGACGCGGGCCTGCAGCTTCTCGAGCGGCACCTTGAGCGCCTTGGCGACGGCTGCCGCCTCCTTCTCCTCGTGCGGCAGGAACTCGTGCAGGGGTGGGTCGAGCAGGCGAATCGTCACCGGCAGCCCGGCCATGATCTCGAACAGCTCGGCGAAATCGGCGCGCTGCATGGGCAGGATCTTGGCGAGTGCCCGTCGGCGGCCGGCCTCGTCGTCGGCGCAGATCATCTCGCGCATGGCGAGGATGCGGCTCTCCTCGAAGAACATGTGCTCGGTGCGGCACAGCCCGATGCCTTCGGCGCCGAAATCGAGCGCCTGCTTGGCGTCGCGCGGCGTGTCGGCATTGGCCCGCACGCCGAGTGAGCGAGCCGCATCGGCCCACTGCATTACCTTGGCGAAGTCGCCCGACAGCTCCGGCTGGCGCATCTTCACGCGGCCCTTGAGGACCTCGCCCTTGGCGCCATCGATGGTGATGACGTCGCCCTTGCGGTAGATCGCCCCCGCCACAGTCATGGTGCCGGCCTTGGCGTCGATGCGCAGCGTGCCGGCACCGCACACGCACGGGCGCCCCATGCCGCGGGCGACCACCGCGGCGTGGCTGGTCATGCCGCCGCGGGTGGTGAGGATGCCGGCTGCGGCGTGCATGCCGTGGATGTCCTCCGGGCTCGTCTCGGTGCGCACCAGGATCACCTCGCGGCCATGGCCCTTCAGGGCCTCGGCCTCGTCGGCGTCGAATACGATCTCGCCGGAGGCGGCGCCCGGCGAGGCCGGCAAGCCGGTCGCCACGACCAATCTTTCCGCCGCCGGGTCGATGGTGGGGTGCAGGAGCTGGTCGAGGCTTGTGGCGTCGATGCGCAGCACGGCTTCCTCGGGCGTGATCAGCCCTTCGCCGACGAGGTCGACGGCGACTTTGAGCGCTGCCTTGGTCGTGCGCTTGCCGGAGCGCGTCTGCAGCATCCAGAGCTTGCCTTCCTGGATGGTGAACTCGATGTCCTGCATGTCGCGGTAGTGCTTCTCGAGCAACTCGAACACTTGTTCGAGCTCGCGATACGTGTCGGGCATCGCCGTCTCGAGGGATTGGGCCTTTGCGCCACCCTCCTTGCGCGCGGCCTCGGACAGGGCCTGCGGCGTACGGATACCGGCGACGACATCCTCGCCTTGCGCGTTGATCAGGAACTCGCCGTAGACCTCGCGCGCGCCGGTGGAGGGATTGCGCGTGAAGGCGACGCCGGTGGCCGAGGCGTCACCCAGGTTGCCGAACACCATGGCCTGCACGTTGACCGCCGTGCCCCAGCTGTCTGGTATGCCGTGCAGGCGGCGATAGGTCTTGGCCCGCGCATTCTGCCAGGAGCCGAACACGGCAGCGATGGCGCCCCAGAGCTGCTCGGACGTTCCTTGTGGGAACGGCTTGTCCGTCTCCCGCTCCACCGCCTCCTTGTAGGCGTCGATGATTTGCAGCCAGTCGTCGGCGCCGAGCTCCGTGTCGAGCGTGAGCCCGCCGAGGTTCTTGTGGTTCTCCAGGATGTCCTCGAACACGCCGTGGTCGACGCCCAGCACCACGTTGGAATACATCTGGATGAAGCGGCGGTAGCTGTCGTAGGCGAACCGCTCGTTGCCCGACTTCGCGGCCAGGCCTTTGACGGTCGCGTCGTTGAGGCCGAGGTTGAGTATCGTGTCCATCATGCCCGGCATGGATGCGCGCGCGCCCGAGCGCACAGAGACCAGCAGCGGTGAACGTGCGTCACCGAGTGTTGCGCCGACGGCCTTGCCGACGTGTGCCAGCGCGCCTTCCACCTCCTGCTCGAGGCCGTCTGGCAGCTTGCGGCCGTCGCCGTAATAGGCCGTGCACACCTCGGTGGTGATGGTGAAGCCCGGCGGCACAGGCAGGCCCAGGTTCGCCATCTCGGCCAAATTGGCGCCCTTGCCGCCCAGCAGCTCCTTCATTTGCGCCTTGCCATCGGCCTTCCCGCCGCCGAACCGGTAAACGCGCTTGTTGGTGGTGTTCGCCGTGTGCCCAGACTTGGTCATGCTGTGCGCTCCACCCGCTGGCGTCGAATCAATCAAGAAGGCTCATGGCAACCTCAGCTGCCCATATCAGTCCTGGCGGCATCGGAAAAGATGGACCTCGTTGAACACGTCAGCGTCGGTTAGGTTCCCTCGACTTCCGTGGCCCAGCGAACGGTGGGCTTTCTGCGTACTGGCGGCATCCGGCGCCCCGGTTGACAGAGGCGCAGGGCTGGCCGCATTCATTGCTCTCACCTCCATACATCGGCAAAGAACCAACCTGAGCGAGTGCCCCACAGTGCCCATGAGCCCCCACCTGCCCAAGGTTCTGAAAGCCCTCGACGCTACGCAGGGTGCGGCGCTGGAGCGGCTGTTCGAGCTGATCCGCATCCAGAGCATCTCAACCGACCCCGAGTACAAGCAGCACTGCCGCAAGGCGGCGGACTGGTGCGTGCGCCAGCTCGAGGACATCGGCTTCGACGCCAGGGTGGTGCCGACCACGGGGCATCCCATGGTCGTCGGCCACGATCGTGGCGGGCCCGACAGCAATGCCATGCACGTGTTGTTCTACGGCCACTACGACGTGCAGCCGCCCGATCCGCTGCAGTTGTGGAAATCGCCGCCGTTCGAGCCGCGCATCGCCACCGACAAGCTCAACGGCAAGGTGATCGTGGCGCGCGGCGCGGAGGACAACAAGGGCCAGCTCATGACCTTCTTCGAGGCCGTGCGGGCCTGGAAGAATGTGACAGGCGCCTGCCCGGTGCGCATCACCGTGCTACTCGAGGGCGAGGAGGAATGCGGCTCGCCGTCGCTGCCGGGCTTCCTCGCCGAGCACGGCAAGGAGGTGACGGCCGACCTGGCGCTGGTGTGCGATACCGGGCAGTGGAACCAGGACACCCCGGCGATCTCGACGCAGCTGCGAGGTCTGGTCGGGACCGAGGTCGTCATCACGGGCCCGAGCCGCGACCTGCATTCGGGCAGCTATGGCGGCCCGGCCATCAATCCCATCCGCGTTCTCGCCAGGATCATCGGCGAAATGCACGACGATGCCGGCAAGGTGCGCATCCCCGGCTTCTACGACGGTATCAAGAAGCCGTCGGCCCCGCAGCGCGAGCAGTGGGCCGGGCTCGGCTTCGACGATCGCGCCTTCCTCGCCGAGGTTGGGCTGAGCGAGGCGGCGGGCGAGCGGCGCTACGGCGTGCTGGAGCAGGTCTGGGCGCGCCCCACCGTCGAGTTCAACGGCATCACCGGCGGCTACCAGGGCGTCGGCTCCAAGACCGTCATCCCGGCGCGCGCCTCGGTGAAGATTACCTGTCGGCTGGTGCCTGGACAGGATCCCAAGAAGATACAGAAGGCCATCGAGAGCTTCGTCAAGGAGCGGCTTCCGAAAGATTGCCGAGCAGACTTCTTGGGCGCGCGTGGCTCAAAGGCCATCGCGTTCGATCCGAAGTCGCGGCACGTTACGCGGGCGGCGCAAGCGTTGGAGGAGGAATGGGCACGGCCCGCGGCGCTGATCGGCATGGGCGGCTCGATCCCGATCGTCACCTCCTTCAAGGAGGTGCTGGGCATGGACAGCCTGCTAATCGGCTTCGGCCTCGATGACGACCGCATCCATTCGCCCAACGAGAAGTACAACCTCACCTCGTTCCGCAAGGGCGCACGCAGCTGGGCGCGTATCCTCGACAAGCTGGCGGAGTAGGCTGGACGTCACCCGCGACGTCATTCCCGCCAAGCGAAGCGCGGGAATCCACCCGCAGATGCCGCCGTCAATATTGCCGCAGTCTTGCCGTTGACGCGCTTTCGCGCTCGCTGGAGACGCCCATCCACAGCAAGGGCCAAAAGAGTTCTTGCTTTGTTCGCTGTCTGCGGCTAACCTACTTCCGCATACAACTGTGGGGGATCCGCATGTTCGCCCATCTCGTTTCGCGCCCGCGGCTCGCAGGTATCGCCGCCGTTCTCGCCGTCCTGGGATTGGCAGCGGGCGACGCGTCGGCGCAGCGCCCTGCCTACCGCGAGCGACCGGAGGCCTACAACCGCGACTTCGACAATCGTGATCGCTCGGGCCGGGATCACCAGCCCGGTGTTTTCGACTACTACCTGTTGGCGTTGTCGTGGAGCCCCACCTACTGCGCCGACAGAGGCGAGGAGCGCGGCGACCCGCAATGTCGCCCGCGCACGGGCCGGCCTTTCGCCTTCGTGCTGCACGGCCTGTGGCCGCAGTTCGAGCGCGGCTGGCCACGTGACTGCCGCAGCTCCGACCGCGGCTTCGTGCCGGCACCGGTGGCGGACCGCATGCTCGACATCATGCCCAGCAAGCGGCTGGTATTTCACGAGTACCGCACGCACGGCACCTGCTCGGGCCTCGGCGTTGACGGCTATTTCGATCTGGCGCGGCAGCTCTACGAGAAAATCAAGATCCCGCGCCGCTTCGTCGGGCCCATCGACGAGCGCATGACGATCGCGCCGGGCGAGCTCGTGAGCGAATTCATGGCCGTCAACCCACAGCTCCAGCCCGACATGATCGCTGTGTCGTGCGGCGGTCCCGGCAACCGCCTCCGAGAGGTGCGCATCTGCTTCGACAAGGGCGGAGTATTCCGCGCCTGCGGGCGCAACGAGGAGCAGTCGAAGCTGTGCTCTGCCGATCGCATGTATGTGCCGCCGGTGCGTCTCGGCGGAGACGGGGCAACGCCCGATCGCAAGCGGCCGACGCCGAGCGACGAGCTGCTGCCGGGGCCCAGGGAGCGGCGGCTTTAAGATCGGGCTCAGACCCCATCGCCGGGATGTCGGCGAAAGTTTCAAGCGCATGGGCGAGAGGGCTGACCCCTGCGTCCCCGGCATCCTTCTGTGGATAAGCCTGTGCAATCACTTGCCGCGTGCACCCATGCCCTAGTCGGGGGTGGGTGAGACCTCCAGACTGAGCCCAAGTCCGCAAGCCATTGGGCGAGGCGGCAATTGCGAGGTCGCTCATGCTTGGCGGGGTAGAGCGGAGGCACCAGGGGTCCGGCGGCTCACCGACGCACGCCGGGCAACCGGCGCACACAACGGCAAGGCCACAGGCGGGACGGCCATGGCGCAAGTCTCTCGCGAGCGTAGTGTGCGGGGGTGCGGCGGGGTTCCTGCTGGGCGCCGCATTCTGGATCGTTCTGGGCCTGCAGCAATTGACCGGCAGCGAGGGTCCGCGGCTCTCGCCGATCCGGGAGCCGCACAGCCTGCACACTCCGGAGTGCACGTCGCTGGCGCTGGATCGGAGCAGGGGCCACACCACCGCCGAGCCATGCCT
>JRHI01001922.1_pt1 | contig 15672 bp, 8 predicted proteins | sample 215371 | NCBI WGS metagenome assembly JRHI01 (sample SAMN02929681, study PRJNA255918) | sediment metagenome | biome: cave system; feature: Ice Cave; material: Sediment; isolation source: sediment from deep within a dark volcanic ice cave with no known source of... ...
TCTTGAGACTGGCTTGAAACGTCGCCATAAGCATGGCGGCGGGAATGCTTTTGCCCGCTACGTCGGCTACCGCGAAGACAACCCGATTATCTTCAGGGGTTTTGCCCGGGCGGGGGAAGACGTCGTAGTAGTCGCCGGCAACGGTGTTTGCCGGACGCGTGGCGTAGGCGATGGTCAGCCCTGGGACTTGCGGCGGAGCTCCGGGCAGCAGCCAGGTCTGAATCTCGCGCGCGATCTGCAGGTCGCGCTTCATCACCACGCGGTCGGCAATTTCAAGCATGAGCAGAAGAAAGAGCAAGAGTCCTGCCCAAAAATGAAAGTCGAACTCAACCGCGTAAACCTTGCCGCCTTCGCCGTTGTAACTGAAGCCACCGTGCGGGAAGAGTAACAAGATCAATGCCGCCAGAAGCAGCACGCGCCGGGCGGGCGACAACTTCTCCAATACCGCCCAGAAGAATTCTCTGACTACGTGCAGATGGCGGCCTCGCCGAGTTAGCCCCTCCGGCGTTTTGGCTGCGACATCTTTGGAGTAGAGCCGGTAGCTGGCCTTGGTTTCCGATTCAAACTGCGACCAGAGTTGGCTGACTTCCAGGCCCTCCGTGACGCGCCGCCAGAATCGCTCCGTCCGCAGGGAGAGAGGAACACGTTGCGACTCGCCGGCAGGTGGGGAAGCAGTGGCCATGTTAATAAGGAGCGATTATAGAGGAAGCCAAGAAGTTCGATTTGACCTGTCTCAGGATCAGACCCCGCATTTCGGCCACTTACAGCACGCCTGACAGTTGCGGAAAAAATCTGGTTTTAATTTTATTGTGAAAGGCGCGGCTTAAGCCGCACCGTACGCCGCCGCCGATGCGAACCGCGACTTTTTCGGCAGCCATCTGATCTAGAAGAGTTCCAATTGTTCAGCGAAAGCCTGCGCCGGCCATTTCGTGGGGTACGTTGCGTGCTCGCGACGGCCAAGTTCGTACTTGTCGCGGAAACGGGCGATCAGTTGACTGAGGCGCTTACCGTATGCCGGCGGAAGAAATGCACGGTCCTGATAGCGCTTCCTGTAATTTTCGATTAAGTGCGGGAAGTTCTGCTCAAGGAATGGGAGAAAGACTGCCGCGGAACAGGGCTTCAGGAAAAGGGGATTCGCGAAGACGTAATCTGCACCGGCTTCGGCGGCCGCTCGGACCAGAGCTTCCAGATCCGCCGGAGAATCTGTGATGCCGGGCACGACTGGGGAGCAACTCAAGCCAACTCGTAAGCCCGCTGCGCTCAATGTACGAACTGCATCCAGACGCAGATCCGGACGCGGCGCGCTTGGCTCAAGAATGCGCGCCAGTTCGACATTCAGAGTTGTGATCGTGACATGGATCGAGAGACGGTTCGAGCTGGCTACCTCGCGCAGAAGATCCAAGTCGCGCACGATAAGATTCGACTTGGTCACTATTTCCAGCTCATATCCGGAATGACGCGCGAACTCTTCAAGAATCGCGCGGGTGACCTCATAACGCTTCTCCGCCGGCTGGTAAGGATCCGTGGCCGTTCCCAGGGCAATTGCTTCCCCTGCCTTTACCCGGCGCAGTTCTTGCCGCAACAGCTGGGCGGCGTGCTGCTTCACGTAAATCTTCTGCTCGAAGTCCATGCCATCCCGCATCTCCATAAACTCGTGGGTGTAGCGGGCGTAGCAGTACTTGCAGGCAAATTCACACCCGCGGTAAGGATCGATGGTCCAGGTGAAGGGCATGGCCCGATTGCTTACGCAGCGATTGAGCAACGAGCGCGACGGCAGTGTGAAGTATTCCACCTGGTGTCCCTCGCGCAGCGATTCTCCCTGCGAGGCCAGGCGGGCGATTCCAATCAACTGCGGCTGGTCGACAACCACGGGAAGGAATGGGAGGGCATTCATGTTCGCCTTTTGTTCGCCATGATGCCGCGCGGTATGTGGCCCGTCAAGTACGGTTTTCAGCCCGATGGTTGGGCTAGTAGCCCCAGGTATCTTAGCTACCTGCACCTCAGGTCTTGATTCGGGAAGGTTACGGCTGCGAGGCCGGCTTTTCCGCGGGCTTCTCAAACAACTTCGGATCCACGGTGGGATTAAATTCGATTGCGGTGATTTCCGCCGCGCTTGAATCCTGACCGTTTTGTTTATTCTTGCGTGAAAATGGCAAGGTCACTCCGTTTACCGTCTTCCAATTCTCCATCGAGGTCTCGCCTGCCGCAGGCCCGGACCGGGTTAGAGTGCTGTACGTCTCCTTCAGAATGCGTCCACTCCTGGGATCGACGAACCAGCGGATCGCGGTCCCCGCGGCATTCACGTCCACGGTGCGGGCCTCCACGTTTCCAACCCTCTCAGTGCCACCTGCGCGAAAAAACACGTTGGCATCCTTCGAATGAGAAACGATGAAGAGGGGATCGCGCTTGATCTGCTCCATAATTTCGGTCTTTCGGACATCAGGAAAGTTCTGCACCTCTCCGCCGGGAGAAACCATGAAGCCCGCATCCGGCGTGACCACAATCTTCATGGGCCCGTTTGGAGTTTGCATGTCGGCGTGAAGACGGTCGGGAAAAACGATCACCGATTCCATCTGCATGGGAATGTCACCCTGCGGAGTCTTCTGCGTGATGGTCAATTCTTCCTTGACCGCTTTGATCGCCGCCACCTTCGCTTCCCCGCCCATGGCTCCGACCACTTTCGCTGCCAGCGCTTTGCCTTCAGGATTCGATTCGATTGGCTTCTCGATGCCTTCCACCCTCGCGCCTTCCTTACCTCCCGGTGGAGGTGGAATCGTTATGTCAATTTGCTTGACTGAACCCAGGGAGGAAAGCGGCTTATCGAACTCTTTCGCATTGCCCACGATCAGCACTGCGAGCTGATCGCGATGTACGTATTTCGCGGCCACTCGATTCGCGTCTGCTGCCGTTACCTTTTTGATTTCCGCCTCGAACTTATCCAACCAGTCAGGCGGATATCCGTAGAACTCATAAACCATCCGCTCGGCAAGAATCTTGTCGGGTGAATCGAGACGGAAGATGAACGCATTGAGAATGGCATCTTTCGCGCGTTGAATTTCATCGTCTCCGATGGGCTGCTTGGCAAGGCTGTCGATATCCTCGTATAACGCCTGCACGGACTCGATAGTGCTTTGGCTTTTAGTCCCCATCACGAATTGCTGTATTCCGGGATGCCCGAAGTTCGCGCCAATGCCGCCGCCAACGTTATAAGCCAAGCCGCGCTTCGTCCGGATGTCGTTAAACAGCCGTGACGAGAAGCCACCGGCGAAAGCCTCGTCGAACACGCTCACCGCATAGTATTCAGGATTGTCACGCTTGATTCCCAACGTCACCAGGTGGATGCTGCTCTGGTTCACGTCTTCTTTCGGGATAAGGTAATAGCCCGCGGATGCTGGATGATACTGAACCTCATCTTTAGGGAGCGAGGGGCCCTTCGGCCACGATTCGAACGCAGCGCGCAGCTTTGCCTCCATTGCCGCGGAATCGAAGTCGCCACTCACGCCAATAATAATGTTGTTCGGATGGACATAGGTCCGATGCCAATCGAGCAAGTCCTGGCGCGTGACTGCACCGATGGTCGCGTACTCAGGAACGCGCGCGTAGGGGTTGTCAGCGCCGTACGCCAGTTTCGCTGCCTCACGCTGAGCAATCTCTCCAATCTGATCGTTGCGCCGTGAGATCGCGTCGTCCTCTCCCTTTTGCGCGATATCAATCTTGTCCTGGCGGAACTCGGGATTTTGCAGCAGGTCGGCAAATACTTTGAAGACATCGTCGAAATCGCCTTTCAGGCACGACCAGTTGACCGAGGTCGAGTCGGGACCGCTGCTGGTCTCGACTTTGGCTGCACGCACTTCGAGGAAGTCATCCAGCTGATCTCCTGTTTTGGCCTTGGTGCCGCCAGTGCGCCAGGTTTCGCCATAGATGTCAGTCAATCCCACTTTACTTGCGGGCTCGTGGTGTGAACCACCCCGAATGCGGGTGGTCCCGTCGATCAGTGGCAGTTCAGGATCCTCCTGTAGGAAGATCACCATGCCGTTGGAAAGTTCGATCCGCTTCGGCTGCTGCGGATGGAAAACGGGCAGAGGCGGAATCGGAATCTGCTGCCAACCTGTGGCCTGAGCCGCAACTTGGGGAAGCGCTACCGACATTGTGGTCAACGCCAGCAAGAACGCCATATAAGCTGTCCGCTTCATCGCGCACCCCCTGTGCTCGCAGAAGGCTCAGGCACAAGACTGTCGTCACGACCCGCGGAACCTGGATCTGCCGATTGCTGCTCGCCTCCGCTTTGGCCCCCCGGGCCAGACGTCTCGATAATGCCGACCGTGCGATTGATGTCGACGAATGTCTCATTAGAAACACGCCGGATATCCTGTTTGGAGACTTTGTCGATCCGCTCAACCGAGCGGAACAGCTCGCGCCAGTCGCCGTAGCGGGCCTGGTACGTGGCCAGCTGCGTTGATAATCCCTCGTTGTCGGCCAAGCCGCGGATTAAGTTCGCCTTGGTACGCGTCTTTATCATCTTCAACTCGTCGTCGCTAATATCTTCCTTCTTCAGCCGTTCGATCTCGGCGTGAATGGCTGTGGCTACTTCCTGCGTCGTGTGCCCGGGAAGGGGAAATGCGTAGAACGCAAACAGGTGTGGATATTTGATTCCGGGCAACCCGCTGAATCCTGCCGAGAAGGCTGCGATCTTCTTGTCGCGCACCAGCGCTCGGTAAAGTCTGGAGGTGCGTCCGTCAGACATGAGGTCGGTGATTGCGTCGTACACGGCGTCATCTTTGTTCATGTAGTCCGGACGGTGATAGCCCTCAAGATAGAGGGGTTGCGTTTTCTCCATGAGCACCACCTTGCGCTCAGAGTTCTGCGAAGGTTCTGTGGTTGTGCTCTCATCCGGCTGAGGATGCGACGGCAGCCGCCCAAAATATTTTTCTAAAACCGGCAGAACCTGGGCAGCCTTTACGTCTCCGGCAATCGATACCACCATGTTCGAAGGCACGTAGTACTGATTGAAGAACTTCTGTGCGTCAGTAGCGGAGAACGAATTCAGGTCGGCCATCCATCCCACGGTCGGCCGGTGATAAGGATGTGCCGCAAACGCCGCGGCGGTAAACTGCTCGATGAGACGTCCGGTGGGATTACTGTCGGTGCGCAGGCGCCGCTCCTCGATCACTACATTGCGTTCTTTGTAAAACTCGCGCATCACTGGATGGATGAATCGCTCCGACTCAAGATAGGCCCACAACTCGAGCCGGTTGGCTGGCAACGAGTAGTGGTAGGAGGTTTCGTCGTAGCTGGTGTTCGCGTTGAGATCCTCTCCGCCATTCTGCTCGATCAACTTGCCGAATTCGTTGGGCTTTACGTACTTGTCCGCCTCAGCCATTGCATCCTTCCATGCCTTTTCGAGTTCCTTCACTTTCGCCTCGTCGCGACCGACCCGCTTATCGCGTTCCTTGATGTAAGCGGCATAAGTGGTTTCGACTTTTTCCAGGGCAGGCTTTTCGGCGGCGTAGTTGGTCGTGCCGATCTTGTCAGTCCCTTTAAACGCCATGTGCTCGAACATGTGGGCCATGCCGGTCTGGCCCATTGGATCCTGAACTGAGCCCGCATCGACCAGGGTGAAGAAGGAGAAGACTGGAGCCTCCGCCCGCTCGCAAATCAAGATGGTGAGGCCGTTAGGAAGCTTTTTGACGGTGATTCGCTTTTCGAAAGATGCGATGTCCTGGGCCGCGGCCAATGCCGACAGCAGGAGAAGGAATCCCGCAGCTCTAAATGCCTGACGTTTCATCGGACCTCCGAGGCTCGACCGACAATATCGAACGAACATAACTGGTGGGTATACATATTGGACGGATATACAGCGCAGAAGTTTCGAAAGTACGTTGCGCCGAGGCAGCTTGTCAAACCGGTGTGGGGGATTTGCGAGGATAACGCCGATACTCGTAGGGGACGCCCGGTATTTTGCGTCTTGCCGCATTTCAGGCACAATGCGGGCAGTCACAACGCGGCGGGGGCGCACGGCAGATGGATTCCACAATTGAGGTCCAAGACAGGCAAGTGAAACTATCGAACCTGCAAAAGGTTTTGTATCCTGCCACGGGCTTTAATAAAAAAGACGTCATTGACTATTACGTTCGCATCGCACCCGCGCTGGTTCCTCATCTATCCGGCCGCGCTTTGACCATGAAGCGCTATCCCAATGGGGTGGACGGGCAATTTTTCTACGAAAAGAATGCGCCCAAGCATCGGCCTGATTGGGTGAAGACTGTGCCCATCTGGAGCGAAGGCAACAATCGCACCATGCACTATGTGGAGGTCAGCGATCTGGCGACCCTGGTTTGGCTGTCGAATCTGGCGGCGCTCGAACTCCATCCGTCGCTTGCGAGGGCGAAAAGTGTGAACTGCCCTACCGTAATTGCGTTTGACCTCGATCCAGGACCTCCGGCAAATATCGTCCAATGCTGTCAGGTTGGGCTCTGGCTGCGGGAGATCTTTGAACATTTCGGTCTGCAGACTTTTCCCAAAACTTCGGGGTCCAAGGGACTACAGATTTATGTCCCACTGAACACTCCCACAAGTTATGAGGTCACCAAGCCCTTCGCCCACGCGCTAGCGCGGCTCCTCGAGCACGACCATCCCGGTCAGGTTGTCTCGGACATGAAGAAGCAGCTCCGCACCGGCAAGGTCTTGGTTGACTGGAGCCAGAACGACGAACACAAAACCACCGTCACCGTGTACTCGCTGCGTGCGCGCGAACGCCCCACAGTGTCGACTCCCGTTACGTGGGAGGAGGTGGAGCGAGCTCTCAAGAAAAAAGATCCCGGCCTGCTGGTGTTCGAAGCTCCCAAGGTAGTAGCTCGCTTTGAGAAGATGGGCGACCTGTTCGAGCCAGTCCTCAAGTTGAAGCAGAAATTGCCGACGTTGAAAGAGTTGACCGGGGCAGTCGCGCCGGAAGTCAAGCCGGAGCGAATTGAAATCGCGGCGCAGGCGGAAGAAGATTCACCTCAGCCTGCTCGGCGAGTTCAAAAAAAATCTGAGAAATCTGTAGCCAAGCGCCCGGCTCAGAAATCCCGCAAGGTATAATCCCGGTTTCGTGCGGGACGCTGGATTTCGCTCGGTGCTTCGGCAAGACGGCGTGGCCAGCGTCAGCCCAGTCAATGCTCTCGCTTACGGAACGTCTATGCCTCAACTCTTCGCCGGAACCTCTGGTTGGGCGTATGCAAGCTGGAAGCCCGGCTTTTATCCCGCGAAGCTGGCGCAGAAAAAGTTTCTCGGCCACTACGCATCCCAGCTCAACACTGTAGAAGTAAATTTCACCTTCCGGCAGCTGGTCAAAGAAACCACCATCCAGAATTGGATTCAAGACACGCCCGCGCATTTCCGTTTCGGCGTTAAAGCGCACCAGGTGATCACGCACATTAAGCGCCTGAAGGGAACTGAAGACTTCGTACCCCGTTTTCTGGCGACCATCGAACCGCTGGCCAGCGCGGGGAAACTGGGTCCGGTTCTGTTTCAGCTTCCGCCGAATCTCAAGGCGGACGAGGCGTTACTCAAAGACTTTCTGGCTATTCTGCCGCGGGGTGTACCGGCGGCCTTTGAATTTCGTCACGCGTCATGGTTCACCGATTCGACATGGGAACTGCTCAAGTCTCGCAACATCGCCTTGTGCGTGGCAGAGACCGAAACTCTAACCACGCCAGATATTACGACGTCAGTCTTCGCATACTACCGCTTCCGCAAACCAAGTTATACGGGCGAGGAGCGCCGCTCGATGGTCGATCGCATCGGGGAGCACATCGCCGCCGGCCGCGACGTGTTTGCTTATTTCAAGCACGAGGAGACGCCGGAAGGAGCCCTTTGCGCGGTGGAACTGAGGCGCGAGGTTGGCCATCCGTGAGAAGGCCGCACCCGGTTTATTACTTTGCTCAGTGTCCGATAACGCGCATACTTGACATCTCTTTAGCGTGGCTGCCGACGCCAATTCCCGTGTGCTGTCCGGCTTTCTCGACTACCTCAGAATCGAGAAGGGACTGGCCCCGCTTACCATCGGCGCCTACAGGACCGACATTTTTCAGTTCGCGGAGTTCGTGGGAAAACGTCAGCGCCTACTGATCACAGCGCGTCGAACCGATGTACGTGAGTTCCTGGCGCAGCTATTATCTAACAATGTTGAAGGCCGCAGCGTAGGGCGGAAACTTTCGGCATTCCGTCATCTGTATCGCTACCTGCTGCTCGATAAGAAAATCGAGTACGACCCCACGCTGAATATCGAATCACCCCGGCAATGGAAGGTCCTGCCGAAAGCCCTGGCGCGGGACGAGATGGAAGCTACGCTGGCCTCTCCACTCATCCGGCACACGCGTACCACGAAAGAGTCAGCGCCGCTCGCGACTCGCGACCGGGCCATGCTGGAAGTGTTATATGCCGGAGCGTTGCGGGTATCAGAGGTTATCAACGCTAAACTTGAAGACTTAAAGCTCGATGCCGGCTACATGCTGGTGCGCGGCAAGGGCGACAAAGAACGTGTGGTGCCGCTGGGCAAGTCGGCACAGAACGCGCTTACACAATATCTGGCGGACTCGCGCCCGATACTGGCGGCGGGGAAACAGAGCAGAAAATCCGCTGCGGCCACCGTACAGATCCTCGTCAAGAATTCGCATTTGCTCTTCATCGCGCGAGGCGGCCGTAAATTGACACGTCAGCGTGTGTGGCAGATGATGAAGGCTGCGTCTGCCGGATCTGGCCGCAGCGCCTCTCCCCACATGCTGCGCCATTCCTGCGCAACTCATATGGTGGAGAACGGTGCTGATCTGCGCACGGTGCAGACCATCCTCGGGCACGCGGATATTTCGACGACCCAGGTATATACCCATCTGGCCCTCGATCGCCTGCGTACCGTGTATCGGAACTATCATCCGCGGGCCAAGGCCAGATGAGGCCCAGATGAGGCATGGTGAGATTCTCAAGCCTGTGACCGCGAACGTCCGGGACAAAACTGTCGTCGGCAAAGCGGTTGCCGATTTTCTCCGGCACCTCGGCGAATGCAACTCCTCACCGCACACCATCAGAGCCTACAGCCGCGATCTGGCGAACTTCGCGTCCTATGCTGGTTCGCGTGGATGGAAGCAACTCGACCATGTGGCCATCCGCGGATTTCTTTCTCAGCTCTACGAGAAGGGACTGGACAAGACTTCCGTCGCACGCGCACTGGCCGCTGTTCGCTCTCTTTATCGCTGGCTGGCACGGGAAGGTGTGGTGGAGCAGAATCCTGCCAAACTAGTAGCGACGCCGAGGCTTGCGAAGAAACTTCCCAGAGTGCCCACGATCGAAGAAATGAACTCGGTGCTCGACGGTCAGATGCCGGAAGCGGCGGCCTTCCCCGAGCGGGACCATCTAATGCTCGAATTGTTATACGGATGCGGTATTCGCAACTCGGAGTTGACTGGCATCAATCTCGACGACATCCGCCGAAGCTCCGAAGCGATTCTTATCCGGGGCAAGGGGATGAAAGAACGCCACGTTCCCTTCGGCGATTCGGTGAAGAGAGCTCTCGCCACTTATCTTCCCGCCAGGCTAAATACGCTGGCCGAGACGCGCAAGAATACGTCTGCCCTACTGATCAACCGGCGCGGGGGACGTCTTACTCCACGCAGCGTCGGTCGCATCATCAAGAAGATTGCCGTCGCCAAAGGACTCTCCCCAGACGTCCACCCGCACACACTTCGTCATGCCTTCGGCACGCACATGCTGGAAGAAGGCGCTGACCTGCGCGCGATCCAGGAGTTGCTCGGTCACGAACGCCTCGCCACAACCCAGCGCTACACGCATCTTTCGATAAAACACGTGCTCCAGGTTTACGACCAGACGCATCCAAGAGCGAAGTAGAAAGCTTCATCCCTGTTGCCGCGGATCATCCTTCCGCAGTTTGTCCCACATCGCCACCACTCGCGCTCTGAGTTCGGCAGTCATCCTCTCATACGCCGCTTCCGACGCCTCCGCCTCAGGTGGAGGATAAATCGGATCACCGAATGCCATCTTCAGCGGCGCAAAACGCTGGAACGATTTATTCCTCGGCCACGCTTCGTGAAAGCCTTCAATCGCCAACGGCACAATCGGCACCTGCAGATGAATGGAGAGAATCGCGGCGCCCTTTTTGAAAGTCTTAGGCATTCCGTCAATCGATCTCTCGCCTTCTGGATAAAGCATGAGCACCAGCCCCTGGCGCAGCCCAAATGCACCGGCGCGCATAGCCGGCACCAGATTCGCATCCGGGTCAAGGACCACCACCTTCAGCGAACGCGCCAGCCGCCGCATCAATCCCTTCCCGAAGATGTCACTGGTTCCTACGGCAAAGAGCTTGTGAAACACCTCCGGCGGCAGCACTCCCCCCAGAATAGGTGGGTCGAGAAAGCTCTGGTGGTTTGACGAGATAATATATGCGCCGTTCTTGGGCAGCTTTTCCATTCCGCGCGCGCGCAAACGAAAGCGGTCCAGAGCGATCACCTGAATCAGTCGCGACACCAGATACCAGAACGTCTCGCTGAGAGGATTCGGCCTGGCCAGCGAAAGTACATCACGGTCCTCCGGGTTTTCGGCCAGAATCGCCTTCCATCCGGCAAACGTGACCCGTGCCGACGCCCCGCCCGCGCCGCTGGCAGCGCTTTGCAAAACAGCATCGATCAGATCGCGCATGGTGTAGATCTCAGCCAGTTGCGACTCTTCGACGTTGCCTCCCAGCTCTTCCTCGATCCGGCTCAACACTTCCACTCGCTGCATCGAGTCGAGTCCCAGATCAAGTTCAAGATTGAGCGTTGGTCGCAGGGTCGGTGGTGCTGTGCGGGAGGCCTCGCGCACAACCTTCAGCGCACGCTGCACATCTGGTTGCTCCAGCCAGGCCGACTCGTCCGCCGTCAGCGGCTTTTCTGGTGGTAAATCCGAATCGTCGCCAACCTGGCGTCCACGATTCGCGCGTACCTGCTTCTCTACCTCGAAGCGCTTAATTTTGCGCGTGCTGGTTCGCGGTAGATCTTCCTGCCATATCTCGTAACTGCCAATGCGCTTGGTGGAAGCAATCTGCGGCGACAGTCCTTCGATATCAAACCGGATGACCTCGCGGGCATTGACGATCTTCCGCTGGCGCAACGTGTCGAAGTTCGGCACGATCACCCCGTGGAGCCGATCGCCTCCTTCGCTGGGCTTGCCTTCGAGTCCCATAACCGCGATTTCCTTGATGAACGTTGACTTCAAGTAATGCGCCTCAACCTCTTCGGGGTAAACATTCTTCCCGTTACTGAGCACGATGACTTCTTTCTTACGCCCGGTCAGAAACAGGTGGTCGTGTGCGTCGAAGTAACCCAGATCACCGGTGAGGAACCATCCCTCGCGCATCACCGCTGCCGTGGCGTCCGGACGGTTCCAATACCCTTTCATCACGACCGCGCCCCGCAGTGCGACCTCACCCACTGCCGGGCCGCCATCTTCCTGCGGTTGTGGGTCCACAATCTTCGCCTCGACTCCCTTCATGGTTTTGCCCACTGAACCGATTACATTGTCGTGCGGTGAATTCACGAACACGGCTGCGGTCGTTTCCGTGAGTCCGTAAGCCTGCAACACGTCAATGCCAAGCGCGTAAAAATCCTCGGCGATCTTGGGATCGAAGCCCGACCCTCCCGTCGCCAGATATCGCATTTTCTTGCCCAGCGTGTCATGCACCTTGCTGAACAGTATTGGTCCGGCGTTGATTCCTACCTTGCGTAGCGTCCGGTTAAGGACCACCAGACCAGCAAAGATCCTCTGCGTGATCGCGCCGCGTTTCGCGATCTCCTGGAAGATGCGCTCGTGAATTAAGTAATAAAATTGCGGCACTACTGCAAAGGCCGTGATATTCCGCTCGCTCAATGCCCGCAGCAATTCCGTGGTATTAAGCGTTTCGAGGTACACCACGCGGGAGCCCTTTACCAGGGGCAGAAGCAGGTTTGCCATCTGCGCCAGCACATGAAATAGGGGAAGGACCCCAAGCAGCGCGTCGGATGGCCCCAGGTCAATCCAGTTGAACACTGCATCCACTTCACCCAGAAAATTGGCGTGTGTCAGCATCACACCTTTGGGGTCGGCCGTTGTTCCGGACGTGTAGAGCAGGGAAGCAAGGTCGTCCACATTCGAGGCTGCGGGTTTGAACTTTCCTGGCCCTGCCTTAAAGATTGCAGGCAGATCGGCAACGCAGTGCTCCGGAATGGAATGGTCTGTCGTCCGATCCGGGTCCATCAGCACGATGCCCACGGGCATTACTGCGGTAGCAGGATGTGCTATTGGCAGATGTTTCGCATCGCAGAAAAGCGCAGAGCTACCACTATCCTTCAGGAGTTTCGTGATCTGGTCGGCATGCAAAGCCGTGTCCAGAGGCACTGCCGCGCAACCCGAAGCGATGATTCCCAGGTACGCCGCGACCCATCGTGGATGGTTGTCCGCCAGGATAGCCAGTCTCGATCCGCGGGCAAAGCGTTGCTCCGTAATCCAGCGCCCGACGGATTCGGCCATCCGCCGCAGCTCGGCGTACGTACAACTCTCGATTTGGTCATGCCGCTGAAGTTCCAACGCGATATTGGCTGGCCCGCGCTCGGCACACTCGACAAAGCGGTCGTAAAAAGTTGCCATGGAGAGACTGGTATGGGTCGTGGGGAATATACACGAAAAGCAGAGTGCGCCGCCCTCTTCGATGCCCGTGCTAATTTTTTCTAGTTAGGGATCCAGCCGCAGCGCACGCGCTTCCGGACATGGCAAGAGCCACAAATGCGCTGGTCCACTCCTCCCCATCATGCGAGGCGACAGCGACCCTCGGCAGGTGAAGAAGAATAGTTAACCCTTCGGCTTGCCGGAGCATCATTTGCAAGTTCGGCGTCACTTAAGATAGCCAACTTAGCATGCCGACCGGCAAAGGGCTGATGCGAAATGACCATTACCTCCTCGCGTCCATCAACTCCTCGTGTCGCATCTAATATGCTAGGCTTTTAAAGACAGCTCGGGCGCGCCGCCCTCCGAAGGGTTTCCAGTTTGATTAACACTCTGATCGCTAAAGTTTTTGGGACTAAGAACGAGCGTGTGGTCAAAACCTTGATGCCTCAGGTGCAGGTAATCAATGGCCTTGAGCCGCAAATGCAGAAGCTCACCGACGCCGAGCTACGGGGCAAGACCGACGAATTCCGCCAACGCATCCAAGAGCGGTTGGGCCGCTTCAGCAGTATGTCGGCGACTGAAACCGAGCCTGGTGCGGACGCTGAACCTGATCCGGACCGCCAGAAGCGGCTGGAGAAGGAGCACTACGCAGCCCTGCAGGAAGTGCTCAAGGAAATTCTGGGGGAAGCTTTTGCCGTAGTGCGCGAAGCGGGACGCCGCGTGCTCAACATGCGCCACTTTGACGTGCAGTTGATTGGCGGCATGGTGTTGCACCAGGGCACGATTTCAGAAATGAAAACGGGCGAAGGCAAAACGCTGGTCGCCACGTTGCCGGTTTATCTCAACGCCCTGAGCGGACGTGGCGTGCACGTAGTGACGGTTAACGACTACCTGGCCAAGCGCGATTCGGAATGGATGGGCAAGCTCTACCGCTTCCTCGGTCTGACGGTGGGCGTGATTGTCCACGACCTTGACGATGAGGAGCGCCGCGCTGCTTATGCCTCCGACGTCACCTACGGCACCAACAACGAGTTCGGCTTCGACTACCTGCGCGACAACATGAAGTTCGACCTGAAAGATTGCGTGCAGCGCGGCCACAACTACGCCATCGTCGACGAAGTCGATTCGATCCTCATTGACGAGGCGCGTACGCCGCTCATCATTTCCGGCGCCAGTGAGGAATCAACCGATAAATATTACAAAGTTAACCGCATCATTCCCAAGCTGGAAAAAGGCGAGGAACTCGATATCGCTCCTGGTGAACCGGCGCAGCTCACCGGCGACTTCGTGGTCGACGAGAAGCACCGCAACATTACCGTCACCGACGAAGGCTGGGAAAAAGTTGAGAAGATGCTCGGCATCGGCAACATCGCCGAGGTCGAGAACTGGCCCCTCAAACATCACGTCGAGACTGCGATCAAGGCGCATGCGCTCTATCGCAAGGACGTTGAGTATGTCATCAAGGACGGCGAGATCATCATCGTTGACGAGTTCACCGGACGCATGATGCCCGGTCGTCGCTGGTCCGACGGGCTGCACCAGGCCATCGAGGCCAAGGAAGGTGTCAAAATTGAGCGCGAGAATCAGACTCTCGCCACCATCACCTTCCAGAACTATTTCCGCATGTTCAAAAAGCTGGCCGGAATGACGGGTACGGCCGAGACGGAAGCTACGGAGTTCGACAAAATCTACAAGCTGGAAGTAGTGGTAATTCCGACCAACAAGCAGATGCTGCGGCTGGAGAATCCGGACGTGGTGTACCGAACCGAGAAGGAAAAATACTTCGCGGCCGCGGACGAGATTCAGCAGCTCAATGCCAAAGGCCAGCCTGTACTTGTCGGTACTACGTCGATTGAAAAATCCGAGCGGCTTTCTGACCTATTGAAGAAAAAAGGCGTCAAGCACTGGGTCCTGAATGCCAAGCAGCATGAGAAAGAAGCCGAGATCGTAGCCCAGGCCGGACGCAAAGGCATGGTGACGATCGCCACCAACATGGCTGGCCGTGGCACTGATATTCTGCTGGGCGGTAACGCCGAATTCATGGCCCGGCAAGAGTGTGTGAAGAAGGGAATTGCGCAACAGGTGGGCCTGGCACAAGGCAAGATTGAGGGTCCACAGGAAGACGGCACTACTTCGCTCTTTTATTACGCAGGCAGCGAGTACGTGGTCCCGACCGATCAGTGGACTGAAATCTTCAATCGTTACAAGGTGCAGACCGATAAAGAACACGACGAAGTCACCGCCGTTGGTGGCCTCCACATCTTGGGCACGGAGCGGCACGAGTCACGGCGTATCGACAACCAGCTTCGCGGGCGCGCCGGCCGTCAGGGCGATCCCGGTTCTTCACGCTTCTACCTTGCGCTTGAAGATGACCTGATGCGCATCTTTGCCAAGGAATGGGTCTCGAAACTGCTTGAACGCCTGGGCATGGAAGAGGGTGTGCCCATCGAGTCCAAGCTGATCACGCGCCGGATAGAAACCGCGCAGAAGGCGGTGGAAGGCCAGCACTTCGAGTCGCGCAAGCACCTGCTCGAATATGACGACGTGATGAACAAACAGCGCGAGGCCGTCTATGGTTTGCGCCGCCGTTTGCTCGAGGGCACGGATCAGAAAGATCTCATCCTCGAGGATTACGTCTCTGCCATTCTCGGCGATCTGATAAACGAGCATTGCCCGCCGAAGGCCCACGCCGACGACTGGAATATCAAGGCGCTGAAAGATGCAGTCTTCACGCGCTTCGGTGTGGACTTTCTCGCCGAGGGCGTAAAGCCCGAGGCGCTGAACCGCCAGGAACTCGGTGACGCGATCTTCGGCAAGCTGAAAGAGCGTTATGACGCCAAGGAAGAGCTTATTGGCCCGGACGCGATGCGTCACCACGAACGCATGATCATGTTGAGCGTGATCGATCAGCAGTGGAAAGACCATCTCCTCAGCATGGACCACCTGAAGGAGGGAATCGGCTTGCGCGGCTATGGCCAGCACGATCCCCTGGTCGAGTACAAG
>JRHI01001923.1_pt1 | contig 15667 bp, 12 predicted proteins | sample 215371 | NCBI WGS metagenome assembly JRHI01 (sample SAMN02929681, study PRJNA255918) | sediment metagenome | biome: cave system; feature: Ice Cave; material: Sediment; isolation source: sediment from deep within a dark volcanic ice cave with no known source of... ...
TATCGCCGCCAGTCCGACTCCACCACACTCCTGCCTCTCATCGCGGCGCCGTACCTCAGCGCGCGCTCGAAGGAGCTACTCGCGGAGCGCGGGATCAGCTACGCCGACAGCACCGGCAATGTGCGCCTCGTCGCCCAATCCCCTGCTCTCTTCGTCGAACGACTCGGCGCGACCAAGGACCCCTGGCCCGACGATCAACCACTGCGATCTCTGCGCGGCCGTGGCGCTAGCCGAGCAGTTCGCGCGCTCGTCGACTTCCGACCACCGTATGGAGTGCGCGAACTCGCTTCACGGGCCGGCGTCTCACCCGCGACGCTCTCTCGCGTGGCAGATCTCCTGGCGCGCGACGCGTTGCTCACTAAGGATGCCGGTGGTGCCGTGATCGACATCGACTGGGCCGGCACCATCCGGCGTTGGAGCCAGGACTACGAGCTCCGGCGCTCCAACACCGTGACCAGCTTCCTCGACCCGCGCGGCCTGACCGACGTCGCCGAGAAGCTCGGCAAGTCCAAGTTGCGCTACGCGGCGACCGGCTCGATCGCGGCCCAGCGTTTCGCGCCCATCGCCCCCGCGCGCGTGGCGTCCGTCTACGTCGACGACGCGCCCCGCGCTGCCGACCGGCTCAAGCTCAAGCCCGCCGACGCCGGTGCCAACGTCCTGCTCGTCGAGCCGTTCGACGAAGTGGTGTTCGAGCGGACCAAGACGCGCGCCGAACTTGTGACCGTTGCTCCAACGCAACTCGCTGCCGACTTGCTCACCGGCCCCGGACGCGAGCCATCGGAAGGCGAAGAGCTACTCGCGTGGATGAATGCGAACGAAGATGCCTGGCGAGCCTGACCCGCTGTATGTGATGGCCCGTCGAGCATTGCTCGACGCCCTCGACGCGCTTCGGCCACACCTCGATGCCGTGGTACTCGTCGGTGCCCAAGCGATCTACATGCACACCGGTGACGCCGATCTCGCCGTTGCCGAGTACACGACCGATGCCGATCTCGCATTGCAGCCCGATGCCCTCGACGACGAACCACTGCTCGAAGAAGTCCTCAGAGCGCGCGGCTTCACCCCGCATGAGCACCTCGGCCGCTGGCTCAGCACGGAAGGCGTCTACGTCGATCTGATGGTGCCCGAAGCACTCGCCGGGCCGGGAACGCGAGGAGCGCGACTTGGACCTCACGGCAAGCGAGCCGCGCGCCGTGCGAAAGGTCTCGAGGCCGCGCTCGTCGACCGCGATATGCACACGATCAACGCGCTCGACGCCGCCGATCTGCGGGAGGCAACAATCTGGGTCGCAGGTCCCGCAGCCCTTCTTGTCGCCAAGACGCACAAGATCGCGGAACGAGCGGGTGCTCAGGACCGAGTGCGCGACAAGGACGCGCTCGATGTCCTGCGATTGCTGCGCGCCGTTCCGACGGACACGCTCGCCGAACGGCTCGCCATGCTGGAGTCATCCGAGCTGGCAGGCGCGGTCACCGGCGAAGCCCGCATTCAGCTCGCTGAGCTCTTCGCCAGCCGTGACGCCGAGGCCGTCGTCATGGCAGTGCGAGCAGCAGGGAACGACGAGGACTCCGAGACGATCGCGGCGTCGCTGGTTGCATTGGTAGAGGATCTTCTCGACGCGTGACGCCGGCGGCCACCCCACGACTTCTCTGTCGGCGTCCGCAAACGGCTTGGATCGGCTCACTCGCCCGGGGCCGCGGGCACTGGGCCACAGCATTGCTTGTACTTGCGACCAGAGCCGCACCAGCACGGCTCGTTTCGTCCGGGCGGCCACGCGCGCGCTGCGACCGTCCTTACGAGCTTGGCGGCGTAGGAAGCGCGCGCCTCGGCGGTCCCCGCGTCTTGATCTTCGAGCGCGGCGTGGGCGATGAGCGCGTTCACGGTCAGCGGCGCGACGTGGAGCGGCTGTCCGGGGATGGCGCGTGCGATCCGTTTCACCCGCGCCTCGATCTCGTGGCTGTACTCCGCGTGCTCGCGAGGAAGGTCCTCGAGCAGGTCGGGCCAGCGCTCCACCGCGACCTCCCACTCAGCCGCCGGGAACCACGCGACGGAGAGGTTCGTCTCGCGCTGCAATCGGGGGCGGGCCGGTTCGTGGCTCGGGAGCGCCTGCAGACGCGCCAACGTTTCGGGAGCCTCGACGCTCAGGATGCGTTCGCGGTTGCGGCGCGCCCGCTCGTCCATCTCGTCGTGGCTTCGTGCCGGGTCGAAGCCGCAGTACGCACACGGTCGCTCTTCCTCGATCGCGACATCACCCCAGGACCGGGCCTTGTCGATGGGCTCCCACGCTTCGGAGAAGGCATCGACCTGCCGGGTGAGCTCGGCGTCGGGCTCCTGGCCGAGCGCGCGGAGCGACGCGTCGAGCAGATCGAGGAGTTGTATCACGACTTGGTCGGGGTCGCCCGTGCGGATCGCCACGGCGATCCCGTCGCGCAGCCAGCGTTCGGCTTCCCGGTCGTCCCCCGCGTGCGCGTACGAGAACCCGGCCGCGTTGTACAGCCACACGTCATCGGGAGTGCGAGCTCGCAAGTCCCTGAAGATCCGGTCAGCCTCTTCTCGACGGCCCGCGTCCAGATGGCATTCCGCGATGTCCGCCTCGGGGTCAGGTTCGGAGCGATAGCCCAGTTCGATCGCGGTCTTCTTCGCCTCGATGGCGGCGTCGTACTCACCGGCACGGCGGTAGAGGTGATGAATGTCGTCCCAGATCTCGTAGGCGACGACCTGATGATGTGCGCACGGATGCGAGAGGAGCTGCTGCCAGATCCGGATCGCCTCGGCGAAGTCCCCTGCCTTCCCGGCATCGCGCGCTTGCAGGCCGAGTTGGTTGGTCTGTCGGATTGACTCCTCGAAGGTGATCTCGGGCATCGCTCACCAGCCCTTCTGGTCGAGCAACGCCATCAGGTTCCGCTTGAGCTTGTGCTGGGTGCGTACCGACAAGATCAGTTGCTCGAACAGCTCCGGATTGTCGGCCTTCTGAGAGAGCATCCGAATGCGCGCCAGGTAGTCGACCGCCCTCCGATAGCCGGCGTTCTTCTTCGTCTCGATCTGCGCCACGGCCTCGCGCTCATAGACCGGGATCGCGTCGAGCGGATGCGTCTTCTCCCGCGCGCGTGCAAGCGTGAGCCACAGCTTCGGATCGCACCCGTACTCGCTTCCCGTCTGCCACGCCGCATCTGCTTCGCCTTCGTAGAGCAGGATCTCGACCAGCGACGACGCCGGCGTGCGCCGGACGAGCGAACGATGCGCCTCGTCATCGGCCGGACGCAATTCCGCAACCCGGGCGCGCAAGGCCTCGAGCGCGCAATCCCTCCATTCATCGACGTTGCCGTACGGTTCGGCCTCCTGAAGGAGCCGACGGTAGGCGTCGAGTGTCGGGGCGGACTCGAAGGCCGACCAGAACAGCTCGACGGCTGCTTGACTGTCACCTCGACCGTGAAGCAAGGCCGCGAGGAGCTCTCGCAACGGTGGCGTCTGCCACGGTCGGTCGGGAAACGCGGCAAGTCCCTTGTGCGCCCACTCGATCGCCTCGTCGATCCGTCCGGCAGCAGCCAACGAGTCGGCAACTTCCCGGTAGTCGTCCGGCGTATGCAAGTCCTTGCGCTTGACCGCGATCAGCGCCTCCGGGTCGCCAGTCGCCAGCGCCACGCCGACCATCGCCTCGGTGAGCCGGAACCGCTCGGTCGAGAACCGATCACCACGCGGACTCAGTGCGCGCCACCGCGGTTCGACAAGCCCGCGGTACTCGGCAATGCCGGGCGCGCCGAGCACGCCGGCGTAGCGAGCGGCGGCGCGATGGAACGCGTCGAGCTCCGAGCTCAGCTCCAGGTCAACGAGCCGACGCGCGAGCTCGACCGCATCCGGTTGGGCTTCCTCGCACGCCCGCAGGTGCAGGTCCCCGACACGCTCGGAGATGTTGCCCAAACAGCCATCGGAGTCATCGACATGCTGCATCGCCTCGTCCGCGCACCGATGCGCGCGCTCCGCCAGCGTGACCACCGCGTCGGCGTGACCGGCTTCGATCAGCTCCTCGAGCGCGTCGAGCATCTCTTCCACGTCTTGGGCCCAGCCCTCGGCCTCTGCGTACGGAACGAAGGACCCGGTGTCGAAGGCCGCGTCGACGCGCCGGCGCCACTTGGCGACGTCGATGCCCTTGCCAGCCTTTGCGGCCGCCTGGGCAGTCAGGCGCTCCCGCAGTCGCCAATCGCGTTCGGCCTGCTCGACGACGAGGTCGACAAGCTCTTCAGATTCGAGACCGCGTAGGTGCGCGCGAAGATCCGGACCGTCGTCGAGAGTACGCGCGCCCGATCGGTTCGGAGGCTGGGCGTCGCCGACGAGCTCGAGCGCGACCGCGACGCAGTGCTTGCAGAACTCGCCGTCGTCTCCGACCGGACACGAGCACGACCACGCTGGCTCGCCGCGGTCCTCCCACAGCGCCACCTGGTACGGCATCGTGCCGCGCACGAGCGCGCGGACTCGTCCCTGCTTGACTGGCTGCAGCTCGACTCTGGCTTCCGCGTGGTACGAGAGACCACGCGCGAACGCGCGCGGTCCGGCCAACTCCATGACCGCCGAACGGCTGAACGAAGCCAAAACTGGCGTGGTCGTGCGCTTCGCGGGAGCCATTCCCAATCGGCCCCGCTACGACTCTTGGTCGCCGACCGCGGAGCGCACCGCGCCCACAACCCGCTCTGCCGCGTCAACGCAGCGCTCGGCCTGCGCCTTGGTCGCGTCCGGAATGTCGCCGGGGTAGCGACCCTCGATCGTCCACGGATTCAACCATTGGAGGTCAGCGTCCGCGACACCGAGGTCGGTCGGGAAGAGCGCTCTGAGATCCGCGAGGTCGTGCGTCTTCGGGTACGGCACCTCGCGAGAGATCAGATACGCCTTCAGGGCCTTCTCCGCCGCGAGGTGGCTCAGGAAGCAGGCGATCCGCGGCGGAAGCTCGGTGTCCGCCGCGATACGACGAGCGGTCAGGAGCTCCTCATCCACTTGTGCGAGCCATCGGCGGGCTTCTGCCGCACTGGTGTCAGGCAGCTCGTTCATACACGACTTCACCTTCGCGGAGCGGCCAGTAGTGGATCGACCCGATCACGTTCTTCCGGCGCTCGCACTCTCTCGGATCGGTCACGAACACGTCGATCGGAACGGGCGCGGAGATGGAGAAACGGATCTCTCCCATCAGTTCGACCTTCTCGTCGGGTTCAATGTGATCGAGGACAACAAGGAAGTCGAGATCGCTGTCGGGTCCCTCCTCGCCCCGTGCGACCGAACCGAAGAGGATCACGCGCACGGGATTACAGGCGCGCACGATGTCCTCGACAGCATCGGGGACCCACTCACGAAGCGTCCGCCCGTTCCACTTGCCGTCCCGGTACACCGCCGGAGACGTCATTGCGGCGCGATCTCGTAGACGTGCATGACCTCGTCGCCGTAGTGGTTGATGACCTTCACCGCGATCTTTCCGGTTGACGGAGGGTCGAACGGTCGGCTGACCGTTGAGTAGAGCGTCGACCACGCGGCTTCGTCGATGTCGGCGCGCAGCGCTTTTCGGAGGCGCTCGTAGGGGTCGCCGGCGCCGGTGAAATAGGCGTGACGAACGAAGAAGCTCTCACCGTTGTAGTCAGTGTCGACGAACCAACAGGCGACGTCATCCGTCGAGCTGGAGCGCACCTCACCCGTGGTCGGGTCGTAGACGTCAACACCGCGTAGCTCGATCGTCACCTGGCCGTCTTCTTGCTTCACGGTGAGGTCGGGCTCGCCGAACACCATGAACAGGTTTCCGGCGCCGGTCTTCTTGAGGAGCTCGTCGCCCATCGCAAGGTCAGGATTCATGCGTGCCGGGAGGACTACCAGCTTTCCGAACTCGCGTGCGGTCTCGCCGACTCGTGCGTCGAACGCGAACCCGCAGACGACGAGGATGTCGAAGCCACGCCCCTTGACGGCTTCCTTGGCGGCCTCCTTCACCTGGAGAGGACCGACGGTCCCGTGCTCGGGCCCGATCGAGACCGCTACTCGCTTGACCGCGCCGTCCGAATCGGTGAACTCGCCCTCGCCGTTGATCCACTCACCGGCGAAAGGCTCGATCGAGTCAAAGGTAAGGCGCTCCTCACGCTTCGTGTTCTGCACACCCGCCTTCCGCAGGTTCGTAAGGATCATCTCGACGAATGTGCCGGCCTCAGACTCGGGCTGCTCGCTCGCCGTACGATCGGCGTCCTCGTCGAGCACGCGGTGCGGAGAAAGGCTCTCGACCGTGAACGGGCCTGATACGCGGACTCGCTTCCGATCTTCGTACGGCTGGTCGACGAGGAGTTCGATCTCAGCATGGCGTGCGATCGCCGCTTCAACCTCCTCGCGGTCCATACCCTCTCTGATGTCAGCGTTCTGCGCGATTGCTTTGAGCGTGACCCGCGGCACGCGCTTGTAGACAAAGCCCTTACGGACGTCCTCGCCGAACGTTTTCGAATTGGCGGGTACCCCTGTGAGGTCGACCTCCTTTTCGGCGCCCTCCGCAGAATCGGCAAGAAGGTAGTACGGATACTTCGCGGCCATCAGCCGTTGGCGCGCCAACGCGAGTGCGACACGTGACGTGTCGATCGTGATCCAACGTCTCCCCCAATGTTCTGCGACGAACGCCGTGGTTCCTGATCCGCAGGTCGGGTCGAGGACGAGATCGCCTGGATCGGTCGTCATGAGAATGCAGCGTTCAACGATCTTCGTATTTGTCTGGACCACGAAGATTGGATCGGAGGCTCCACCGAGACCATCCCAGAGATTGCTGAGACGATTGCTGTTGAAGTCGTCGACGAACCGAATGTAGCGAAGCGTGTTCCCGAACGGTCGAACGCGGCCGATCGCAAGCAGCTTTTCGACGGTCTCTTTGGGGTTTCCCCACCAACGGTTGCCAGCAGAGTAGGTCTTCCCCGCCAAGTCGATCGTGTAGCGGCTACCGGGGCCGGGCTTCGTAAGTGACTCCGTGCGAAAGATGCGACAACCCGGTGGAAGGCTCGCGGCATTCCGCTTCTCCTCGGCTGTCAGCGACCGCGTGTCGCCCGACGGCAGCATCACGTTGGTAAAACCACCGGATTCGAGATCCACACGTTCCTCGAAGAGTGGGCGATACTTGAGCGCCCGGAAGCCGCGCGCGTACCAGAGCAGGTAATCAAGTCGTGCTGGCACACGACTGACGGACTCAAGTCCGCCACCGCTCTTCGTGATAGCGATTTGGCTCACGAACGCGTCGCTGCCGAAGACCTCATCGAGGATGCTTCGAACAAGATGGACGTTCTCGTCGCCGATCTGAACAAAGATGCTCCCCGACTCCGTGAGCAGATCGCGCGCCACGGTCATCCGGTCGCGCAGGTAGCTGAGGTATGAGTGAATGCCGAGCTCCCAGGTGTCGCGGAACGCGCGGATCTGCTCGGGCTGCCTTGTGAGGTCCTCGGCCTTGCCGTCTTTCACGTCTCGTTTGCGCGTGCTGACCTGCCAGTTGGAGCCGAACCTGATTCCATAGGGCGGGTCCAGGTAGATCATCTGGACCTTGCCCTTGAGGTTCTCCTTCTCGGCGAGGCTCGTCATCACAAGTAGCGAGTCGCCGAGGATCATGCGGTTTGACCAGTTGACGTCGTGGCGGTAGAAGTCGACAAGTTCCTCGAACTCGATGCCGTCGAACCGCTCGAAGAGGGTCAGCTCCGGTTCGCGCTCGCCCGCCGCTGCGGTGTTCCGGAGGTTCTCGACGAGCACCCGAGGGTCGATCTTCTCCTGGATGTAGATCGGTACTGCCGGCACGGCGAGCTCTTGGCGGTCCTGTTCGTCCTTGCCTTTCCACACGAGTTGCGGATCGAGCGACGGGTCACGCGGATAGAGCAGCGTCGTCGGTGTCTCCTCGGCCTCAACCACGAAGTCGCGGAGCTCGTCGGTGGGAATGTTGACGCGTTTGTCCTGATGACGGACGGACTCCACGGGAGTCGGAGTGGCCGGTTTCCTCGTACGTGCCATCAGCCGGCCTTCCCCACATACGAGCGGATGGACTTCTTCGCGTCCCACGGATCGCGAATCTCGATGAAGTCCCAGCGACCGAACCCGCCGTGCGCATTCACCGCCGGGATCCAGAAATTCTTCGACGTCGCGACCTTCTCGACCTTGTCGCGACGGAAGCCGCCGCTCACCTCCACCACGAGGTTCAGCGGTTCGTCGAGGCCGTCGTCATAACGAACGATGAAGTCGGGCAGGTAGTTCCGCTGCTCGCCGTCGATCGCGTACGGGATCGCGAAGCCGAGATGGTCGTTCTTCACGTACGCGAGCACCTCGTCCATCGACTCCAGACTCTCGGCCATCTTCCCCTCCCAGCCGGAATCGAGCACCACATGAGTGACATGGCACTTATAGGTGCTGGTCTCGTACACCTTCCTCGTGGTGTCGAAGTCGACGACGGCGCTGGAGCCACGATCGCCATCGGGGCGGAACACTGGCTGGAGCCGCAGCGTCTCCGGATTCGTCCGCACGATCGCGCGATGGATGCGCACGGCCGCGGCGTCAGCGAGCTTGTGGATCAAGAGGAGCTGCGGGAACGTGTCGTCCTTGCACTACACGCAGCGCCGCATCCACTCAGAGACGATCGGTACGAGCTTCGGGAACAGCCACGCTTCCTCGAACCCGTCCTCGTCACGGAAATGGTTCTGAACAAGCCGGCGAGTCAGCCGGAAGGCGACCTCCTGCTCGCGCGTCGCATGAAGCTGGTCGAGGGTATGGACCTCGGTTGCGCCGACGATCCCGGCGATGTCGGTCTGGGTGGGCACGTCCTTCGTGGACAGCGCCAGGCGCGAGTCGGCAGTGAACTTCGCGCTGAGCTTGTCGGTTGACAGCACGTACCGGTAACCGGCCAAGAGCGGGAACGCGATCGCCGCGTCTTCGCGGCCGGGGAGTGCACGCACCCGGGTAGTCGCGATCTCGGGCTTGGGTGTCTCTTCCGATCCGGCCGTGGGAATGAAGGAAAAGGGGACGCCGTAGACCTCTGCGTACTCGGGCTCCAGCCGGCCTTCGTCGTTGACCACGTAGCTGCGACGCCGCAGCCCGCGACCCACGACCTGCTCGCACAGGAGCTGGGTGCCGAAGGCGCGAACGCCGAGGATGTGCGTGACGGTTGTCGCATCCCAGCCTTCGGTCAGCATTGATACGGAGACCACGCAGCGCACGTGCTCGCCAAGCTTGTCCGGCTTGCCCACAGTGTTGAGCACCTCGCGGAGAAGATCCTCGTCGGTGAGCTCTTCGGCGCTGCGACCAGGAAAACGCTCGCGGTAATCAGACTTGAACTCCTCGATCTGGGTCGCCGCGATGCGCTTGAACTCATCGCTCATCGACTCGCCCGACTCGAGTTGCTCGGAGTCGACGAGGATGGTGTTGGGTCGGTGCGTCCAGCGGCCGTCTTCGACGTTCGAGAAAAGCGTGAGCTCTCCGGGAACCGGCACTGACGAACCGTCCGGAAGCAGCTTCGCCCAGCCAGCGACGTAGTCGAAGATCATCTTCGACACCGCCGTGTTGTTGCACACCACGATGAACACGGGAGGCGTCGACGCACTGTTCGAGAGAACACTCGCGTGCCAGCGAATGAACGACTTCTCATAATGCTCGTAGAGGCTGTGAAGCGCGCCTTGCAGCTCGGCGGGCAGGGGAGGTCCCGTCCCGTCATCGACGCCGGCATTCCGCCGGTTCTTCTTGGGAAGCTGGTCCTTGATCCGCAACCACAGGTTCCGGTACGTGACGCCATCGCCGAGCATCGCGTTGTCGCTCACAGGCACCCGGGGGATCTTCACGATGCCGCACTCGACCGCGTCGGTGAGCGAGAAGTCGGACACAACCCAGGGGAAGAGCTCGCCCTCGCGGTATCCCGAGCCGCCGAGGAAGAACGGCGTCGCGGACAAGTCGTAGACGACCTTCACGCCGAGCTTGGTGTTGATGGCTTGGAGACCCGAGACCCAAACCATCGCCTCCTCGTTGCGAAGGTCAGCCTCGCGCTTCTCGTCACCAGTCAGTTTCACATCGGCGGCGTCGCCGTCGGAAGCTCCGGCCGGTCGACGGGCGTAACAGTGATGCGCCTCGTCATTCAGCACCACGATCTGGTTACGACCGGCACCAAGCTCACGACAGACGCGACGCGCCATCTGGTCCGGCGACTCGCGGAACGGATCGGCGCCGCCTGGGTTGAGCACAGACTTCGTCAGACGCGCCGCCTTTCCAGCCTTCGTCTCGCGCAAGAGGAACGAGTGAAAGTTCGTGATGACGATGCGAGCTCGGCCGAGCTGGCTCGCAAGGTCCGCCGGCACGAGATCGCGCTCGCGGTAGTAGTTACCCGGATCGCTCGGAAGCACAACCCGCAACCGGTCCCTGATCGTGATACCGGGCGTAACGATCAGGAACCGATCGGAGAACCGAGCATCCTGCGGATTCGCGACCTTGTTCAGGGTGTGCCACGCGATCAGCATCGCCATGACCACCGTCTTGCCCGAACCCGTCGCCATCTTGTGAGCAACTCGGGGCAGTCCGGGGTTGTAGCGCGCGCTCTCGTCGGTGAGCAGGTTCGCGATCCATGCGTCACCAACCTTCGTCGCCACCTCGGCGACGTAGATCGCCGTCTCGAGCGCTTCGATCTGACAGAAGAAGAGCTTGTTCTCCCGCTCCGGGCCCGTCCAGTAACCGAGGAGCCGACGCGTCGTCGGCGTCACTCCAAGCCAGCCGCCCAGGCGCCACCGTGCGACGCGCTCGCGGATCCGGTTGATGTTCTCGCTGACCTCGATGCGATCCCGCGTCCACTCGGCGTCGAGCGCGAGCTGGCCCCCACGCTTCTTGGTCGCGGGGATCGGCACGAAGTACGAACTGGGCCGGCGCCCGTCGGCAACCTCGTCGGTGATCCCGTCGTCGTCGAAACGGAAGTGCCGGGACGGCTCCTCGTAGGGCGAGTTGAGGATCGGATTCTCAATCACGACTGGGCTCATCGGCCGCGCTCCCGGGCCGAGGGGTGGGTCGGCCTGCCCTGCTCCCGCATCCAGCCGATGACCTGTGTGCGCGCAACCAGAGCCGGGGACGCCCCGGCCCGAGATCGATCACTGGGCGCGGCATATCCGGGTAGCGCCGCTGGTAGCGGCTCACGGTGTTCCGCTGCGATAGCCCCAGCAGCGTCGCCACGCCCTGCGCGTCGATCAGGTCAGCAACCTCGACCGTCTTCGCCACGACGTGAGGCTACACTCGTTGACACTCTCCCAGCGTGGCTGCATACCGCAGACCCGTGCCTGGACGGGAGTGATCTGCGATGTTTGTACCGGGGTGAAGCGTGACACCGCGTGCTTGAGAGTTACGTGACAGCTGCTCCCGTGATGCCTGGTGGTTGTCGTCCTTGATAGCGACGGGTGGGGTCGATGGTGACGGCTCGGAGGAGTTCGTTGCCGTAGTAGAGGTGCACGAGTTGGTCGTCGTCGCCGTCTCGGATGACGCGAACGCGGGCACCGTTGAACTCGCGGCCGACTTGGATCTGCTTGTTGGCGTAGGTCAGCTTGCCGTGGCTTGAGACGGCCCGCACGATCGAACCGGGCGGGTAGATCGGTTCGCCGTTGCTGTCATAGCCCACGCTGACCGCCGCCCGTGCTGAGGGTGTTCTGGCCGGTTCGTAGCGTTCAGCGGGGGTCTGGTCGTCGATGCCTTGGTGAGGTCGTTCCCGGTTGTAGTGGAACCGGAACCCGTCCAAGAGTTCCTGCAGGTGCGCAGGGTCACACGCGGGGCCTTCGTCGGCGAGCCAGTCCTTGAGGGTGCGGTGGAAGCGTTCCAGCTTGCCGACCGTCTGGGGGTGATAGGGCCGAGCGTTGATCAACTGCACCCCGAGCTCACTGAGGCTGCGTTCGAAGTCCACTTGCATGCCATGGAGCCGGCCGGTGAAGCACAGCCCGTTGTCTGACAGGACCTGGGTGGGCAGTCCATAGCGTGACGCGGCGTCTTCGAAGCAATCCCACGCCGCTTCGCCCGTCGGACCCGGGGCAACGATCGCGGCGAGCAGATAGCGCGAGTGGTCATCGAGCAAGTCGAAGACGTAGCTCTTGGTCTGGTCGACGAGCACGACCTCGGTGGCGTCGATCTGCCACAACTCATTCGAGATGTCCCGCTCGAAGCGACGCAACGCCTTCGGTTTCCGCGGCGGCTGGTCGGCCACGAGATGGTTGCGGCGCAACACCTGATGGATCGTCGAGATCGCCGGCGCCGCGACACCAACACGGCCCAGCTCCGCTCGGATCCGACGTGCACCCCACCGGGGATGCGCCCGACGCATCCGACAGATCATCTCCTCGAGCTCCACATCGATCTGGCCCGGCGACCGTTGCGGGCGACGCGACCGGTCGCCGAGCTCCTCACCACCCAGGAACCGTCGCCGATACCGGTAATAGGTCTGACGCGAGATCCCATAGCGGCGACACACCTCGCTCACCGACTCACCGTTCCGTTCCGCCGCTAGCAGCACTTCCAGCCGCAACTCGGCCATGCTCACCGCCTTCAGCGCCATCCCCACCTCCGATTCGAAAGGTGGCTCTGGCCTACTCGGGCGGTGTCACACATCTCCCCGGAACACCGTCACCCATGTCCCCGGAACGTCACCGATGTCGCCGGAACGCTCCGTCATGTCGACGTCGGCTGAATACTGACCCTCTATCGACGGTCGAAATCTGACCCCCTTTCTGGCGGGTCCACCACTTGGAGTGTTGGACCTCGGACCCTGGCTCGTTGGCGAGTCGGGGAGGAAGGGCGTGATCAGGGTGCATGACTGGGCGGAGATCCGCCGTTTGCACTTCGCGGAGGGCGTGTCGATCAAGGAGCTCGTCCGTCGAACCGGCCATTCGCGCAACTCGATTCGCGCGGCGCTGCGATCGAGTGAGCCGCCGCGCTACGACCGTGCACGTCGTGCATGGCGCGTGGACGTGGTTGACGGTGAGATCCGCGCGTTGTTGGGCGAGTATCCGCGGATGCCGGCGTCGGTGATCGCGGAGCGGATCGGCTGGAAGGGAGGCATGACGCAGTTCAAGCGCCGCGTGGCGGAGCTGCGACCGTTGTTTGTGCCGCCCGATCCGGTGCAGCGCACCGAGTATCAGCCGGGCGAGTTGGCGCAGTGGGACCTGTGGTTCCCGCCGGTCGACATCCCGGCCGGGTTCGATCAGACGGCGCGGCTGCCGGTGTTGGTGGGCGCCGCTGGCTACTCGCGTTACCTGACCGCGCGGATGATCCCGTCGCGGCGAGTGCACGACATCCTCGGCGGTCATCTGCGATGCCTGATCGAGTTGGGTGGCGTGCCGCGCAAGGGTGTCTACGACAACGAACCGGCGTTGGCGTCGCGTCATGGTGCGCGAGCCAAGCCGACCGAAGCGTTCGACGCGTTCCGCGGCGCGCTGGGGATGGGCGCCTACTTCTGCAAGCCGGGCGATCCGGAAGCCAAGGGACTCGTCGAGCGCGCGAACCGTTACCTCGAGACGAGTTTCCTGCCCGGCCGCAGCTTCGAGTCGATCACCGACTTCAACGCGCAGCTGTGGGAATGGCTGCAGCTCGCGAACGACAGGGTCCATCGCACGTTGCGCTGCGCGCCGGCGGACCGCATCGTCGAGGACCGCCGAGCGATGATGCCGCTGCCGCCAGTGCTGCCCGACGCTCGCTGGCGCTTCGGGACCAGGATCGGTCGCGATCACCACGTGCGCATCGACACCTGCGACTACTCGGTGTCACCCAGGGCGATCGGCCGCCTCGTGGAGGTCCGCGTCGACCTCGACGACATCACGATCACGTTGGCGGGTGAGGTGATCGTCCGACACACGCGCTCGTTGGCGAAGCACCGCACGATCACCGACCCGGCGCATGTGATCGAACGCGACGCCCTGCGAGTCGTCGCCGCCGCGATCGCCGACCGAGACGACGTCGAGGTGCGTGACCTCGCCAGCTACGACCGCGCCCTCGGAGTCGCATGATGGCCACCAAGACCACATCGACGAAGCCCAAGAGTGATCTCGCGTACCTGTGCCGCGCGCTCAAAGCACCGTCGTTGGCCGCGTCGATCGACCGACTTGCGGAACGTGCCCGCACGGAGGGCTGGACGCATGAGGAGTTCCTCGCCGCCTGCCTCGAACGCGAAGTCGCCGCCCGCCAGGACCACGGCGGCGAGGGCCGCATCCGCGCCGCGCGCTTGGCGGCCCGCAAGACGCTCGAGGACTTCGACTACACCTTCCAACGCTCCCTGAAGCGCGACGTGATCGCACACCTCGGCACCCTCGACTTCATCGCGGAGCGATCCAACGTCGTGTTCCTCGGGCCGCCCGGCACCGGCAAGACCCACCTCGCCATCGGTCTCGCGATCCGGGCCTGCCAAGCCGGCCACCGGGTCCTGTTCGCGACCGCGGCCGAGTGGGTCGCCCGCCTCGGCGACGCGCACGCCCAAGGCCGCCTCCATGACGAGCTCCGCCGGCTCGGCCGCTACCCGCTGCTCGTCGTCGACGAAGTCGGCTACATCCCTTTCGAAGCCGAAGCCGCGAACCTGTTCTTCCAGCTCGTGTCCAGCCGCTACGAACGCGCCAGCGTGATCGTCACGTCGAACAAGCCATTCGGCCGCTGGGGCGAAGTCTTCGGTGATCCCGTCGTCGCCGCCGCCATGATCGACCGGCTCGTGCACCACGCCGAAGTCGTCTCGCTCAAGGGCGACAGCTACCGACTCAAAGACCGCGACCTCGGGAGGGTGCCCAACGACGACGCAGCGTGACCAGACCCGCGGCGAGGGGGGTCAACTTTCAACCGTCGCCAGGGGGTCACTTTTCGGCCGTCGTTGACATCCGTCACACATGAGTCCGGTCAAAACAGGGAGTGATCTGCGACCCACGGGAGTGATCCCGGGAGTGATCCCGGGAGTGATCGGGCCGGGCGGGAGCAATTCCACTCGCCCTCCGCGGTGACTCCCGCGAAAGATCCTCCGGCCGGGAGTCAATCCGGGAGTAGTTCCGGGAGTAACGATCTCCATGCTCACGGTCCAGGAACGTCGCATCGTCGATCGCGACGTCCGGCAACGGCCAGCAACACTCAGGAGGTCAGAACAGCATGGAGCGGCTCACTTACACCGTGAACGAGGTCGCCCAGGCATTGGGCATCTCGCGCTCGAAGGCCTACACCCTCGTTGCCGAGGGCGCGATCGCAGTCGTCCCACTGCCGGGCCGGCGGAAGCTGGTCGCGCGCGCCACTCTCGACCGACTACTCGGCACGACCGAACCGACCACCGAACAACCGAACACAGCAACCGACCACCACCCCACCTCTGACACCCAATCAGAGACCGAGACCAACAACCCAAGAACCCGACAAGAACGAACCACCCTCACCCCGAACGCCCACCTCCCGATCCCAACTCATACAGTTGCACCGGGGGTGCGCGGGAGTAATCGAAGCGGGCGCGAGCGAGCGCGCTGATGCTGTCGATCGCCAAGCTGCGCCTCGGCCGAGAGGACTACTTCCTCGCCACGGTCGCCAAGGGCACCGAGGAGTACTACAGCGAGCGCGGCGACGCGCCCGGTCAATGGATCGCGTCGAGCGACAAGACGCTCGGGCTCTCGGGCGAAGTGACTGGCGATGACCTTCGCACGGTTCTCGCCGGCACCGACCCGTACAGCGG
>JRHI01001924.1_pt1 | contig 15652 bp, 13 predicted proteins | sample 215371 | NCBI WGS metagenome assembly JRHI01 (sample SAMN02929681, study PRJNA255918) | sediment metagenome | biome: cave system; feature: Ice Cave; material: Sediment; isolation source: sediment from deep within a dark volcanic ice cave with no known source of... ...
GCAGCATCCCTGGCCGCGGCCACCTGGGCCGCAGCCACCTGGGCCGCAGCGTCCTGGGCCGGAGCCGCGTTGGCGCTCGGCGCCACCCGGAATGGCGCGTCCCACGGTGCCAAGCTGGGCACGATCAGTGGGGATGTCGAGGGTTGCGACGTGCTGTCAAACCCCTCGGCGTGTCGGGACCACAGCTCGTTCGGCCCGATCGATCTGTTCGGGGTGCTTGGAACGAGGATGACCGTTGCGCCAAGCGCGCCCAGCGCGCATATCGAACAGGCGGCGATGAGAGTGTGGCGGAGCGGCCTCGCCCGCGGGATGAAGCGCGTTACCGGCGGCACGCTGAGCTCCGCCGCCACGTCCTCGAGACGGACGAGAGTGCGGCGGAGCGGCGTCGCTCGGCGGATTACACGCCCTACCGGTGGTGGGCTGACCTGCGCAGCCAGGCCGTGCCCGAGACGGGAAAGTTCCTGGGCCGCCCTACGGCCTGTCGCCTCGTTCATCGCTTGCCTTCCTCGACCTCGTCGGCTAGTAGTTCGGCCAGCGCTGCGCCCCCGCGCTGGATGCGAGCCAAGACCGTGTCCATCGCGACGCCCTCCTCCTCTGCGATGCTGGATACCGAGAGCCCCGCCATGTACCGCAGCACCAAACTGCGCCGCTCTGTCTCGGGCTGCTGCAGCAGCGCGTGTAGCACGGCGAGGTGCCGGGGATCCATCGACGCCAGTTCATCCTCGGAGAGCCGAGGCCGTACAGCGCGGCGCCGCAAGCGCCACCGCGATCGGGGATTTCGCAGCGCGACCTGCCTCACCCAGCTGTCCGGATCATCGAGCTGGCGCAGTCCTTCCCACTGAATCCACGCCCTGGTCATAGCGTGCTGCACTGTCTCGGGAGCGACCGTCGGGTCACCGATGATGGCGCGCACCTGACTTACCAGCCGCGGGTAGGCCTCCTCGTAGAAGGCCGCAAACTCGCTGCGAAGATCATTTCTTTCCCCGGAGCGCACGCGCAACATTAACTCGCGACCGTGTCTCGGTGCTGTCGCGTCCGGCATCGAATTTCTCCATGCTCTCGGCGTCCGGACCGACGTTGCCGGTCCGTGACACGATCTGCCCCCACAGCAGGCGCAGCGGACCCCCTGAGGCCGACATCAGATGACACGGCTCTTTCAGAATCAAGAAGCCAGTCACACGCGTAGCTCACACGAGCTATATCGACAAGGGGACCAGAGGCGTTACGGTTCAGAATCAGTTTCTACCACGGTAGTTTCAGTCCTGAGTCGCCCGAGCGAACTAGTCCGGAGCTGGTTATGGTCACAGTTAGTATTGGGCTGAGTACGCGCGGCATGATCTCCGCTGACCAGGCTCCCCGAGAACACGTGCTGTCAACTCGAGTCGTTGATTCCCGCCTGGTTGAATCGGCCTGGGGAGCGGTGTAGGGATTGCTCCCGATCCGTTTCCCCGGCCGCTCGCCGAACCCGCCGTGCCGATCTCTCAGCAACGGGCTCTTCACGGTGTCTGTCGTCAGGCGTGGTTTCCACGATCCAGGGGCCTGGTGATCATGCTGCCTCGGTACCGGTATCGGGTCTTGGTACTTTGGCGATGTTGAACAGTTCGATCCCATCCGCCGAGGGTCTGCGCCCCCGGCCGGTGTGGTCGGTGAGACGCCGACGGACGTTCTTCCACCTCCAGCGGTGCAGGGTCATCCACCACCGGATGACCCTCCACCATACGAAGGTTCCGAGCGAATCCATGGTGTGCTTGCAGACCGCGTGCCTGAAGTAGTTGGACCAGCCGCGCATGATCTGGTGGAGCCTGATCAGCGCGACCATGGGTGGTTGCTGCGATAACCTGCTCGTCAGGGCACGGATCTTGCCCTTCAGACCGCCCACGATCACCATCCGCGGGCTGAAACCCAGACCAGCCGCATGATCAACTTAAGCTACGTGGCATTGCACCTCCACCAGCCTACCAGCCACAACTCGGCATAATCCGACGGTCCACATAGCCGATTTATGTCGAATTCGAGATAAATCTGCATAGCGGACGATCCGCCGGTTCGGCACGCCCTTTGCTCGACGCCAGGCGCGTCGGCGCGGGGTACCCATCGTCCTCCCATCGTCCCACCCGGCCGCCATGGCCCGTGCACGTGCTCATCGAGCGTGCCCAAGACGATATTGGCCAGCAGCGGAGATCGAGTCCGCTTATTTGGCCTTGCGGCACACTTTATTGAATTGTCACCTACTATGCTCGGGTTACCGGCCAGGCCTGGAGCAGGAAACCTGGGCGCTCCTCACCCTCTACCTGCTGCTGCACCTGCTGCTGCGCATGACGATGGTCACCGCCGTGGAGACCCGCGCGGGCATCGACCGCGACCGGGCTAGCTTCACCACCGCCCTGGAGGCCGCGCGGGCTCAGGTCACCGCGGCCCGGTGTCTGCCCCGCCGTTATCGTCGGCCCGTGGCGACCTCGTCCATGGTGGCGAAGCGCATCGCGGGCGCCGCCTCGCCGACGCGATCGAGCAGCTCGTCGAGGCGGGCGAGCGTGGCGCGCGGGGCGGCGCCGAGGTTGTGCGGATGCCACCAGAGGTGGAGTATCGCGCCCGGGCCGGTGCGTCGCGCGTCCGTCACGATCCGGTGGACGTGAAGCTTCCAGAGGGCGGACGGCAGCTCGAACCGCACAAAGTGCGACGCCGTCTGCCGCGCGCCGACGGGGTCCGTCGCCCGGTTGCAGAAAGGCACGACCGAGTCCACGAGCCGCTGCGCGCGGACCCACGGGCGTTGCTCCGCGTCTGTCGTCGCGTCCCAATACGGGGCGTCGGGATTCTCGCGCCACGCGTGGAAGCCGTGCGCCGTCAAGACGTCGGTGAAGCCGACCTGGTTGCGAGGAAAGACGAAGCTACGCGCCGTGGTGGCCCAGCGATCGCGAAACAGCTTCTGGACGGCTGCGGCGTCGGCCTCGGCGTCGCGGCGAACAAAGCCGGGCTCTCGGAAGTAGACATGCGAGAACGAGTGCGAGGCGAGCTCGTGCCCCGCTGCGCGCACGGCCTCGACGAGATGCGGCGCAAAGTACAGCGTGCCCTTGGGATCGGCCGCGCGGTAGTTCGCGTCAAACGCGAGCGACTTGTCCATGTAGCGGGGCCACGCGGGGGCCCGCACCATCCACTCGTCCCAGCCATCGCACGCGACGGCCCCGACGACGGCCCACGTCGCGCGCAGACCGTGCGCCGCGAAGCACGCGAGCAGGCCGTGGACGGCATCGGCCTCGCCGTCGAGGTGCTTGCGATACGCCCTGAGGTCGTTGGCGACGCGGTCGAGCACGCCCAGCGCAGCTCGAAGTCGAGGGACAGCACGATTCGGGGCGACGACTCAGACCCAGCCTTGGGTGAGACGCCGCCCTTGCCGGCGGTCGCGGCCTGCTTCCTTGTCTCCATGACCATGGCCTCCACGGGCGATCACCCAGACGGTCACGCCTTGTGTGCCACGCATACGAGGTGACCTGCGAACGGCGCCGTCCAGGCGGCATCGCAGATTGCGTCGTCGAAGGGTTCGAGGCGTGGCGCGAGGCGTGGCGCGAGCCGCGGGGCGAGCTTGTAGAGAAGGCGCATCGGCCCGAACAGCCGGCCGTCGAAGCGTGCGTGCGCGAAGCCCGCGGCGCGGAGGTCGTGGTCGATCTCCCCCGGCGTGAAGAACTCGCAGTGCGGGTTCACACGATCGAAGGCCGTGCCCTTGACGAGCTGCCGCACGCGCTGGACTACGTAGAAACCGTCGAGCGCGAACCGGTTGACCATTGTGAAGAAGAAGATCCCTCCCGGGCGCAGGACGCGCAGGACCTCGCTGTACGCGCGCCGCATATCCTCGCGGTGCAGGTACCGGTAGACCTCGATGGCTGTCACGAGATCGTAGGTGGCGGAGGCGACGGGGAGCGCGGTCGCGACGCCAGAGTGGACCTGCGAGTCGGGCGCCGCACGGCGCGCGCGTTCGAGCATCGCGGGCGCGGGCTCGACACCCGTGGAGCGAAAGCCCAGCTCTGTGAAGCGCCGGAGGTAGACGCCGGTGCCGCAGCCGATATCGAGCACCTGTGCACCGGGCGCGAGGTCCTTGAGGAGCGTCTCGAGCAGGACGTCGACCTTGTGACGACCGTAGGTGAAGGCGTTGCCGAAGCGGCTCTTGTTCATCACGTCGTAGTGGTCGTCGAAGACGCGCGCGGCGGCGTCGTGGTGGTCGATGGCCACGCGACGGACGCGATCTTGCGCGGCGTGCGTATCCTGCGCCACGGCGCCGAAAGATACGCGCCTGCCGGACCGCGCGAAAGTCCTGTCGGGGCGCATATCTCTACTACGCACTCGTCTTCTCCATCTTTGGTCTGGCCCGTGCCGCTGTCGATACGAACAGCTATCGCAACTATCGTACGACTCCAGGCTGTGTTACGCGGCAATACTTACAGCCGAGTAAGTTCACTCTAAAAGAGCAGTCTTCGGCGATTATGCCGTCAGGCCGGAAGCTGCTGTCTTGATTGATGGCGTGCGCGGCTCTCGTCGCCAGTACCACCACGCGAGAGTTTATACTCACCGTGAGCGGTCCGTGGCGCACGGCGAGGCCGTAGGTCTCGAATTGTGCGTCAGAAAGCCCCCAGCCTGCTAAGCAAAATCGAGTGCGGCGAGTGACACCCATTATCTGAAGCCGGCGTATCCCGCATCAAGCGGAGTCCAGACAAGGCGGGTTTACGTGTGCTGTGGGAGTTGCCGTCGTCTGGTCAAGGCGACCTTCGGCCGCGGCGCTCGCTCGCCGGGCCGGTCCTCGCTCCCCTGCGGGCGGCCGGCCCGGCGGTGGCGCACAGGCAAAGACTCGATGACCGAGAACGGAAATTCTCAGCCCACCGGGCCTCGTGAACTTCAGTGAAGCTGCTGGCGTGCGTCCGGGCCGGCCTTCTTCTCCGCAGCCGATCCTCTTAGCGGACGATCAGCACTGTCGGGCACCGCGGTCACGAGGCCAGCAGATCGACCGGCACGGGCCCCGATCCGTCGGCCGCTCCTGAGGTAGGTGCACACGCGATGATTCGAACAGCCCCCCGCTAGCAGCCCACGGTCGAGCAGCGGCAGCTTTCGGCGCGGCGACCTCGACACCACCGAAGTGCTCCGGTTTCAGGAGTGGGATTGCGATCCCGGCGACGGGGCCATGTCGTCGCTGGCGCCGCCGGTACCCGATCGACCCGACAGCGCTGACCCGCCTCGTCGGGCGGGCGACACTCGGGTAGAACTCCACTCCCGGAGAGCTGGCGCACCGTAGCGATCGAACGGTCCGCCGGTAACGCGCCGTTCAGACATCTGATCTATCTGCCCCCTACTGGCTGATACCACCACACTACCTAGCGACGTAACACATACTCCGCCACACCTAAACGACTACGCAATGTGACATATACTTTTACTGTAACTCGAATGCGCGGTTGGAAGCCGTAACGAGAGCGCGGACACAGGCGACCTACGAGGCAGAGGGGCTCGATCTCGCGAAGTGTAGGAGAACACCATGCAGCCGGGCCGGCGACCGGGGGCGGTTTCTTGCTCACGGTAGGTAATGGAGCAGCGTGGGCGGCCAGTTTGGGACTGGCCACCTGGGTCAGGTACGTGATCATTCTCGGCGCCTCGATGATCGGGCAGCAGCTCGACAAATCTGGCTCCGCTGCACGCTCCCGACTGCCCGCGTGGGAACAATCATGAACTCGACAGACACCATGACCGGGCAGACAATCGTCAAGCGAATGTCCGACGTGATCGTGGCCAGTCTGATCCTGATAGTTGCGACGCCGGTGCTCGTGGTGCTCAGTGTGCTGGTTCTGATACTCCACGGCCGGCCGATCTTCTTTTCGCAGGAGCGCCCCGGGATGTATGCGAAGGTGTTCCGGATCTACAAGTTCCGCACGATGACCGACGAGCGTGACTCTGAAGGGCGGCTTCTGCCCGACGCGCAGCGTCTTACTCGATTCGGACGTTTCCTGCGTACCACAAGCCTCGACGAGCTCCCCGAGCTCGTCAACGTGCTCAAAGGCGAGATGAGCCTGGTGGGGCCACGGCCGTTGCTGGTCCAGTACCTGCCGCTCTACGACGCTGAACAGCGCCGCCGCCACGACGTCAAACCCGGCGTGACCGGATGGGCTCAGATCAAGGGTCGCAATGCGCTGAGCTGGCAAGACAAGTTCGCCCTCGACCTTTGGTATGTAGACAACTGGACCCTCTGGCTCGACTTGAAGATACTGTTGGTCACACTAATTCAGGTCCTGCGACGGTCCGGCATCTCGCAGCCCGGACGGGCTACTGTCGACTACTTCACAGGACCGCTGCCAACGGCGAATGGTCACGGCACCGATCAAGAGACTACCTACCGAGCCGGGGAAATGCCACGGCGACCGGTGGCACGTTTCTTGCTTGCGGTAGGTGATGGAGCAGCGTGGGCCGCCGGTTTGGGCGTGGCCACCTGGGCCAGGTACGCGTTCGAGGAGACGCAAATCAGCGTCTTCGGTCTGCTGGTCGCCATCCTGGTGGCCGTTTTCGCGCAGTGGTTCATCGGCATTGTCGCGCATACCTACCGTGGCCGTTTTCCGCTCGGCAGTGTGGACCAGGCAATCAATCTGGCACAGGTCATGTTCCTCGTGGGGGTGGTGGTCCTAGCCGTGGACTTCGTGCCTGACACCGCGCTGGTGCCCCGGTCGGTGCCGTTGTCTGCGGCCCTGGTCGCATTCACGCTCGCTGCCGCGACGCGGTTGGCGCTACGGCGGGTTCGCGAGCGCGGTGAGCGGCCGGACGAGGCCTCACAACGCGTGATCGTTCTCGGCGCCTCGACGACCGGGCAGCAGTTGCTGCGCTCGATGCTCTCCGAACCGACGGGGGGCTACCTGCCGGTGGCGCTGCTCGATGACGACCCGCTGCAGCGCCGGCTACGTGTTTCGGGCGTCCCGGTGCTCGGAACACGTCACGACATCGCTGCAGTAGCGCAGCAAACCGGCGCGACCTTGCTCATCATCGCCGTTCGCAACGTGGACGCGGCCGACCTGCGTGATGTGGCCCGGTGGGCAACCGAGGCTGGGATCGCGGTCAAGGTGCTGCCCTCCTTCATCGAGGTATTGCGCCCGTGGGTGTGCTTGTCGGATCTGCGCGACCTGGACATCGCCGACTTGCTGGGGCGACGCCAGATAGATACCGACGTCGCCTCGATCGCCGGCTATCTGGTCGGAAAGCGGGTGCTGGTCACCGGTGCGGGCGGCTCCATCGGAGCAGAGCTGTGCCGGCAGATCCATCGATTCGGACCGGCCGAGTTGATGATGCTCGACCGTGACGAGTCCGCGCTTCACGGCGTGCAGCTCTCGATCCACGGCACTGCGCTGCTGAATTCACCGGAGACCATCCTCGCCGACATCCGCGACGCCGAGACGGTCCAGAGGATCTTCGAGGACCGCAAGCCACAGGTCATCTTCCACGCTGCGGCCCTCAAACACCTACCGATGCTCGAGCAGTACCCCGATGAGGCATGGAAGACCAACGTCCTCGGCACCCTCAATGTGCTGGAAGCCGCACGGTCAATAGGAGCCGAGAAGTTCATCAACATCTCCACGGACAAGGCAGCCAACCCGTGCAGTGTGCTCGGCAGCTCCAAAAGGATCGGGGAGCGTCTCGTGGCCGCCATGGCTCTCGACGATGAGTCGCCCTTCCTCTCGGTGCGTTTCGGCAATGTTCTTGGCAGCCGGGGTTCGGTGTTGACGACCTTCGTCGAGCAACTGGCTAACGGCTTGCCCATCACGGTGACCGACCCGGACGTCACCCGATTCTTCATGACGATCCCCGAGGCCGTGCACCTGGTCGTCCAAGCGGCTGCCATCGGGGCTCCCGGTGAGGCCCTTGTGCTCGATATGGGCACTCCAGTCCGTATTGATGATCTCGCCCGTCAGCTGATGGCGATCTCAGGTTGCACAACACCGATTGTGTACACCGGCCTGCGAACCGGCGAGAAGATGCACGAGGAACTCTTCGCCGACGGCGAGGACCGCGACTACCGTCCACGGCATCCAGCGATTTTCCACGTCGCGGTGCCCCCGCTGCATCCCACCGAACTGCATGCCACCGCTCGCGCCCTCGGCCCGGCCGCCGCGTTGCGGGATCTGACCGCGAACGCGGGTGTCCCCTACCCCCGAGGGGAAGCCGACAAATCCGGCTCCACTGTACGCCCCCGACTGCCCGCGTGGGAACAATCATGAACTCGACAGACACCACAACCGCGCGGCGAATCGTCAAACGCTTCCTACGGAGCTCAAACCTCGATAAGTTCCCCGAGCTGGTCAACGTGCTTAAAGGCGAGATGAACCTGGTGGGGCCACGGCCGTTGCTGGTCCAGCACCTGCCGCTCTACGACGCCGAACAGAGCCGCCGCCACGACGTCAAACCCGGCGTGACCGGATGGGCCCAGGTCAACGGACGCAACGCAGTAAGCTTGCAACACAAATTCGCCCTGGACCTATGGTACGTAGATAACTGGGCCCTCTGGGTTGACCTGAAGACACTGTTCGTCACAATCCGTCAGGTCCTGCGACGGTCCGGCATCTCGCAGCCCGGACACGCCACAGTCGACTACTTCACCCGCGCGTTCGCGCCGACTGACGACCGCGATAAGGGTGTCACATGAACCCGGTGACACCTATGGATGTCAGGCCCCTGCACATCGAACTCGGCTGTGGCCCAACCAAACGGAGTCCCGACGCGGTCGGGGTCGACATCATTGACCTACCAGGGGTGGATGTCGTCGGTGACGCGGTGGAGGTCCTGAAGAAGCTTCCCGACCGCAGCGTCAGCAGCCTCTACTCGGAGCACTTCTTAGAGCACCTGGACAATCCATACGCACTGTTGGTCGAGGCCTCGCGGGTGCTAGCGCCCGGCGGTGAGTTCCGGGCGGTGACCCCGCACTTTTCGAACCCGGCGTTCTATTCAGACCCCACACACCGGACCTTCTTCGGACTTTATACATTTGGGTACTGGGTATCTGGGTCACCGTTCCGGCGGCAGGTGCCGCACTACGAGAAGGCGTTACCGCTCACGCTCGTCAAGGTGCGGTATCGATTCAAGTCATCACGTCCGTTTTATGTGCGGCACAGCATCAAGAAATTCACCAGTTGCTGGGTGAACCTGGGGCGGTGGACTCAGGAGTTCTACGAAGAACATCTCTGCTGGATCATGCCTTGTTACGAGATCGAGTACGTCCTAACCCGGGATTGACTGGTTCAGAGGATGAGCTATTGTGGGCCCGTTGTACTGCGTGCAGCCACCATGCCAGCGCGAGCAGATTGGCGAAGATTAGGGCTACAAGCGCCCCACGCGGGCCACCGAAAACACCTCCGGCGAACAAACTGGCTGTAGTAATCAAGCCTGTGATCCCCCGCGCAGTCACCAGCGCCGAACCGGGGACGAACGCCTTAAGATAGTCGATTGCCGGGAATTGTGCTACCCGGACGGCCTCCCCGATCCCGGCGAAGACGAGCAGCGGTCGCGCTTCGGACCACAGCGACCCGAGAACCGCGGTACCAATGTCCTGCGGAATGGTCAAGATCACCGCGACGAACGACATCGTGACCGCGGCATAGCCCGCTGCACCGACCCAGGTTGCCCGCCGTGCCGTACGGGTGGGAGAACACAGGCGCCCAAAGTAACCCAGTGTCAGAATGCGTACAACACTGAGCAGGTTCGTCAACGGGCTCGTCACGGACTGCGCGAAGCGCAGTAGACCGAACCCGGCCAGGGTGAGGACGGCTGACAGCCCCAGGAAGGCAGCCTCAGCACCGCCAGTTATCAGGGCGAAGTCGCCGAGAAACGAACATGACCTACCGCACTCCTCTCGGATCAATTGGCGGATTCCGCGACGGGCGAACCCCCAGGGCATGCCGATTAGACCGGCGACGGCGCTGGACGCAGCCCCGGCCGCCCAGGCGAGAACGAGATACACTGGGTCACCGGTGAGCGCCAGCACTACCGCGCTCATCGCGACCTGTGCGACGAGCCATCCGAGATCCAATGCTACGGCGGCCCGCGGCCGATCTGTCGAAAAGGCAAGGTAGCGCTCCATATCCTGCAGTTGCACGAACGGCACCGCGACGGCCATTGCCAGAACGAAACCTCGCAGCGGGTCAGGCAGGAAGATACCTATCGTAGCCATGGCTAGTGCAAGAACGCCGCTCGCGGACAGCACGAGTGTCAAGGCTAGATTTCCGTCGGTGCGAGAGTTCCCAGGATCGCGCCGAACCCGGAGCAGGAGCGTATCGCCGATCACGGCCCGAAAACCGCCGAGAAGAATTCCCTGGATGAGCAATGCGACGCTGAATGCACCGAACTCCGCACCGGAGCTAGCCCTCAGCACTAGCAGCAGCAAGAGGAGGTTAGTGCCGCTCGACAGTACCTGATCGATGATCATCCATGTCGCCCGCGTTCCGCGCGAGCGGAGCACACTAGCCCGTCCTCCCGGTGATTCAGCCACGGCCAATATTTCCGGGCGACCAGGAAGGTAGCGGCCGAGCTACGATGCGGCAGCTCAATTCCGTCCGGTTGAAAAACTTATCAAGCCGGCCCATGATCGCGGGAACGGGGCCGAGGGGAAATGGTTTTGTCTCAATGGTTCCGAGTGAACCCAACGTACGCCATCCGGCGGCGTCAACTACGCAGGACGCCTGCGTGCTCGATGCTGCAGTCCTCCGGGCATCGGCCACACCGCTCGATGAGTATTCCAAGCCTGTCCTGGCATTCGAGAATCGCAGCGGCCCGTCTAGCGACCATCCGATAGTAAGGTCAAACCGCCGATCGTGTCGACCGCTGCAGCAGATGTCGGATACAGCGGTACCCAATACCCATAAATTGACATCCCTAACGCGCGACACTGCCATGTACCTCCTACCTTCGTTGAGTCAGACTAGTCGATGACGAACAACTTGGCCAGCCGCCGCAAGTTCTTGAACAGTGTACGGCCAGTCGGGTGGTCCGGGGGATAGATCTGACTCCAGGCTCTCACAGATCCGTGCGTAACAGTCTCCCGTTACACGGCTCCTGTCACCACCCTGATTACCAGATGGTGGAAACATTTCCAGTGCGTGAACATGCGCGGCTACCTGGTGGTGATCCCGTGCAGGCTGCGACGCGCTTTGGCTCGTAGTCGTTCGTATTTGTTGCGCCTTCGGTGCATCAGGTAGGCGTGGTGCGCGCTAGGAGGGGATACACCACTCGCGTCGATCTTGCCTACCTGACAGATCGCATTCGTGCTGGCCACCGACAGCGACGACATGCTGCCGCTGTCCACCGGCAGCTCCGGCGCCGATCGCTGGCCACCGAGGTACTCGCCGCCGCGTGGGAGCGCCACAGCACCAGGTCGGGGACTTGCGGGCTGCGGCTTTGTGACTGGGCGATCGTGGCGATGACCCGGCAGGACTGTCCGACGGATGGGACCACTGGCTGCTCTTCCGCCGCCAACTGGCATTGCAGTACAAGCAGCGCATCTGTACCTTGACCGAAACCGACCCACCGGGTTGCAGGCGCAGAGTATGCACAGGACGCATTCAGGAGCTGTGACGCCGTAAGCCGTCCAGAGCGGTAGTATTGACCGCCTGAAGGCGGAAGAGTGGACCACCAGGGCAGGAGACCGGAGACTATCGGTATGAATGATCGTCCGGACTTCCATGCCGTCACGCCCTACGGGCCGAAGAGCGCCACTTCCCGAGTCCGCGTTTTGGACTGGCTGGAGCGCATTCCCGATCGCGCGCAGGCGCACACCTACGCGGGTCTTCTGACTTCCTCGCCGAGTGCTCTTTTTGGCCATCCTAGGAGAGTCGTTGCCGCTGAGGCCCGGATTCGGGCGTTAGTCCAACTATCGGTCCCCCGGCTCCTGGTGCACCGCGAGGCGTCTCCCCTCAGCAGGGGGGGCTTGGAGTCGAGGCTGTTGCGGTCGGCCGAACTGGCAGTCTACGACTTTGATGACGCACTCCAGTGCGATACCGGAGAAGGACCGCTGTACCGAAGGCTGGCGGCAAAATCGCGTAAGGCCTTAGTTGCCGTTCAAAGCGCTGACCGCGTCATCGCCGGCAACGATGCGCTCGCCAACTGGGCGTCGATGCACAATCAGCATGTCGTCGTGATTCCTAGTTGCGTCGACTTGGCCGACTACGAGGTGAAGAGCGACTTCCGAGTGGCCGATCCGCCACGGTTGGGTTGGATCGGTTCGTCGTCGACGGAGGTTTGCCTGCAGTCAATCACTGAGACGCTACTGCGGTTGCACGCTGAGACTGGTGCGCGTTTGACCATCGTTGGGACAGCGCGACGTGGGCTGGGTCAGCTCGAGCAGATTATTGACCGCGTGCCGTGGTCGATTGCCGCTCAGCGGCGCGAGCTGGCGCGATTCGACATCGGTCTGATGCCGTTGGAGAACACGTGCTACATGCGCGGAAAGTGCGGTTATAAGTTATTGCAGTACCTAGCAGCGGGTGTGGTGGCCGTCGCCAGCCCTGTGGGCGTGAACGCGCAGATCCTTAAGCGAGCCGGGCTTCCCGCGGCCACGACCGCCGCTGACTGGGCGGATGCGCTCAGATACCTGCTCAATATGACGGCATCGAGCCGGGCAGATCTAGGGGCACGTGCACGAAAGATCGTGATGACGCACTATTCTTTCGACGCCTGGCAGCATGTCTGGCGCGCGATGATGGACCTATGCTAGTAGAGTGACGCTTTCAGGGACGCCGCCTCGCGCACGACAATTGACGCCTCTTTTGATTTTCCGCGCTTCAGGGGAACAGTCACAATGTGGAAAGGGAGCGATAATAACTTAACCGGATGTGTGGCAGCTAGCCAGTGCGAGTCCGGTCCGGGGATTCCAGGGATCCCCGGTAGCGCAGCATTCGGCCCGGTTGAAACGTCAGAGCAAATCGTCCATCTTCGGCCGAAGATTCTGCGGGAGGCTTGAACCTGTGCGCCTATCACCGGTATTCCCGGGACGTGGCGGGCTGTCGAAGGGAGTCGGAGGGGATCATAGTAGCGCTGGAGCGTCTAGCTCTTCTTCGTCTCGGCTTCCTTCAAAAAGCCCTCAACGTCTGGCGAGCAGAGCAACCCCACGGCCGCAATAATATCGTCCTCGGGCCAATCCCACCACCTCACTTGCAGCAGCCGTTCGACGATGTCGTCCGAGAATCGACGGCGACTCTCTCGAGCCGGGTTGCCAACTACGACAGCATAGGGTCGAACGTCTTTTGCCACCACCGCTCGCGCCGCTATGGCGGCCCCATCGCCGATAGTCACGCCTGACATAATTGTCACCCCTCGTCCGACCCAGACGTCGTTGCCTATGGTGACAGGCCCTCGTGATGCCGGGTGTCCGTCCTTAAGGGCACCGGGCAAGTTGAGCAAGATCCTGAAAGGGAAGGTCGACACCCAATCCGCGCGATGGTTGCCGCCGGCAAAAATCTCGACGTCGGCCGCGATCGAGCAATAGGAACCGATGATTACCGGCTCGGTATCTCCTGGGTAACGAAGGATACGGGGCACGTTGTAGGATCGATAGCCCATCTGCAGGAGCGGATCACGTCGGGACCTCCTCCGCAGTAGCCTCATCGTGTACCGCCCCAGCCGCCAGAGGTTCGCCAATATTTCCACGGAGAATTGCGGGACACCGGCAGGCAAGTATCCCCTCGGTATTTGCTGAAATGAACGGAAAAGCCTCGGGTCGTTCGTCGAGGCTGTATGGTGTGGCAGACATGGCGTGTGTTCGTCTGCTCCCAAGTCATCCCACCCTTCGCCCTAGTCGATGCGAAGACGCGCGCAACGAGCACCTTCCCTTGCCAGGACCGACCGGATACAACGGCGACGTGACGCCGTTGACCAACTAGCGATGATATCGTGTGAGACAGCCCGGCCGTTACGCCAAAGTCAGCGGTTTATGTCCCAATATCTTCCCACACGCCGCGCACAAGCGGCTGCACTGAGTATCGTAGAGCATCGTGCCGCGCGAGGCTATGACGGTTCTTGGTACTGCACGGCAGTTATGGCGGCGGGTGTCCGAGGCGGCGGTAGTGGCAGGCGCAGGCCTGGTGCTGTCGGCGTCATGGTGACCACGCCGCCGGTGGTGGTGATCTGGCGGCGGATGAGCAGCCAGTGTCCGCAGTCGGCGGGCATCCGGCTGGGTCGAGTTCGAGGGTGGCCCAGGCGGGCAGGCTGGGCCCTGTGCGCCTTACCCGGCGCCGCGTCGTTCCCACGCCGTGGCCTGGTTCTGGGTAGCCAGCTACCGGCGCGCCCTCGGCTGCTGGCGTAGCCCGAAACAGACCCAGCTGACAGTTGTCGATATTCGCGGTGGTGCTGGTGCACTGGCGCTGCACACCGGCTCAGCGGGTGCCCGTCTTGATGAACCAGCGTTGACTGCGCGCGAACCGACTGTGACCAGCTTCAGTCACGCAGCAACCGGGAGTGGGATGTGTTGAGGTCGCGACAGGCCGCCTGCCGGGATTGGCTGAACGCACCAATTCCGGCAAGTGAGCCTGCGCACGCAGCATCCGGAGATATCAACACGTTCGAGATCACGAAGCGGCGGCGAGGGGTAGACATTCACGTCCCGTTCCGCGGGCATGCTGGGATCCCGCCGTGTTTGGGATGTTGGCGGGTGAGTTGGCTGGGCGCGTCGGTCAGGTTGGCGCGGGGATCGGTGGTCGCCAGGGGTCGCCGGTCAGCGCGGCGCGGATGCCTGTGATGACGTCGGCTTTGTGTTTGCGGATGGTGTCGATGTAGCTGCGGATGTCGAGGCGGTCCTGGGTGATGTCCTCGCTGGTGAGCCGACCGGAGATCTTCTGTTGGGTCTTGGTGGGCCGCAGGTCGCGTTCGCTGAGGTTGTTCGTGGGCCAGATGCGGGTGTCGGTGCAGAAGGCCAGGACGTCGCCTTGGTGGTCGCGGCAGAACTCCAGCAGAGTCCGTCCGGGCGGCTGGGCGGTGGAACTGCGGGGGCCGGGGTTGGGTCGGACTTCGGCGAGGCCGACTCGGATGGCGTGGCGGAACTCGCTGATCAGCGGGTCGGCGAGGGGCGCTGGGATCGCCGTGCGTTCGGTGTCGCGGGCGTCGTGCCAGGCGTGGATCAGCCCACGCAACGCGCGCTGGGCCTGCTCGGGCCATACCGCGCGCGGATGAGACTCCGCGGCGTCGGTGAAGTCCCGGAGTAGGTGAGCTGTGCACGCCTGGTGCCCGGCCAGCTGCGCCCAGGCCGGGTTGTAGTAGTTCTGGTAGCGGTCATCAACGGCGACCCCGGCGAAGGCGGGCAGGATCCCGAACTCTCGGAACGAGGGCAGGTCCCGACCACCCAGGTGCAAGGCGGTGTAGTCCTCGGTGGAGGCCGACAAGACGTAGCGTTTGCGCCCGGCCGGACCGACGCGCAGGGTCGTCTCGTCGAACCCGACCACATACGCCAAAGTGATCAACGTTTTGATCAGCGTGACGGTCGGGCGCACCGCGGCCGCGCACCGGGCGAGCATGGAATGCACGAACCCGCTCGACGGGCCCGCCCCACCGGTGAGATCGCCGATCAACTCCACACAACGCCCCACCGGGACGTGTTGGTAAACCAGTAGGTACACCACCAGCGAGCGCAGATTCACCCCGTAACTGCTCGGCGCCG
>JRHI01001925.1_pt1 | contig 15649 bp, 16 predicted proteins | sample 215371 | NCBI WGS metagenome assembly JRHI01 (sample SAMN02929681, study PRJNA255918) | sediment metagenome | biome: cave system; feature: Ice Cave; material: Sediment; isolation source: sediment from deep within a dark volcanic ice cave with no known source of... ...
CCGCCGAGGTTCTCTCCGAGACCGCCGGACGGCTGGCTCACCCCGCCGAGGAGCTGCAGCTCACCGCCCGCGAGCGGCTCGCCGACGCCAGTGAGCAGCTGGCGAGGAGCATCCGGCCGCGCCGCCGCCGCCGGCTTCGCGCCGTGCTCATCGGCACCGGCGTCGTGGGCGTCGCCGCCGGGGTGATGTTCTCCCCGATCGGCGCCCGGCTGCGGAGCCTCGTCGGCCTCGGAGGCGCGGCTCCCGAGCCGGCGCCGATGACCCCGGGCATCGTCCTCCCGGGCGACTCCGCGACCACCCCCGAGAGCACCGGCGGGTCGGTCGCGACCGATGAGCGGGGCGCGAACGGCGACCGCGTGCTCAGTGGCGGCCGCACCGCCCGGACCGCGAAGGGCGAGTAGCCACCGGTCGAGCGTGGTGGCGGGCTTCCCCGGTTAGAGGACGCCCGCCATCCGCAGCGCGTTCATCAGCGGCGCGTGCAGGCTGATGATCGCGAGAACGCCGAGGATCACCCGGCGCCGCCGGGGGCCGACCAGGGTCAGCGCGGCGGTCAGAACCGCCATGCCCAGCAGCAGCTTGACGGCGAAGGCGAGGCTGGGATGAGCGGTCAGGGGCCCGGCGAAGATCGGGTTCGCCTCGGCGAAGCGGCCGCTGCTCAGGGCCACGTGGGTGGTGACCGCGTCGAGCAGCTGCCCGACCATGAAGGCCACAGCGATGATGCGCACCACGGGGTCGGCGAGGGTGCCCAGGCGGGAGGCGGCCACGGCGACGCGCAGCGGCGGCGCGGTTGTCTCCTGGACAGCCATCGCGCGCTCCTCCTGATCGGGGCTCGGCACCGCCGGCTGCGATGCCCGGTTCCAGCGTGGTCTTGAGGGTGTAACGATGGCATGACGCGAACAATTGCGGCGATCGCCGCCGAGGAAGGAGTGGTCGGGTACACTCGCCGTCCCATGCCCGATGATCGCCCCCGTGGCCGCCCCCCGTTCGCCCCGCAGCGTCCCCGTCCGGCAGGCGCGCCCCCGTTCACGCCGCGCGGCCCGGGCGGCCCGCCCTTCGCCCCCCGTCCCGGTGGCGCGCCCTTCACCCCACGCCCAGGAGGCGCGCCCTTCACGCCACGTCCCGGAGGGGCGCCACCCACCACCCCACCACGCCCGGTCGCCGAGCAGCTGCACACCGTGCGGCTGCGCGACGGCGAGCGCGAGGTCGAGGTGAGCGGCTCGGCGCAGTTCGTCCGCCAGCTGCTCGACGACCTGCCCGCGCTGCTGGGGCGGCTGCGCGCCGAGCCCGCATCGTGCCGGCCCGCCTCGATCTCCATGCCTCCCCCGCCCACGCTCCCCGCGGTGGTGACGCCCCCGGCCGCGCCGGAGGTGGTCGAGCCCGCCGCCGTCGCCGGGGCGGCGGACGCCGCGGAGGCGCCGGTCGGGGCCGCGACCCCCGAACCCGCGACCAACGGCCACGGACCCGCGGATGCGCTCACCCGCCAGGTGCTCGGCATCATGCGCAAGACCGGCCGGCCGGTCAGCATCGCCGAGATCCGCCAGCGCCTCTCCGAGGACGTGAGCGGCCAGCAGGTGCGCCGGGTCCTGGAGCGCGCGTCGGAGAGGGTGGTCAACACCGGCGGCCGGCCGGCCGAGTACCGCCTCCGCTAAGCCAGCCGGGGACGTGCTGACCCTGGCGGCACTCCCGTGGGTGGCCGCCCACCGCGACCCGGAGGCGGCGCTGCTCCGCCTCGACGGTGCCGTGCTCACCGCCTCCGCCCTCGACCGCGCCGCCGCCGGGGTCGCCGCCTGGCTGGAGGGAGCGGGAGCCGGCGCCGGCCATCGGGTCGCGGTGCTCTGCGGCAACAGCCTCGGCTTCCCTCCCCTCTACTACGGCGCCCTGCGCCGCGGCTGCGTGGTCGCCCCGGTCTCCACCAGCTCGCCGCCCGCCGAGGTCGCCCGGGCGCTGCGCGCGATGCGCGCCCGGGTGGTCGCCTGCGACCCGGAGAACGCCGGGGCCGCGGCCGCCGCCCTGGAGCTGGCGCGCACCGGCGCCCGCCGGCTGGTGGTCTGCGAGACCGCCGGGAGCGCGACGCCGGACCGGGACACCCTCGACCTCGCCACGCTCGTCGAGCACCCGCCCGCCGACCCGCCGCCGCTGCCGGCGGGAGCGCCGGCGGTGATCCTCTCCACCTCCGGCACCACCGGCACCCCGCGCCGTGCCCTCCACTCCCACGCCGGCCTGCTGCTCAACGCCGGCGCGGTGGCCACCGAGATGCTCGGCCTGTCCCCCGCCGACGTCCAGCTCGGCGCCCTGCCGCTCGCGCACAGCTTCGGGATGAGCGCGGTCCTCAACGCCTCGCTGCTCGCCGGCGCCGCGGTGCGGCTGCTCCGCCGGCCCGGCCTCGCCGAGGTCCAGCGGCTGCTCGCCGGCGGCGAGGTGACCGTCGTCCAGGCCGTGCCCACGCTGCTCGCTCGCCTCGCCGAGGCCTCGACGACGCCCTGGACGGCGGTGCGCCTCTGCGTGGTCAGCGGCGCGCCACTCCCCGAGGGGCTGCCGGTGCGGATCCACCGCTGCCTCGACGGCCGGCTGCTCGAGCGCTACGGCATGACCGAGGTCTCACCGTTGACGGTTCGCGAGGTGCCGGCGGATGGTGGCGAGCCGGGCGACGTCGGCCTGCCCCTGCGGGGAGTCGTGGTGCGCGTCGCCGGCGGCGGCGGCGAGGGCGAGCTCGAGGCGGCGGCGCCGTCGATGTTCCTCGGCTACGACGGCGACCGGCGCGCCACCGCCGAGGTGCTCCAGGGCGGCCTCCTCCGCACCGGCGACCTCGGACGGGTCGGCGCCGGGGGCCGGGTGACGGTCACCGGCCGGCTCAAGGAGGTGATCGTGCGCGGCGGCAACAACATCGCCGCGCGGGAGGTCGAGCGGCTGCTCGAGTCGCATCCCGCGGTGGCCGAGGCGGCGGTGCTGGGGATCCCCGACGCCGACCTCGGCGAGGAGGTGGCGGCGGCGCTGGTGCTGCGCCCACGGACCGCGGGCGACCCGGTCGCGGAGCTCGAGCAGCTCTGCCGCGAGCAGCTCGCCGAGTACAAGCGCCCCCGCCTCTGGCACGTGCTCGACAGCCTGCCCCGCACCGCCTCGGGGAAGGTGCGCAAGGGCGAGCTGCGCGAGCTGCTGGTGGTGCGAGCGCCACGGTGAGCCCGGGCGCCACACACCTTCCAAAGACACCACAAGGTTCAGGGCCAACGAGCGTTGTAGAGACGGTTCCCGCACTGGGCAGACACCACTTCCTGGGCCGCCCACCCCTCCTCCTCGGTGGGCGGCCCCTTCTCCCGCCTGCGCGCGCGTCGATGCGGTGCTGCGGTGCGTTGGCGATACCATGCCGCCCGTGACCGCGCACCCACGGCCCTCGGCGCGGCCGCCACGCACGCTGAGGGGCGACCGCGCGTGCGAGCTTCCCGATGTGGCGCTCGCCGACGCCGACACCGACTCGCTGGTGGCGGCGCTGCTCTGCCGGGTGGGTGAGGACCTCACCCGCGAGGGCCTGCGCAACACCCCGGAGCGGGTGGCGCGCAGCCTCGACTTCCTCACCAGCGGCTATCGCCAGGACGTCCGCAGCGTGGTCAACGGCGCCGTCTTCGCCGACCCCTACTCGGAGATGGTGCTGGTGAAGGACATCGAGGTGTACAGCCTCTGCGAGCACCACCTGCTGCCCTTCTTCGGCAAGGCGCACGTCGCCTACATCCCCGACGGCCGCATCATCGGGCTGAGCAAGCTGCCCCGCCTCGTCGAGGTGTTCGCGCGGCGGCTGCAGGTCCAGGAGCGGCTGACCACGGAGATCGCCGAGGCGGTCGACGAGGTGCTCGCGCCTGCCGGGGTCGGCGTCATCATCGAGGCCGTCCACCTCTGCATGATGATGCGGGGGGTGCAGCAGCAGAACAGCCGCACCGTGACCTCGAGCATGCGCGGCGTCTTCCTCGGCGACCACCGCACCCGCGAGGAGTTCCTCTCGCTGGTGCACAGCGACGCGCGCTTGAAGCCCTAGTGGCGGCTAGGCGCGGACGTCCTCGCTGCCGGGGTCGCTCTGGAACAGGCCGTAGAGCAGTAGCAGTGACGGCACCAGCAGCGCCGTCCCGGCCACCAGGCACACCACCAGGGGCCGCAGCACCGAGGCCGGCGCCGCCCCCTCGTCGATGCTGAGGTGGGTGCCCAGCAGCATCGGATACTGCCCCACCGCCCATCCCCAGAGCACCCCCACGACCGCCAGGGCGGCGGTGACCCGCACGGCGACGTACCGGCGCAGCTGCAGCAGCACGAGCGAGGCCAGACCGAGGACGCCGCTGACGACGATCACCGGCAGCGCCGGACCGGTGAGCCGGCTGAAGAGGCGGGGGGCGTCCTGGTGGAGCACCTCGATTCCGCCGAGCGCGACCACGCCGACCAGCACCCCCATCAGCAGGGCGCGCCGGCGGAACCTCCCGGCGAGGTCGCCCTCGCCCGAGCGGCGGGCGTCGGCGCACAGGTAGACGGCGGCGAGGTAGCTGCAGATCCCCACCGCGAGCACCCCGCCGAGCAGCCCGGTGGGGGTGATCCAGCTGTGGAGGACGTCGCCCTCGCCGATGGTCGCGGGCACCCGCCCGGAGGCGATCGCCCCGGCGGCGGTGCCGAGGAAGAACGGGGTGACCACCGAGGACAGCGCGAAGGAGGCGCCGAAGAGCCGCTGCAGCCCCACCTCGGACACCGACTTGCGGAAGGCGAAGGCGGAGCCGCGGAGGATGACGCCGAAGGCGACCGCGGTGAGCGGGATCGACAGCGTCGCCGTGATCGCCGCGAAGGCGGTGGGGAAGGCGGTCCAGACCACCACCAGGGCGAAGATCAGCCAGACGTGGTTGGCCTCCCACACCGGCCCGATGGAGTGCTCGATGCGCGCCCGCTCCCGCTTCCCCTGCTCGGCCCCGCCGGCGAGCAGGTCCCAGAGCCCGGCGCCGAAGTCGGCGCCGCCGAAGAGCACGTAGGCGGTGATCCCGACCCAGAGGAACACGAGCACGATCTGCGCCACGCGATCAGGACCTCGCCACCGGGCCCTGCCGGCGCAGCACGTAGACGGTGGACACGGTGAGCACCGTGTACACGGCGATGAGGACGAACAGGCCGACGGCCAGGCCCGGCGCGGTGTTCACCGCATCCGCGGTGCGCATCACCCGGTAGACGATCCAGGGCTGGCGTCCCACCTCGGTGGTCACCCAGCCCGCCTCCAGCGCCGCCACCGCCGCCGGCCCCGCCAGCACCGCGGCGCGGAGGAACCAGCGCGAGCGGGGCAGGTCGCGGCGCCGCCCCCAGCTCAGCCCGAGCCAGCCGCCGAGGACGAGCAGCCCGGTGCCGATCCCGACCATCAGGTCGAAGGCGAGGTGGACCACGTTCACCGGCGGCCGCTGGTCGGCGGGCACGGCGTCGAGCCCGGGCACGCGGGTGTCGGTGCGCCCGGTGAGCAGCAGCGAGAGACCGTGGGGGATGGCGATCGCGTATCGCAGCTTCCCGTCGACGACCACCCCGCCGACGTGCTCGTCGGGCCCGATCTCGGTCGTCGGCTGCGCCTCCATCGCCGCCAGCTTCACCGGCTGACGCTCGGCGACGTAGCGCGCCGCGACGTCGCCGACGACGATCTGCGCCGGGGTGAACAGCGCCGCGAGGGTGAACGGGATCAGGAAGGCGGCCCGCTGCCCCGGCCCGCGCCGGCCCCGGAGCAGGCCGAGCGCGTGCACCCCGGCGACGAGGTACCCGGTGACCATGATCGCGGCGAGGATCATGTGCGCCGACTGCACCGGCGTCGCCGGGTTGAACATCGCCGCGATCGGGTCGGGGTCGAGCACCCTCCCGCCCACCAGCCGGAAGCCCTGGGGGTCGTTCATCCAGGCGTTGGCGCAGACCACGAAGAACGCCGACAGGACCCCGGCCACGATCACGGGCACACCGGTGAGCATGTGACGCCGCGGGCTCAGGCGGTTCCAGCCGTAGAGGTAGATCCCGATGAAGATCGCCTCGATGAAGAAGGCGAATCCCTCGAGCGCGAAGGGCAGCCCGAACACCGCGCCGTAGCCGCCCATCAGCTGCGGCCAGAGGATGCCCATCTCGAAGGAGAGGATCGTCCCCGACACCGCGCCCACCGCGAAGAGCACCGCGGCGGCCTGTGACCAGCGCCGGGCGAGGTCGCGGTGGACGGTGTCGCCGCGGCGCAGCCCCAGGCCCTCGGCGACGAGGATGACGATGGGGAAGCCCACGCCGAGGCAGGCGACGATGATGTGCCAGCCCAGCGAGAGCGCCATCTGGAACCGGGCGGCAAGCAGGTTGGAGCCGGCCGCGGCAAGCATGCTCACCCGCCCGACCGCGGGCCGGGGCTCAGCGACTCACCGCCTCGGCCAGCGCCCCCCGCACCCGCAGGATCTCCTTCGCCTGCTCGAGGTGGGCGCGGAGGTGGCCGACAACCAGGGGCTGCAGCTCGCCGGCGGTCCACCGGGGCAGGGGCACGAACTCCGCCTGCTTCCCCAGCACCGCGGGGTCGGCGGCGGGGAGGCAGTCGTCGATCGCGCCGCGGAGGGAGGCGATCCGGTTCGCCGCCTCCTCCGCGGACGCGGGCAGCGAGCCCATGGCGTCGTGGCCGACCTCCTCGCGGAACCCGGTCAGCTCGGGGCGGTGGCGGAGGCGCTCGACGGCGGCGATCCAGAGCAGCCCGGAGAGGTGGGTGTGGGAGACCACCTGGGCCACCGTCCACCCGCCGTCCGGGATGGCCCGGTGGAGGTCGGCGTCGGAGATCCGCCGGAGGACCCCCTCGAACTCGACGAGGATCCCGCTGGCCTCCGCAGCCGCCGCACTCATGGTCACCGCGCTCATCGCTCCGCCTCATCGGTGAATCGGTCAGCGCGTCATTGTGCCGCGCGCCATCGGGGAGGCGTGGGGGCTGCCGGACGGCGCCGGGGCCGCCCCGGCGGTGACCGACTGGCTCAGCGGAGCGGAGGTCGAGGTGGCGAAGGTGGGGCTGCCGCCGTAGGTCGCGGTGATGCTGTGGGGCCCGGCGGCGAGGGTGCGCAGGGTCAGCGTGGCCCTGCCCCCCGCCAGCGGCCGCACCGCCAGCACGGTGGACCCGTCCTTGAAGGTCACGCTGCCGGTGGGTGTGCCGGCGCCACTGCTGACGGTCGCGGTGAAGGTGACCGGCACACCGCTGCGGGACGGGTTCGCGGAGGAGGCGACCGCCGTCCGCGTGGCGGTGGTGCCGGGCGGGCTCACCGTCTGGCTGACCGCCGCCGAGCTCGAGGCGGCGAAGGTCGGATCGCCCCCGTAGACGGCGGTCAGGGTGTGCGGACCGGCGGCGAGCGACGATGTGACCAGGCTGGCCCGGCCGCCCGACAGCTGACGGACCGACAGGGCGCTGTCACCGTCGCGGAAGGTGACGCTCCCGGTCGGCGCCTTGCCGGTGCCCGCCACCGTGGCCACCAGGGTCACCGCCTGTCCCACCGTCGACGGGTTCACCGAGGAGCTGAGGCTGGTGGTGGAGGCGGCGGTGCCGGCGGTCGCCACCGTCTGGGTCACCGCCGGCGAGGTCGACGCCGCGTAGGTCGAGTCGCCGCTGTAGTCGGCGGTGATCGGATGGTCGCCCACGGTCAGGGTGCTGACGGTCAGGCTCGAGCGGCCGCCCGAGACCGGGCGGGTGGCGAGCAGGGTGGCGCCGTCCTTGAAGTCGACCGTCCCGGTCGGGGCGCCACCGCCGGCGCCGACGGTCGCCACCAGGGTGACCGCCTGGCCCTCCGCCGAGGGATTGAGCGAGGACCGCAATGCCGGCTGGGTGGGGGTGAGCGCCGGCGCGGCCACGGCGGTCACCCAGATCGCCGAGACCGCGGCGGTGCAGAGGCCCACCGCGAGGGTGACGAGATGGGGACGGCGGCGCGCGAGAACGCGGCGTTGGATTTCGCGGGGGCGTGTGGACGTGGACGTGGACATGAGGGAGCCCCTCCGGTGCTGCGACGTGTGCTGGATTGCAGCCGGTATTGTCACAAGCTCCGTGCGGACTGGCAAGGACTGGCAACCGGTCGGGTGAGGACATGAGCAGCGCACTGTCCTGGGTCGGCGTCGCCGCGGGCCTGGTCGTCATCGTGGCGACGCTCAACAGCGTCCTGATGACCATGGTCATCCCCCGCTCGACGAGCTCGTCGATCACCACCGTGGTCGCGGTCACCGTGCCGGGGCTGGCGCGCCTGCCGGGGATGCGTTAGGGTTCGCAACCGGGCCCGACGACGCCCGCCGACCCTTCCCCTCCACGTCCATGCACCTCCCGGCGACGACGCCCCCCGTCCCTGCTCCCTTCCTCCGCCTGCTCGGCGCGCTGCTCGCGCTGAGCATCGGTCTGGGCGCCTGGCTTGCCGCGGGCACCCCGGTGCGCGCCGCGACCGCCGCCCACTACCCGGCGCAGGCGGTCGGCAACGACATCTCCTTCCCGCAGTGCGGCCACAACTACCCCGATGACCCTGCCTTCGGCATCGTCGGCATCACCGGCGGACGCGCCTTCACCGGCAACCCGTGCTTCCGGTCGGAGTTCACCTGGGCGCGCCGGGCGGGGTCGCATGCGTCGGTGTACCTCAACGTCAACTACGCGCGGCAGGACTACCAGAGCTTCTCCGCCCACGCGCTGCAGGGTCCCGCGGGCGCCTGCGAGCCCTCTCAGAACCCGTGCACCGCCTACAACTACGGTTGGAACGCGGCCGCCGACGCGGTCGCCCGCGCCGCCGACGCCGGCGCCGAGCCGGCGATGTGGTGGCTCGACGTCGAGACCGCGAACTATTGGGCCGACGCACCGCACCTCGACCTCAACGCTCGGGTCATCCAGGCGGCACTCGACATGCTGCGGTCGCGCGGCATGAGCGCCGGCATCTACTCCATCAACGAGATGTGGGCCCGCATCGCGGGACGGGACTACCGGCCCGGGGTCCCGGTCTGGTACGCGGAGACGGACCCCGCCGCCGGATCCGCCAGCGCCCCCCACTACTGCGACCCCGCATACGCCTTCACCGGTGGCGCGGTCTGGCTGGTGCAGTGGTCCGACAGCGTCGACCACGACTACGCCTGCCGGGTGACCGCCCCATCGCCGCCGCCACCGCCCGCTCCGAGCGGGTGCCTGCTGCCGAAGCCGGTGCCGGTCTGCCCGGTGCAGGGGCCCCACGGTCCCCTGCCACGGCCACACCGCGAGCCCTGAAAGACGCAGGAGGGCCCGGGACGCATCCGCGTCCCGGGCCCGGTCGGAACCAGGGTCAGCCTTGTGGAGAACAGGTCACTCGTAGGTGGTGGTGCGAACGTGCCGCTCGGTGGTGTCGGCGTAGGCATCGCTGCGGGGAGCGGTGGTGATGCGCACCAGCTTCACCACCAGGTAGGCGGCGATGAGGTAGACGAGCATCCCGATCAGCGAGCCGATCTCCACCACGTTCGCGCGGCTCACGTAGTCGGCGGTGATGCCACGGAACGGCGCCACCAGCGGGGCGCTGAGCCCGTAGATGAATGAGACGAACCCGGTGTCGTTCGCCGCCGCCGCGCGGAAGACGACGCGCAGGYCGATGATCGCCTCGACGAGTCCGAGCACGAACCATACGGTCTGCACGATCCGGAAGGACGGGTCGCCCGACACCACGGTGCGGCGGCGCGCCATCACCGGTCTGCCGGCGATGTGGGCCTCGTCGCGCTCCTCGGCGACGATCGGCGTATCGGTCATGGTCATGGAAATCTCCTCTCGGGCGGCCGTCGCGGCCGCCGGTGGGCCCCTGCTCTCTCATCAACCCCGTCTGGCGCTGACGGATGAAGTTATATCAGTGATATCAGTAGGCGTCAAGAGCTTGGGGCATGTTCGAAGCTTTTGAGGTATTCACGGCTACCCGAGGAGGAAGCCGCCTATTCGCTCCCGGCGTAGGAGCGGAAGCGCCGCACGATCTCGGGGATGAGGTTGACCGCCACCCGCGGGTGGGCGATGAGGAACTCACGGAAGGTGCCGTTGGGCAGCACCAGGCAGCGGAGCATGGTGCGGGCGCGGACCGTGGCGGTGCGCGGCCCGCCGTCGAGGGCGCTCACCTCGCCGAAGAAGTCCCCCGGCCCGAGCTCGGCGACCAGGGTGCCGTCGGCCTCCACGGTCGCCCTGCCGTCGAGGATGAAGAAGAACTCCAGCCCGGTGCGGTGCTCGTGGAGGACGCCGTGCTCGGGGAGGAAGGTGGTCTCGTCGAAGGTCCCCGCGATCTCCTGGAGCTCGTGCTTGGAGATCCCCGCGAAGAGCGGCGACCGCGCCAGCGCGGGCACGACGTCGTCCCGAGCCCTCATGGCGTGGCCCTCCTCCCCCGTCATCTCCTGGAACGCCCGGTAGTCGGACATCCCCGACATGATAGTCGAGGCCCTCAGCCCCCCTCCTCGGTCCGCCGGCCGCGCAGCCGGTGGAGGTCGACCCTGCCGGGGACGTCGCGCAGGTGGCGGCGGGGCAGCCGGGCCCACTCGTACCCGGCGGCGGTGGCGTCACGCAGCGCCGAGTCGCCGACGATGGTGCCGGCCCGGGAGACGTCGGCGATGCGGCTGGCGAGGTTGACGGTGTGCCCGAACCAGTCGCCCGCCCGCGGGACCGCCGGCCCGAAGGCGGCGCCGGCATGGAGGCGAGGCAGCGCCTCCCCCTCCGCCTCGACCGCGGCGCACAGACGGAGCAGGGAGTCGAGGAGCGCCGCGGGGTCGGGCGACACCAGCATGACGGCGTCTCCCAGGTACTTGACCGGCCGTACCGGCGGTGCCACCGCCGCGGCGGTGAGCGTCGCCAGCCGGCCCGCCACCCGTCCCACCTCGTCGGGGGGGACCCGTGCCCCCATCCGGGTGAAGCCGGACAGGTCGGCGAAGGCGACGGCCACCCGCTCGACCCCGGGCCCTTCCCCGGCGGCGAACCGGGAGCGGCTCAGCACCTCGGAGCGGATCGCCTGGCGGAGGTGCTGGGTGAGGTGGTGCTCGAGGGTCTGGCCGAGGAGGGGGCGCAGCTCCTCGGCGACGGCGCGGTAGCGGCGGGCCAGCTCGAGCTCGCTGTCACCGGGGTGGAGGAACGCCTCCGCCACCATCCGCACCACCGTCTGGGCGAGCGCGGGCAGCCACTGCCCGGAGATCCGCGCCATCTCGAGCAGCCCGTCGGCGGGCAGCCCCGCCTGGATCACCCGGGCGAGGACTCGCGCCGCCTCCACGTCCTCCTCCCCGGCCAGGGGAAGGTCCGCGGAGGGGAGGGTGAGGCCGAGCGCGGTCGCGTAGGCGCGCAGCACGTGCTCGTCGACGCCGGCCCGCTCGGCGACCTCGTCGAGCGTGTACCCCCCGCGGCCGCCCAGCGCCAGCTCGGCGGGGAGCAGGGCGAGGCGGTTCTCGGCGCCGGCGCTGCGCAGCTCCTCCAGGGTGGCGCCCTGGCGGGTGAGCTCCTCGAGGAGCTCGATCCGGACCCGGCGGTCGGGCTCGGAGAGGCCGTCGAGCAGTCCGGCGGCCTCCCACCGGCTCAGCTCGGCGGGACCCGGGTCGGAGCCGGCCCCGGCGCCCTCGGTCAGCAGTGACCGGCGCCGTGCACCGCCGCCGCGGCATCGAGGCGCGGCACCCCTCCCCCGCCGCGGCGCGCGGTCGTGAGGATGCGCTGCCGCGCCTGGGAGGCGTTGAGCCCGCAGGCGAGCAGCAGGGCGAGCACGCCGGAGACGTGCGGTGCGGCGAAGGAGGTGCCCTGCTCGGCCTTGTAGCCACCGTTGGTGAGCGCGGTGGAGAGCACCTGCCCCTTGGCGTGGGGACCGTTGGTCGCCTGCCCGCTGTCGCCGCCCGGGGCGTAGATGTTCACCCCGCTCCCGCTGGTCGAGTAGGGGGCGACCGAGGCGTCAGGCCCCAGCGCCCCGGCGATGAGGGCGACGTCGGTGATCGAGTCGTAGTCGCTGAACGGGAGCGAGCTGTTGCCGGCGGCGAGCGCGACCGCGACCCCGCTCTGCGCGGCGGCCCGCACCGCGTCGGGGATGCCGCTGCCGGCGAGCAGCGGGGCCAGCGGGATGTCCGAGCCGAGGCTGATGTTGATGACCTTCGCGCCCCGGGTCACCGCGTACCTGATCGCGGCGGCGACGTCCGGGTCGCAGCCCTTGCCCGACTTGTCGATCACCTTGATGATCAGCGCCCTGGCGTCGGGGGCGACCGAGGCGATGCCGATGCCGTTGTTGGTGCCGGCGACCATCAGCCCGGTGGTCATGGTGCCGTGGCCGACGTCGTCCTGCACCGAGGGCTGGTCGGTGGCCTGCAGGGTGCCATCGCATTTGGTGAAGCGACCGCCGGCGACGAGACGGCCGGCGAGGTCGGGATGGGCGAAGTCGGCGCCGGTGTCGATGTCGGCGATCAGCACGCCGGTGCCGGTGCTCGGCGTCCAGGCGCCGGGCGCGTCGATGCTCGCGGGCTGGCCGGTGAGCGGCCACTGGTCGTGCTGGACGAAGTAGGGATCGTTGGGAGTGGCGGTGCCCGCCGCCTGCGCCGGCGCGGCGGCGGTGAGCGCGAGGACGGTGGCGCAGCCGCAGAGGAGCCACGGCCGGCCCACCCGCCGCGCCGGCGGCTGGGCGTGGGGGGCGCCGTCCCGCCCGCGACCGTCGCACCCGTGCACGAGAGGAATCCTACGCGCCGGGGGCGTGGCGTGCCCGGGGCCGCGCACGGAGAGTGTACGAACGTCTGTTCTGATACAATCCTATGGTGATCTGCGCCGTCCCGGAGCCCGCGCGCCCACGCCCCTCGAGCTGCTCGCGCAGGCGGTGACGGCGCTGCGGAGCGAGGCCGTCGAGGATCTCTCCGCGGCCGTGCTGGGCGATCGGATCGTCGCCCTGACCGGTGCGGTGGACGCGCTGAGGGGCGACCGTGCGGCGACCGGCGTTCCGCAGGCCAGCGCCGTGCCGCCGCCCTCGTCGAACTCTGCCACACGACCTCACGCACAACGAGCGCCCGCAGGTGGCGGGCCAGCGCCCTCACCTCTCGGTGATGGTGCCGATCGCCACCCTCCGCGGCGAGCCCGGATGGCCCGGCGGCGACCTGCGCTGGGCCGGCCCGGTGGTCGCGGACACCGCGCGCCGCCTCGCCTGCGACGCGGTGCGCACCGACGTGACCGTGGGAGCCCACGGCGAGGTGCTGGCGGTGAGCCAGCCGTCCCCCGGAGGGGACCGAGGCCCATCACATCGTCCCGCGTGCCGAGCACGGCGCGACCACGCTGGCCAACCTCGTCCTGCTCTGCAGAGTCCACCATGGATTCGTTCATGAGGGCGGCTGGCGGATGCGCCGCGGTCCGGACGGAGAGCAGGAGGTGGAGCCACCATGAGCGAGGGTCGGTTAGAGTGCAGCCCCGCGCGGGCGGGTAGCTCAGCCGGTTAGAGCGAGGGGCTCATAACCCTTGGGTCGCAGGTTCGAATCCTGCCCCGCCCATCTCAGAAGTCACCCTCAAGCCGACGGCTGTGTATCAGTTTAGTATCATTCGAGGGTGGCAGGAGGACGGCGGGGAAACCGGGAGGGGAGCATCTGCCAGATCGCCGACGGGCGCTGGCTGGCGCAGGTCACCATGCCCGACGGGCGCCGGCGCCGCTGGTACGCCCGCACCCGGGCCGCCGCGCACGACAAGCTGGTCGCGGCGCTCACCGAGGTCGGACGGGGAGTTGTCTCGACGGCTCCCGCCGAGCTGACGGTCGCCGAGTACCTGGCCGGCTGGCTGAAGGACGTCAAGCCATCGCTACGGCCGTCAGCGTGGGGGGCCTACGAGCGGCATCTCAGAAACCACGCCCTCCCCACCCTCGGCCGCAAGCGCCTGGTGAGACTGGAGCCCACCGACCTCCGCGCCCTGTACCGGCGGCTCGTGGATGGCGGCCTCTCGCCGACCACCGTGCGGCACGTCCACGGCGTCCTTCGGCGCGCGCTGGGTCAGGCCGCACGTGACGGCCTGGTCGCTCGCAACGTCGCCGCGCTCGTGACGCCGCCACGGCGTGCCGAGCCCGGACGCAACGTCCTCGACCCCGACCAGGCGCGCGCGTTCCTCGAGGCCGCGAGGGGCGACCGCCTCGAAGCCCTGTACGTCCTCGCCGTGACGACCGGGATGCGCGAGGGCGAGCTGCTCGCGCTTCGCTGGGCGGATGTCGACCTGTCCGCCGGCGTGGTTTCTGTCCGGGGGACCAAGACCGCGGGGAGCCGGCGTCAGGTTGCTCTGACCAACCTCGCCGTCGCGGCGCTGCGTCATCGACGCGAGGCGGCCGCGGTCGAGGCGGAAATCATCGGCAACCCGGGCGACCTCGTCTTCCCGTCCACTGTCGGCACCCCGATCCTGGCGTCGAACCTGATACGTCGTTCCTTCGCTCCTCTGCTCAGCCGCGCCGCTCTGCCGCGCATCCGCTTCCACGACCTGCGACACACCGCAGCGACGCTCATGCTGGTTCGCGGCGTGCACCCGAAGATCGTGTCGGAGATGCTCGGTCACGCGACCATCGCGATCACCCTGGACCTCTACTCGCACGTCACGCCGACCATGCAGGCCGGCGCCGCCGCAGAACTGGACGCCCTGCTGCGTTAGGCGGCCGGCTGCTCCTGGTCAGCCAGCCATCGGTCCAGCGTCTCGGGCCGCACGCGCACGACCCGCCCCAACCGAACGACCGGCAGCGAGCCGCAGCGAGCGAGCGTGCGGACATGCGAGTACGAAATACCGATGATGACCGCGGCCTCGCGCAGCGTCAGCGTGGGTGCGGGTGCCGAGCCGGCGACTGCGGCGGTGTCCATCACCTGTTCAGGCATGCAGCCGCTGCTCCCGCTTGACGGTCACCACGTCCTCGAACGTCTTCCCCTTCCCGGCCAGGTAGGCCTGCACCTCGGGCACCACGTCGTCCAGCACCTCCTCCAGGTCGTCCTCGTCGTCGCACGCGGCCAGCGACGTCGCGTAGCCGACAAAACCGCGCAGCAGCCGCAGCCGGTTCGCAGCCTCCTTGCGCTCGCGGACCAGCTCCGAGCACGGCGAGCCGAGTGCGGTCTCACGCAGCACCGTCCACAGCGGCGCCTCCGGCCACCGAGATCGGTTGGTGTCCGCGGTCGGCTCGCGGAGCGAGATCCATGTCATGCCGTACTCCCACAGCGCTTGGCGGGCGTCGAGCACGTCGGCGACGGTTCGCAGCCCCAGCGTCTTGAGGGCCGGCCGGCGGAACTGGAGCTCCACTCGCCACACCTGCTCGTCGGGGTCGGCGCCCTCCCAGATGGCCTGGGGCCAGTCCTCGCCCCGGACCTTCAGCTCCAGCGTCTTGTCGTAGATGCGCGCCACAATCGCGCCCCGGCCAAAGACGAACCCCGACAGCCGGCGGCCCCGGGTGTGCATCTGACGGGCGGTCTCGAACTCGGTCTTGCGCTGGGCCCGGGTGACGAACCGGGGGAAGTCCTCGCGTTGCGGCTGCCATCCCTGGCTGTCCACGTACAGGTCGACCCGCGACGCCGTGAGCGAGGCCCCGAGGCGGAGCGCGGCGGCCGCAGGGATCGGGTCGGGGTCCCACTCGTCGGGCCGCGGCCAGTCCCTCTCGCGATCGCGCACGCGCTCGGGCTCCCGCAGCAGAGCGGCACGCGTCTCTTCCAGCTCCTCGACCGCAATCTCGACGCCAACCCG
>JRHI01001926.1_pt1 | contig 15647 bp, 12 predicted proteins | sample 215371 | NCBI WGS metagenome assembly JRHI01 (sample SAMN02929681, study PRJNA255918) | sediment metagenome | biome: cave system; feature: Ice Cave; material: Sediment; isolation source: sediment from deep within a dark volcanic ice cave with no known source of... ...
ACGTCCGGTTGCAGGGTGGCCGCCCTGGCGATGGTTTCGTCGCCGGTCGCGGCCTCCCCCACTACTTCTGCGTCAGATCCCGATTGCAGCAGGGTACGCAGTCCATCGCGAAAGAGCGGATGGTCGTCTGCGATCAGGACACGAATAGGTTCCATGATTACTCCTCTCGTTGGGTGGCCTTGGGGAGCGGGAGTCGGATGTGCAGACGCGTTCCCCCGGAAGGCATAGCCTCAATCTCGCAGATGCCGGCCAGTTCCGCCACGCGTTCGCGGATCGAGGTCAGGCCGACTCCCGCACGCTGCCCTGCCGGTATGCCCCACCCATCATCACACACCTCCACATCCAGATCATGGTCAAGGGTGAAACGAATGGTGCAGGTATGTGCCTGGGCATGACGAACCACGTTGGTCATGGCTTCCTGCACGATGCGGTAGGCCGCGACTTCGACGGCGGCGGGAAGCGGCGGAAGCGGCTCCGGTGCGTCGAGCGTCATGCGCAACCCATCAGAGAGATATTGCTCGGCCTGCTCACGTAGAGCAGAGACCAACCCAAGCTCATCCAAGGAAGGCGGACGCAGCTCATAGGCGAGGCGGCGAATGTCTGCCACAGCCGCCTGTGTTTGCTTCTTGAGATCAATCAGCAAGGTATCGGCGGCAGAGGGGTCACGTACCAGCAGGTTGCGTACCGCATCAAGCTTGAGCGTAATGCTGGCCAGGGATGGTCCCAGGCCGTCGTGCAGATCACGGCGCAGGCGGCGGCGTTCTTCTTCGCGCGCGATCACCAGGTGTTCCCGCGAATGCTGGAGATCCGTTGTCAGATGTACTGCGTGGGCAGCGACCCCCACCTGGCGAGCAAGGTCAGCGAGCAGACGGCGGTCAGCAGGAGTAAAGGTCTCCCCTCTGGCTCGTGGTGCGAGCAGGAGTTCGCCCACTTGCCTGCTTTGATACAGCAGCGGCAGGTGGAGCAATGGCTCTTCTCCTGCTCTGCCGTGGGATGTAGCAATGGGAGATGTCTGGTCTTGCTGCAAGATAATGGCGGCATAGGGAAGTTTGAGCGCCTGGGCGACCGTCTCGACAATGGTGGACAACACAGCATCTGGAGCAAGGGTTGCCTCCAACCGCTGGCTCAGCCGCGTGATGACAGTATACGGCTCGTCGCGCTGTCCATACAGCAGTCGGTTGGCACCTCGCTGAAGCCATCCCCGCAACGGTTGGAAGAGGACGGCCACCAGTCCCGTGGCGATCAGCTCTATCAGCAAGTTCCCACTCGTGCTGAAGAACACGCCCAGATAGCCGACCACGAGGATATAGATGCCGACAACGCACGCAGTGAGCGTGCCGTAGACTAGGGCGCGCTTGATGATGAGGTCAATATCGAACAGCCGATAGCGCAGGATGGCAATGCCAATCGACAGCGGGATCAAGAGGAGAAGGAGATAGTAGGCGCTCACGACAATCAGGTGCGCGAGGGCATCGTTTTTCCCCGCTGGCGAAACAGTAGCAGTGAGGAGCAGCAGGCTAAGGAATCCGACAATGGCAACAGTGAGACCAAAGACCACCCATTTCGTCTGCTGCCGTTGCACCACATTCGACACGCGCCGGTACCGATACACTTGAACCACCACAGGGCAAGCCAGGGAGCTGAGGAACAGCACAAAGACCAGCAGCCGGGGCAAGTGACTGAAGCTCAAAGGGGAACCAGGAAAAAGCGTATCTGGCACCTGTACGAGCAGCCCCACCAGGGCAACAAAGCGTATCCAGGAAGGCACGAAGCGCCCATTAGGAAAGAGATAGCTGAAGAGGCTGAGAAAGACGATACCGAGAAAACGCGCAATGGCGATGAGCAATCCCCAAGTTGGGTTGAGTGAGGCCAGTGCCTCAAGAGTGCCGGGAAAGGTCGCGCCACCGAACGAGACCAGGAACAACGAACCAATGAACGCCATCCGGTTATTAGCGCTTTGCCAGAAGAGCACACAGGCAATAATAAAGTACGTCGCAAAGAACACACTGTTGAGCGTGATAAAATACGCGGCATAGAAAGGGAGCGAGAGACCGAGTGCCTGGAGCTGACGTGCAAGCTCCGGCGTCAATTGCGGGCCGTTGCATGAAAGGCACGGTGTCTGAAGGGAAGCAAAAGATGCCGGAAGAGCCACGACAAAGGGGACTACCACCAGCAGCGTCACCGCCCACCAGACAAGACGTGCGAGGAGAAGCCAGCGACCTACCAGAGGCGAAACACTTGAGCGAGACTGACCAGAGGACACGGCTGTGTCAGTGGACCAGGATGACGGTTGCATAAACATCCTCCTCTTCCCTGCATGAGATAGGTCTTTGTCATGCCCAAGGCAACGGTTTTCCAGGAAAACCAGTGTGTAGCGTATCATACCATAGAATCTCTATGGAAGAGAAGATCAGACAAGTGCGAGGTGAGGCAGAACGCCTCCGACTCGCACCTTTGCTCCAAGAACGAACGAGGAGCGAGAGTCAGGCGGCACAACTAAGAAGCAGCTGTTGAAGCCGCGGGTTGGACTGCCATAGCCTCCCGTCGCGCCAGGAGCGAGATGCCCATCCCCACCAGGGCCAGATTGAGGGCAACCGCATCAAGTTGCGCCAGTGGACCCGGCAGCGAGACAAAAAAGCCAGCGAGAGCAAGAACCGGCGTAGCAATGAGCAACCACCCTGTCCAACCAGGAAAGACTTTGGCACGCAGCGTTGCAATACCAAGGAGAAGTGGTCCAATTAGTTCCAGGAGCAAAGCGACCAGGAGAAGCCTGCCATATGGTGCAGGCATCGGTCCGCTCAAGAGTGAACCAGTGCTCGCATGTGCAGCGAGCGCAGGAAACATAAAGGTTTCAATGGCCCCCGAGGCAACATTGAAGAGCAATCCAACAAAAAAGGTCAATGTGAACCCGATCAAACCAAGCTTGCCTGCACGCTCTGCTTGTCGAACATACATTCCCGGCAGACCCAGTGAGACCAGCAGTGCTCCTACCAGAATCAAGAGATTGGCAGAGAACCAGATGGGACTGAGGTAGTTGGCAGGGTTATTGCCGCTAGGATGCAACAGAAAGCCAACAATGGCGAACAGGCTACCTACGACCAGAATGCCTCCGCTCAGGCGAAACAGGGTTGAAGATGACATGAGAGATTTCCTCCTTGTAGGAATATCCTACGTGTTAAACGTTTCCTTTGCTGTAACTGCGAGATGTTCCTTTTCCTCGCGCCGTCACTGTTCTCTACAAGCATAGCCGACGAGGAGTCCCGTTGTGATGGGGAGAGAGTCCCAAATATGTCGGGAAAGTTTGTCCCGACTCCACCTGGGACAGGAGTCCCGATTGATCGGGCATGACAAAGAGGAGTGACAGGCCGCAACAGAGCGCCTCTATGGATGAGATGGGGATCTGACCTTTCTCGTTGCGCATCCCGTGGGCCCGAGCATCCCAAGGAAGATCGGGGCGGTAGAGAGCAGTGAGTCCACCAGCGTAATGGAGCGCTGCGAGGCCTCGCGGATCACCAGGCCGTAGCGAGCCTGAAACGCATTGTTCTCGAAGAGCGGATAGGGCACGGCTGGCAATTTTTGCATAATGCGCTTGCTGATCACCACCCAGGCCTGCTGGCGCAGGATGGTGGAGGAGCTATCGCGCAGGATGATGCCCAGGCGCTGCGCCAGGACGAGGACGACCAGGCCAAGCCCGATCAAGGCCACTGTTGGCGTGAAACGCAGCATGTTACCAGTTCCGATGACCTCCTGCAAGAGTTGGTGCAACAGCAGCAGTAAGAGGGGGAAAAAGAGCGGCTCGAAGAGCGAGGCGATGCTGCTGGTGACAAAGGCACGGGGATGGCAGGTATACAGCAGGCGCACCGTGGCGCGCAGCGTCATCAGGCGTGCTGGCCGGGGCAGTCGGAAGCGTGTTCTCAATAAACGCATGCCAGTTTCTCCTTGTCGGTATGACAGAGTACAGGAGCAGGGAACTGCTTTTAGCCCCTGATTCCAGAAGAAATGTGTGGCAGTCAGTGGCTATTCAGAAGGAAAGTATGGGAGTATGGGGAGTATGGGGAGTATGGGGAGTATGGGGCAGTCATTCGACAAGAGGCCCAAATCATGCTATTCTTTCGGTGTCACTTTGATCGATAAATGGTTCACTTCAGTGGCAGGAATGACCCTGTCACTTAGGTTAACGGATACATGGCGCGATTTCTTGAGCGATATATGGCACGTCTCGCTGAGGCTTCGCCGTCGCTCAGCCGTATCATGAAGATAGGCCTGCGGCTCAGCACCACCGTGTTGAGGGCAGCATAAGGAGGGATAGGATGCCGGTCAGCTACACCAACCGTAAAGGTCTGACGTACACGCTGTACAGGGGACAGACCAGGACCGGCAAGCCACGCTATTACTTTGGTCGCGCGGGCCAGGGTCAAGGTGAGCCGGTCACGGAGTTACCACCCGGCTTCACGATCAGCGAGAGCGTTAATGGCGTGGTCTCCCTGGTCAAAGACCGCCCCTCACTGGTCCAGCCAGAGGAGGTAGCGGCCATCGAGGCAGCGGTGCAGCAGCATCCCGAGGCGCGCCGGTACCGGGTCGCCGTCAAGCACGACCGGATCGAGATCTACGAGCAAGTCGGCCCCGATTACGACGCTCTGCTCGGCGAGCTGCATATAGCCAACCTGTCGCGCCCAGGCCTCGCCGAGCGGTTACAGGCCATGGAGGAGCGCCGCGCCCGCTACACGCCGGTGTTGCGCTTCATTCTCCTCGATCCGGCGCAGCGGCGGTTCGGCGCGGAGCGGATGTGCTACCTGGGGAGTATTGATGACTGGTTGGAGTTGGGGCAAACGGGACCCGTGGCAAAGTTGGCCCGTGCGCTCATTCCCACCTTGGGCACTGACCAGTTCTATGAACTCTGGTGAGCCAACAACGGACGTAGGAGCGACAAAACACATCACAGAAGGTCCCTGTTTTCCTCTCACGGACAAAGAGAAGACGTCTTCTTTCTGCATGGTTGCCCAGGTATTCGCCTGCCTGTTCATTGAGCAGAGTCTTTGGCCGGTGCACGGTGTTGTAGGAACAAAAGGGGATGATCTTACCATCGGGTAGAATAGTGTGCACACAGCACTTCTTGGCAGAACGCACATCAAAGTTCCACGCATCCATGAAGGCGATGATGACGATGCGAAACATGTTTTCGTAGAGGAGACTGCCGTGCTCTGTCTGGCTCAATGCCTGCGGTGCGACCGGCAGACAACAACTAAAGTCACGCAGAGCGTTGGCAGTACTCAGCGGCATTGAAGCAGACCAGAGCCGCATCAGAGCGGAGCCGACCACATCCTTCATGTCGTCGACTTTAAAGTTGATCTGGTTGCCGATGACATCCAGGTAGGCTTTCACATCGATGTAACGCGGCAACGGCTTGACTTTCTTCCCGTTGACGTAGGCATAAGTCATGCTGATGCAGTCGCTATGACATGGTAGTGGCACGAAGTCTGTCGTGCGAAACATGGCGGAGGTCTGTTCATGTATGGCACGAATAACATCAGGCACAGTGGTGCGGTCGAGCGGATTGAAATCCTCACGTTCCGCTCGATGACTCAACGTTAGGCCGAGCAGGTTCAACTGGATTGGTGCGCTCTTTGAGGGTGCGTGCAAGAATCCAATAAAGCAGGGCGCCAACAATGAACCCTGTAAAGACGCTCATATCTGATTCACCGAACAGATGTGATAGGGGACCTGTGAGCAACGGAGAATTCAGCCAGAGCGCTGAGGCTACCATACCGCCAATCAATGCAATCAGACCAGCCGGGTTGATGCCACCCCGGTACCAATAGGGTCCACCTATGCGAGCGAGCAATCCGGCTGTGTCATAGGTGTTATGGCGTATCCAGGAATCTGTGAGGTAGATGGCACACCACGGAGCCAGGAAGATGATGAGCAACGCTAAGAACTGTCCGTACAGCGTGTTGAAATCGGCATTGAAGATGGCAATAGCTGCCAGCGCCGTACAAATCACCATGTCGATAAGCGTGGCCTGCCAGCGTTTGACCGAGAGGCCTATCGTCTGCAGCGTCAAGCCCGAAGAGTACAAGTCAATTGCGTTCACAGCGAGCAGGTTGAAGAACAGCAGCAGCAGATAGGGTATCAGGAACCAGGTTGGCAGAGCCGCTGGTAGGCCAGAAATAGGGTCGGATGCATTCGCGATTTGCGCTGCCACCGCTGCACCCAGTAACTCAAGAAGGATCGCTGGAAGTATACCTCCGAGAGATGCCGCCCAGATGATGGCCCCTGGCCGCGCTGACTCAGGGAGATAGCGTGAGTAATCGCTGCCGGTGTTTGCCCAGGAGATGCCGCCTGCCGACACCATTAGCGCAAAGCCAATAGTCAGAGTGGCAAACGAGCCTGCTTGACCACCAGAGAGCTGTGCCTTGCCAAGGATAAACACGGCGACCAACAGAAAAAAGATCATGAAGACCCACGCGAGAATCTTCTGCACAACCATGATTGTCGCGTGGCCCAGCGTTGGAATATACAATTGGAGGGCAGCCACAAGCAGAAGAACGACCACCTTGAACCAGATAGAATTACTGAAAGATACTCCTGCTGCATGTGCTAGCGTGAGAATGGCAATGACCGCGAGGGCTACCCCTGAGCCTTCGAAGCCAAGCAGTGTACACCAGTTAAAGAAGGCCAGCAAGCGTCCACCGTTGCGACCGAAGGCAGCACGATTGATGACAAAGGTGGCGGTACCCGTACGCGGTCCCTGAATGCTGGTGAGGCCGAGCAGAAAGAAGCCGACGATATTCCCCAGTAAAATGATCACTAGACTCTGCAAGAAGTTCAATCCTAGCGCAATAAGTAGTGCACCATTAATTATGTAAAACACGTTAGTATTGGTGCCCAGCCACATCCAGAAGAGATCGCGGGGACGCCCATGGCGCTCACCTATAGGAACCTCATCGATGCCACGTTGCTCGACCGTACCTACCTGGGGCTCTTGCGTTGTATTCTTCATCAAGTTTGCTCCTTCCGTAATAACTTCAGCTCTTGTAGCGGAGGGGTGCGTTCGATCATCCCTGACTCCAGATACTTCCAGATCACCCGTCCCGGTCGATGACCGTGTTCAGACGGCACGACAATCGTTCGTGTGGGTGTCACGATCAGATCGACGCGGGTGTCGAACTCCGAGCCAGACAAGTCAATATCGACCACCTGGCAGTCGTGTACAGCACAGACGACCAGCGGATTCTCAGTCAGGCAGGATATTTCTGAGAACATGGCCCATTCCAGGTCAAAGTAGCCATGTCCTTTACCAAAGCGTATCCCCTGGGTACTGACGGCTGCTGCACCAGTCACCAGTAAATCGAATCTTCCAAGGGCCGCGAGATCAACTAGCTTTACCTCTTGAGCAAAACGATCCATACCATCCAGGGTCGCTGCCCAGCCATTGCAGTCCTGGGGAACGAGTGTGGGATCAAGGTAGAGGAACCCGCGCACAATCCCATAGGTAGACATGACAAACCGCTTCCCATCCTCTATGGCCTTGCGCCGCACTGCCTCCACATTATTATCCGGTGTAATAAACATCAAGTCGCTCGCACGCCACGCAGGTAAGGATTGGATGGTGTATGCGCCTTGCTCGGATTCTTCGTAGTCGGGGATAAACTCCGCAAAGTTCCAGTGAAAGCGCGAATCCGGCCGGGCTACCCGCCGAAGGTCTGCCCAGACACGCTGACGGATAGCCTCTTTAGAAGCTGGATCAATCTGCTCTGTTTTCGTTTGATGTGGTTGCTCGCCAGGGGACTGTCCCATAGCACCTACGTCCTCTCTCATTTCTGGGGATATCTAGCTCAAGTACCTATCAAAAAAAGCATCGACGCGCTGCATATAATCCTCAGGATCACTTGCAAAGGACTGCGCATGCTGCGAGCCTGAAACTACCCAGTACTGCTTAGGATTACCTGCGCTGTTGTATAACGATTGCATGCCTGGCAAAGGCGTTATAGTATCAGCATCGCCATTAATGAAAAAGATGGCAGTATGTCCTGCAAATTTATTGACCACATCGATAGGCCGCGCTTGCGTGATATCGACCCCATAGACATCCTCAACGAACTGTTGATCCGCTTGCCTTGAAGCATCATCGGGAACATCACCAGGAACACGGGTCGCATCTACAGGACAGCTATCTGCTACCAGCGCCAGAATATCCTCTGAACGTGATGCCGCCAGCACTGATGCTGTCGCACCCATTGAGAGGCCCAACACGCCAATCTTGCTAAACATTGTTGCTTGCAGGCTATGTACATAAGCGATAGCTGCCAAAATATCCTCTGACTCTACCATACCAAGCGTCGACATCTCTCCCTGACTTTTTCCATAACTTTGGAAGTCAAAGAGCAACACGTTAAATCCATGGTTGTGCAGAAAGACCGAACGTGAGATCATCGAAAGACGATTGCCAGGGGTACCATGAGTGAGAATGATAACAGGGGCACCAGGAGCAACCAGCGAAAGCCAACCTGAGAGGAGTTCACCCCGCAAGTTATAAAAGGAAACATCCTCCACGGGTAAAGCATGCACATCAGCAGCATTGGGAATCTGTTCACCACGACCGGGACGGAGACCGCTCGTCAAGCGGTACAAATAGGTCAGAGTCTGTGAATTATAGTGAGGCCATGCGCTATTGGCGAAAGAAGAAAAGCCTGAGCTTGCTGATAGTGAATTCGCATCTCTATTGATTGGTACATTCGTCTCGATTGAGCTTCTTGCAAGTGTACTCCCTTGTGGAAACTGCATATCACGCAAGAACCATCCACTTACTACAGCCACCATAAGCAAAAATGCAAAGAGAAAACGTCGTCTCACATGAGAAAAATACATGCGTTCAATCACCTCCGCTGGAAAACACGTACACAAGTTTTCAAATATCGCTGTAACCTGACGGCACGTTCCTTATAAAATATCACATTTTCAATAACGGCGTACACAGCACCATGCTGACTTTACCTAAAAGATGTGGAAATAACCTGTACGCTTGAAGCATGAACTCGCCCCATCGAGCCTGCATAAGCGATGCGTCTACAACTGGGCAACCATACTATGGTCGACATAGGATCAGCACAACCACGGTCCACGGAGACAGACATCCCACCTCTATCACATCCTAACTTGAACCGTATGGTCAATCCCAGTGGAGCCAGAGGAGAGCATGATAGAGTTGTACCTGCCACACATGCCATGCGTGATACCCTGGCTGGATATCGAGGCGATATGGGATAGAGAGTGAGTCAAGCTCATGAGTGAAATGCATGGCGTCGGTATAGTATGGCTCATCTTTGGTGGCGGCTCCAAGGAATATGTGGAGTTTCCAGGCTGCTTTCGTGGTGGGGAGAATAGCAGCAGGACTATTCTCCCGGATATACGTGGCATTATTTCCCCAAACGCTTCCTTCGGCATGGAAGTAGCCGCCAAGTGAGATGACACTCCCAAAGACATCGGGATGATGCACTGCGATATTCATTGCACCAAAGCCGCCCATGGAAAGACCTCCGATAGCCCTGTCGCTTGCTTGAGCGAGCGTACGATAGTTCTGATCCACATACTTGACCAGGTCGACGGCAAGATAGGTCTCGATTAACTGCTGTTGATCGAGACTATTGCCCCATTCACCTGGTGCTCCTGACTTTCCATTTCCATCAGGCAGGATCAGAATGAGTTCGGGAATCTTTCCAAGCGCAATCAAGGTATCGGCTGACTGATCGGCCTTCCCTGCCGTAAACCAATCGTGGTCTGAGCCTGGTGAACCGTGCAGGAGATAGAGCGTGGGGTAGCGTTTATTGTGGGCTTGTGGCGTGTTATATGAGGGCGGCAGGTATACGAGAAACGGCTTGCTCTGGCCATGCAGGGCCGCACTGACAACGCTCTCATGTACGATCGTGCCATGCGCTGGCATGTGCTGCCCACCCCCAGTGTGGACAGTTGGCACTGTATGCAAACCTACATCGGGAGCGAAGATAAACAAGTCTCCAGAACTGCTGGCAAGTACCAGGAGGATGATCATCATTGCGGAAATAAGCCAGGAGCCCACTATATCTACCACTGTCCTTGAGCGAGGAAGTTGGTCTGCTGCCGCTCCATTGTTCGGCAGAACGCGATCTATATGGACGTGTGCCAAACGTTGCCAGATGAGCTGTGCAAGCCGATAAGGAGGAGTCAGAAGTACTTCGCCAAGTGCGGAACCTACCGCTGCTCCAATAAATGCACTCAGGAACGCGAGAGCCAGCATGATCAATGACGTGTGAGCTAACGCGCCACTACTCAACGGCTCCAGGTTCCCGCCAGGATCGCGTGCAGGCTGTAACTCAAGTTGGATAAAGCTAACGAGGTAGCCAAACCAGAACATGATACCGGCCCCTACACATGCGCCCAACTTCCGTCGCCCTAAAGCTGCCCCGAGGAGTGCAGTTGCTGCGGTCATAACGAGCGCGGCAACCAGTTGCGCGCGTTGGGGATCGAGGCCAACGTTGATGATTGTAGAAATAAGGCCCTGGCTCATGGCATCGCTGAAGAGCACCAGACCTCCGAAAAGGGCCATGAAGAACGAAATGAAGCCCCTCATGTGCTTTTCGTTTACCCCAAACGAAACGATGATACCGGCTCCGCTCAGGACTATCAGCGATCCTGCCTTCAGCACATTCTCTCCTGGAGAAGCATGGTTTCCCCAGAGAAGATAGCATGCATAGCCCAACAGCATAACACCAACAACGCGCATGTACCAGCGTAGTGTGAAGGCGGCCAAATTTCTATCCACTGGCATGGTCGCCTTGCTTTTAGAAGCGTGCGGGATCGACATGACCTCTTCCTCCTGATAAAGGTAGGTATGCACCTTCGATTGTTGATAGGTGCTCAAAGCTGATCATCGTGGCGTTCGTCCACCTGCACATGTGGCGCCCGCCTGGCTATCGTGAAGCACTCCTTCTCTCAATGCGACTCACATTGCTAATTCACCGGTTACCTGATGCCTTATCGGCTCTGTTTGCTCTGGCTTGCCGACTTTTCCCTGCTGCGCCGCGCGACGTTCCCGTTGCCATGCTTTGAGCGATTGGCGCAGCGTCGTCAGCCAGGACACATCGCGCTGGTGCGCGGCGTAGAGCGCCAGGCCGACCTTAGGAAGCGTCAGCGTATGGGCGTAGGCCAGGTAGCGACTCTCCCAGCCTGGCTGAAACTTCTGCTTAAATTTGAGCAACGACTCACCCTGGCGCAAATTGCCAAAGCGGTGCGTCAGGAAGTCGATACTGCTATCGAGCAGGGTCTCCGTCGTGTGATTGACATTGCTCAAAGGAGCGAGTCCCAGGCTGACCATCTCGGCTCCGCGCTCCTTCAGGTGGTTGATGGAGCACGCGAGCAAGAGCTCCATCGTGCCAGGTGCGCAGCGCTCGGCGCGCCGCATCAGGTCGAGCCCCCATCCCTTACGGCCATAAATCGGCACAAACGTTACGAAGGCATGAACCAGGTTGGTGTTGTCCACGGCTAGCGCGCTTATTTGTTCCTCGTCTGCTCGCATGTCAAAGTGACCCATACTGAACCCCATCTCCGACCCGCCCTTACTCTCCAGCCAGGCGCGCGAGATCATCTGCATCTGGAAAAGCTGCTCGACGTTCTCGATCTGTCCCTGGTAGAAGATGACGCGCACGCCATCCTTTTCGGCCCGTTTGGCACTGGAGCGCACGTTGGCCATCGCCCCCCCTTTAAGGGTGAACCGCTGGGCATCGATGACCGCGTCCTCGCCAATCTTGAGGAAGTGGAGGCCAACCTGGCGATAGAGGTCGGCAAGTTCTGCGCGCACCTGCCAGAAAACGGGCAGCCAATCCTGCTGCTGACAAAAGGCGAAGAATTGCTCGAGGACCGGGCGCATCTCTTCTTCTGGTCCGATGGGATCCCCTGCCACGACCGCTACATTGCCTTCCAGTACATAGCTGATGACCGACTTCCCCGAGGTCGAGAAGAAGTACGATTTGTCTTCCCCCAGGGCAAAGTAGGAGATGGAACTTTTACCATAGTGGTGGGCGAGGGCAGCCACAACTTGCCGCTCCTTCGTGTTAGGGAGCAAGGTGGCCATCACAGGATGCAAGACTTGCAGCATACCATAGAGCAGGGCACTCAGACAGAGGAGCAGCAAACCTCGTTGGCAGAATAATCCGTGGGTTCCAGTGGGAAGGTGCAGCTGCCCATGCATAAGTAGTCGGAGCAGGATGCCCCCGGCAAGGTACACCACCACCAGCACGAATCCCATGAGCAATGCCAGGTAGCCACGCCAGAGCGAGGGAGGATCACTGCGTGCCTGGAAGGCGCGTGAGAGGACAAACAGCAAGACGATGAATGCTCCGGTCAGGAAGCTTATCAGCAGCGCATCCCTATGCAGCACATGCAGGAAAGCAGAGGCGAACAGAAGCAGCATTGTCAGACGCCAGACGTGCCGCTTGCCGCGCATCAGTCCGCAACAGAGCATTAGCAGGAAGAACCCAATGGCCACGGTGATGCCATGTCGACTAAGATGGGCATCGAGCGACCAGGTGCCGAGCAGGAAGTCTTCCTTGAGTCTGGGAATGAGGGGAGACACCATCTCGGCCAATCCCACTCCTCCGATGATCAGTCCTATGGTAAAGCGTACCGCATACCGGAAGCGATGAGTGTTGTATAGAGTGAATGATCGTATGTTGTTGAAAGTGGTTGATGATCGTATATCCATTTTGATGCCGTGCTCTTCTAGGATCAAATCAATCTGCTTAAACTACTAAATTAGAATCATTAATATATAGACGATAGAAGAAGAACTTTTTCGTTTAGGGCTTTCCAGCCGCTTTCCCTGGGCATTCATGATGAACGACAGGACAGGTAGTGCTAGGAACAGCTCCGCGTGCACATACATACCCGCTCCTTCATGATCACCTATAGTATAACAGAAGCAGCGTTTCCGAAACGTTTCATCCAGTGTTTTCTTAACGGCTGAATACCACGCGCAGTGGAGCGCTGACCGCGTGCAAGTGGTGTAGAATTTCTCGATACGACTGCAGCCAACCCGTCTCATGATAGGGGAGAGCACGTGCCTGGTTCCCTTGCTGAGGAAGGTGACAGCCAACACACAGAACGGCTCGTACTTACTTCCTGTCTGGAACTTTTTTTCTGTACCAGGTGTCATTTGAAGAGTCCATTTGTCCCGATTGCCTGTATATGTCCATCTGATTGAACCTGTCATCTGTGCCATGTGCCCTTTGGAGAGGAGCGTTTTGCCAGAGCTAGCAAAGGCACGAGCCAGATCCATAACCCGCGCAGATTGGCCCAATGGAAGCCAGGCAACCCCGGGATGGTGCTGATGAGCGGTCCCCAGGTAAAGAAGCAGGGGAGAGTGAGCAGACAAAAGGCGAAGAGCGCCCTCGCACGAGGGTAAGCCAGGTACCGCATCAAGCGCGAATCTGAACTGTGCTTCAGATCAACGGAGGCGACGAGGGCAATAAGCCCGAAGAAGGTCACGCCGTACCAGGGCCAGAACCACGGACTGCCCAATGCACAGTAACACCACCAGACTGCAACCATCCATTGTACAAGCTGCCACGGAGTCTGCAGCTTGTCCCAACCAACCGCGGCACGCCAACACAGTAAGCCATAAGCCCCTACGAACAGGCCAATGCTCAGGATTCGGAACACTCTCTCGGAAATCGGACCACTGGCAGCACGGGAGACGTGCCAGAACAACTGTGTCACGCTCTGCACAAGGTTGATGTACACTTCTGGCAGCGAGTTGACCGCAAGAGTGGTACTGGCGTTAGCCTCCACGGCTCTCAGCATGTTCCACCCTTGCCAAAACGGTACATAGAGCACCAGCAGGATGCCCAGAAAGAGCAGACCTGCGGACAGTAAGATGCGCTTCTGGGGGATAGTCCTCCAGGCATAGATGAGGAGTCCAGGTACAAGCAGAACCACATTAAGTTTGACCCCGCTTGCCAGGGCTAGCAGGAGAGCTGCTCCCAGAAAGGCACGCGGTATATTCCACCTGAGGATACGCGTGTCACAGGCAAGCAGCCAGAGAGCGAGCAGGATGGCACACAGGATGAGTGTGTCACTGTGCGCGTTGACGCAGCTTTCCAGGAGCAGGAGAGGATTCCAGGCGAAAGCCAGCACTGCCTGTTGGCGTCTGCGGAGGGAAACTGAACCCCGCATCTCTTGCATCCGTCCGCTGAGCTTCCAGATTAACTGCACGGAGCACAGGTGCAGTCCCAGCCCCAGCAGGCGCAGCAACAGGACCATGGTACCAGGGGATTGGAATCCATTGAGGAGAGCCAACCACTGTAGGGCGGTAGTGAGACCTATCCAGGTCGGACCATAAAGGGAGGGCTGGTGAACCCAGTAGATATGAGCGTAGACCGGATCAGCATGGATAGCAGTGGGAGGAGTTGTCAGGGGATTGAGGTGATAGAGTACGGCCATGCGAGCATAGGCGATGTATAAAAACAGGTCTTGTGAGGTGAGGACGGGAATCAAGACGCACAGCCCACCAAGTACAAGAGTCGATATCAGGATAAAGCGATGCGAGACCTGACCGGGCAGGCGGGCCACGGCGAGCAGGTATATGAGAAAGACAAGCGCAAAGGAGCCGAAAAGCCAGAAACACTCCTGCCAGCTGAGCGCAAGAAAGGCGGGCAGATTTACCTCTCGCCGTGAAACGGCCTCGGCCGTCACCAGGCCCACGTGAGGGAAGAAAAGTTGTGCAGGCCAGAAGGTCCACGCTTTAGCCAGGGGCAGCAACGCATCGGAAGTACCCACGCCACGCAAGGACAGTACCGCATCCAGCAGAAAAAATGCGCCGACCATAGCCAGCAGGAGGCACAAGGGAGCACAAAGGCGCCAGAAAGGAGAGCGCCGCATAGAGATCATGTGAGAGGTAACACCAGGCATATCCATTGTGTCTCAAGCCTTCCTTGGGGTAGCATGATGAGGGCCTGGCAGCTTGGACCTGTCCTCAGCCCACAGATCGTGTCAAATATCGCGAGAAGTAGAGACACTTGACATTCCTTTCTCATATCGAAGAGCGGGCGCAGAAAGTAACAAAGTCTTGATCACCTCTTCACATATGACGGCATCTTGCTCATTGGCACGAAATGAGGTGAAATGTAAAAGCACTCCTTACCGGAACCAAGCTAATTCACAGAGATCGGGCTAGGAAGCCCCGTCTCTTTAGAGCGGGGAGGAATAGCTCGCCGCCTAAGCGGTGAACATCGTTCCATTTCCGCTTTTCTCCTCTTGTGTTAGAAATGGACAGAGGTTCAGAGGTGATTGGTCGCTTCGTGGTGTTAGATCATCCTGATGTGGAGTTGTGCCCTTTTAAGGAACATCAGTCCTTCTTGCTCGTCTTTTGCGGTTTCGGTTACGTTGCTTCTTCATCGCGTCCCATCCTGTGGAGAAACGAGGCATAATTTTCCCGGATGACCTTTGTAGTAGGATGCTCTGTCCCTAATTGTCGCTCACAAATCGCCAGGGCTCGCTCATACAACGGCTCCGCCTGCTCGTACTTCCCTTGCGTCTTGTAGAGGTATGCCAGGTTGTTGAGGCTGCTGGCCGTGTCGGGGTGCTGTGGCCCTAACTGCTGCTCTCTGATCGTCAGA
>JRHI01001927.1_pt1 | contig 15640 bp, 9 predicted proteins | sample 215371 | NCBI WGS metagenome assembly JRHI01 (sample SAMN02929681, study PRJNA255918) | sediment metagenome | biome: cave system; feature: Ice Cave; material: Sediment; isolation source: sediment from deep within a dark volcanic ice cave with no known source of... ...
CTACTTATTCAGAACTCAGCGGAGTTTAGGAGAGGAAGATACGTCGGAAGTTCTCGGCGATCAACGGAGTTACATTCGGCAGCGCTGGCATGCGGCGGCCCTGCTCCTCGAGGGCGCGGAGCACAACCAGGATTTGCGCAGTCAGGCGATCAAAGAGATCCGGGGTGACGCCCGCTTCTTCGCGCGCGTGCGAAAGGGCGCCCTTACTGCGCAGCGAAAGCGCCTCGTTCAAGGCAACACTCAGCATTCGGTAAGAGATTTCAAGATGATCGCGAGCGCCGTCAAACACCACCTGCTTCTCGGCAGGTAGCCAGGCGATCCAGTCTTCAGACACAGATTTGGAGTGCTGCGGGCGTCTGCTGGTTACACCGCTCACATTTCCTCCGCGTTGGGGGCACATTATAACAGAAAATACTGCCCTGTCAGGACGGGCTTTTCTTGACGCTCACCCAAAGCCCTCCTATACTTCGAGGCGATTCATCACGACAGTGTTAGAAGGCCATTAGACCGTCCGCGGCGCAGGCAGGAAGGAATTGCTCCTTTGGAATTTGAACCCCTCGACCAGTACCTGCAAAGGAAAAAAAAGCTGGAAGAAATACAGGCTCTTGGCTACCAAGCATACCCCCACGAGTTCCCCTGCACAGCCACCGCCGCCGCGCTCGTTGAGCGTTATGGAGCCAGCAGCAAGGAAGAGCTGGAAGCGCAGCGCGTTGAAACCCGCGTCGCCGGCAGAATCGTCACCTTGAGACTTCACGGCAAGGCTGGGTTTGCGCATATCCAGGGTGGCGGCAAGCGAATACAAATTTATGTGAAGTTGGACGTTGTCGGCGAGAAAATTTTCCGCTTGTTTCAATTGCTGGACATGGGCGACAGCGTTGGAGTCTCCGGCCACTTGTTCCGCACCAAAACCAACGAACTGACGATCTGGGTCGAGCAACTCGCATTGCTAGCCAAAGCCCTTTTACCACTGCCCGAGAAATGGCACGGCCTTGCGGATGTCGAGCTGCGTTATCGCCAGCGATATCTTGACCTTATCTCCAACGAAAAGGCGCGCGAGGTATTCGTCAAGCGCGCGCAAATCGTTCAAGAGACGCGCCGCTTTTTTGACGGGCGTGGATACATTGAGGTAGAGACGCCTATGATGCAGCCCCTGGCCGGGGGAGCCACGGCGCGTCCTTTCGTTACCCATCACAATACCCTCGATGTAGATCTATACCTGCGCATTGCCCCGGAATTGTATCTAAAGCGCCTCGTAGTTGGCGGCCTCGATCGAGTTTATGAAATTAATCGCAACTTTCGCAATGAGGGGATCTCCACGCATCACAACCCCGAATTCACCATGCTCGAATTCTATGAGGCTTACAGCAATTATCGTGATTTCATGGATTTGACCGAAGAATTGTTGAGAGGGCTGGCAAAAACAGTCTGCGGGTCAACGGTCATGCGATACGGCGAGCAGGAATTAGACTTCGCACGCTGGCAGCGTCTCTCCATGCATGAGGCGATCGTGAAATATTGGCCCGCTGAAGCGGGTGTGTCACCCGCCGTTGACGAATTAAAAGGCCCCGGGGGGGCGCGCAGCGTTGCGGCTCGCTACGATAGTTGGGCCGCCCGGCACGGCCACACCACGATTGCAGGTGCTGGCGGTAGCAAGCTGAGCGACGGCGAATTGATCGGACTGCTGTTTGAGGCTGTCGCCGAAGAAAAACTTATTCAGCCTACGATCCTCTACGATTTTCCCATCGAGATTTCACCCCTCTCGAAGCAAAAGCCGAATGAACCATCGCTCGTCGAACGCTTTGAAGTCTTCGTGGCGGGAATGGAAATCGGCAACGCTTTTTCCGAATTGAATGATCCCGTGGAACAAGAACGCCGCTTCCGTCAACAGATCGAACAAGGGGGCGAGGAAGTGCCCAAGCACTTGGACATTGATTACATTCGCGCGCTCACCCACGGTATGCCCCCGGCGGCGGGAATGGGCATCGGCATCGATCGCCTCACCATGCTTTTCACCGATTCCCACTCGATACGCGAGGTCATCCTCTTTCCTTTATTGCGTCCTGAAGCGTCCCATCCCCAGCCACCCGTCGAACCAAGCGGCTCAAAGCTTGCCGGTAGTCCAGGCCAAACGAAATGAGCTTGTTGCTGGGTTATGCGCGTTGAATGGTTTGTAGCGTGCCGGTACCTGCGGTCGCCGTACCGGCCACCGGTGCTGCGTCTGGTTACGCTGCTCTCCGTTATCGGTGTTGCCGCTGGCGTTGCAACGTTGGTGATCGCCCTCGCGATGAATACCGGCTTCCGGCAGACTATTCAAGAGCGACTGCTCGGCGTCTCTGCGCATGTCAGCCTCACACGCCCCGGTTCGGGCGGCATCCGCAATAGCGAGGAGGTCGAAAAGCGATTGGCTGCTACGCCCGGCATCCTCTCGATAACCCCGGCAATCTTCCAGACGGTGCTGCTCTCTTACGGCGGGCAGGCCCGTGGCGTGGTGGCGAAGGGGATTGATCCGGAGCGCGAAGCGCGGGCCGACGAGGCGTTGCACCACATCGTTTCCGGCGCGCTCGAATTCAAACCGGATCGCGACGATATCGGCGCTGTCCTAGTCGGTCGAATTCTTTCTGAGGAAATGAAAATTCAGCCCAACGATTACCTCACGTTGACCAGTCCACAAGGCCGCCTCACTCCCTATGGGTTGATCCCGCGCACGCGCCGCTTCCGAGTGTCAGGGATTTTCGATTCAGGATTTTATGATTACGATTCGAACTGGATTTTCATGACCCTTCCCGCCGCTCAGGCCCTGGCTGGTGCGCCTGATCTGGTCAGCGCGCTTGAAATAAGGATCGAACATGTGGATCGCGCCCAGGAACTTGCCCGAGCCGTAGAACGCGCCGCGGGGGAAGGTTTTGCGGCCACCACGTGGGTCGACCAAAACAAAGCTCTTTTTCGAGCGCTTCGTTTGGAAAAGCTGGTAACCGCAATTTTTATCGGGCTGATTACGTTCATTGCCGGCTTGAATATTCTTGTGGTGTTGGCCATGACCGTCTCTGACAAAGCTCGCGACATCGCCGTATTGATGGCTATGGGCGCGCGTCGCGACCAAATTCGCAGAATTTTTCTCTGGCAGGGAATTGCCATCGGAGCGCTCGGAACGATTGCGGGTTTGCTGGTGGGTTACGCGATCGCTTGGACAGCGGGAGCCTATCGCCTCATTCCCCTTGATCCGCAAATATATGCTGTATCTTATGTGCCTTTCAGCCCCGCCCTATTTGACGCCCTGTGGGTTGCCGGCGCCGCAATTGCCATTAGTATTGGCGCAACTCTGTTGCCGGCACGCTCGGCTGCGGGTATTTCGCCGGTTGAAATTTTGCGGTATGAATAGGCTCATTCTGTACGCGCAAAACGGGTCTCCATTTTGGCCAGTCCCGTGCACACTAAACAGCCTAGAAAGCCGGGCTTCTCTGGGAGTCGTACAATGCAGGCGGTAGGGGTAAAGGACGCGCCTCCATTCACCTGAGATGAAAAGGGTTACGGGCCGCCCGGGAGTGTTGCAAAGCGATACGGAACGAACCGGGCAGAACGTGGCCATAAAGATGGAAGATTTGGGAAAACACCTGGGCAATCGATCAAGAAGTCACTGGCGGCCGTGGAACGATACCAGGGAACGGCAGGCGGCATCTAAATTACTGAGCGGATATGGCCGTCACCAAGGCAAGGGAACGATTCGCACCGTATTAAAATGACGACCCGACACACCGCGACCGCGACGCATAACGACCCGAGCGCACCCAGCGCAGTATTGGGCCGCCGGGTGATTCTAGAAGCACGCAGCCTCCATAAATCATACCGGACTGGCACCGCCCAGTTGACCGTTCTCGCGGCGGTGGATTTAAAACTTATGGAAGGTGAGATGGTTGCGATCATGGCGCCTTCCGGCGCCGGGAAGAGCACGCTTCTGCATCTGTTGGCTGCGCTGGACACGCCAACAAGCGGTACAGTATACTTCGACGCGAAGCCCATTGAACCAAACGTCGCAGCGGCAGTTTCCGAATTTAGAAATCGCGCCGTGGGATTTGTGTGGCAACGCCATCATCTTTTGCCGGACTTCACGGCGCTCGAAAATGTTGCTTTGCCGTTGCTCCTGCGCGGGGAATCCGCGGAACGGGCGATGCAAGCCGCGGGGCAGTGGCTCAAGGAAGTGGGGCTTTCGGCCAGAGCGCAGCATCGCACGGGTGAGTTATCAGGTGGTGAACAGCAACGTGTGGCCATTGCCCGCGCCCTGGTGACGCAACCTGCTGTCCTCCTGGCGGACGAACCGACTGGTGATCTTGACGAACAAAATGCCGCGGCGGTATTCGATTTGATCGAGCGCCTGCATCGCGCGCACCGGCTGACCTCTCTGATCGCGACGCACAATATCGCGCTGGCCGGGCGCTGTGATCGGGTAATGTGTCTCGAGCAAGGCGTCCTGAAACTTCGAGGCGTGGGGCCAACGAAGATGGGATCAACTTCAGGGGGAGAAAAGAGCTGAGCCGTGTTTGAACGTTACACAGAGAAAGCCCGGCGCGTAATTTTCTTCGCACGGTATGAAGCCAGTCAGTATGGCAGCCCGTACATCGAGACCGAGCATCTCTTGCTCGGCTTGATGCGCGAAGACAAAGCGCTGGCCAACCGTTTTTTGCGCCAGCACGGCTCCATTGAGTCCATTCGCAAAGAAATTGAGTCGCGCATCACCATCCGTGAGCGTATTTCCACCTCGGTGGAAGTGCCTCTGTCGGCTGAGTGCAAGCGCATCCTTAATCTTGCTACCGAAGAAGCCGAGCGCCTGGGCCACAAGCATGTCGGCACCGAACATCTGCTTCTCGGAATTTTGCGCGAAGAAAAATGTTTTGGAGCGGAGATTCTTCAGGAACGCGGATTGCGCTTATCTTCGCTGCGCGAAGAGCTGGGACGAAGTGCGGGGGAAAAAGTGCCCGTTAATCGACCTAAAGAAACATCACTGCTTGCTGAATTCAGCCGTAATTTGACCCAAGCGGCGCTCGAAGGCCAGCTTGACCCGCTAGTCGGCCGCGATCGCGAGCTTGAGCGCGTCATCCAGATTCTTTGCCGCCGCACGAAAAATAATCCGGTGCTCATCGGCGAGCCGGGCGTCGGCAAGACTGCCATTGTCGAGGGCTTGGCGCAACGGATTGCCGATAGCGATGTGCCTCCCTTCCTGGCTGACAAGCAAATTCTGTCCCTCGACCTCTCCCTCATCGTTGCGGGAACGAAGTACCGCGGCCAGTTTGAAGAGCGCCTGAAAACCATTATGAAAGAGCTGATGGAGAATCAAAACTCCATCGTTTTCATAGATGAATTGCATACTCTGGTGGGCGCGGGCTCGGCCGAGGGTTCGCTTGACGCGGCCAATATTCTGAAGCCGGCTCTCTCTCGCGGTGAAATCCAGTGTATTGGCGCCACCACGCCCGGCGAATACCGTAAGTCGGTCGAGAAAGACCGTTCCCTCGAGCGTCGCTTTCAGTCGGTAAAAGTTCCGGCGCCAGCCGAAGACGAAGCCATCAAAGTTCTCCAAGGCGTGCGCGAGCGTTACGAGAAATTTCACGCTGTAAATTACACCGAAGAAGCGATTCAATATGCCGTGTATCTCTCCAGCCGCTACATTCCAGATCGCTTCCTTCCGGATAAGGCTATCGACTTGATTGACGAAGCCGGAGCGCGCGTCAAGCTCCGCCAGGCCATGCTTCCCGAAGAAGTGTCGGAAGTGCAGAAGCGCGTGAAGTTCATCACCCATCGCATGGAAACTGCCATTGCCAGCCATGAGTTTGAGAAGGCGCGCTTTTATTCCGAAGAAGAGCGCAAAGAAAAAGAAAACCTGCGGCTTGTGCGCGAACGCTTGAAGCTTGACGATTCCACCACCGGCGTCGTTACTCGCGAGGACATCGAAGAAGTCGTAGCCCGCTGGACAGGCATTGCCGTCAACGCCATAAAAGAAGATGAGCAGCAGAAGTTGTTGCGCATCGAACAAGAGTTGCACAAGCGTGTCATCAGTCAGGATAAAGCCATCACCGCCCTCGCGCGGGCCATTCGCCGCAGCCGCGCGGGACTAAAAGCACCGGGGCGTCCGGTAGGTTGTTTCCTGTTTCTGGGCCCCACCGGCGTGGGCAAGACCGAAGTGGCGCGGCGCTTGGCGGAATTTCTCTTTGGCAGCGAAAAGTCGCTTGTGCGCTTTGACATGTCGGAATACATGGAGAAGCACTCGGTCTCCAAATTGATCGGCGCGCCTCCGGGCTATGTAGGATACGAAGAGGGTGGCCAGCTCACGGAGCGCGTTCGCCGCACTCCCTATTCTGTAATCCTGCTGGATGAAATCGAGAAGGCTCATCCCGATGTTTTTAATATTCTGCTCCAGGTTTTCGAGGACGGTCAACTAACCGATGGCCTGGGGAATACCGTGGACTTTCGCAACACCATTCTGATCATGACTTCGAACCTCGGCGCTCGGCATCTCCAGAAGCGTTCGGCCTTGGGATTCCAGTCCGGCACCTCCGAAGGCGGCGCCAAGAGCATCGAAGACATGGTTCTCGGCGAAGTGAAGCGCGTCTTCAATCCCGAATTCCTGAACCGTCTCGATGAAATCATTATCTTCAATCCCTTGGGTGACGATGAGTTGTTGCGGATTATAGATCTGCTGGCGGGTCAGATTAACGATACTCTGATTCATCGGCAGGTGCAGATCGTGCTGACGCCCGCAGCGCGTCAGTGGATCCTTGAGAAAACGTGCGCCGACCGCAATTATGGCGCCCGGCCTCTGCGGCGCGCTTTACAAAAGTATGTCGAAGATCCACTGTCGGAAGCGCTCATCCAGGGAGGATTGCAGCGCCCTGCGACTCTGGAAATCTACGTGTCGGGCGAGGAACTTGCCTTCCGGCCTGTCGTTGAGGCAACCCCGGTAATACACTAAGAATCCTAACCGCACAGCCGGCCTTTCACGGTCCGGCGGGAGAGTAAACATTTTGGGCTGGGGGGAGCGGCCTTGACCATCCGTACGGCCGCACATAAGCAAGTTTGCCTGCCATTTTCTTTTAATTTTCATCGTGCATTTTTCGCGGCGATGAGTCTTGCGTTGGGGTGTCTCTCCCCGGGTCTTTTGCTGTCCCAAAATGCCAGTCTGGCCACAAAATCCTCTCCTGCGCCGCAGCAAGCTCGCCCCACAACGCCAAATCCCCAAGCCGCCTCTTCCAGCGTCGAGCGAATTGAATTTCGAGGCAATCGCAGGATTCGCAGCGAGACACTAAAGGCCCGCATCTTCTCCCGCGAGGGAGACACGTATAACGAGGATGCGCTTCGCCGCGACTTCCAGGCTCTGTGGAACACGCAATTTTTTGAGGACATCAAACTTGAGGTCGAGAACAGCCCCGACCGCCCAAATTCGAAGATTATTATTTTTAGGGTTCAAGAGCGCCCCGTAATTCGCCGCATTCGTTACGACAATATACATTCCGTTACCGAGTCAGACATCCTCGAGCGCTTCAAGGAGCGCAAGGTGGGCCTGTCTGTCGAGAGCCAGTTCGATCCCACGCGCATTAAAAAAGCCGAGGTTGTCCTCCGCGATTTGCTCGCGGAACATGGCAGGCAATTTGCCAAGGTGACTCCCACGTATGAGCGCGTTCCCGCTAGCAACGCGGTCATTCTCGTCTTTAAAGTGGAAGAAGGACCCAAGGTGAAGGTCGGAAAGATTATATTCGCCGGCAATCACGCTTTCTCCGACCGCAAGCTGATTCGCGCCATGCGCCATTCCCGGCCATATTCCATCCCTCTTTACTTTACCAATATCAACGTCCTCTCTAAGACGTACGACCGCCAGAAGCTGGCCGAAGATCTTGAAATCGGCGTTCGCGGCTTGTATCGCGACAACGGTTATTTCCTGGTTACCGTGAAGGAGCCGGTCACTGAGACTCTCGACGTGAATGGTTTCCACATTCCCGTTCCCGGAAAGACGCACCATCCCGGCAAAGCCACCAACATTAAAGTCGAAATCGAAGAAGGCGAACGTTATCGGATGGGCAAGCTCGTGATTCGCAGCAGCGATCCTGACCAGGGCCTGCACCTGAAAGTAGACGCGCTGAAATCCATTTTCCCGCTGAAGCCCGGCGATATTTTTTCCACCGAAAAAGTTCGGAAATCGCTCGAGGAATATCGCAAAATTTACGGGGACTATGGCTACATCGATTTCACCTCCGAACCTCTCACGGACCCCGACGAACCTACCAAAACCATTAATCTGAGCCTCATATTCACCGAGGAAAAGTCTTACGTCGTGCGCCGCATCGAATTCAGCGGCAACGTCACCACTCGCGATAAAGTAATTCGCCGTGAAGTCCTTCTCGACGAAGGCAACACATTCAATCAGCGCCTCTGGGAACTCAGTATTCTCCGCCTCAATCAACTCGATTATTTTGAGGTGATTAAGCCCGAAAACGCGGAGCTCAAGCGCAATGTCAAAGAGGCTACGGTTGATATCAATTTGAAAGTGAAAGAAAAAGGCAAACAGTCCATCGGGTTGAATGGTGGCGTAAGCGGCTTATCCGGTGCTTTTATCGGACTTAGCTATCAGACCAATAATTTCCTGGGCCTCGGTGAGACCTTAACCTTCTCGGCCCAGTTTGGCGATCTGCAGCGCAGCTTGCTGTTTGGCTTCACTCAGCCTTATTTATTTGATCGCCCCATCTCCACCGGTTTCACCATCTTTGACAGCCAGTATAAATTTGATCAACAGAAGCAGCTTTCCATTCTGGCCGGACAACAAGTAGCCATCGATCCAGCGTTCCAGAATAATTACTCTCAGAATAGCCGCGGTTTCACAACCTTTGCCAGCTATCCGCTCAAGCGTTTTTCGTTTACGCGCATCGGGCTTACGTACGCTCTCACTAGATCGGATCTCAAGCCCTTCAGCCCGGCCGCGAGCGCATTCTTTGACCTGATCCAGTTTCGCAATGTCGCCGGACCCTCGGCGCGCAACGGTATTATTTCCAGCCGCCTGACGCCGACCATCACCTACAACACGATCAACAATCCGATTAATCCCACCGGAGGCAAAAGCTTTTTCTACTCGCTGAGCTTTGAGGGCGGGCCCATCGGCGGCAATGTCAACGCCATTACCAACGTTTTTGAGTGGAAGTATTTCCGGCCCATCAACAAGCGGCGTAACGTCCTTGGCTTTCGAGCTCAGGCTGCTCACGCCACCAGCTTCGGGGGACTTGGCCTCGAGCCCACCACGCGGTTTTATCTGGGCGGTGAAGACACCGTGCGCGGTTTCGATATTCGTTCTGTGTCCCCCGTTACGTTCCTTCCGGTTGAGTCGTCGCATACCATCACTTTTCTCGATACCACCAATCTGGATGGCTTTGGCCGGCCGATCCAGCGCCAGCTTAACGTCCCGATTCTTCAATATCAGATCGTGATTCCTGGCGGCGATTTGCAGGGCGTCGGTAATTTTGAGTATCGCATCCCCATAGTGGGCCCGGTTTCTATGGCGTTATTCGCTGACGCCGGGATCAACGGCATCGTTAAAAAGAACAGCTTGCAGGTTGACCCCCTGGCTCTCCGCAAGTTGAACGACTTGTTCCCATCCACGAAGATCAACAGCAATTTGAGTATCTTAAAGGGTTCCAATTTCAAGCTGCGTACGTCGGTGGGCTTCGAAGTCATCGTGCAACTCCCGATCGTCCAGGCGCCATTCCGCATTTATTTCGCCATTAATCCCAATCGCTTCCGGCAGGCCATCGATTCGCCGCCTGGCACCTTTAACAGGGATTCTCCTGTGTTTAACCAGATTGAGCCGGCAGCGCTGCGGCAGCAAATTCTTACGAACCAGATTTTTCCGGAGCTTAATTCGGTTGTCAGGAATCCGGGACGCTTGAATTTCTTTGACCCGTTTCATACCGTCCGGTTTACAGTTAGCCGGACGTTCTAGACGGCACGTCACGCTCAATCGAAGTGGACGTGACTCAGCTTTGACGAATTTCTGCCGCGTGCGGGCAGCAATGTCTGGCAGACCGGTAAGCCCAGTCGGAATTTTGGAGGAAGGCAATCATGTTGGGGAATTCTCGAAAATTTATTCCTATAGTTTTTGCAATCGCACTCGTCACATTGAGCTGGGGCTGCGGCGGCAGCAGCACTCCCGCAAACGTAATTAGCGTCGCCATATTCCCGACGACCCCTACCGTCCTGGTGAACGGCACGGTGCAATTCCAGGCTCAAGTAACCGGCTCTACGGACCGCACCGTAACCTGGACGCTCAATGACAAGCCCGCCGGTGACACCATGAGCCCGGTAGGAAAAATCAGCGCCGATGGACTTTACACCGCCCCTCCAACAGTGCCCAATCCCCCTATCACCATCACGGTCAAAGCTACTGCCAACGCCGACAAGAAAACCAGCGCCACCGCCACGATCACCTTGGATAGCGGAATCCGCGTCACCGTTCTGCCCGCCACCGCGACTGTCGGCACGGGCGAGAAGTTTCAGTTTAGCGCTAGGGTCTCAAATGATCCGACCAACAGCGTTACATGGTCCGTTAAAGAAACCAACGCGGGAACAATAGATGCGAACGGCCTTTACACTGCCCCGGCTGCCGTGCCCAGCCCGGCCACCGCCACGATCGTTGCCACATCCAAGATTGATACGGCCCGGACAGGTTCTGCTACGGTTACCATTGTCATTGCGAAGACGCCCACATTTTCCGGCATCAGTCCTAAGAAAGCGCCGCAGGGGGGACTCTTTCAGGACGTTTATCTCAACGTAACCGATTTGCGCTCCACCTCCGTAGTCAGTTTGAACGGCGTTCCACTAAATTTTGACTCCGATCCAGAGACGCAACTCATCGTTATCAGTAACAAGTTGGCGCGCCTGCGTCTCAGCGCCGACAGATTGGCCACGGCGGGCACGATAAAAATTTCGATTGCCGGGGCGGATCAGCCGCCAGGCGACGCTGCCGTACTCACAGTTGTTCCGGTTCGTCCCGCAATCGTCGAATCGTTTCCAGATAGCATTCGTCAGACGCCGTTGAACCCGGATGTAACCATCAACGGGGGATACTTTGGTACTCCGGCTCTGCCCTCGGTTTCGGCCGAATTCAATGGCAGCATGCGCACGTTTTCAGTTTTGTCGCCGCGTCAGCTTAAAATTACGCTCACTTCCGAAGATCTCAACAAACCAGGCCTTTACTCTGTTGCTGTGCGCAACAAGATCGTCACGACGCTAGCCGCAACGACGAACGTTGCTGTACAACCTAATCCAAATCCTGGTCCATCCTTACTCTCAACGCTTGCCCTCGCGGCGAACGCCCAGGACAATCCGGCGCCCACCGCAATCGCCATTGATACCGCAGCCGGAATCGCAATTGTCGCCAACACCGGAAATAATACGGTTCAGCGGATCAGCCTTGACACCCTCGGCCTACTGGGTTCGCAGATTCCCGTCGGCGTGGCGCCATCGAGCGTCGCTGTCGACGAGCGTCGTCACATCGCCCTGGTTGTTAACAGCGGTGACAAAACGGTTTCCGTGGTCGACCTTATTTCCGGGGCGGTGACCACTCCGTATGATTTGAAAGCGGTATTTGGGCAGCAGGCCACTATCCCCACTCCGGCCGCCGTCGGAATCGAACCCAATTCAGGTTTAGCTCTTGTCGTGTATCAATCCACCAACGCCGGCACTATCCTCAACGTCGATGCGACCAAACCGCAGACCTGTCTGTTCGGAACGAGCCCTCGGTGCGTGATCGGCGCGGTTACCATCAGCACAGGTGCAGCCCCGCAAATCGCGGTGGATCCCCGCCTCCGCTGGGCTTTTGTGACTCCCGGCGGCGGAGGACCTCTTTCCGTTGTGGATCTCAGCCAAGCAGGCAATTCCGTTGACATCTCCGACGCGCCCAATGGAGCCAAGCGCGTTTCGAACGTGGTGACGGTCACTACGAAGACGCCGCACAACTTGAATCCCAGTATTCCGACCTCCGTGGCCGTCACTGGTGTCGCAGACACAAGTTTTAACGGCACCTTTAGCGTTACCTCGGTCCCTACCGCGAGTACCTTCACCTACAATCAAACGGCCTCCAACGCCTCCAGCGGAGGCGGTAAAATCAGCTTTGGTCGTCCCCTGCTGACCTTCGCCGTTGGCAACACCATCCGCGGCATTGCGATAAATCCCATTTCTTCCAAGGTATTGCTCGCTGACGTCAATTCCAATTTTCAAGACATCGTCAGCGAGCTGGATCAAACCGCCAATTCCGTGGACATCGGCCATCCCGCAAGCGCAGCAGCTTTCAACCCTTTCACTAACGTCGGGGTGCTCGTAAAACCCGATACGGTGGGTGCTGGTGGTAACACATTTACTTTGATCGATCCATCCAAGCCCGAAGTCCTGAAGAACGATATCAATACTGGCGGTCTAGGCTCCACGGCCGTGGCTGTCGATCCCGGCACGAATCGCGCATTCATTGTAAACACCACCAGCAGCAACGTCACAGTTTTCAATCTCGGTCCATCCATCAAGAATGTGCACATTTCGCAAATCATCATTCAGGATCCCCTGCGGCAGCTCATACCCAATTTCACGCTGGCATCGAATGTGCCTTTGGCCCTTACGCTCAACGGCAACGGTTTCACCGGAAGCCCGAGGGTGCGTTTGGATGGGACCGAGGTCGCTGCGGTCACGTCGGTGAGCGACCGCCGCCTTGACGTCACAATCCCTGCCTCGTTTCTCACAGGACCGCGGCGATATTCTCTGGACGTCATCAACGGTGGGGTTGTCTCTAACTCCATGGATCTCACGGTCGTGCAGGCCGTGCCTATCCCGGATTCCGCCGGCTGCGCACAGCCCGCTCCTGCCGCCGTGGCCATCGATCCGGAGCGCGATATCGTTGTCGTTGCCAATGCGGGTGTTGGCTGCAACAGCGTCTCCTTGGTCGATTTGAATTCCGGTACAGTCAAATCCAGCATCGCGGTAGGCACGCGGCCGGAGGGCATTGCAATCCTGTCCCGCTCCGGGCGCGCTGTCGTTACCAACAATGGCAGCGACAACGCTTCCATTGTCGACATCACCGACCCGGCAGCTCCAAAAATTATCGAGAACGGGAACATTGCCACCGGCAAAGGTCCCCTCGGCGTCGCCATTAACCAAGATACTGGCGTTGCCGTGGTAGCAAACTCGCAATCGAGCAGCATCAGTGTTTTCGACGCCATCGCCGGCGGGACGGTCAATACCACAGGAACCAGCCGAATCCCCTTAGCCGTCTCAATAGATCCCACGCGCAATGTTGCTGCCGTGGCCAGCTCTCAAGACGGGGTTTTCGACATTTTCAATCTCACTTCAACCACGGCAAGCCCGTCAGCCACACTGCGAGGCTCGGTCAACGTCGGCGGATTCGGCGGCAATCCCTTGCCGACTTCCGTCGTCTTTGACGCCGCCACCGGAAATTTCTTCGGCTCGGGAAGTCTTGGAAATCAAATATTCGTCATCAACCCAGACACTGGCCAGGTGCAATCCGCCCGTGTAGGTGTGAACCCCACGTCACTGGCTTACAATTTCCAATCCAGCACGCTTGTGACAATCAACACCGTCGGCAAAACAATTTCCGTGGTCGATTCGCAGACCTTGCGCACCACCGCCGTCCTCGGCATTGCCGTTTCGCCGGTTTCCTGTTCGACGGATCAAACTCTGTCCCAGTCTTGTCCGCCGCCTTCTGCCGTGGATATCCATCCGCGATCGAATTTGGCCGTTGTGGCCGATCAGGCTGGCAATCGCATTCTCATTGTGCCGCTCCCTCGATAAGGGAGAGAACAACAAGGCCAGTATTCTTGTCATTCTCCGGGAGCGGTTTGCGGCCGGAGAAGCCGCAATCGCGCCACCGGCAATTTGGTCTTTCTAATTGCTGATAGGGAAGAGACTCAGCTATAATGTCCGATTTGCACTAGAGGATTATTCTCCACTGGGACGAGCAACTACACCAATCAATTGCAAGAGGCATCCAACGCAGAAGGAGCGAAAGAAAGTGAATCACAATTTAAAACGGATTTGGGTATTAATCGTCGGCATGCTTGTGCTGCCGGCAATCGGGGCTTGGGCCCAGGCAAGCGGCAACGCTGCGGCTGCGGCGCCGGCGAAGTTGGCCGTGCTCAACGTGCGGAATGCCATCATCAGCACTTCCGAAGGCAAACAGGCATCCGCAGAGCTGCAAGCGCAATTTGCGCCTCGGCAGAATGACCTGGAATCGGTCAATAAACAAATTGAAGATATTCGCGGCCGCTTGAGCGCCGGTCAGCGAACTCTCAGCGAAGAGGAAAAAACCCGGCTGCAACGCCAGGGCGAAGTGCAAACTCGCCAGCTCGAGCGCAAACAAACCGAGCTGCAAGAGGATCTCCAGGCAGCGCAAAGCGAAATCATTGACCGCATCGGCCGGAAAATGATTGATGTGCTGGATCGTTATGCCCGCGAAAACGGCTACACCGTCGTATTCGATTCTTCCGCTCAGAACACTCCGGTGATCTACGCTTCCAGCCAGAGCGACGTCACTCAGGAAATTGTCCGCCTGTATGATCAACAATATCCTGCGAAAGGTGGAGCGGCGCCTGCTACTACCCCGAGGAACCAGCCCTCTACCCTCCAGCCGCGCACGCAGCCTCGAACAACTCCGAGGCCAACTCCACCGCCGGCTCAGCAAAAGCCGCCGCAACAGTAACTTCGGTTCGGAAACTCCGGGCCCCCTTCGCCACTGGCTGAGGGGGCCGCTTTATATGATTCCGGCTTAAATTGAGGTTTTTTCTTATTAAACAAGAACGGTCATCTGAAAAGGTCGTGTCTTCTGGACGCTCCGATGAGTTTAGGTCAAATACGTAGACCTACATAAGAATAGGGGCGGCCTCACCTAGACAATACAAACTACTTCAATGCAGCGGATAGCCCGGCGCCCCGGGCAGCAGTCCATCCACTTTGAGCACCTTCGCGTCTTTCCGTAGATCGATCCCGCGGATAAAGGCGATTCCGCCGCGGTGAGTGGCAACGAACTCGCTGGCAAGCCCGCTGGACGGAACCGTCACTGGTTCGGCTGTTGCTTCACCTCGAAAAACTTTCGCCATCCAAAAGTGCTTGAACTGCGATTGATTCATTTTTGCGATTGTGCGCAACATCACGTCCTGCTCTGGGGTGCCTTCTTCGCGGACGAGCAGGCTAATGGAAGCATGGTTCCCCCATGAGGTCTGTTCACCGAGGACGATTTTTCGAAGCATGGATAGCTTTATGTCCTCAACGCCGTTTCGGGCGTTGACGACGACGGCAATATCTTTGGTGTGCTTTAGATCTTGCTGCGAAACTTGCCCCGCTGCGGCGGCCACAGTCGCCATGCTGAGAACAGCGGCCAAAAATTGGGCTCGTTTGTTTTTCATCTGCCGGCTCTTTAGAACGTGAACGCAGTCTGCAGCGTAAGGGTATTGAACGAAGGCTGCAGTCGCCGCATGGTCCGGCCATACTGAATCTTGAACGCCGTGAATTCGCCCCAGTCATAACGCAGCCCCAAAATCGGGCCGTTCATGCGGTGGACATCCGACGTATCTTCCTCTCCTAAACTCCGCTGAGTTCTGAATAAGTAGTG
>JRHI01001928.1_pt1 | contig 15636 bp, 9 predicted proteins | sample 215371 | NCBI WGS metagenome assembly JRHI01 (sample SAMN02929681, study PRJNA255918) | sediment metagenome | biome: cave system; feature: Ice Cave; material: Sediment; isolation source: sediment from deep within a dark volcanic ice cave with no known source of... ...
CGATCCTCAGCCGCACCCACATCCATGCCGGAAGACCCCGTTTTCTCGTTCCGGGGCGCGCATGCGCTAGCGTGCAGCGCATGCCCAACCGCCTCGCCGGAGAGACCAGCCCCTACCTGCTCCAGCACCGGGACAACCCGGTGGACTGGTGGCCCTGGTGTGACGAGGCCTTCGAGGAGGCGCGGCGGCTCGACAAGCCGGTGCTGCTGAGCGTCGGCTACAGCGCCTGCCACTGGTGCCATGTGATGGCCCACGAGTCCTTCGAGGACCCCGCGATCGCGGCGGTGCAGAACGAGCTCTTCGTGAACATCAAGGTCGACCGCGAGGAGCGGCCCGACGTCGACGGGATCTACATGCAGGCGGTGGTCGCGCTCACCGGCCAGGGCGGCTGGCCGATGACCGTGTTCCTCACCCCCCGGGGCGTCCCGTTCTACGGCGGCACCTACTTCCCGCCCGAGGACCGGATGCAGATGCGCGGCTTCCCCAGCATCCTGCGCGCCGTCGCCCAGGCCTACCGCGAGCAGCCCGAGGCGGTGGACCAGACCGGCATGCAGCTCCGCCAGGCGCTGGTGCCACCCCGGCTGCCCGAGGGCGAGCTGAGCGCGGCGCCCCTCGACGAGGCCTGCCGCAAGCTGGTGGAGGACACCGACCCGCGCCATGGCGGCTTCGGCCGGGCGCCGAAGTTCCCCCACGCCGCCGCCCTCGACCTGCTGCTGCGCCGGTACCGGGCGAACGGCGACGCGACCCTCTGGCAGGCGGCGACCGTGACCCTCGACCGGATGGCCCGCGGCGGCATCTACGACCAGGTCGGCGGCGGCTTCCACCGCTACTCGGTCGACGGTCAGTGGGCGGTGCCCCACTTCGAGAAGATGCTCTACGACAACGCCCAGCTGGCGCCGGTGTACCTCCACGCCTGGCAGCTCAGCGGCGAGGAGCGGTGGCGTCGGGTGGCCACCGAGGTGCTCGACTACGCGATCCGCGAGATGCGCCTGCCCGGGGGCGGGTTCGCCTCCTCTCAGGACGCCGACAGCGAGGGCGAGGAGGGGAGGTTCTTCGTCTGGACGCCGGCGCAGCTCCGCGAGGTGCTCGGCGACGAGGACGGCGCCCTGGCGGCGCGGATCTTCGGGGTCGTCCCCGGCGGCAACTTCGAGCACGGCGCCACCGTGCTCTCGCTGCCGTTCCCGCTCGAGCAGGTCGCGGTCACCCTCGACCTCGCCGCCCCCGCGATGCGCGAGCTGGTGGACGGGATCCGCACCCGCCTCCACGCGGCGCGCGAGCAGCGGGTGCACCCCGGACGCGACGACAAGGTGGTCACCTCCTGGAACGCGATGATGCTGCGCGCCCTCGCCGAGGCCGGCGGCGCCCTCGACCGTTCCGACTACGTCGACGCGGCCCGCGAGCTCGCCGCCTTCCTCCTCGACCAGCTGGTGCGCGACGGCGTGGTGCTCCGCACCTGGAAGGACGGCGCGGCCAAGATCACCGGCTTCCTCGAGGACGTCGCGACCCTGGTCGACGCGCTTCTCACCCTCTACGAGGTGACCGGCGAGCCGCGCTGGTACGGGAGCGCCCGGGAGCTCGCCGACGGCATGGTGGAGCGCTACCACGAGCCGTCCGCCGGCTTCTACGACACTGCGGTGGACGCCGACCCGCTGCTGGTCCGGCCTCGCACCCTCGACGACAACGCGGTGCCGGCGGGACGGTCGACCGCGGCGCTGGCGCTGCTGCGGCTGGCGCTGCTCAGCGGCGAGTCGCGCTGGCGCGAGGTCGCCGAGCGCACCGTGGCGCCGCTCGCCGCCGCGATCGGCCGGGCCCCGGTCGGGCTGGGCAACCTCGCCTGGGCGCTCGACCTCGCCCTCGCCGACACCCGCGAGGTGGCCGTCGCCGGTGACGCCGGCGCCCCCGACACCCGCGAGATGGTCCGCGCGGTGCTCGACGGCTGGCATCCCTGGCGGGTGCTCGCCTGGGGCGAGGCCGACGGCGTCCCGCTGCTCGCCGACCGGCCGCCGGTCGGCGGCCGGGCGACGGCGTACGTGTGCCGCGGCTTCGTCTGCGACGCGCCCACCACCGATGTGGAGCAGCTGCGCGCCGCCCTCGAGGCGCCGTAGCCCCGCCCTCAGAACTGGCCGCAGCCGGCTCCGTGCACGCTGGCGGTCAGCTCGGGCAGGGGCTCGATGCGGGGCAGCACCCGGGCGTCCTCCACCGGGGCGAAGTCGCCGGTCGCCGGGTCCTGCGCGTAGGCGAGGGCGGGACCGTCGCGCACCAGCGACGCCAGGGCGTCGCAGAACAGGTCGACGTCGGCCTCGGTGGTGGCGATGCTGAAGGAGGCGCGCACCGCCCCCGGGATGGTGGCGCGCTCGCCGCGGCGGAGGGCGTCGCGGATCCCCTGGGCCTGCTCGTCGGAGATGCCCAGCAGGTGGGTGATGTAGGGGTGGGCGCAGAAGCAGCCGTGACGCACCCCGATGGCGTGCTCGGCGCTGAGCGCGGCGGCGACCAGGGCGTGGTGGATGCCGGGAACGGTGAGGGTGACCACGCCGACCCGGTCGATCCCGGGGCCGTCCTCCCAGAGGCGGTGGTGGACCAGCCCGGGCAGCTCGGCGAGGCGCTCGCGGGCGCGGGCGAGCAGGGCGCGCTCGTGCTCGGCGACCCGCTCCATGCCCACCTCCTCGAGGGTGGCGGCCGCCGCCGCCAGCGCCACCGCGCCGATGACGTTCGGCGATCCCGCCTCGAGGCGGTCGGGGAGCCCCGTCCAGAGCACGTCCTCGAGGGTCACGAAGTCGACCGCGCCGCCCCCGGCGAGCAGCGGCTCGCAGCCCTCGAGCAGCGCGTTCGAGGCCACCAGCGCGCCGGCGCCGAAGGGCGCGTACATCTTGTGGCCACTGAGGCTGAGGCAGTCGATGCCGGACGCCGCCATGTCGATGTGGCGGTGCGGGGCCAGCTGGGCGGCGTCGACGGCGAGCAGGGCGCCGTGCTCGTGGGCGAGGCGGCCGAGCTCGGCGATCGGGAGGATCTCGCCGGTCACGTTGCTGGCACCGGTGACGGCGAGCACCGCCACCGGGTGGGCGGGGTCGCGCAGCGCCGCGGCGACCGCTTCGAGCAGCGCCTCCGGGGAGGGCGGCGGCGGCAGCGTGACCACCGGCGCCACCCGCCGCCAGGGCAGCAGGTTGGCGTGGTGCTCGACCGCGGTGGTGAGCACCACCTGACCGTCGGGGATGCGCAGGCAGTGGGCCAGGTGGTTGACCGCGTCCGTCGTGTTCCGGACGAAGATGACCGAATCGGTGGGGCGGGCGCCGACGAAGCCGGCGACGGTCTGCCGCGCCGCCTCGTAGAGCCGCGTCGACACCTGCGAGGTGAAGCCGGCGCCCCGGTGCACGCTCGAGTACCAGGGGAGGGCGCGCTCCACCGCCTCGAGCACGGCCCTCATCGCCGGGGTGCTGGCGGCGGCGTCGAGGTTGACGTAGCGGCGCCGCCCGCCGCCGGCCAGCGGCACCTCGAGGTCGGCGCCGACCAGCGCGGGGAGCGGGAGCGGAGCGGCCATGGGTGGCCAGCGTACCGCGCCCATGCCATCCGGGCGGCGGGGGTGGGGCGCACCGCGCCCCGGCCCCCACCGCCGCGAGAGGCCGCTACCCCTTGGAGTGGTGCTTGGTGCTCGTCGTGTGGTGCGACGTGCCCGTGCCCATGGCCTGGCGCTGGGCCTTGCTGAGGTGGCTGCCGCAGCTGCTGTTCCCGGCGGCCCCGCCGGTGGTCGAGCCGGTGCTGCCGCTCAGGTGCGAGCCGGTGCTGCTGCTGGTCGAGCTGCCGCCGGCGGCGTTGCCGAGCAGCGGAACCATGAGCTGGTCGAGCAGGCCGAGGCTGTTGCCTGCCTGGTTCTGGCCCCCGAGGGCCCCGTTGACCCCGTTCGATGCACCCCCGGCGATGACGCCGCAGGCCGCGCCGGTCCCGCCGGACGAGGCGTGCCCCACGACGGAGAACGCGGAGGCGCTCAGGGTGGCTGCGGCCGCGATCGCCGCGAGGTGCCGGATGCGCATGGTGGTCGTTCCCTCCCTTCCCAGTGTGCCGGGCCCGCGGCCCGTGCGACCCTTCCGACGATTTGGGGGTGCGATTGTGTGCACTCCTTGGTGCGTTCGTCCCAGGAGGTCAGCCGCCGGCCACCACCCGCCCCCCGCGGACCACGGTCCGCACCGGCGCCGCGCCGAGGTGATAGCCGAGGTCGAGCCAGTGCGGGGTGTCGAGCACCGCGAGGTCGCACCGCATCCCCGCCCGGAGCACGCCCCGGTCGCCGAGGGCGAGGGCGGCGGCGCCTCCCGCGGTGGCGGCGACCACCGCCTGCGCCGGCGTGAGGCCGCCGAGCGCCACCGCCAGGGAGATCATCAGCGGCATCGACTCGCTGTAGCAGGTGCCGGGGTTGCAGTCGGTGGCCACCGCGGCCCGGGCGCCCGCCTCCAGCAGCCGCCGGCCCGGCGGCGGCGGTCCGCCCAGCATCAGCGACGCCCCGGGGAGGATGACCCCGACCACCCCGGCGGCGGCGAGGGCGCGGAGGTCGCCGTCGTCGGCGTGCTCCAGGTGGTCGGCGCTCACCGCCCCGGCGGCGGCGGCGAGCCGGGCGCCGCCGCCGCGGCTGCGCTGGTCGGCGTGCAGCTTCCCCCGCAGCCCCACCCGCCGGCCCGCCTCGAGCAGCCGGAGGCACTCCTCGGGGCGGTAGGCGCCGCGCTCGCAGAAGGCGTCGACGAAGCGCGCCAGGCCGGCGGCACCCTCCACCCCGCTGCCGCAGGCCCGGTCGACGAAGGCGTCGCGGTCGCCGTCGGGAAGGGCGTGGAGGGGCAGGTAGGTGGTCACCACCTCGGGCAGGTCGGGGTCCTCGCCGAGGGCGAGTCCGGCGCGCAGCTGGCGCAGCTCGGCCTCCTCGTCGAGGCCGTAGCCGCTCTTCACCTCGACGGTGGTGGTGCCCGCGCAGAGCATCCGCCGCGCCCGCGGCCGGGCCGCCGCCACCAGCTCCTCCTGGCTCCCGGCGCGGGTGGCGGCGACGGTGGCGACGATGCCCCCGCCGGCCGCGGCGATCTCCTCGTAGCTGCGTCCCTCCGCCCGCGACGCGTACTCGCCGCTGCGCTCGCCCAGCCAGACCAGGTGGCTGTGGGCGTCGACGAAGCCGGGCACCACCGCCGCCCCGCCGGCGTCGAGCACCACCGTGTCGGGACCGACCGCGACCGCGCCGAGCACCTCGGCCTCGGGCCCCACCGCCAGGACGCGCGACCCGCGCGCCGCCACCGCGGCGCCCGCGACCACCCCGGGGGCGTCGCCGCGGTCGGGGTCGCAGGTGACCAGCGCGCCGATGTCGCGCACCAGCAGGGTGGCGGCTGCGTCCATCGCTCAGATCGCGGCGGGCAGGGCGCGCCGCCGCTGCACCAGACCGCTGCAGAACGCGAGGAACACCGAGGCCATGCAGCGCACCGTGGTGCCGGCGACGTCGGTGGCGGCGTCCACCTCGGTGAGGTCGACGGCGGCCACCCGGGGGTCGGCACCGAGCAGGTGGGCGGCATCCTGGAGGTGGTGGGGCTCCAGGCCTCCGGGCATGCTCGCCGGGCAGGCGGGGGCGAAGGCGCGATCGAGCACGTCCATGTCGATGTCCACGTACACCCGCCGCGCCCCGTGGCGCTCGAGCACGGCGAGCACCTCGTCGAGCAGCCGGGGCATGCCCACCGACCGCACCTGCGCGGCGCTGCGCATCTGCACCCCGCGCTCGAGCGCCCAGCGGTGGTGCTCGGCGGTGTTCGCGAAGCCGTGGAGGCCGACCTGGGCGACCCGCCGGCCGGGGAGGCCGAGCTCGATCAGCTCGCGCACCGGGGTGCCGTTGCGGGGGCCGTCGACCACCGCGCGCACGTCGTGGTGGGCGTCGAGGGTGAGCAGCCCCCAGCCCTCCCCGAGGGCGCCGCCGGCGAGGCCGCAGAGCGCCGGCCGGGTCAGCGAGTTGTCGCCGCCGATGACCGCGACCACCGGGGCGCGCACCCGGGCCGCGGCCACCGCGACCTCCAGGCGCGCGTGCGCCGCGGCTGCGCCGGTGTCCTCCGCATCCCCCTCGATGTCGCCGAGATCGAGCACCCCCAGCTCGGCGAGGTCGGTGCCGTGGTCGCCGTCGAAGGTGCTGAACCGGGTCAGCGCGCGGCGAAAGGCGGCGGGGGTGAGCTGCGCCTGCGAGGGGCTGATCGAGGCCCGCGCCACCGGGGCGCCGAGCACCGCGAGGCCGGGGCTCCCGCCCCCGTCGCCGCGCTCCAGCCACTCCCGCGCGTTCACGCCCCGTCGCCCACCACCGGGATGCGCACCCCGTGCGCCGCCGCCGCCGCCCGCGCCTCCGGGTAGCCGGCGTCGGCGTGGCGCATCACCGCGGTGCCGGGGTCGTTGGTCAGGACCAGCTCGCAGCGGCGCGCCCCCAGCGCGGTGCCGTCGGCGACCACCTGGGCGCCCGCGTGGATGGAGCGTCCCATGCCGACACCGCCCCCGTGGTGCACCGCCACCCAGCTGGCTCCCGACGAGGTGGCGAGGAGGGCGTTGAGCACCGGCCAGTCGGCGATGGCGTCGCTGCCGTCGCGCATCGCCTCGGTCTCGCGGAAGGGGGAGGCGACGCTGCCGCCGTCGAGGTGGTCGCGGCCGATGACGATCGGCGCCGCGACCTCGCCGCGGGCCACCAGCTCGTTGAAGCGCAGCCCGGCGAGATGGCGCTCGCCCGCGCCGAGCCAGCAGATCCGCGCCGGCAGCCCCTGGAACGGCACCCGCTCCCGGGCCAGCCGCAGCCAGCGGTGGAGGCGCTCGTCGTCGGGGAACAGCTCGGCGACGGCACGGTCGGTGGCGGCGATGTCGGCGGGGTCGCCGCTGAGGGCCACCCACCGGAACGGCCCGCGCCCCCGGCAGAAGAGCGGCCGGATGTAGGCGGGGACGAAGCCCGGGTAGGCGAAGGCGTCCGCGAAGCCGCCGCGCCGGGCCTCGTCGCGCAGCGAGTTGCCGTAGTCGAAGACCTCGGCGCCGCGGCGCTGGTAGGCGACCATCGCGGCACAGTGCCGTGCCATCGACTCGCGGGCGCGCTCGACGTAGCCGGCGGGGTCGGCGGCGCGCAGCCGGGCGGCCTCCACGACGCTCAGCCCGGCGGGGATGTACCCGCCGAGCGGGTCGTGGGCGCTGGTCTGGTCGGTGACCACGTCGGCGGCCAGCCCGATGTCGAGCAGCGCGGGCAGCGCCTCGGCGGCGTTGGCGGCGACCCCGACGCTGAGCGGCCGGCCCTCCTCGCGGGCGGCGTCGCAGCGGCGCACCGCGTCGTCGAGCGTGTCCGCCACCTCGTCGAGGTAGCCGATCGCCCGCCGCCGCTCCACCCGCACCGGGTCGGCGTCGAGGCAGAGGGCGACGCCGTCGTTCATCGTCACCGCCAGGGGCTGGGCGCCGCCCATCCCGCCCAGCCCGGCGGTGAGCACCAGCCGCCCCCGCAGGCTGCCCCCGAAGCGCTGCTCCGCCACCGCGGCGAACGTCTCCCAGGTGCCCTGGAGGATCCCCTGGGTGCCGATGTAGATCCACGACCCCGCGGTCATCTGGCCGTACATGGTCAGCCCCTGCGCCTCCAGCCGCCAGAACTCCTCCCAGGTGGCCCACTGGGGCACCAGCAGGCTGTTGGCGATGAGCACCCGCGGCGCCATCTCATGGGTGCGCGCCACCCCCACCGGCTTGCCACTCTGCACCAGCAGGGTCTCGTCGTCGCGCAGGTCGCGCAGCGTGGCCACGATGGCGTCGAAGCAGGCCCAGCTGCGGGCGGCGCGCCCGGTGCCGCCGTAGACCACCAGATCGTCGGGCGCCTCGGCCACCTCGGGGTCGAGGTTGTTCTGCAGGCAGCGCAGCACCGCCTCCGTCTGCCAGCTGCGGCAGGTCAGCTCGGTGCCGCGGGCGGCGCGGACGGGCCGGGCGCCGGGCAGGGTCACGACAGCTCCCCCACCGCCGCCTCGGCGGCGGCCCGCCAGTGACCGGCCAGCAGCCACTCCTGGGCGTGGCGGAGGTCGTGGCCGAGCTCGCGGTCCACCGTCAGGACCGGCACCACCTGGCGCAGGGAGCGCCGCAGCGCCGAGGTCCCGGGGCCCGGCTCCAGCGGCGCCCGCAGGTCGAGTGCCTGGGCGGCGCAGAGCAGCTCCACGGCCACCACGGTGCGCAGCTGCTCGACGCTGCGGCGGGTGCGCAGCGCCGCCTCGAATCCCATCGACACGTGGTCCTCCTGGCCGGCGCTGGTCACCGCGCTCTGGACGGCCAGCGGGGTGGCCGCGTGGCGAAGGGTGGCGACCAGGGCGGCGGCGGTGTACTGGGCGATCATCAGGCCGCTGTTGACCCCCGGCTCGGGCGTCAGGAAGGCGGGCAGGCCGTGCGAGCGCGCCGGGTCGAGCAGGCGGTCCACACGGCGCTCGCAGATGGCGGCGATGTCGGCGCAGACGCTGGCGCCAGAGGTCGGCGGCATAGGCCAGCGCCTGGCCATGGAAGTTGCCGCCGCTGCGGATCTCGCCGGAATCGACCAGGACCAGCGGATTGTCGACGACGCCGGCCAGCTCCCGCTCCACCGTGGCGCGGGCGAAGTCCAGGGCGTCGCGGCCGGCGCCGTGCACCTGGGGCGCACAGCGCAGCGAGTAGGCGTCCTGGACGGCGTGGGGGCTGAGGCGGTGGTGAGCGACGATGCCGCTGCCCGCCAGCAGGGCGCGCAGGTTGCGCCCGCTGGCCTGCTGGCCGGGTGCGGGACGCAGCCGGACGATCTCCTCGGCGAAGACCCGGTCGGTGCCGAACAGGGCCTCGACGCTCATGGCGGCGGCGCAGTCGGCGGCCACCAGCAGCTCCTCCATGTCGGCCACGGCGAGGGCCAGGACCGCGGTCATGCCGTCGGTCCCGTTGATCAGCGCCAGCCCCTCCTTGGCGCCGACGGTGAGTGCGCTCAGCCCCGCCCCCGCCAGCGCCTCGGCGCCGGTCATCTCACCGCCGGCCCCGTCGCCGGCCCAGCCCTCGCCGAGCAGCACCGAGGTGGCGTGGGCCAGCGGCGCCAGGTCGCCGCTGGCGCCGAGGCTGCCGTGCTCCGGGACCAGCGGGTCCACCGGGGAGCGCAGCAGCGCGCAGATGGCCTCGACCAGCTCGACGCGGACGCCGCTGTAGCCGGCGCAGAGGGTGCGGGCGCGGAGCAGGAGCATGCCCCGCACCACCTCCGGCGGGAGCGCGGCGCCGGCTCCGGCACTGTGGCTGCGGATCAGCGCCCGCTGCAGGGCGGCCCGATGGCGGGAGTCGACGAGCACGTCGGCCAGAGCGCCGAATCCGGTGGTGATGCCGTAGGCCACCTCGCCGGAGGCGTCCAGCCGCTCCACCAGCTCGCGAGCCGGCCGCATCCGCTCCCGCGCCCGCTCGGTCAGCTCCACCGGGTCACGGTGGCGGGCGACGCGGACCACGTCGCGGATGCGCAGGGGGTCGCCGCTGAGAGTCACTGGCGCCTGCATGCGGGCACCTACGGTGGCACAGGTCAGTGGCCGGCGGCCAGCGTCCCGGCCTTGACGACGGTGCGGACCACGTCCCCGCCCAGGTGGTAGGCGAGGTCGCGCCAGTCGTCGCTGTCGAGGATCACCAGGTCGCAGCGGCCGCCCACCGCCAGGCGCCCGCGGTCCGGCAGGCGCAGCGAGCGGGCGCCGCCGGCCGTGGCCGCGATCAGCGCCTCCCGGGGGGTGAGCCCGCAGGTCAGCACCCCCAGCGCCAGCATCAGCGGCATCGACTCGGCGAAGCAGGTGCCCGGGTTGCAGTCGGTGGCCAGGGCGATGGGCAGCCCGGCGTCGACCGCCCGCCGCCCCGGCGGCCGCGGGCCGCCCAGAGTCAGCGCGGCGCCAGGGAGCAGGACGCCCACCGTGTCCCCGGCGGCGAGGGCGCGGAGGTCGGCGTCGGTGGCGTGCTCGAGGTGGTCGGCGCTGGCGGCGCCCAGCTCGGCGGCCAGCCGGGCGCCCCCGGTCCGGGTGCGCTGCTCGGTGTGCAGCCGGGCCACGTAGCCCAGGTCGAGCGCTCGGCGGAGGACGGCGCGGCACTCGTCGACACTGAAGGCACCGACCTCGCAGAAGGCGTCGACGAAGGTGGCGTGCGGCCGGGCCGCCGCCAGGTCATGGCGCAGCACACGCTCCAGATACTGGCGCCGGTCGCCGTCAGGGGTGGCGTGCAGCGGCAGGTAGGTGGCGACCACCGAGGGCAGCGCGGCGTCGTCGCCGAGGCGGCGGATGGCCGCCAGCATGCGCAGCTCGGCGTCGAGGTCCAGCCCGTAGCCGCTCTTGACCTCGACCGTGGTGGTGCCGCTCTGGAGCATGGCCCTCAGCCGTGGCCGCGCCCCGGCCACCAGCTCGTCGACGCTCGCCGCCGCCGTGGCCCGCACCGTGGCCCTGATGCCGCCGCCGCGCTCGGCGATCTCCTCATAGGTGGCACCGGCGCTGCGGGCCTCGAACTCGGCGGCCCGCGAGCCCGCCCAGACGGCGTGGGTGTGGGCGTCGACAAAGCCCGGAACCACGGCGGCGCCCCCGGCATCGATCTCCAGCAACGCGCCTCGCGCCGCCAGGGATGGCAGTCGCTCCGCCGGGCCGGTCCAGGCGATGTGCTCGCCGTCGGCGACCACGCAGGCGCCGGCCACGGTCCCGTCGGGGGTCACCAGGGTGCCGATGTTGCGCACCAGCAGGGTGGCCGGGAGGCCTGCGCCGCTCACCGGGGGTGCGGCCGGGAGGCGACGCCGGCGCAGAAGGAGAGCAGCACCGAGGCCATGGCGCGCACGGTGGTGCCGGCGGCGTCGTCCGCGGCGGCGTCGACCTCGCAGAGGTCCATGCCCGCCACCGTGGGATCGCGCCCCAGGCAGAAGGCGGCGGTCTGCAGCTCCGCCGGGGTCAGGCCGCCGGGCATGCTGGCCGGGCACGCGGGCGCGAAGGCGCGGTCGAGCACGTCCATGTCGATATCGACGAACAGCCGGCGGGCGCCGGCGCCGCGGAGCGCACCGAGAGCCGAGTCGACCGACTCGACGACCCCGAGCCGGCGCAGCGCGGTGGCCCGTCGCGTCTGGATCTGTTGCCTGGCCGCCCATTCGGCGTGCTCGCGGGAGTTGGCGAACCCGTGCAGGCCGAGCTGCGCCACCCGGGCGCCGGGCAGCCCCAGCTCGATCAGGTCGCGCACCGGACTGCCGTTGAGCGGCCGGCCGTCGGCGCCGCGCGGGCGGACGTCATGGTGGGCGTCGAGGGTGAGCAGCCCCCAGCCGTCGTCGAGGCGGTCGCCGCTGAGTGCGCGCAGCGCCGTCAGGGTGATCGAGTTGTCACCGCCGATGACAACAACGCAGCCGTCCGGTGCGGCGGCCGCCGCCACCGCGGCGCGCAGGCGCTGGTGGGCGGCGGTGCAGTCCGGGTCGTGCTCGTCGCCCTCGACGTCGCCGAGGTCGCGGACGCCGAGCGAGGTCAGGTCGACGCCGTGGTCGCCGTCCCAGGTGGAGAAGCGCGCCAGCGCCCGGCGCAGCGCGGCGGGCGTGGTCCAGGCCTGCGAGGGGCTGATCGAGGCCCGCGCCAGGGGGGCGCCGACGACGGTGATGTCGGCCGGCGCCGGGGGTGCGGCGGCGAGCCACTCGGCGGCGTTCACGGCCGGATAGCAGACCAGATCCGGCGTCGCACGTGGATCGGGGAGCGGGCATGGACGCCTGCGGCGATCGGTGCTAGCGTCATCGTCCTCGGGGGGCCGGGCAGTGGGTTCGGCCCGCACGAATCACGGGGTGGAGATCATGGCCGATCTGGTCGATATCGTTCGTCGGGGCACGGATGCCTTCAACAATCGCGACGAGGCGGCGGCGCGGGAGATCATGGCCGACAACGTGCGCATGCGCGCGCCCGGCATGCCGGAGACCACCGGCGTGGACGCGGCCGTCCAGTTCGACAAGGTGTGGTGGGACGCCTGCTCGGACGCCCACGCCGACGATCAGCAGGTCGTCGCCGCCGGGGACGACAAGGTCCTGGTCCTCGGCATCTTCACCGGTACCCACGACGGCGTCCTGCGCACGCCCATGGGAGAGATCCCCGCCACCGGGAAGGCGCTCACCGGCAACTACGCCTGGCTCTTCCGTTTCGAGGGCGAGAAGGTGGCGGAGGCCGAGATCCTCTTCGACCGCATGCAGGTGATGGAGCAGCTCGGCATGGCTCCAGCGGGCGCACCCGCCTGACTCGGAGCCGGCCTGGCGGGTCACCCAGTCCCGAACCGCCGGGCCGGCCACCGGACCTCCGACCGGGTCCTGCTGAGGCCGGGCCGGCGGAGTGGACATCCCCCTACCGGCTGTGCGCCGCCTCCAGCCCGGCGGCCTCCGCCACCTCCGCGGCCGAGCGACCGGCGTCGGCGGCCTCGCTCGCCGCCACGGCGAGACAGACCTCCACCACGGTGCGCATCACCGCGGCCGCGCCCGGCCGCCCCAGCGACGGGGCCCGCGACGCCATGCGTCCGACGATCTCGTCCTCGCGCCGGGAATCACGCACGGTCAGCGCGGCCCGCCGCTTGTGGCGCTGGACGGCGCCGACCAGTTCGGCACGCCGCTCCAGCAGCCGGGCCACGGCACCGTCGACGAGGTCGATGCCCTCGCGGCAGCCGTCGAGGGTGGCGGTCGAGGCTCGACGGACGCTGGCGGCGAGCAGCTCGACCGCGGCCACCAGGGTTCGCAGCTGGTCCATGTCGAGGGCCTGGTGGGCGTCGCTCCACGACTCCGCCGGGACGGGATGGGCCTCCACCAGCAGCCCGTCGGCGCCAGCGGCCACCGCCGCCATGGCCAGGGGCAGAACCCAGGCGGAGTTTCCGGCAGCGTGGCTGGGATCGACGATGACGGGCAGCCCGCTGCGCTGGCGAAGCACCGGGATCGAGGAGACGTCGAGGGTGTTGCGGGTCGTGGACTCGAAGGTCCGGATGCCGCGCTCGCAGAGGATGACGTCCGGGTTGCCCTCGGCGAGGACGTACTCGGCGGCTCCCAGCCACTCGTCATAGGTGGCGGCGAGGCCGCGCTTGAGGATGACCGGGAGGCCGCTGCGTCCCGCCTCGCGGAGCAGCGGGGTGTTCTGCATGGAGCGCGCGCCGATCAGCAGCGCGTCGACGCGACCGGCGAGCAGCGCCACCTGCGCCGGCTCCAGCGGCTCGGCGATCACCGGCCTGCCGGTCAGGGCGCGCGCCCGGTCGACCAGGGCAAGCCCGTCCCCGCCGAGTCCCTGGAAGCTGTCGGGCCGGGTGCGCGGCTTCCAGACACAGCCGCGCAGCGCCGAGGCGCCGGCGGCGGCCACCGCCTGTGCCTGGGCGACGTGGTCGCGTTCGACCGAGCAGGGACCGGCGAGCACGGGGACGGCGTCGCCGCCGATGACGATCGAACCGAGGCGCACCGGGCGGGTCGACGCGCCCGCCGCGGCGCTGGGGAGCAGGGGAGCCAGGGACATCAGGGGCCTCCATCGGATGGTCGGGGGAATCCCCGGTTCCGCGCGGATCCGGGAAGGGGGCCCCGCGGCGGAGGTCTGATCGATCGCGTGCCGGGCCCGGAAACAAAAAGAGCAGAGCGCTTGGCTCTGCTCTGCCGGCCCAGGACGGGAGTGCCTTACGCGCGCACGCCTCCCGCCGACCCCTGGGCCGGCTGGATAAAGGCGAAATAGCGCTGCTGCGTCATGGCAGACGGACTGTAGCATCCACCGGCCGCAAGTGGCACTTCGTCCAGAAGCCATACCGCGCCGCCACCGCAAGATTGCTGCGCCTGCGGTCGTCCGTCCGTTCAGTGTCTGTCCGTCGCTCCGTGGCGGCATGGCGTTCAAGAATGGGGTGGCACCGTAATGATCCCGGCAGAGCCGCGCGGGCGCCGACGCGCGTCCAGGGCAGTCCGCATCCTCATCGCCTCGGCGATCGCCGCGGGCCCGCTGGCCGTGGCCCTGCCGGTCTCGGCGTCGGTCAACTTCGTCGCCAAGCCGGTCTTCCCGGCCGGCGTCACCGTTGGCCAGACGGGCCTGGCCGCGCATCTCCAGATCCAGAACGTCTCCAGTGCGCCGGACACCGGCAACATGGTCATCACCACCATCACCCTGGTGCCGGCCTGCGGGGTGAGCGCCCCGCCGGTCGGCGGCAACTGCCCGTCAGGCGTCGCCGACCCCGGGGTCCTCCAGGTGAGCTCCACCGCGACCGGACGCGGCGGCACGGCATGCGCGGGCGCCACCTTCACCACCTCGATCGTGGACGCAGGCACAGGACAGGTCCGCTTCGCAACCAACCCGCCCGTGAGTCTGCCGTCCGGCTCCAACCCCAGCTTCCAGTGCTTGATCGACTTCACCTTTGACGTCCTGCGGGTGCCGGTCCATCCGACCGGTCTCACCTCGCCGCCCGATACCGTCAGCACCGCCCAGATCGCCTATGTCGAGGGATCGCCGGACGGAGGCGTTCCGGTGGGCTCCGACGCCAAGATCTCCACCGTCAATGTCCACAAGGCCGTGCTCGGCCTGACCGCGTCGGCGACGCCCGCGGCGGTGGTCGGGGGGACCATCGCCGACACCGCGACCCTGGCGGCCGCAACCCCACCGGGTCCGGCGCCGACCGGCTCGGTGACCTTCACCCGCTTCGCCCCTGCCGACACCACCTGCACCGCCACCCCGGATTTCTCCTCCACAGTGGCGGTCAACGGCACCGGCAGCTACCCCTCCGGCCCCTCCACCACCACCGCTCCCGGCACCTACCGCTGGATCGCCGCCTACAGCGGCGACGCCAACAACGTCGCCGCGACCACCGTCTGCGGTGGCGCCGGCCAGGCATCGAACGTCTCGAAAGTGACCCCGACCGTGGCCACCACCGCATCGGCGACCACCGCCACCGGCGGCACCATCTCGGACAGCGCCTCGCTGTCCGGCGGGTTGGCGCCCACAGGGACGATCACCTTCAACGCCTTCGGCCCCAACGACGCCACCTGCGCGTCCGCCCCGGCGTTCACCTCGGTGGCGCAGGTGAACGCCGGCAACGGCACCTACTCCTCGGGCGCCTTCACCGTGCCCCTTCGCGGGACCTACCGGTTCGTGGCGACCTACGGTGGCGACTCCAAGAATGCGCAGATCACCACCGCCTGCAATGACCCGGCCGAGCGCGTGGTCGTCAACGGGACCACCACCACCAGCCTCTTCTCGGCGCCCAACCCGTCGGTGCTCTCGCAGCGAGTCACCTTCACTGCGGCGGTCACGGGCACGGCGACGGGGGGAGTGAGCTTCTTCGACAGCGGCACGTACATCGGCTCGGGCACGCTGGTCGCAGGTCGCGCGACCCTGTCCACCACCAGCCTCGGCGTCGGGACGCACGCCATCACCGCCGCCTACGGCGGTGACGCCGGCAACCTTGCCAGCGCAGCCGGCCCCCTGTACCAGGTGGTGCGGTCCGTCGAATCGGTCGAGGGCTACTGGCTGGTGGCCTCGGACGGCGGCATCTTYCCCTTCGGCACGGCTGCCGGCCTGGGCTCCACCGGCGGCATCCGTCTCAACCAGCCCATCGTGGGCATGGCCTCGACACCTGACGGCAGCGGCTACTGGTTGGTGGCCAGCGACGGCGGCATCTTTCCCTTCGGCACCGCCGGCGGCTTCGGCTCCACCGGCGGCC
>JRHI01001929.1_pt1 | contig 15633 bp, 11 predicted proteins | sample 215371 | NCBI WGS metagenome assembly JRHI01 (sample SAMN02929681, study PRJNA255918) | sediment metagenome | biome: cave system; feature: Ice Cave; material: Sediment; isolation source: sediment from deep within a dark volcanic ice cave with no known source of... ...
CGTCGGCGGTATCCACCTTCGCGTAATAGAAGCCGGCGGCCGCGGTCGCCCCAGCAAGGGCGGCCGCGTCGGACGCCGCCCCAATGTCGACGCGAAAGGCAGGTCGGCCGAGCACGTGCGCGAGCCAGGCGTCGGGGTGCAACGTCACGATCCGGCCGCAAACAGACCCGGGATGTCCGCCGCAAGCTGGCGGTACCAGGCAATATATTTGGGGAAGCCAACGTCGATCGGATTGGCGGGAGCGAAGCCGATAAGGTCGCGCGCCTTCGCGATGCTCAGCGTGCCCCGCGTCGGCATCAACGCGTCACGCGTGCCGTACTCCACGGTGGCCGACGGAAAGGCTTCGACGACCATCGCCACCAGCTCTCGAATCGGCCGGCCGGCCCCGTAGGTCAGGTTGAAAATCTGATTCAGCGCGGCGGGATGCTGCACCGCGAGCGCCGTCCCGCTCACCAGATCGTCGATGTAGGTGAAGTCGAGCTTGTCCGAGCCGTCGCCGTCCACGTGAATCGGTTGTCCGTTCAGCGCGCTCTCGATGAAAATCTGGCTGACGCGCCGGCTGACGCAGCGCTGGCCGTAGAGCGCCGACGGGCGGATGATCGTGTAGGGCAGACCGAACACCTGCTGATAGGCGATCACCATCTTTTCGCCCGCGACCTTCAGGGCGCCGTAGATGCCGATCGGATCGAGCGGATGATCCTCGGTGACCTCGGCCTGCTTGAAGTTGCCGTACGCCATGCTCGACGACAGGAAGATGAACTGCTCGACGCCGGCGCCGCGCGCGAAGTCGAGCGAGTTCTCGAGCGTTCGCAGGCTGTGGTCGAACGTGCTGTACGGATCCTTGTTCGATCGCCCCGCGTGCGACACCGCCGCGAGGTGCACGATCACTTGAGGTTGGATCGTCGCCAGGACCCGCGACAGGGCGTGATAGTCACGCGCGTCCTGCGGATGCATCGGGATCTTCGCCGCCCGGATCAGGTCGAGCCGCTGGTTCAGGATCGCCATCAGCAGCTCGCGGTGGGCCGCTTCCGGTCTCGATTCGAACCACAGCAGGTTGTTCACCTGCAGGCTATCGACGATGTCCACGCGGGCGCCGCGCGCCGCAAGGTCTAGCGCCATGTTGTGGCCGATGAAGCCGGCGCCGCCCACAATCGCAATCCGTCGTCCCCGGAGATCGGTCACGCCAGGACCTCGTCGACGACTCGCGGGAACGTCGCGGCCACGTAAGCCAGATCCTCGCTGCTCAAGTGCGGCCCGACCGGCAGCGCAATCGAGGTGTCGCTGATGGCCTCAGCCGTGGGATGCCGGCCGGGGTCGTAGCCGTATTTTTCCCGATAGAACGCCATGCGCGGAACCGGCTGCGGGTAGTACACGCTCGTGCCCACACCCGCCTCGTTCAACCGGCGCGCGATGTCATCACGCCGCGGGGCCAGCGGCCCGCGCAGCACGGCCGCTACGCAATAGTGGCTGTTCGCGCACGCCGGGTCGGTCGCATCCAGCACGTCGACCAGCCCCGGCCGCCCGCAGGCGGCGGCGAGCCGCGCGAAGTTGGCGCGGCGGCGACCAAGGTTGTCCGCGATGCGGCTCAACTGCGTCCGTCCCAGCGCGGCCTGCATCTCGCTCATGCGGTAGTTCAGACCGAGCGACGGCACGTCGTACATCCCGGGCTTCGCACGCTCGCCGTGGCTGCGATCGACGCCGAACGCGCGAAGGATCGCCACCGCGGCCGCGACGTCGGCGTGCCGCGACACGAACATGCCGCCTTCCGCCGTCGTGATGTGTTTGACGGGATAGAACGAAAAACAGCCCGCGTCGCCGAAGAGGCCGACGTGCCGGCCGCCCCACCGTCCTCCGACCGCGAGGGCGCAGTCCTCGATCACCTTGATGCCACGCGGTCCGGCGGCTTCCATGATCCGCGGCATGTCGCAGGGGATCCCGCCGAAGTGCACGAGGATGATTCCCTTGGTCTTCGGCGTAATTGCCGCGCGAATGGCGTCTGCCGTCAGGTTTCCGGTCGCCGGTTCGGGATCCACGAAGATCGGCGTTGCCCCGACCCATTCGACCGCGTGCACGGTCGCGACGTGGGTTTCGGCCGGCACAATCACTTCGTCGCCGGGGCCGAAGCCGAAATGCAGACACGCGAGGTGGAGCGCCGCCATGCAGGAGCTGACCGTGACCGCGTGCCCGCCGCCCATGAACGCGGCGAAGTCGGACTCGAACGCTTTGCACTCCGGTCCGTGCGTGAGGATGTGCCCTTCGAGCACGCGCTGGACGGCGGCGCGATCGGCATCCGTGATCCAGGGACGCGCGAACGGAACGGTGCGGGTAGCAATTTGTGTCATACGTAAGCTATGGCTTCGGAAGCGCCTGATCCGGCCGCCAGGTCGGCAGCAAGGCAGGCGGCGATGAGATCGAACTCCTGCTGCGCCTGTGCGCACCGATCGCCCTGGCCGAGGATCGATGCGACGAACGGCGCAATCAACACACCCTTGGACGCGGGGATCGGTGACCGGTCGATCGGCGTGGGCGGAGCGCCCGGCTCGCGGCTCGTCTGGAGACGCGCGCCGCGGTCGTCGTAGATGAACGAGGCGCGGGTACCGAAGACCTTGAGCACATGCTGGTGGGGATGCACCGCGCCGAAGTTCGCGGTGATGCGCCCGATGAGGCCGGAGTCGAACCGGTAGGTTGCCGCTTGGAAGTCGTGGTACCGGAACGCCGTGCTGCGTGTTGCGATCCCGCTGCCGGCCGCCGTCACCGACGCCGGACGCTGCCGCGTGAGCCACAGCATGAGATCCACAAGATGCACGCCGCCGCCCTGCATCACCGAGTAATCGGGCACATCGGTGCGCCAGCCATCCGTAATCTTGTGCAGGCGCCCGTAGAGATAATCGCCGTCGACCGCATAGATCTCGCCGAGATCGCCGGCGGCAATCGCGTCGCGGAGCCACTGATACAACGGCGCGCCGCGGAGCACGAGGTTCGCTCCGAGATGGCGGCCACTCTGCTCCCACGCCGTTTTGACGTGCTGCAGCTCGTCGAACGATCGGCAGAGCGGCTTCTCCACGAAGACGTGCTTCCCCGCGCCAAGCGCCGCCACAGTCTGCCCGTAATGAGCATCGTCGTAGCTGGCGAGCGTCACGATCTGCACGTCGTCGTCGTCGAGAATGTCGTCGTAGCATGACGCCGCGCGGGCGCCGAACTGCGCGGCGAGCTGCGACGCCTTGGCGGGCTCGAGATCGTAGACCCATCGCAGCGCGCAGCCCGGCGTGGCGGCCAGGGCTCGCGCATGCTGCTCCCCGACACCCAGGCCGACCGCGGCTGCGCCGAGATCCGTGCGACTCGTCATGCGAACGTGACCGACGGAACGGCGCCCAGCTCGACCATCCGTTCGATGCGCGTGAGGTCGTCCGGGGAATCGACGGCCAGGGACAGGCCGGCGTACCGGGCGTCGCCGGCCAGCACGTTGCGGATCGTGAAGCGAGCGGCATCCGCGTAGAAGAACGTCGTCACATGCTCGCGATCGTGATCCGACAGGCCGGCCGTGTCGATCGCCTCGAACGACGCGGCGTCGACGACTTCCACACTCCAGCCTTTGGGAAATGTGCGCGGGTGCATGTTGGTCACCAGGTCGGCCCCGTCAGCGGGTGTTTCAATCATTCTCCTCAGCAGCGGGGCGGGGAGGAGCGGGCTGTCCGCGCTCAACCGCGCGAACCGGGCGCACGGCATGTGCACGAGAGCGCTCCGGAAGCGGCCGAACACGTCGTCGAGGGGTCCGCGGAACACCGGCACGCCGAGACGTTCCGTGAACGCCGCGATCGCCGTGTCGCTCGGGTCGGTGCTGGTCAACACCGCGACAGACGAAGCGGGCACGACGGATGTGACCGCGTCGAGGAGCCATTGGAGAACCGGCCGGCCGGAAAGCGGCGCAAGCACCTTCCCCGGAAAACGGCGGGAGCTCATACGCGCCTGTACGAAAACCCGGGTCATGCGCCGGGCACCGGGCGCGTCGGCGGGCGCATTTCCCACGTGGTCCCGCCGCGGCCGACGAGCCGCTTGACGGAAAACCATGCCCGCGGCCAGAGCATCTGCATTTCCGCGCGGGTCAGATCCGGGACGATGGGCGCCCGAAAACGATCGAAATACCGCGCATACGGCAGCCCGCGGTATTGCGGCGGGCCCTGGCGCGCGGCCAGGCCGAGATCCTCAGCGAGATCGTCGGCCGTCGCGAGCCCGCCGTGCGCGGTCCTGAAGACGATGCCGTCGGCGACGTCGACGGGACGCCAGCGTCCGTCGACCTCGACGAGCGAGACGACCAGTTCCGGTCGCGGACCGATCAGTACCCAGTACGCGCGCACCCCGGCGTAGGTCAACAACGTCGTGAACACATCGGCCTTTTGATCGTCCTCGCCGTAGCCGCGCACGATGATGTGCCAGATGTGATCGTCGACGATCGGAAAGCCGGTTGGCGTGTTGCGGATGTTGGCGCGCGTCCAGTCGAGCACCGCGTGCAGAATCGCTTCATCTGTTTTCGCCCCGGAACTTACGTGCGCCGCCAGCCGATGGTAGTTGACATCACGGTCGAGGAAATCGAGCGCCTTGACGTACAGCGGCAGCGAGCGTGACGTCACGACGAAGTTCACGCCCTGCGTCGTGGTGGTGGGGGCGTTGGCGATCGCGACGGCTGCCACGAGCGCCGCCGCAGCAAGACCGGCGCGGCGGCCGCGCGTCACGTCCGCCCTTTCGAGCGGTCGAGCGCCGCGCGCAGGACCGCGCTCATCAGCGGCGCATTCACGTCGAGCGAGTACCGCCGCTCGATCGTCGCCCGGCCCGCCCGGCCCACGCGTTCGCGCAGCGCCGAATCGGCGGCCAGGCGCGACACTTTCTCCACCCATTCGTCTTCGGTGTTGGCCAGGAAGCCGTTGACGCCGTCCTCGATGATTTCCTTGTTCACGCCCACGGCCGAAGCCACGACCGGGACACCGCACGCCATGAACTGGATCGCCTTGAACCCGCATTTGCCGTTGGTCCACGGATCCTCCGACAGCGGGTAGAGGCCGATGTCGCACGTATTGAACAGGGCCACTTCTTCGGCGAGCGACCAGGTCACGTTGTGGACCGGGACGCCGTCGAACCGCAGCGCGCGGCCGGCGCCGGCCACCTTCACCTCGAGGGCATGTCGATGGTGCGCCCTCGAGAGGGCCACGCCGATTGTTTCCAGATAGGAGGCGGTGGTCGGACTGCCAATCCAGCCGGCGACGATACGGCCGCCATTGGTCTGTCCGACCGGCCGCGGCGCGAACAATCGCGTGTCGACGCACGTCGGGATGACCGTCACGTGCGGGTTGTACTGCCGCGCGTACCCCGCCAGATACTGATTGCCGGCAATGACGTGCGCGCTCTTCCGCAGGATCGTCTTCACCTTCTGCGGGTATTTCAGGAACGACATGAAGCGGTTGGCGTCGCTCGTGTTCGGCAGGAACACCGCATCGTCGAAGTCGTAGACGATCGGCAACCCGCCTGGTCCGGCGAGCAGTTGCTCGATGAGCGGCGGACCGATCGGAAACGCCTCGCGGTAGACGATCAGCAGATCGTAGGCGCGAGTATGCAGCAGCGATCGCAGGCGATCGAAGCTGCGCGCGCTGAACATCGCCGTCTTCCGCAGGTAGTGGCCGGGGCGGTAGACGAGGCGGAAGAAGTCGGCGGTGAAGAACGGGCTCACCGTGACGTCGATGCCTTCGGCCGCGAGCCGCGGGATGTACTGCGAGATGCGGAACCGGCACCCCGCGCCTTCTTCGGGGACCGGCGAGAGCGCCAGCACCCGGAGGCGTCTCAGGTACGCTCTCCGTACGCGCGCCAGCCGAACAGGCCGGTCGGCGAGATCCTGTGGTGCGTGAGCTTCGCGCGGGACAGCCATCCCTCCATATCGTCGCCGTCGTAGTAGAAGCGGATCGGCGCGGCCAGACGGTCGAACCAGTCGGCGTAGACGACCTGGAACGGATACAGCGAATACAGCTTCAGCCGCTGCAGCGGCAGCTTCTGTGCGACCCCGCGCAGGCCTGGCGTCGCGATCGCCAGCTTGTACGGCCCGACGAACCCGCCGTAATCGACCACCGCGGCACTGAGCGAGATCGCCTTCTGCAGCCGCGGCGGCATCCGCGTGGTGACGGCACGCACGCTCTCGAGCGCAAAATTCCAGAACGACCGGCTCTTGCTGTACACCCACACGAAGACCGAGCCGCCGGCCTTCACGAGCGGCAGGAGGCACTGAAACGCTTTTTCAGGATCGGGCGTGTGGTGCAACACGCCGATGCTGTACGCGAAGTCGAGCACGCCAGGACGAATCGGCAGGTGGTAGACGTCGGCCTGCACGAGGTGGACGTTCGGCAGTTCCTTCGTGTTCGCGCGCGTCGACTCGATGGCGTCGCTCAGGTCGACGCCGATCATCTCGGCGCCGAACCTCGCGGCGTTGTAGATGTGGCGCCCGAACCCGCAACCGAGGTCCAGACCGAGCTTGCCCGGGAAGAACGTCTCGTCGAGCGGCTCGATGTATTTCAAAAAATTATCGCGGAAGTCGATGACCATCTCCGAGAACTGCGTCCACTGATAGCCGAAGCTCTCGCGCGTGCGGCGGATGGCCTCGGCTTCACGCGCCTGGATGACCGGCACATCGGGCAGCGCGGGCAGCCGGTCGCGATGGTGGTGGACGAAATCGGGAAACAGGGCGAACGCGTTTTCGAGAATCCGCGGGATGCCGTTGACGATCGGAAAGGTTCGTCCGCACGCGCACGACAGCAGCCCCTCCATCACGTCTGCGTCCGGCGCGGAGCCGTCAAACGCCGTCATCTTCAGGTCGGCCCGGCACCAGGGGCACATCAGCAGTTCCAGGAGTCTTGGCTTCACTCGCTACTCCGTCCGCTGGCAGGCGCATGCACCGCGACGTTCAGCACCCACGCCCGCGCCTTGTAGGTCGGCGTCTCGAACGCGATGGTGCCACCGCTCTTGAGCGCCTGTCCTTTGTAGAACCACACCCCGTCGAGCCGCGTGACGGGCACACGCAGCACCGCGTCGACGCGGACGGCGGGCTCCTCGATCCACTGCGTCGTTCCGTCGACGGTACTGAAGGTCCGGCGCGTCACATCTGCGCGCGACCCGATGGACGCCAGCGTCGCCTGACGACGCGATTGGCGCGCGGCCGCGGCGTCCGCGGCATCCGCGTCGCCCGCTTTCATCAACGCCGCCTCGGAGGGGCGCAGCACAAACCGGACGGTGACGTCGACTTCGCCGGTGGCATCCGCGAAGTCGGACGCGAGCTCGATGACGAGGAACCTGAACCGGTGCTCGCCAAGGCGCACGGTGACGGCACTGTCGGCTGCGAGCGCAGCCCCGCCGATCCGGCACTCGGACTCCGCGACGACCGTACACCTGACCCGCACGGTCGCCGCCACCTGCTGGCGACCTTCGAGCGGAGCGGGCACGGGACCGCTTCCGGTGGTCAGGCGGGCGACGTCAGGCTGCGGCCGCTCCGCGGCGATGATTTCCATCGACTCATCCGGGCGATCCGAGACGAGGCGGGCACCCGGGACGAGCAGCAGCGCGTCGCTCGTCAGCAACCTCGTGAAGGCGCCCTCGAGGCGGACGATCGCCACGGTCGGTCGGACCGGCGGCAGAGGGGCCGCCGCCGTCAAGACGAAGGCGGCGCGCGCGGTCGAGATCTGGCGTGTTTCGTTGAAGAACAGCAAATCGTAGGTCCCTGGTCCCATTTGATCGGGCAGGCGCACGGCGGCGAGCGACGGGCTTTCGACGACCCAGCGGGCCTGCGTATGGTTGACAAGCGTGTACGCGTCGGCCGGCTCTTTCTCGTCGTGCACGAAGCCCGGGGCGTCACCGCTGCGCCGCAGGAACACGCGTTGGTAGGGCAGAAAGTCGCGGCCGCGCAGCGTCACTCTCGCGCCGTCGACCGCCGGCTGCGTGGCCGGCTCGACCGACGCGACCTCCGGGCCACGCGGCAACCGGAACACCTGATAGGCCACGATCAGGCCGGCGACGGCCGCAATCGCCAGGACAGCCACGCCGGCATCGACCAGATTGAGCCGGCCCAGCAGGCGGCCACGATTGTCGATCAACGTCACGGGCGTCGAGCCTCTCGGCTTGCCACGAAGCTCGTGATCGTGCCACGGAGCAAAACGTCGGGGGACTCGAATTCCACCGGCGATCCGAGACCGACCGGGCGGCCGCGCTGCTCCACTTCTCCGGACGGCAGCAACGGATACCGGACGATCGCCCGAATCCGTACCAGCGGCTGCTGGCTGAACATGCGCTCGCCGGGCGAGGCGCCGTTCAGGGTCGCGTCGCCGACGAACGGCTCGACGGCGACAATCCGGACGATCTCGGACGGGCGACCCGGATGGTCGAACGGAGGTCCGGCATCGCGCGTCCCGGGTGTCGCATGCGCCTGGGCGCCGGGCCATCCGATGAAATCCACGACGGCGTCCTTCACAGGTCCTCCTGTCAGCGGCCAGTTCGGGTCATCGGGCACCACGACATCCATGCTGAACTGCACGGTCCCTGCAGGAAACGGCAACATGAGATCCTGGCCGGCGACCACGCGCCGGCCGGCAAAGCTGGGGATGTTGTCCTTGAACTGGCAGTGCATTCGTATCGTGGCCGGCCTCTCCGACTGTCCCTCGATGCGCATCCATGTGGCCGTCGACCCGGGGCCGGTTGATCGCAGTTGTGGCCGATCCGCTCCGACGCGCAGCACCTCGAGAATCGTGGTGCCTTCCATGGTTCTGATCACCGCACCAGGCACGAGCGCTCGGCCGAGCACCTCGTCCACGCCTGTGAGCCGTCCGCCGACGACGACGACGCAGACGGGGTCGGTGGCCATTCTGGTCACGGTAAACGCCCGCCGGAGAACGGCAACCTGATCGGACCGGTCGAACAGCGCCAGATCGTAGGTACCCGGCGACAGCGCCGGCAGTTTCAGCAGGGCCTCGTTTCTGTTTCGCGCCAGGTACTCGACTTGCGGAAACGGTGTGCCCATTTCACTGATTCGGATGGGCGCACCGGTGGACACGTACGCCCGCAGGAACGGCCGCAGACCGTCGCCGCGCAGAACGACTTCGCCGGGCGAGGAAAGGCTCCCCGGCGTGACCGATTCGAGTTTCGGAGTGGGCGCACGAAACAAGAGAAAGAGCGCAAATCCTGCCGCGGTGAGCGCGAGCGGCATCGCGGCCACTCCGGCGTCCAGACTGTTGACTCGTTTCTTCGGGACGGCGGCGAGCGCGCGTACGCTGCCGGCGGCAGAGAGCCACACGGCGAACGGCACGACGATGTCCCGGTGGCGAAGAAGGGTCCCGATATTGCCGCTGTAGGCCCCGATTGCCAGCGCGCTGACGGCGACGAATGCGGACAAGAGCGAGGTCAACAGCGGGTCGCGCCGGACGCCGACCACCACGCCGAGACCGCTGACGATCAGCAGCGCGTACCACGCCATCTGCTGGGGAATGATCCACATCTCGAAGCCGGGTTTCAGAATCCACGGCTCCGGCACGCTGAAGAACCTGACGGTCGCGCGAATCACGAAACGCGTCATCGAACCGGCACCGTCCGTCCTCCCGCTCTTCCACGCATAGGCATCAGCGTCCAGCAGCGCGAACGAATGCCCTGGGGCCGAGGCGTTCCCCATGTGGCGTCTGGCGGCCTCCGCGACGGCCCTGGCCGCCAGCGCATTCGCGCGGGGGATCGCCCCCATCGCGACCGCGAGGCTGCCGACCACAGCGGCAACCGCACAGAGCGCCGCGATTCGGCGGTGGCGGAGGGCCATCCAGCCGATCACGCCGGCGGCCAGCGCGGCCGCGATCATGACCGCGAACTCGGCCCGGACGATCCAAACCGCGAGCAGGGCCGACACGACCCCGAGCGCCGCTGCCGGGATGTGCCACCAGCGCCTCGGCTGCAGCAGCGAGAACGTCGCGGCGATGGCGCACGCTGCGAGCATGCTGATCGCCTCATCTTTGAGCGGCGCGATCGACCACAAAAACAGCGATGGAACGATCGTCAACACCGCCAGCCCGAAGAACGCCTCCGCCGGTCCGTGACTCGCGCGCACGCGACGGAACAGCACCCCGATCGCTGCGACGAACAGGATCGTGGATACGAGATGTACGGCGTACGGCGAGGGACCGAAAAAGACGTGCAGCAGCGCCATCGCGTAGTTGTAGCCGCTCCAGCCGTAGGCGGTCTGGAACGCCTCGAAGGCGTCGCGTGGCGCAAACGGCGCGCGCACGAACGCGTTGGCGATCCAGATGGAGCGCTGAATCGCGTAGGACGCGTCGCCGCCGAAGATGGTCGCGAACGATTCCCGGCGCGGATCCGCGGTGAGCGGCAAGGCACACACGGCGATGACTCGCACCGCGACCGCCAGGATCAGCCATGCCAAGACCCACCGCCGCTCGACGCCCGACAGTCCGCGGGCGACACGCCAGATCAGCGCCGCCAGGACCACGACCGCCGCCGCCCCGGCCGGAGATGCGGCGGCCGTTGTACCGATGAGCACGCCCGCAAGACCCGCGGCCACGACGTGCCGAGCCGTGATCATGGCGTGGCGGATCGTGTCGAGGGGGTTCCAGCCGGGAACGCAACATTCACAATCAGTCCGCGAATGCTGTAGGCGGATGTTTCGAACACCAGATTGACGCCGGCCTTGACCGGTTGGCTGCGATAGAACCAGCCCGTCGGCGTCTGCATCAACGGCATCGCCAGCCTCGCGTTGAACGCAACGACCTTACCCTCGACCTGAAACGACGATTGAGCGGTGTCCGACTGCGTGAGCATCACCGACGTCTCTTCGGCGGCGGAACGCGAGCGAAGCACCGCGGACCGGCGCAGGCGCATCGTGTCGGGAACCTTCGACAGTTCAACGTCGTTGGGGTGCACCAATGCCGCGATCTCGGGCTTCGCGAAGAAGCGGACATCCACAACGGCCGCGCGCACTACTTCCGCCGCATCGGGTCCCATGTCCTGCACGGAGAAGGCCAGGCTCTTGTCGCCAACGCGTATCGGATACGTCCTGCCGACGATGATGTTTGCGCCGGCCACGCCGCAGTTGAGCCCTTCCACCACGCAATGCACGCGCAGGACGGCGGGCACCTGCATGCGGGCGGGCACCTCCGCCTGGAAATCGCCGGATGGCGCCCGGACCTGCGCGGTCTCGGGGCGAGGCGGCTGGACCTCCAGAATCTCCGCCCACGGTTCCGCGAGTCCAGTGGGCAGGCGTACGCCTGGTGCGAGCCGCGGCGGGTTCGCGCGATCGAGCGCGACGAACGCGCCGTAGACCCGAACGTTGGCGCGGGGGGCGCCCGGTGGCTGAGGGGGCGGCGGCGGCGGCTCGGTCAGTTGAAACGCCGATCGCTTCACCGCGACGATCTGCGTCTCGCTGAAGAACACCAGGTCGTACGTGCCCGCTCCCAGTTTGTCAGGCAGCCACACTTCCGCAAGCTGTGGGCTCTCGGCAAAGAACCGTCCCTGGCTGTAGTTCACGAGCACGAATTGATCGAGCCCACTGCTCTCGGGGTCGAGCTGCGTCAGCGGCTTTGCCGCCTGGTCGGACCGCTGCACGAACACGCGCATGAAGGGCAGGAAATTCTGACCCTTCAGCACCAGACGCATGTTCATGACGCCGCCTTGCTGCACGCGGGGCTCGACCGTGGTCACGACGGGAGCCACTGGCAATCGCAGGAGGCGATAGCCGACGAACAGCCCGGCCGCCAGCAACACGATCAGCAAGCCAACGCCGGCATCGATCAGGTTCACCCGACCGACCAGACGTCCGCGATCGTCTATCAACGTCATCATGACCCTTCTTTCGACATGTAGCTGCCGCACCGGCACGCAGCGGCGACCGCCCCGAGCGCGCCGAGCCAGACGACAAACGGCACGATCATGTCGCGGTGTCTGATGAGCGTGCCGACGTTGCCGCTCGCCGGCGCGATGACGACGGTGCCGGTGACCGCCATCGCCCACAATAGACACGTGAGGAGCGCATCGCGACGCAGACCCGCGACCAGACCGGGAACGCTCAAGACGACCACGAGATACCAGAGCATCTGTTGAGGCGCCATCACCACGTCTGTGCGCGTCCGCGGCGCCCAGGGCTTGGGGACGAGGACGAAGTCCCGGACCGAGGCCGCCGCATACAGCACGGCTTCAGGAGGCGTGAGGCTGTGCCCGCCGCGGCTGCGGTTATAGAACTCGAATCCCAGCAGGCGATAGTTCGAACCGGGGGTCATGGCGTAACCCACATGCCGGTCCGCGCTCTGGCGAATCTGGTACAGCACGCGCTCCTGGATGGCGGGTTGGCGGAGCACGATGGCGGCAGCGATGGGCGCGATCAGCAGCGCGGCCACGACGAGGCGCCGATGCAGGACGATCGACGCGAGCATCAATGCGAGCGSGAGCCCGCCCAGCGTCATCTCGAGCCCGCCCTCTCGAACCATCGCCGCGACGGCCACGGCCAGCGCGGCCAGCGTGACGGCACCCACTGCGTGACTCCAGCGCCGAGCGCCCAACGTGCGAACGGTCCGCAACGTTGCGACGACGGCGAGACTCGACATCGCAAAATACAGCGATTCCTTGAGCGGTGTGATCGACCAGAGCAGCAGCGTCGGCATCCACAGGATCAGGACGAGCCCGGCGCAAGCGGTGATGCGGCCGTAGCTGGAGCGGACGACCCGATAGAGCGAAATCGCGCCGGCGAAGTACCAGGCGAGGCTCGTCAGGTGCAATGCGTACGGCGCGGGTCCGAACAGCACCTGCAGCCACGCCAGCGGATAGTAGTAGATGGAACGACCGTAAGCGTTGAATGCCTCCGCCAGATCGAGCGGTGAAATGGGAATGCCGAGTACGGCATTCCGGAGCCACATGGAACGTTCCAGCGCGTACTGCCCGTCCCCGTAGATGCTCTGAAACGAGGCACGGTGCGGATCGGATGCGAGGGCGATTGCACCAATCGCGACCACCCGGACGAGCACGGCGATCACCAGCAGCGCGGTGACCCAGCGTCTCTCGCGATCGTGCATGTCCCGGCAGGTCCACCAGACCAAGCCCCCGATGACGAACATCAACGTCACGGTGAGCGGCGAAAGCGCGTACAGCGCGCCCGCGAGCACGCCTGCCATCGTGGCGATGGCGAGCGGGCGAGACGCGTCGATCGCGCTCGGTTCGCCCGTCGAGAGCGGGAACGTCGACGGCGACACCACGGTCACGGCCGGACGCCTCCCGGAGCCACGCTCACTACGAATCCCGACACGGCGTACTGATCGGTCTCGAACGCCAGCGGCGCACCCGGCGCCATGCGGTGCCCGCGATAGGTGCTCGCGCCGTCGAGGCCTGCCGGCACGCGGATGACCGCATCGATTCGGGCCTGTCCGTTCACCGTCTTCGTCTCCGTGACCCGCACGACCTGCGCCGTCACGGGTACGGGGTGCGTTTCGGCCGGCTGGTCGCGATCGCCCGCCGCGATCAAGCGGCCGACGAAAGGGGGCACCACGAACCGCGCGAGGACGTCGACGGTCTTGCCGGGCATCAGCGCGGCCGCACCGGCACCCTCGACCTGATCGACGGCGAACATCAGCCGCGCATTTCCAATCAGCAGGGGACTCTCAGTGCCCGCGGCGAAGGACCGCCCGCCCGCCCGGCACTCGGTGCCCGAGAGCGCGCATCTCACACGCAACGTCGCGGGCATCGCGACGCGGCCGTCGACGATCGCGGTGACGTAGCGTCCGCCCGTGCTGATCGATCGCCGATCAGGCACGGGCGCGTCCAGCTGCACGAGGTCCATCCAGGGTTCGGTCGCGGGGGCGCGCTCGGCACGCAGACGGCTGGCGACGCCCGGGTCCACCCCGATGAACCGGCCTCGAACCGACAAGGGCACGCTGTCGGGGGCCACGGCCGGCAGGACGGTGAACGCGTGCCGCAGCTTCGCGAGCGCCTCCATCCCATCGGTCAAGGCGAGATCGTACACACCCGGCGCCAGCGGCGGCAGTTCGATCTGCGCCTCGTCCAGCGTCCGCAACCAGTACTTCGCCTCCGGGGGCCACGCGGTGCGATCGGCGAGCGTGAACGACCCCCCGGTCTCCACCACGAAGACTTTCAAGAACGGCCGGAGATGCTGGCCGCGCAGCACGGCACGCTGCCCCGCCAACAGTTCCTGCGGCGCTATCTCGGTGACGCGTGGAAGCGGCGTGTGGAACAGCCAGAACAGGCCGAAGCCCACAGGCAGCGTGAATGCGAGCAACCCCACGGCCGAGGCATCGACGGTGTTCCAACGCCGGATCCGTACCGGCATGGCGGGCACCGCGCACACCGCGCCGACCGCGAACAACCAGACCGCCCACGGCATGAGCGAATCGCGATGTCGAATGAAGGTGCCAATGTTCCCGCTCGTGGGCGCGATGAGCAGCCAGCTGGCGACGCACAGCCCGGCCAACAGCGATGTGAGCAGCCGATCGCGCTTCATCCCGTACCACACGCCGACCGCCGCCAAGGCGACAAGGACGTACCAGGCCATCTGCTGCGGAATCACGACGAGCTCGAACCCCGGACGGAGAATCCACGGCTCGGGCGCCGTGATGAAGCGGACGGCGGCCCGAACAAGGAAGCGGCTGGATGCGGACAGGTCTGCGGCGTTGAACGCCACGTCGTTCGGCGGGTAGTTCTGCACGTCGAGCAGTCGATAGAAATGCCCCGGGCTGATCGCGTGGAGGTAGTGGCGGAATGCGGCCTTCTGCGTCCACGACAGGAGCAGGTCCTGAACGCGCGGAACCGCGACGGCTGCCGCTAGCGCCACGGCCGCGGCTCCAGCGCCTGCGCGGACGAACGCGCGGCGGCTGATCATCAGCCATGCCGCGAGACCCAGCGCCAGCCCGGTCAGCACCAACCACACGCCCTCGGGCCTCACGGCTCTGGACGCCAGCAGCGCCAGGCTCGCAGCCGGGAGCGCCGTCAACCGGACGATCGCGTGCGGCGCGCGGAGGCCGGCAACAACCGCCACGACCACCAGCGTCGCCGCCAGCGCGGACGGCGCTTCCTTCAGCGGAGAAATCGACCACGCGAAAAGACTGGGCATGAACGCGATGACGCCGAGCCCGAGCAGCGCCGCGGCGGATCCATAGCTGCGGCGCGCCAGTCTGAACAGGATGAACGCCGCGCAGAAGAACACGAGGGTCGACAGCAGGTGGGAGGCGTACGGCGACGGCCCGAACAGCAGGTGCAGCCCCGCCAGCACGAAATTGTACGCATTTTCCCCGTAGTTTGGTTCGAACGCTTGGAAGAAGTTGATCGGCGCAATGGGAACGCCGATCGCGGTATTCCTGATCCAGAGCGATCGCGACAGCGCGTATCGGGCATCCGGGAACAGCGTCGCGAACGACTCGCGCCGCGGATCGGCGTAGAGCGCGATCATCAGGATCGCGAGCAGGCGAAGTCCGATCGCGATGCCGATCACGCCCAGGACCCAGCGCCGCTCGACCTCCGCCAGGTCGCGCGTCGTCCACGCGCACGCGGTCACCAGCAGCGCGGCGATGACGCAGCCGCCGGGCGACACGCTGTACGCGACCCCGCACGCCACCGCGG
>JRHI01001930.1_pt1 | contig 15632 bp, 16 predicted proteins | sample 215371 | NCBI WGS metagenome assembly JRHI01 (sample SAMN02929681, study PRJNA255918) | sediment metagenome | biome: cave system; feature: Ice Cave; material: Sediment; isolation source: sediment from deep within a dark volcanic ice cave with no known source of... ...
TCGCAGGTTCCCGGCGAGGTCGCACACGTATTGGTGTTGGTGCCCGGTCTGTCGCGCTGGTGGAGCAGGTGCGCGGTAGTTGCGCAGCGTGTGGTGCGCGCTGGGTTGGTGCTGAGCGTTGCCACTGCGCGCACTGTTGTGTGACCTACGACACGGAGATGTTGTACGAGGCGCATCGACTCGGTGAGATCTGTCGACCGCCGCAGGCGTTCGCGCAGCTCGAGCAACGGCTCGGCGTATGGTGCCGACGAACCGAAGCACTCCCCCGAGCTATCTAAGTCGATCTTCACTCATGTGGTGTCTGGGACTCGACGCTGCTCCCGGCGCCGAGCAGGCCGGTGCGGTCGGTGAGGAGCACGCGGAAGAAGGACATGACGGGGGCTCCGGGAAGGGTGCGGACGGAGATCCCGCCCGAGCAGAGCACGCGGCTCGCGCTCGGTGAGCAGCAGGTTGGATCGTCGCTGAGCGCTGGAGCGGGAAGCGCGGCCATCCAAACCTCCGTTCATCGACAGTTGTCGTATGAAAGCGGATACCGTACCTCTAACTACCGACGTAAACTCGACTACAGGCTGACATTGTGAACTAGGTCACACAAAATTCAGGGCTTTCCATCGCTTGATAGTGGAAGTTTTCAGCGATCGATGTCACGATTGCGGCATGACCACCACGCCCCAGCAGCCGAGGCTCGGCGACTGGCAGCGCCTCGGGAAGGCCATTGAGGACCGTCGGTTCGAGCGCGGGCTTTCACAGGAAGCACTCGTCAAGCGTGGCGGGCCGAGCCATCAGACCGTCCGCAACGTCGAGCGGGGCGTGGCCGCCGACTATCGGCCGACCACGTACCGCAAATTCGACCTTGCCCTTGACTGGCCGGACGGCACGACGAAGAAGATCCTCGACGGCACCGCCACTGAGGCCGATATCAAGGCCGTGGTGCCGCGAGCGATGGGCTCCACCGAGGAGATCGACACGGCCGGCGCCGCGAGCGCACAACTGGGCCGCCTCACCGCCCGTGCTAGCGGCTTCGAGAACACGGCTACGACGCTCGGTGGCCTCAGCGCCACCGCCGCCGAGAGGAAGAGGTTCACGGCTCCGCGCGGTGCAGGCATATCGCTCGGGGAGATGATCGAACGCATGGAACGCGGCGACGAGGAGGCCATCGAGGCGATGCGCCCGATCCTGAGTGCCGCTCAGGCAGTGGCCGCTCAGGCAGCGCAACCCGCTCTCGCTGCCCTTCGCGAATCGCTGCGGCCGAGCGTCGATGGGATGAATGCGAGCGTTCTGCAAGCAATACGCCCAGCGCTCGATGAGCTGCATGGCAGCGTGATGCGCTCGTTCGCCCTTGACATCGCCCCGGCGATGCCAGGAATCTCGGCGCTGCTGAGGGATATCGTCGGTCCCAATTCGGCCTTCGGAGCGATTGCTGGTGTCGCTAAAAGTCTCCAGCTCCAGAACGAAACGTCGATGAAGCTGGCCCTCAGAAACCTGGGGTCCATCTCGGCCGCCGCGCCGATTGACGTTTCGGGCCTTCTCGGGCTACCCGACAATCTGCGGGCACTGGCGATCCCCCCGGCCGATCCAGAACGCGTGGCGCTGTGGGAGGAGTTTGACCGGAAGGCCGACGCGATCGCCAAGGAGCCATGGTTCGACGAAGAGTCGGACGTGACGATCGAAGAGGCGTTGCGCCGCTACAACGAGGCGCACCCGAAGGAGCCGGTCGTCGCGCACCGGCATGCGGAACATCACGAGACGAGCAGGGATAAGACCGCCGTGGACGTCGGAGCCTCGGCCAACACCGCGACGGCCACCACGACCGGGTTGGCTCACAACCCGACCGCGACCACCGTCGACGAGGTCGAGGAGTCGCTGCTCCCCGAGGTGATCCCGGGCAGGTGGGGAGCGGTTTTCGTCGCACAGCAGGATGTCGGTGACGTGAAGGACACGGCGCTCGTCGCGGAGCTCCTCGCCCGCGTCTCCAGACTCCCGGACTCAGACGAGCGCAGGATGCAGCTACGCGTGCTCAACAGCCTCTTCGAGGAGTTGCTGGACGACCAGGAGACGCACCAGCTGGCCCCTCGGCCTAACCACATGCGCCGCCTGGAGCACGTGCACCACCCCCGATGACAAAGGAGCAGGACAGTAGGGAAGGCCACGCTGAGCTGATGGTCAGCGTTGTGTGTGACGTGTCCAGGCGAGGCGCCGGAGGTCACCGCGTCGCCTGAGTATTGGCCGGTGCAATGAAGATTGGATAGCGGGGACAAATCGGGGGATGTACGCGGCCAGGGCGCGGTCAGCTAGCTGGTAAGACCCCAAGGCTAGAGGTGGCGAGCCCCTCCCCTACTTCCGATAAGTCTCACTTATCGGTATCCAGCAAGGTAGCGGGGAGACGGCACCGTCCGGTGTCATGGCACCCACCAGATTGCCCTCGATCCGCCGAGGTAGGCCGTGAGCAGCGGACGCAACGGAAGCGGCTGGAGATTGGCCTGTGCAAATTCGGGCGGTCGTAGCCACACACACTGCAGCTCGGGCTCCCGGCTCGCCAAGTCCTCAACGTGTGGAGCGACGGTCACCGCGAATATGTGGTTGATCTCGTAGTTCGCAACCTTCGACTCCGGCCAACGCCAGGCCACTGCACCAAGGTAATGGGATATCCGGGCGTCGACGGCAAGCTCTTCGCGCAGTTCGCGCAGGAGCGCGGACTCAAAATCCTCAGCAATGGAGCACAGCGCCATCGCGGTTGATCACACCGCGAGCCAGCCAGTGTAGTTCCATGTGGGTCCTCCGAGGCGCGGTTGTAGAGCTGCCGACGGTTCGCGAGACGTGACGTTTGCTAGCGCTGGCTCGTCGCATCGGCGATAACCCGCCTGATCACCTGACCTGCATCATCGGGCGATCCTCGGACGTCGACACCGACGATGGCCACATTCCCGAGGATTCCCGCCGGGCTGCGCACGCACAAGCCCCGAGCCGTGGCAACTGCGCTAGCGGGGTGGACGAGCAGCACTGTGGATCCCAGTGTTCCGGTGCGGTAGGCGATCGCGTAGGTGAGGAGTTGGTGGGTGTCCGCGGCGCTGATCGCCTCGCGGTCATAGCCCTTGTACTTGGCGTCCACCGGTAGCAGTACCCGCTCACCGCTCGCGCTGGGAAGTGAAATGAGCGCGTCGAGACGCAACGGACGGCGGGGATGCCCGGTCTCCTCGACCTTGATCGACGACAGACGTCCTGGCTCGACCGGTGCTCCGCCCATCTGCTCACTGACCTCCGCGCTGAGCCGTGAAACCACTGCTTCCCATAACCTGTTCATGTTGATCAGCAGTCCGTGTGCGTTCCACGCGCCGTCGAGGAGGAAGTCGGTGACCCCTCCCCCGCCGAGCACGAGCCCCGCCCACGCGTGAGCGGGTCGGTAGCGAGCGTTCATCCGGTGGTAGCGGGCGGTCGCCAGCCAGCGCAACACCGTGGGACGGAGCTCGACGCAGGCGGGGAACGCCGCGGCCAGTTCGGCGGCGGCCCGCCGAAGATCGGCGGAGCCGGCGAGTCGAGCGGCGACGCTCAGAGCCGCGTGGCAGACCAGATTCGGCCATATCGCGGTGTCGCGGTCGAATCGGTGCAGGTGCAACCGGTCGACCTGGCCGTAGCGCCGGCTGATCTGGCGCGGGATGTCCAGTCGCCCCCGGAGCACGGTGTCAACGGCCTCGCGACGTAGGTAGTCGCGCCGCAGGCCGTCGCGGAGCAGCCGCTCGCACTCGCTGAGGAGGGCGGCGATGACGACGTCACGGATGCCGTCGCGCCCCACGGACCACCGGCGGGTCGCCTCGATCGAGGTCGGGATCTTGAGTGCGTAGCTGATCCAGGACATGACGGTGTGGCCGTCGGGCATGAGTTTGGGTTGGATCTCGATCTCACAGCGATCGAGTTGGATGACTCCGCAGGTCGGGCCCGCTCGTAGCTCCCACCCGTCAAGGACACGGCTGCAGGTCACCAGCTCGTTGCTGATGCCCTCCAGTGCCGCGATGTCGCGAAAGGTGAGCACGGACTCGGGCACCGTGGTAGAGCCGTACTCGCTGACCTGGAGCCGTTGCCGGTCATCACCCGACGCTGTCGGCATCGGCCGAGAACTCCTTGGCCAGGGTGACCACCAGGTCATCGGGGTCGAGGATGGTGATGGCGCCGGTCCGCTCGTCGATCAACTCGGGGCCGAGGAGTCGCCTGAGGAGTTCGCCATCGCCGAGGGCATGGTCTTCCAGCTGGGGGATCACGTCCTGGTAGAAGGCGGCATGGAGGGCTTCGGCCGAGTCAACCGGTGCGTCGTCGGCCATCAGGTAGGCATGCCCGAGTTGGTGATCCCGGCTGAGGTGGCGGCTGATCCGGTCGTTCAGCTCGATGAGCAGCGCGGCCAGATTCAGTGCGCCAACCATCGCGTCGAGCACCAGGGGCTCCGGCGGGGCGGGCACGAACCCGAAACGGCGCCGGATCGCCGCGTCCAAGTGCCCGACGCTGCGGTCCGCGGTGTTCATGGTTGCGATGATGGCGATGTTGCGCGGCACCGCGAAGGATCGGCCGCTGACGGGCAGCCGCACTGTGACGTCCTGGCGCTTGTCGAGTTCGAGCAGGGTGACCAGCTCACCGAGTACCCGCGCGAGGTCGGCGCGGTTGATCTCGTCGATGATGAGGACATAGGTGCGGTCCGGGTCCTTCGCCGCCGCGGAACAGATGTTCATAAACACACCGTCGATCAGGGCAAGGGCGAGACCACCGACCCCGGTGGGAACCGGTTTATAACCCTCGACGAAGTCTTCATAACCAAGTGATGGATGGAAGCCGACGACGCTGACCTGCGCCACGGCGGTCGCCGACGGATCACCTTCGCCGAGCAGCTCCCGGATCGCGGCCCCCCGCGACGCCGGGTCGGCGAGGGCCGCACGTGCTCGGCCGGTGAGGATTAGCGCGGCGGTCAGCGCGAGACGGGTCTTTCCGGTACCCGGCGGCCCGTACACGATTACCTGGCCTTTGCGGCGCAGCGCGGCGAGCAGCCGTTCGACCTCCACGGGAACGACCATGGTGGGCTGGGCATCGGACGCGGCCACCGACCCGGTCTGCGCCGCCGCGCCCTGGCGACCGCTCTCGATCGCAGCCCACACCTGCGGCGCCACGTTGTTAAACGTGGTGATCCATCCGCGGGCGGGCGACTCGAGCCGCTGAGCGTAGGAGGTGTCCCAATCAACGCCCAGAATGTGCCGGTACTCCGGGAGCTTCTCGTCGTACCGGTAGCCCTCCTCGGTCACAGCGCCCACGCCGAGAATCTCACTGGTGCCCCGATTTGCCACCACTCGGGTGCCGGCGGGCAGGTCCCGGAACCGCAGCAGCTGACGGGCCAGCTTCCGCCGATAGCCCCCTGACTTGTCCGGGTAGACCGCCTCCAGAGTTCTCACGAGGGTGTCATCTCCGGTAAACCGCCTCAGATCTGCTACTTCGTCGAAGCCGACTCGGATCGTCTGCTCGGCCAGGCAGTCCGCCCAGAGTCGACCATTCTCACCCGGCGCGATCTTCGTGACGGTGAGATCGCCAGCTCGTGGATCGAGGTAGGTGTAGAGGAACTGGAGAACCTGTTCCTGGCCCCAGCTCCCGAACTCCGGATCCGCCGCGATGAGCGTCTTGAGCTGCCGGTTCAGGACCCACGAGGGCGCCTCCGGCACCGGCGTACCCCCGAAGAGCCGGATGAACCGCCGCATGTGGTCGGCGGAGTAGACCCGCAAGAAGTGATCCGGAGCGTAGATCGCCAAAGTCTTCGTGACCAGAGCCGGTCCCCACCGCAGCAGCGGGAAGCGCTCGAAATCGTCAACGTCACCCGCCACCGCCGCGGTGATCGCCTGCACGAACTCGCGCCGGAGCCGCTCCCACGCCTGATGCGGCTCAAGGTCCTCCAACGGACCCGCCACCCACCAACCACCCACATTCGGTCGATAGATGATGTGCTTGCGTGCGCTACCGCCCTTGATGCTGCCCAGGTAGGGCATCCGGTACTCCAGCATCACGCAATACGGAACCGGCTCGTCTACCGAACCCAGTGCATAGCGCTCCAACGGGAGCTCCGGCCAGGACTCCACGGGAAAACGAGCAAGCACATCAGCCCGCTCCTCTGCAGCCCGACTTGCCTGTTCGGCCGAATCCGGCCTCTCATACCGGGCGACCGCTTCAGCCAGCTCTGGACCGCTGGGACTCATCGGACGACCATCCACGATGCAGGTGTGGGCACGGCCCGAGACACTAACTCTTACAAGGCACCGGCGGTGCGATCCAAGCCCAGGGTCAAGTCCTGAGCGTCCTGGCTCGGAAATAGGTGCCGCTGGGACTGGTGGTACTGATGCGACGAATTTCCACCCCAGCACGGGGACGGCTTGCTTCGGCACCCGAGGCGCACCCTCCCTGCCCGAGCCGGAGCTGCTGGCCAGCATCGGGCGCATCCGGACCCCGGTTCCTGTAAAAAGGATCTTCGCGTGCTTCAATGCCAGCGGACGAACAGTCGCTCCGGCTCCGAAGGATCCGTGCGGATGTGGATGGGCAGGCCTAGTCGACTCAGGTCGATGTGCTGGCCCTCGTCTAGCACGGTGAAGCCCTGGCGGGAGTAGTACTTCTCCAGGCCCGACCCGGTGGGGAACTGGCCGTAGACCAGGCAGTACCCCAGTTGTCGATAGATTCCGACGCTGCGCCGGATCAGCGTCTCACCGATCCCCATGCCGCGGGCGTCCTCGGCGACTGCGAAAGCCCGAATCTTGGCGACCTTCGCCGCGCCAAGCACAGCGTTCAGCAGAGGTACGCCGCCTTCGACGCCATCAGCCAAGACGTTGGTGGGCGGAACAGCCTGCAACACGCCACCCAGGGACCCGTCGCGACCCTCGGCAACCAGCACCAAGACCAGCCCGGGCATGGCGTCGTCAGGGTTGCCGGCGGCTGCGGCCTCAACCAGCGGACGCAGCATGTCCTTGGTGCCGTGGTCCAGACCCAGTAACAAGGTAGTTGCCACGGTTCCCGCCTTGATCACTGCGCCGACCGCGGGGTCCAAAGATATGTCAGCCAGCGCGAGAAGCCCGGTCACTTGGTCGGTATCACCGGGCCGGGCAAGCCGGACACGAGTACCACCTGGCCCGGCCCACCCCGTGACAAGCCGGTCGGCGGTAGCGGGTAGAACCCGAACACGCTTCTTCTTCGCCACGCGTTGTCCTCCATCAGACCCCACCAGCCGTGGGGCCGCCTCGGCACACCAGGCCTTGCCGCAGGGCCCCTCGCCACCGAACATCCGGCAGGTTACGCGGAACGTCACTCGACCCGACATCACCCAGCCAAGATCACCAACGAGAGAGCCGGCCCTCTGGTGGCGCCACGCCCGACGCCCCGCGACCGGGACCGCGGGGTACGTCATCGCAGTGCGGATAGGGCCAGCTTCGAGACTCCGTGACGCAACCCGAAGGTGCCCTCGAACTCGCAGCCCGGGTGCCCGGCCAACCGTTCCCGGTCATTCCTCACACTGTGGCTCTCATACCGAGACGGCTTCGGCGAACACGCGGAGACCCAACGCGAAGTTGATCACATGGCACTCGGTCGTCGGAAACTTCACGACACCCCGGATCGGTCAGCGATCCTTGCGCGAGACAGGACCTCCGGTCGTGTGGCGCCTCGTCAAGGGAGTTGAGCTTCGCGGCCAAACGTCTTGGTGCCTGAAGCAGCCAGCGAATGCCGCATCGCGAGGAACGTGCCTGCCTGGCGCCTAGAATGGCGGCTCGTCGTCCCAACTCGACGCTGGCGGCGGCGAGCCCCGGGGGTCCTCGCTAGCGGGCGATCCCCGAGGGTCATCGGCTGGTTGTGGGGCTGACGGCAGGGTGTTCTTGGAGTCGTTCTCGAAGGCAAGAGCTCGCTCTGCGCTGTCGACGAGATGGTCGTAGGTAATGACCTCGACCCGGTTGAGACTGGCGTTGTACTGGCGCAGCGTGCGTGCAACGACATCTTGGCGGCCCGAGCCGGACGATGACGAGCGGAGTGGCCGATGACGACCGTGGCGAAGACTCGACTCATGTCGTAGTGCTGGCCAAGCTCGTTCTCGAACTTCTTTGAGAGTCCAAGACCATCCTCATCCAAGCTACGCAGGTAGCTCATAGCCTGGCTTGCCGCCCTGTGCACCTCGGGCCCGGTGATCCAGTGGTTGCGGTGCCATGTAATCAAGTGCTCGATGCTCGGACCCTTCAGTTCGACGATGTGCAAGGTGCCATCGGAGCCGAGCAAGGGAATGTCGTACTGGTCCAGCATCATGAGGCTGCGCCGCTCGGCCACACCGACGTAACGACCCCCGAAGATCCAATAAGCGTTGCCGATGAGCTTTTGGACCTGGGTCTCGGTGCTTGCGGGGTTGTCAACCAGCTGCCGCAGGCGGGCAACGAGCTCACGACGGCGTCCGACAACCGCCGACTGTGCAGCTGACAAGCCGAGGTCGTTGTTGGCGAGGAGTGAGACGATCTGTTCGACATTGCAGTTGCGGACCAACGCGTCTACAAGCGCCTGGGCATTGACCTCGTTGGTTTCCAGCAGCTCGAGGAGCGCAGCTCCGGGAGAGTTGGTGTCGACGACCTGGTAACGCCCGGTTCGGGCGACATCGCTGTGCAGGAAGGCAAGCAGACGCTCGATCTCGTCGTTCTCGCAGAACCAGGTGTTCTTTGGGTCGGCCGTGTCGAAGTCGATGTTGGAGCTCTGGCGCTTGTCAAAGGTCCGGCACCGCAGCTCACGCTTGCGGACCTCGGTAGTCTCAAGATTGCCGTAGTGCGACAGCTCGACGGTCTTCATCACCTGGGCGCCGGACTTGACCACGACGCCAGCCCGGTGCAGCGTGTTGCCTCGGGGCCGGTTCACCCACATCCGGAAATCGGATTCAGGGAATGACCGGGCAGGATCGTCGCCACTCAACGCCGTTCTCCCGAGCCGCTGCCGAAGTAACTCACGGCGGTGAGCCTACCGTCGCTGATCCGTGCTCTGCGTGGCCTCGACGAGGACCATTCAGTCATGGAGGTGCCCATTCGGTGCTCCGCGTCCGGACAGTGTGGGTCAGCGTCCGGATGGGGATCCCTATCCGGACACCAACCCGCCCCTCCCCTTCGACCGGGACGATGTCGAACCCGTCGCCGGCAGCAACCGGGGTGCGCGCCTGCACTGTCACCGGCACCGCCCGCTCACCTCGGGCAATCAAGCCCACGGCCCCGATCATGCTCGATGGTGCGGTCGATCGGCCCTTCGGGGCGTCTCGCTTTCCTTTTCCGCCGAACCCGGCCATGATCGCGGCTCGCGGGAGCAGTCAAGGTTCGAGCGCGGAGGCGAGGATGTCCGATCGGCTGATCTTTCAGCTGGGCACCAACAACTGGCAGCGCGGCGGGGAGTTCGCGCCGGGCTCGGGGATCCTGCACGAGGCGCACCACCACGCCTACAACGCTTTGCCGGGAGTGCGCGCCTACTCCATGTATCCCTCTCGGCGGCAGCGGTTTCGCGATGAGGACGTGCGGGTTTTCGCGTTGGAGCACGACATCCCGATCTGCGAGTCGATCTCCCCGGTCAGCAACTACCGCTGGCACAGCATGAGCGAAGATCAGGTCAACGCCTACCGGCAGCGGTTGACCAACGAGGTCGCGGAGTGGCTCGACGAGATCGAGGCCAATTCCGAGGATCGGTTTAGCCTCGCGATCGCCCATCACGGCTTCATGAACACGGTGGTGATGCGCGACGTGATCCGCCGCAGGGTCGCCGCCGGGCGCGGCTTGATGCCGTTGCTGTGCTTTGTGCATGGAACCGAGCTGAAGATGTACGCCAATGAGCGACGCGCCGATCAGCCGGCGGAGTACCCGCTGCGTTTCCTGCCGTTCATGCAGCGCGAGAAGATCTTCGACTACCATGCCCCGCAGCATGCCGTGGATGTCGTCGCGTCGATCTCCGCCGAGCAGATCGAGGCGCTGCTGGACTTTTTTCCGGAGTTCCCCCGTGAGCGGGTGGTGCTCTCCCAGAACGGCTTCAACCAGGACGTCTTCCACAGGCTGACTGACCCGACTGACCTCTATGCTGATCGGGCGAAGGTGCTGGCCGGGTTCATGACGCAGGTGCCCGAGGGCAGCGGGCGGCAGCCCGAGCCGATCGCCCCGGCGGACGGGTTCGACGCGGTGGTGGCGTTTTGCGGCAAGTTCGCCGACTGGAAACGGCTGGATGCCCTACTGCGCGCGGCGGCCATCTACGAGCAGCAAAAGCGCCGGATCCTCACCCTGGTGATCGGTTCCGGGCCACACGAGGCGCAGGTCGAAATGCACGACCTGGCTGCGCGGCTGGGCCTGCGCCGGACCTACTTTCTCGGGCCCAGGCCGCAGGACGAGTTAGCGGTGCTGTTCAACTGCGCCGACGTGGGTTGCTTCCCGTCCTACCGTGAACCTTTCGGTCTGGTGTTCATCGAATGCATGGCCTGCGGAACGCCAGTGATCGGCGCCGACTCCGGCGGCCCGCGCGACTTCGTGACCCCCAAGGTCGGGATGCTGGTACCCGAGACCGACGATCACGCGGCACTCGCCCAGTCACTGGCCGCCGCTGTCAACCGGAGTCTGGACGAGGGCTGGAAACAGACCAAGGGCCCCACCGCCGAGGCCTATGCCAAGGACAACTTCAGCTTGGTCAGCCAGGTCTCCAAAGTGCTCACCGAGGTAGACCGTCTGACCACCACCTCAAGATCACACCGACCGGGTGCACGCGGCGACGGTCAGCGGCGACGGGCGCACCGCGCGGTGGCCGTACCCATGTCCGGGACCGCCACGCCGCAAGATCACAAACTACGGCTGGAGTATTAGCCTGCGCAGGGCGTGGCGAATCCAGCAGGGTGCCGCCAGACTGAGGTCGTGGCCGCTCACTACCGAGCCCCGGGCTGGCTTGTCCGAAACGTCATTAATCGGGCGGTTGCGTTCCTGGCTGGCCACGGGGTCAGCCTCCTGGGCTCTCGGGTCCTTGCGGTGAGTGGCCATGCCAGAGGCGCATGGCGCACTACCCCGATCAACCTGCTTGACTACGACGGACACCGCTATCTCGTATCAGTGCGAGGTCACGGTCACTGGGTCCGCAACCTGCGCGCGGCAGGCACCGGCGAACTGCGATTAGGCAAGCGCGTCGAAGCGTTCCGCAGTCGCGAACTGACCGACGATGAGAAGGTACCGGTGCGACGGGCGTACCTAAAGCGATGGAAGGCAGAGGTTGCCCCGTTCTTCGACCGCATCGGACCAGAATCTGGCGACGAGCGCATACGCGCGATCGCGGCCGATCATCCCACCTTCGAAGTGTTGCCCATGGCTTGACCGCTTCCCGGTCGCAGGCAGCACAGCTTCCCCGACCGCCACCTTCGCGACAATCGCTTGGCATGCGCCCGCGACCAGAACGCGCGAACTGCTACAGCCCACAGGAACCGCGGTCGAGATAGAAATATCTGTCGTTAAGGAAGCTGCTACCAGGCGCCAGTGTCCTTGGCGCCTGGTAGCAGCTTCCTTAACGACACTTTTTGGCTACGGCCATCGGCCCGCTGGTGTCCGCTACGGATCCCCTGTGAGACAGCCTTGGCCGGTGCCCGCGGTACAGGAAACTGGGCGCACTGGCGGTGCTCACCGTTCGACTGCTCTCTCAAGCCTCGGCGCTAAGTGATCGATACCGGCCACAGCCTCGGAGGTAGCATTCATGCCGATGATCGATCCTCAGGACGCTGACCTCTCCAAGGTCACCGCGTCCCTTGTGCGCGACGCCCGCTCCCTGCTTCGCCGCGCTGAGAAGCTCGCGTCCGCCGTGACCGCCGCGGACGACACCACCACAACCCTGGCGGCGGCCGCAGCCCGCGATGCGGTGGAGCAGCTAGTCCACCAGCTCATACGCCTTCAGCAGGGTCAGCAACGCCGCGCCCGTGACGCCATCCGCCGCGGCGGGTAGCAGCGCCGAAGCCGATGACCGGCGGAAAGCAGCGGTTGCTGAGCTGCTATCCGTGCTGAGCGCTGGGCTGGATGGGATCGACGCTCGGTCGCTCGACGTCACGCTGGTCGCAGCGCGGAGCCTGTCGCCGATTGAGGTGCGACGGCGGTCATCATCGCCCGTGTGGCGCGGCCGACCCGCAGTCCGGAATCAGCCGCAGCAACTTTCATAAATCAGTCTTTCACTGAGTTGACCCCGTTCGTGGCCACCTTCGCTAGGACCGGGTCGTCTCGTCGTGTACCAACTGGTCCATCAATCTCTGGGTTCTCGTTGTGGTTGCCATCGGCAGGTGGGCTGGCGATGCGACGAAGGCGGGCGTGCTGAGCCTGCCGCGTTGTCCGCGAGCCATTTTCGAGTCTTCTGCGCAGATCGGGACGGCTAACCCGCTCTTGGCGCGCCATCCGACTACATACGTTGCCAGCAGCGCGGTTGGAACTGTTACTCAACGCAACATTTCCGGTTAGAGTGGCAAACTGAGTGTGCCGAAATTGTCACAGCGCACGGTGCGGTTGGACTCTTGGATCCAATATGAGCAAGTGACAACGTGTCCGCGCCCGTCTTGCGAATGCGGTACCGGACCGAACCATAGATTGTCAAATCCCGGCTCTCGCTTAACTCCCTGATAGGGATCTTCGTGGCGAGTAAAAACCCACCCCAATACGATAAAACGTAAGTCGTCATTGGGTGACTCAAGTTCCGCCCAGGCGTCGAAACGCTCAACGAAGTTTTCCAAGGCCCAGGAATGCACTCCATCAGGCACGATGGGTTAGTCTCGCGCGGAATTCTTCCAGCCTGGTCAGGAGTTCCTCGGGACTGTCTGGTCGAGCGGGGATTTCACGCCGCTTTTCTGCGCCCAGCAACCACTGCGTAACAGCTGCCGAGTCGAGCACCACTTCGTCCTCTTCGTTGTCGGTGATGCCTCTGGTTCTAAAGTACTGCTTGATCCATTCAAGCTTAATGCGGGTGCTCTCGCCAGGACGACGTCCGCTGTCGGCCAGCTGCCAGGGCTGTTCGCTGTGCGTCAAGTTTTCAAGATCCTGTCCTGTCAGCGCCCCGTATCGGCTGAGCACGTAGCCGATGGTGTTTAGCTGAGCTTCATCTATCTCGCGATGAGGACGGACCGTCGAGGCGGCGCCCTGCCTCTCCTCATACCATAAAATTCCTACGACAGGTCCCATGTCCCAGGCTGAGATGGTCTCGTTGAACAGTGGCTCGTCGAAGGCCGCTAGATGATGGCCCTGGCAGTAATAGAGGAGTTTGTGCAGCTTCTTTGTTGGCAGCCCTGGAAGCCGGTCACGGAGGGCGGCCGCTACGTCACGCGCTGACAGGGTCATGGGCTCAGGATAGGGGCTCACGTCGAGAACCTCGTGAGTGAGACAGATGCAGGTGTGTCTCGAGCATGTGTTCGATTAAGACAGCAGGTGGTGACGACGGCCAGGGCTTTCAGACTGTGTTGACCGCGCTGCGACTCGAGGCGGATCAACATCTACCCGACGTCGACGACCACGCGCTGCTGGCTGACCTCCTGGCCCGCCGGGCCCGACCCGTTGAGTAGGCCTTCGCCTAGCAGGCCGGGCTCCATGGCCCACCGTCGGAGGGTCCGGACCTGCACCTCGTGCGCGATCAGTAATCCGGGCGCAGCCCGGTGAGGTGAGTCGGCAGACTGTCCGGGTGAGCAAGACCGACAAGGCCGACGACACGGCTGTGGCCCGGTACGTCGCTATGAACGCCTACGGCGAGGTCATGTTGCGCTTCCAGCTCTTGGAGATGAGCTACTGGAGCGTCCTTGCCGCGAGGAAGCCGCCAGGGATGAGCCTTGACCAGCACATCGCCAAGTTGACCGAGTGGGACCGGCAGACCGGCGAGCGGCTGATCAAGGCGCTCGGTCTGCCAGACGACCTGCGCGACGAGGCGATGACCGCGGTGAACACGCGGAACATGCTCGCGCACCGTTTCCTCCGGGAACGGGCAGTGTTCTTCGGTGATCTCCTCGCCAGCAACGACGCGGCCAGGGTGCTGGCCGAGGTGGAGGTGAAGATCGACGAGTTCGAGGAGCGGCTGAGCGCCTACATGCGCGAGCTGGGCATCGAGGAGTTAGACGAAGCCGAAATCGAGGTGTTGAGACTGGCGGAGCCGCCCGACTTCGCGACGTGGTCGGCACTGGTGGCCGAGGGCGAATAGGGGACGACACATGGCGGACATCGCCGCATCCGAGGCCGACCCGTTTCCCGTTCCACAGAGGCGGAGCCCCGGCGGGTCCATCCGCTGGGCCGTCGGTAGCCGCGATGGTGCACGGACCCAGTCGTGGAGCGTCTTCGGGAACGCCAACTACACAGATGTCTACATCGGACCCCGGGCGCAGACCAAGGCAATCAAATTGTCGCTGCACCAGAGTGGTCGTTGGCGCATGGCGTGGACCGCGCAGTACGCCGCCTCGATCGGCATGCCGCTGGGGGAGAACCGCGTGCTCGCCCGGTGGGAGCCGCCGACCGAGCTGGCGCCGGGCTGGCAGCACGCCGTCTCGGTGTTCGTGACGCGGGACAGCCTGACCACGCACCTCGACGAGACGGGGCTGGGGAAGGTGGCGTTCTACCCGCCGCCGGACCCGGGCGACGTGGCGCGGTTCATGCTGCTCCTGGGGGCGCCGGACGGCGCCGCACTGGAGGTGACGGACGCTATCGATGTCGGGTCACTGGAGTTGCCGGGCGGGGGTCTGATCGGCGTTATGATGGATTGCCAGCCGCTGGCGTCGGGCACCGCCGCCAAGATGAAGGCGATCCGTGAGCAGATGCTGAGGACGGTCACCGAGGCCGGTGCGCGGGGGAACCGGGCGTTCGCCTGGGGGCACCTCGACGGCGGCACAGTGCTGCTGGTCGACCCGGGCGCCATCGAGCCGAAGGGGCCGGCGCCGGAGGGCGGCAAGTGCGGTGCGCCGGGAAGGTTGACCTACGTTCGCAGGGTCGACCCGGCACTCTGAACTGCATGACCGACCCCGATGACGTGACCGGCGCGGCCGAGGCGCTTCGCCGGGTGTCGGCAACACGTGTCGGAAATCAACGTCGGTAACACGTTCGGGGGCACTGGGCAGGCGGTGACGTGATCGAAGAGCAGATGCGGCTACTCGTTACCGTGAAGGCCTACCCGCAGCCCTCACGTACCTATGGCGAAACTGTCTGCGTGGCAGGCGTCAGAGTGGACACATCAGTGCCGAGTTGGATCAGGCTATATCCCGTTGCCTATCGGGATCTTTCGCTTGTCGATCGTTTTAAGAAGTACCAGATTCTGGACCTGCGCGCATTCTCTTCCTCTTCTGATCAACGACCCGAGAGTTACAGACCTAACATCTCAAGTGTCACTCTGGGTGACACGCTCGGTACCGGACGTCGGTGGCGCGAGCGGTGGCAACATCTCCACCCCCTCGCTGGAGCCGCGACGGCGTGCGAGTTGCTCGCTCGCCAGGGAACGCCAGCAGCCCCGTCGCTGGGTCTCATTAAGCCCCGCGAAGTCACCACACTCGATATAGAGCCCAACGATGCCTTTTCCGAGAATAGGCAACGCTTGGCCGAGTTGCAATGCCACTTAGCCTAAGTTGATCATGCTGCTCGGGGATTGATGGTGTG